>FWPU01001854.1_pt1 | contig 61124 bp, 48 predicted proteins | sample 2228361 | NCBI WGS metagenome assembly FWPU01 (sample SAMEA103939777, study PRJEB20133) | metagenome
GACTTGATGCATCACAGCCGCATTCAAGCCGTGCATTCGCGAGGTCGAGCGTGCTTGGCGATTCGCACTGCTTGACGCTGTGCGTCAAGCAGTGGCACACGGAGGAGGCGGTAGCGTGGTTCGCAGCTTGCACTGCTTGACGCTGCGCGTCGAGCAGTGGCACACAGAGGGAACCAAGCGAGCCAACGGCAAGGCTTGGCTGTGGACGTTCGTGACCCGCATGTTCACGGTCTTCGCGGTGCGTGCCACGCGCGAGGCGACGGCGTTGACGACCTTTCTAGGCGAAGCGTTTCCTGGCATCGTCAACTGCCATCGGGCCAAGATGTATTGACAATTGGGCTGCTTGCAGTGGTGCTAGGCCCATCTGAAGGGCGATTTTCAAGCGATGGTCGACAGCGGCACGGTCCAAGGCAAGTGGCTGGGTTCCCGGCTGCGGCGCCTGACGTGCGCGTTGTTCGAGCACTGGGCCGACGATCGCGTGGGAAAGATTGCGTGGGCGGCCTTGCGGCGTCGGATGGGCCCGGTCCGCCGCAAGGTGCAGCGCTTGCTGCTGCGCGGGAGCCAAAGCGGCGATCCAGACGTGCGCGGCACGTGCCGAGAGCTGTACGAACACCGCCAGTGGCTGTGGACGTTCTTGCGCCACGAACGGGTCGAACCGACCAACAACGCGGGCGAGCGGTCGTTGCGCCATGCCGTGATTTGGCGAAAGCTCTCCTTCAGAACACAGAGCGCCGGTGGCAGCCGCTTCGTCGGAACCATGCTGACGGTGATAGAGACCTGCCGCCAACGGTGCCGCAATGTCTTCGCCTATCTGACCACTGCTGTCGAAGCCCATCTGGCCCGCCAACCTGCCCCTTCATTGCTCCCCGGCCTGTGGCCGGTTACCTCGCAGGACACAAAGACGAAAAGGAATTCCAAGTGCCGCTCTTCCGCCACCCTGCCGCAATGGTGGGAGCGTTGCCGCGCGCCGTCTATTTTGGAGACGACTTGCAGCACGTTTTCCGCTTCGCCCGCACGTTCGACCGCGTTTCTATTGTAGCGGGAAGCAGTCCCTTCAACGAACCGGCCGCACAGCGATTAACCGAGGCGCTTCAGGCCTGGGGCGTGCGCTGCGGGCACTTTCCGCTGGCGGACGCGGCGCGTGCCCGCACCCTTACCGAAGAAGTGGCTCGTACCTGGGTTGGCCTCGACTACGCGCCCACCGGAACCATCAAGCCCGGAGACGCCAACCCTCCCGATTTCGTGGGCTTCGCTGTTGAGGGGCCAGTCATTCTGCTTGGCAACCCGCAGGACAACCCGCTCATTGCTTTCCTCAGCAAGTACCGGTTCTTGCCATACGCAGCAGACGGCGACATCTTCCCAGGACCTGGCCGAGGCTACGTGGCGTGGCAGCGAGACGGCATCGGACGCAACCAGGAGTCGATAACGCTCATCGCCTACGACAAACAAGGCATGCAAGAGGCGGTGGGCACCTGCTACGAGGCTGCGGCAGGAATCGAGCCCCTCACGCACCTTGTGCTGCCGACCCGGTTGGACTTGGCCCCTGCGTCACGAACGACGCAGCCGCCGGCCCTTACCCGGGTTCGCTGGACGGCCTTGCTATTTGACCGTGTGCGGGCCATCGGCACGGATGGCGGCCTGGTAGCCGCTTGTTCGCATGACGGCTCATATTACCTGCTGGGCCCCGATAGTGGCGAGCTGCAATCGCGTCGGGACCTCTCGGGCGCAGAGCTAGAGTGGCTTGCAGCAGAATTGGGCGGTACCACTGCCGCAAGCACCGTACCGGCTGCCGCCGTACATCAGCGCCCCGACCGAATCCTAAAGCTGATTGCGGTCCAAGACGGCCTCGTGGCGATCGCATACTGGGGCGGCACGCTGCGCATCGCCCACGCCGATGGGACAGTTGTGGCCGAACAGCTTCTGTCTCAAGACATGACGGCACTCCGCTGGCACGCTGGCCGGGTGATCGCCGGACTCGCCGACGGACGGCTCCTGTGTTTGGAAGTTGACTGATGGTTGGAAACACCATCGCTCGCCCTCGCCTTGGTCCCAGCGGCCGCCGCACGAAACTGGGGCCACCGCGCGCGGACGCAGCCCGGGCGATGCACTCGACCGCCGCTCGAAGCGGCCGCCCGAGTGGAAATGTGCTGCTCCGCCCGCCACCACACGACGTTCTGTGCGCACCAGCACGCTCTGCCACAGCGCCGGCGCGTGGCGCCGCACCATCGGCTGCCCGAGTGCCGGCGAGTGCTGGAGTGCCGCAAGGTGCTCCATGCTGCGCACGTCGACCTCGATCGATGTCTCAGCGCAGTAACACGGGCGCTCCTGCAACGCTATGGTCCGCCACTTCGTTGCCCCACTGGGTCCAGCCCTCGCGGCGATGGCGTGCAAAGAGTTCCAGATATGGACCGGGCGAACAGGCTTCGATCAGGTCGTACAACTCGTCTGGTTTGCGAGAGTGTTCACGCTTGCGCGTGGCAATGAGATTGACCTGCCTACGGCCGGGCGCCAGCGTGCGCATGTTGCCCCGAACGCCAAACAACACTAGCTCGGTAACATTGCGAAAGTAGAAGCCCACCCCCCGTCCGTCAGGCCCGCCATCCTCGCGTACCTTGTACCAAACCAGGTTCGCCTTGTACGTGAACCCCCAGGCTTCCATCACCCGCAGGCCCACGGGCAGCAGCGCGTTGGGCACCCAGAGGTAGAGATGCGCCTTGGCAGTGGCCAATTGGCAGACCGGCAAACACAGAATCTCTTCCAGCGGGAGCGTGGGATAGCGCAGCAAGCGACGGTGCTCGGGAGCGACCTTTCCCGTGCGGTTCTGAAACTGCCAGGGCGGGTCGGCTAGCAGCGTGGCGTACGAGCCAGAAACGCTGGCCAACAGGTCCTCTGCGGCCGTCCGGCGCGCAACGCGCTGTTCAAGAGCGTCCATGACAGCACCTGTTCGAGATTACTCCGGCAGCGGCTTGCCTCGTGTCTCAGGCGCCAGCCAGATGAGCAGCATGCCTACCAGGTAAATGGCCGTCACCGCCGAGCAGGCCAGCGGATAGCCGCCAGCAAAAGAGAGCGTAGAGTTCGCTAGTTTGAGAGTGTAGCCCCCTTCGACCTGTTTAAGGATGGCACCGACCTGCAACGTGCCCATCGCCGCCAAGATGCGGCCGAAGTTGAAGCTGAACCCTTGTCCCGTTGCCCGCACCGCTGTGCGATAGAGTTCAGGCAGATACAAAGGCAGCCAACCGTAAAAAGAAGCCGTGCACACGCCGGCCATGAAGCCCCAGAACAACAGTCCGTCTCCAAAGCGGCTGTTGGTTTGGAACATCACAATGGCTGAAATCATGGCGGCCACGCACAGCAGAAAGTAGGCCGGCCGACGGCCCAGGCGGTCTCCCAGCATGGCTGCGAATAACGTGCCCACAATGGCCCCAAATGCCATCCAAATCTGCATGTACTCCTTGGCATACGCCTTGGGCTCGCTCGCGCCCCAGGCCATCCATATGCTGGGTTGGGGTTCAGCACTGGGCAACTCCTGGCGCGCAAGCTGGTCTGCCCACGCCGGCCCCCACTGCGCTGCGCCCCACGTGCCCAACAGCGGGATGCCGCTCAACGCGGCCCCCAGCACCATACGGCCTAGCACGCGGCCTGCTTCGCTTGCACGTCCAGCCAGACGCGCCTCGCGCCGCAAGTAGCCGAAAACGGGGTAGAGAAAGCCAGTCATCGCCACCAGCAGGCCCACCACAGCAGCGCCCGCACGCACGTCCCAGGTGTGCTCGAGCGTCCAGCCGCCAAACACCGTTCGCGGCAGGGCGAACAGATAGATCGCCGCCGCCGGCCCCACCACGCCGGCCCCTACCGCCAGCAGGTCGCGCGTGGCCCACTGGCCCGTTGCACCCCGCGCGCGCTCCTGCTGCCACTTGTGAGACTCCGGGACAAACAAGCGGATGAAAAACGTGAGCAGCGCCGGCACGGCCCCCAAGATCATCATCAGCCGCCACCCCTTGGCCGCCGGATCCGTAAGCCTGGCCACCATCCCCTCGCTCAGTCCAAGCGCGGAGAGGAAGTCCGACATCTCCCCAAGTATCGAGAGCAACCCGATCCCCACCACACCCACAAGCAAGTAGCCCACATTGGCCGCCGCGCCGATCAAACCCGCCATGAACGCTCGCGATCGGTTCGGCCAAACTTCCATCACCAGCGCTACCCCCAACGACCACTCCCCTCCCATGCCTAGGGATGCCACAAACCGGAGCACCAGCACCTGCCACGGCGCCGTGGCTAGCCCGCAAAAACCCGTAAACAAGGCATAGGTAAGCACGCTCAGCGCCATCGCCCTCACGCGCCCAAGGCGATCCCCCAACCAGCCGAAAACCACCCCTCCCGTGGCAGCACCCACCAAAAAACCGGCAATGATTACCGAGAACCACAGGCCCGTGGCACTCTCGCGCTGTGCTGGTTCGAGCCCCGCTAGCTCCTTGGAAAGCAGGTCCTGTACCGCGGGCCGGCCCACCAGGGAGAACAACCCCATCTCGGCCCCGTCGAACATCCATCCCAGAAGCGCAGCCGCCAGAGCCAGAAAACGGCCGCGGGCAGAAACCGGAGCAGGCTCCGCCGCACTGCCGGGCCCAGACATGGGACGATTGCCCTCGTTCGGCATTCGCGGCGAAGTGGCCATGCTGTCGCTCCACTGTTGCGTGATGAGACGGGAACAGGAACCCGTCAATCGGGCAGCTCTTCTCGCTCGGGCTCAGGCAGAAAGGCCGTCATGACAACTCCCAGACCATAGACGGCCAATGTCACAATCGCGGCGGCATAGGCAATCCGTTTTCCCGGCAGCGCGTCCAAGCCCGGCATGACCGCAGCCAACATGGGCGCCAGCCGCGTAGAGACGTAATTCGCCGCTGTGCCAACCATGCGGCCGCCCACGTTGGCGGCAAAGCTCTCACCCGTGCCGCGCAAATGCACTGGGTAGACGCGCGGCAGATAGTTGCCCCAGAAACTGAATTGCGCCACCGTGAAGAAGCCCGCCGCAAAAATGCCCCACTTCAGCCATTCGAGGCTGGCCGGCCCCAAGTTCCCCGCGGCGGCGGTGAAATACACCAGCGGAATCAGCAGCAAGCCCGGGACCTGAAACAACCACAACAGCAGGCGGCGGCTCACGATCCGCACGACCAAGAATGCCAGCGCGAATCGCCCAGCCAGCCCGCCCACCTCCTGAAAAAGCTGTACGTTGCCGACCGACGCCTTGCGCCGGGTCTCCAGCGGATCGAGCTGGGCCTTGATCGCACTGTATCTGTCGCCGTGGTCGCCAATGTCTGCGCGCAAGACGTCGAGCTGCGCGCGCAGATTGCTCATCTCGCGCACAGAAGCAGAATCCTGGCTGTTTGTCCCCAAGTTCTCTTGCAATCGCACCAGACGAGACTTGAGGTCGCCGTATTTCCTCACCTTTTCGTAATCCTGACCGGCTTCTGCCACTTCTTTGCGCAAGGCGTCGAGCTGCCCCTTCAGCTTGCCCAAGGTGCCCAGCTCCGGTACAAGCGAGGGCACAATTTGCGGCGTGAGTTGCAGCGCACCAAAGGCCGCGCCGTATCCGCAGGCGAACAGCACGGCTGTCACGACGGTCGTGCGTACGAACTGCGGCCGAAACAACTCGAGCACGCTGGGCCGCTTGAGCGTTCCGGCAGCACGCTTCGCCTGCCACGTGGGAGATTCTGGCAGAAAAGGCCGCACAATAATCAGAGGCAGCGCCGGAATCAACCCAGACATCAGCGTGTACCGCCATACCGCTCCCGGCCCATGAAACGGCATCCACGACGGAAATGTGTGGTGATAGTGCACAATCAGTTGGAATGCCCCTGTCACCAGCAGCCCACCGATCGACGAAAACGCTTGCGTATAACCCAGCACACGCTCGCGCTGCTTGGGCTCGGGGAATAACTCCGAAAGCCACGCCACGGCCGCCACAAACTCCACGCACACGCCAACAAATGTAGTGCAGCGCAAGATCAACAGCATCGTGGCGCTAGTGCTGTACGCGGCCGCCCCGGCCGAAAACGCGTAAAGCAGAATGCTCCACACCAACACCCGCCGACGCCCGAACCAGTCTGTCAAATACCCCCCCAATAGGCCGAAGATGCCCCCACACGCGGCGCTCCACCACATGATGCGCCCAGTCCAGTTGAGAATGGCATTCGTGCCAGACGCCGTATCTGGGTCCACCCGCAGCAGTTCGGCCAATGCCGGCTGGGCGATGAGCGGCATCATCAACAGCTCGTAAATGTCGAAGGCAAAGCCTAACGCTGCGATGCCGCAGATCAACCAGGCGGTCGTGGTCATGCGAGACGTGGCAGGGCTTAGGGTGCTCATGCAGCCAGACAGGCGTTCTCAAGGTGGGAAAATCGTGGAAGGACCGCGTACGAGCATAACAACGGCCCGGCGCCATGGGGAGAGGGCATCGTCGACAACAGGGTCCGCCAGCACCAACGCACTCGCGCGGCAACGACAGAGATGCAGCCCCCGCGCCCAGGCCCTCCGCGCTCGCCCCCGGCACGGCAGGCCATGCTTGGCAACGAACCTTCCAGCATGTTCTACTCCTTTTCTTTCCCCCACAGTGCGCCCAACCATCGAACCGCCATGCCCACGGTGACCACCTGGTATCTTGAACAGACCAACGCCGCAGACTTGAAGCCCGCTCGGCCTCCCCGCCTCGACTTGGGTGTGACGCTGGTCTCGCCTGTGCTGCCCGAGCTGAACCGCTTCTTCTACACCGCTGTGGGCGGCGATTGGTACTGGATCGACCGACTCGGCTGGACGTATGCCGAGTGGTTGAAATGGCTCGACCGCCCGGAGGTAGAGACGTGGGTCGTTCACGTGGGCGGCGTGCCGGCAGGCTATTTTGAACTCGAGGCCCAGGCCGAAGGCAAAGTGGAGATCAGCTATTTTGGCCTCCTGCCGGCATTCGTAGGGCAAGGGCTGGGCGGATACGCCCTTACGGCTGCTGCTCGGCGGGCATGGGACCGTGGCGCTCGCAGGGTATGGGTCCACACGTGTTCGCTTGATCATCCGGCCGCGCTCGCCAATTACCTGGCGCGTGGCTTCCGGGTGTACCATCAGGAGAGCCAAGAGAAAGAGCTGCCGCCCCTACCGCCGGGGCCCTGGCCCAATGCGCGGGCGCCGGCGGCTTGACGACCTCTTGGCGCTTGGGGAAGCGGCGGTCACCGCCGCGCTCCCACTTGGGCGACTGCCGGTTCTAGCCTTGCTACCGGGGGGCCAACGGGTCAGACCCGCGTTGGCCACAATGCGAGTCAAACCTGCGTTCGCGCAGAACGCTGGTCGAAGCTGCGTTCTCCAAGATGCAGGCCCCTGTGGCCGCTTTGGTCACAACGCGGGTGAACCTGAATAGGAACTCCATTGGCGCACCAAGCGCGCACTCTGGTGCGTGCGGCTACATCACGCGCGCCCCCATTCCCCGATCCCCCGTTCCCAAGGAGGGGCCAGTGAGGTCAGAAGTACGACGACCTAGCACGCAGGAACAAGAATCCAATAGACAAGTGCTTGTCTACGGGCCGGGACCTCGCTGCGCTGCGGGCCAGCCAGACCCCGGCGAGGAGCGCGGATAGTGCCGGTATCATGCCGGCGGGCTGCCGATAGGGGGTGGCAGCGTGGTCGTGTGTCCCTCGGCGGCGCAGCCCCTTTGGGGGTGTTGTCTCTCAGGCTGCCAAAGCAACGTCAAGAAGCTGAGTTTCGCGCCGCAGGGCCGCGCCGAGAGCATATCGGCTCACGCATCGAGGCAGCGAGCGATTTCGGCGAGCAGCTCGCCGCAGGAGCCATGCAGCACGAGGTCGGCGGCCGAGTCGAGGCGGGTTGGCTCGCGGTTGATGATTATAAGCCGAGCGCCACGCTCGCTGACCAGGCGCGGCAGGCTGGCGGCCGGCTCTACCACCAGTGAGGAGCCAATGGCCAGCATCAGGTCGGCGCGGTGTGTCCAATCGAGGGCCTGTTGGAGCACGTCTGCGTCCAGAGCCTGGCCGAACGAGATCGTGGCCAGCTTGAGCCGGCCCTTGATGCAAGCAGGGCACGAAGGAACCCGGCCCGTTGTGCGGAATTCTTCGATATAGGGGCGAGCTTCGTACAGGGCTGCGCAGTCTTGGCATTTGACTTTGCGAGCTGTACCGTGCAGTTCCACGACGCGACGGCTGCCTGCGAGCTGGTGCAAGCCATCGATGTTCTGCGTGACGACAGCCTGGAGCCGGCCGGCCTCTTCCCAGCGGGCAAGCACCAGATGTGCGGTGTTGGGCTGGGCCGCGCTCATGTCCATCTCGGGGTCGCAGCGTTGCCGCCAGTACTCGAGGCGGGCGGCCGGGTCGCGCATGAACTCGTCGTACATGATTTGGCGGTGGCGCGACCAGATACCGCCGGGCGAGCGAAAGTCTGGGATGCCGCTTTCGGTACTGATGCCCGCGCCGGTAAACGCCACTGCGCACCGCGCCTCAGAAAGCAAGCGGGCCGCTGCATGGCAGGCATTAGGTGTGTGGGGCATCTGCGTTTTTGGATAGGTTTGTGCTAAACTCGATCTTAGACGTTCAACATTGTAGCCGCCCCGTGCGATTGATGGCTCCGCCTGCCGAATCTGCTTCGCCCCAAGCACGCACCTGGCGTGTCAGCGAAGCCGAGCAGGGTCAGACTCTGGCGGCCAGCCTGCGAGTTTGGCTGGGGGAAGCGAGCTGGGGAGAAGTACGGCGGCTAGTCGTCCGCCGGTACGTTTTGGTGAATGGCAACCTGTGCACCGATGCGGCACGGCGGCTGCGTGCCGGAGATGTGATCAAGCTTTTGCCGCATCCCACGGCCCCGTTGCCAACGGCGGCAGACATACGGATCCGGTATGTAGACGCCCACGTCGTGGTGGTCGAGAAGCCTGCGGGCATGACCTCGGTGCGGCATGCGGAAGAGCGGCACTGGCCTGCACATCGCAAGCGGCAGAATCCCACGTTGCAGGAGTTGCTGCCGCAGGCACTTGTGCGGAGCCAATTAGCGGGCGAGGCGTTCGTCGAGCGGCGCGGAACGCGCCGCAGAAGTGTCGAGCGGCGGGGCCGCAGCCCGCACGGGGGCCGCAAGCCGCTGGGAAGGGTGTACGCCGTGCATCGGCTGGACCGCGATACGAGCGGGTTGTTGGTCTTTGCTCGTACGGCTGTGGCCCAGCGCGGGCTCGCTGAGCAATTTCGGCGGCACGCGACCTCGCGCCGTTATGTGGCCGTGGTACGGGGGCGCGTACCGGCACAGACGATTGAATCTCGGCTCGTGCGCGACCGAGGAGACGGCCGCCGCGGCAGCACTAGCCATCCCACGCGGGGCAAGTTGGCCATTACGCACGTCAAGCCGCTGGAGTACCTGGGGCCGTACACGCTGGTCGAATGCCGGCTCGAGACGGGCCGCACGCACCAGATTCGCATTCACCTTGCCGAGGCCGGACACCCGCTTTGTGGCGAAAAAGTCTATGATAAGCCGCTGCACGGCCAGGCACGCCCCGACCCCAGCCACGCCCCGCGCCTGGCCCTGCATGCCGCAGCACTCGCCTTTGTGCATCCGGTCACACGCGAGCAGCTCGCATTCGAGTCGCCCCTGCCCGACGACCTGCGCGCATTCATTGCCCGGCTCAGGAGAGACAGCCGCAAGCCGGCCTCTTAGCCCCAGCAGAGGCGCAATCCAAACCGTAGGCCTCGTACCCAAACACGCCACGGGTCAGGCAGCCACTCGTTTTGGTGCTCCACATAAACTCCAAAAAACTGCCCAGCCCGGCAGTGACTTCGTACGCCGGCGTTCGAAGTCGGAGAACGCAGGCTAGCCTGTTTCCGCGGGACTTTCGTGGGCCTTCCGGCGGGCGACCAGCACGATCTGCCGGGCAAAATCGATGCCGATCAGACGGAACAGCCAGCCGAATACATAACGCCGCAGCAGCTTGCGGTGGACAGGATCGTTGTAGATGCGCAGCACGGCGACCACCTCGAATCCGGCAGCAGAGGCGAGTGCAGCCAATTCGTCGTAGCAGAGTGGCGTGCGGTGCGTCACGTCTCTCAAGAAGTCCGGCGGGTAATAGGTATTGGGCGTGCTGAGCACCAGCCACCCGCCTGGCCGCAACAGTTCGGCCAGCCGGCGCAGCCAATGGGGTATCTCTGCCAGCTCCAGGTGCTCGATCACCTCCAGTGCCACGATGCCGTCGAACTCTCCGGACGGCTCTGCCAGGGAACGGTAGTCGTGCTGGCCGTGTGGGTCGATGTCTAGCGACTCGTACCGCACGCCGCGCGCGGCCCGTTGCAAGTGCTTCTCCAGGCTGCGATCCCCGGCCCCCACGTCGAGCACGCGGTCGCCATCGGCCACGTAGGCCGCCGCTATGTCGCGTGCGCGTTTGGCGATGGGCAGATCGAAAATACGGCCGAAGCGCGCCTGTGCGGCCCGCCGTCTACGGTACTGCACAGACCAGGAGAACGCCGCACGGACCGAGCCGGTTTGAGCCGGGGACTGCATGCAGACATTTCCTCACTGGAGAACCTGCCTAACCGCGCTGCTGCCTCGCGCCTCGCCAGAATCTGCCGCGCTGCCGCTTTCCCCTCTGCTGGCGCGCCCGGTGTTCGTCCAGCCGCCAGCCGTGCCGCCGGGATATGTGCGGCTCGGCTTGGGAGCTGTGATGGAGAATGCGGCCCGTTCAATCGGCCGCAAACGGGGCAGGCTGCCCGCTAATGGCACATAGGGCATTCTGAGCGGCACGCTGTTCGGCTTCTTTCTTGTTGCGTCCCCAGGCTGGAGGGAAACGCTGCCGGCCCACCTGGGCCGACACCTTGAAGCACTTGCTGTGGTCGGGTCCCTTTTCGTCCAGGACCTGGTAAACGGGCGTGCTACCGTATTCTTTCTGGGCCACTTGCTGCAAGAGCGATTTGTAGTTGCTGGTATGGTGCGTTTCGGCCGCGTGCCGAATCTCTTCCAGCATGTGCCGCTCGACAAAGGCTCGCGACGCCTCGGCCCCACCGTCCAGGTGGATCGCTGCTACCAGAGACTCGAATACGTCGGAGAGCACCGACTGCGGAATCGTCGGATGGCTGGAGAGCCCCTTGCCCAACACCATGAACTCTTCCAACCCCAGCCGGCGGCTGACCCGAGCACACGTGTGGCGGCTGACCACCACAGATTTGATCTTGGTCAAATCTCCCTCCAGGTAGTGCGGGTACTGATGGAACAACACCTCGCACACGACCGCGCCCAGGATCGCATCTCCCAGAAACTCCAGCCGCTCGTTCGATGCCAGCCGGTGCTGGGCGCTGGAGGCATGCGTGAGCGCCGCGCGCAGCAACTGCGTATTGCGAAACGCGTATCCGAGCCGCTCCTGGCAGGCCTGTAAAGTCTGTTCGTCAGGAAGAGATTCGCTGGTGGGGGAGCCCATCTCGCACAATCGGAAGAGACGCAGCCAACAGGTGGGAGTTTGCGCAAGTCTATATCGCCACAAAGCTTTTGTCAATCTCAGCCTGCCTTGGCCCGGCCCCAACACATCCGCCACAGCCCGCGACCGGCTCTCGACCCTCATGGTCGGACTCATTGCTCGCTTTCCGAGCCCGTATAATGAGAATGCATTGCGGCTGTTCTCCCCGCAGCCCCAAGTTTACTTGCTTGCACGCATGGAGACACAAGCATGAGCCGGTTATTGCACGTACGCTTGGCGGTCGCCTTGGGCCTCGTGCTCGCCGCCGCCGCCGCACTCATCATGTGGGATGGCGCTACACCCGCCCAAGACAAGCGCGCTGCCGAAGCTGGCCTCGAACAGGCCCGCAGCCTCTCCTTGGCCTTCCGCAAGGCAGCGCATACGATCCTGCCTTCTGTCGTCACCATCGAAACACAGGTCAAGGCGCGAGAGGTCGATGATGATGCAATGCCCGAGAATCCCTTCAAGGGCACCCCGTTCGAAGATTTCTTCAACGACCGAGACTTCCCCTTCCGTCGCTTCCCCAGGCAGATCCCGCCTCAGGAGGGCATGGGCTCGGGCGTGGTCATCGATGCCTCGGGGATCATCGTCACCAATTACCACGTCGTTGCCAATGCAGATCAAGTCGTAGTCCGCTTCGCCGATGGCCACCAGGCCAAGGCCAAAGAGGTACGCACCGACCAAGATAGCGACCTGGCAATCGTCATCATCGAACCACCCACTCAACTGACCCCTGCTAGGTGGGGAGACTCGGCCGAGCTGGAAATTGGAGACTGGGTGCTGGCAGTGGGGAACCCGTTCGGGCTGGAGTCAACGGTGAGTGCCGGCATCATCAGTGCCAAGGGCAGAGATCCTGGCTTCAATCAGCGCAAGACTTATTTGCAGACCGATGCCGAGATCAATCCGGGCAATTCCGGCGGTCCGCTGGTGAACCTAGCGGGAGAGGTCGTGGGCATCAACACGGCCATCGCCACGAACACGGGGGCGTTCCAAGGCGTGGGGTTTGCGATACCCAGCAACCTGGCGCAGTGGGTGGTGTCTCAATTGGTCTCGCGTGGCGAGGTGCAGCGTGCCTGGCTGGGAGTGGGCATACAACCGATCGATGCGGCGCTCGCCACGCAGCTTGGAGTTGAGCCTGGGCGCGGGGTGTTGATTGCAGAAGTGCGGCCAGGCACGCCTGCCGCAGAGGCCGGCTTGCAAGAGCAGGACGTGGTCCTGGAGTTCGCCGGCACCCCCGTGCGCAAGCCGCGAGACCTGCAAGAGGTGGTCGAACGCTCCAAACCGGGCGAGCGCTATAAGATCAAGGTCCTGCGCGACGGCAAGGTGGTGGAGCTGTCGGTGGTGCTCAAGCCCTTGCCGAGCGATATCTCAGCGACACAGGGGGGCGCATCGGTCGACCGGAGCGGTCAGCCTGCTGCGGGGTACGTCTCCGAAGAGTTGGGCATCGAGGTGGGCGAGCTTACCGCCGCCGAGGCCCAGCAGTTCGGCTACGAGAAGCATGCCGGCGTGTTGATCACAGCCGTGCGGCGCAACAGTCCGGCGGAGCGGGCCGGCTTGAGGCAAGGGATGCTGATCATGCGAGTCGGCAAGCGCAAGGTGGCCAGCGTGAATGACTTTGTGGAAGCGATGAAGGGCGAGTCGCTCTCCAAAGGAGTGCTGCTGCACATCCGCACACCTACGGGGAGCCATTTTGTGGCGATTCAGGAGGACTAGGCGCTGCACACCAGCCCACCTCGCTGCCCGTGGCCGGAAACTTGACTCTCGCGCTGCCCGCTCTAAGAATGCACTGAGCGTTCGGTAGAGACGGCTTGGCACTGGAGCGAAGCTTGGTGTCACCGCTACCCAGGGTGGCGCGGGTCAAGGCGTTGGCCCTGACCACGGAGCGCGCGCTTGATGCCGCCAGCGTTCGTCCCGCCTCGGCCATGAAAAGTGTAGACTGCCAGCTCAGGATCGCAGCACTATGAAAAAGCTGGCTCGGCTTGCCGTGGGTGCCGTCCATGCCGATTGTGCGGGGCACTTGACATGCTGGGCACTGCTAGATGCCCTGCGGCGGCGCGGCCTGAAGGTGCAGCATTTTCATGCCCGCGCCTGTTTCGTGCCGGTCAACGGAGCACTGGCCGCAACCGGCCTCTCCAGCCGCCACCTCGATAGCTGGTTGATGCCGCCTGAAATCTGCCGCGAATTGTTCCGACACAGTTCGGCCGATAGCGACTGCGCCGTGGTTGAGGGACGCTTTCGCACAGACGCCGCCGATTTGCCCTCAGCTAGCCTAGAAACGCTCTGCGACTGGCTCGACCTGGCACGCTTTGCCGTGCTCGATGTGACCAATCTCTGCGGCTGCCGGCTTCCACCTCGCCCCCAGGCCGATGCCCTGTTGCTCGAAGGCCTCGCCAGCGAAGCAGAGTTGCTACGCGTCCAAACCTCCCTCGAATCGCTCTGGGGCCTCCCAGTGCTGGGAGGACTGCCCAGGCTCCCCATGCTCGAGGCCGCCGTGCGCGCCTGCCCACGCGGCACCGCCCCCCCTCACCATATTTGCCGTGAACTCGGCGACCGATTCCTCGAGTATTCCAGGTTGAACGCTATTCTCAAGCTCGCCGAACGCCCCCCCTTGCCCGATGCTCCGCCTGCCTTGTTCCGGCCCGCCGGCCCGCCGACAGCACGCGTGGTTGCCGTCGCCTACGATGATGCGTTCAACTGCTACTTCCCAGACGTGCTCGACCTGATGGAGGTGCGCGGCGCAAAGGTGCGCGATTTCTCGCCCCTCAACAGCGAGACCTTGCCGCCCGAGACAGACCTGGTCTACCTGGGCTGCGGCCATCCGGAGCGCTATGCAGAGAGACTGGCCCGCAACGTCTGCCTGTTGGAGGACATCCGCAAGCACGTGCGCGCGGGCGGCCGCGTCTATGCAGAAGGCGGCGGGCTCGCCTACCTGTGCCAGGAACTCGCCGACGAGCGCGCTCGAAACTACCCTATGGTCGGCATCTTTCCCGCCGTTGCCGCACGACATGCCGAACCTCAGCCGCCCCGGCCGATCGAACTGACGCTGGCGGCCGCCAATTGGCTCGGTCCCGCAGGCACGCGCTTGCGCGGCTACCTCAATTGCAATTGGCAGATTCGACCCCTCAAGGCACTGCATGGCCAGGTGTGCGAGTATGGCCATGCGCACGACCTGATTGCCCGCTACAATGCACTGGGCAGCCGCGTGCATCTCAACTTCGCAGCTCTGCCCGACGTGTTCGCACGCCTGATCCAGCCCCAGTCTCAAGGCGTGCTCGTTGCAAGTTCGCCCCCAGGATAGCGAGCCGCCCGTGAGCATCTCGCCGCTTCGCAGCACGAACGCATCGATCGTGCAGGAAGGCGGCTGCCGCTCTTCTCGTGTGCAGGCCCGTACCTACCCAACGGCACATGGGCCGCTGCATCCGCTGCTCGATCGCAGGGCATTGTTGGCCGCCGGAACGCTCGGCACATTAGGACTGTGGCTGCCCGACCTCATGGCAGCACAGGCGCGCACCGCGGCGAAGGCTCGCGCCTGCATTCTAGTGTTCATGGAAGGCGGGCCGGCACATCAGGATCTGTGGGACATGAAGCCGCAGGCCCCCGCTGAGGTGCGCGGCGCGTTCCGGCCCATCGCCAGCTCGCTGCCTGGCGTGCCGGTCTGCGAGCACCTGCCCCTGTTGTCTCAACAGATGCACCTGGTAACCCTGGTGCGATCGGTGCACCACGACGTGGTGGATCACAATGCTGGCGCCTATTACACGCTGACGGGCAAGGTGCCCTTGGCAGGGGGACGGCTGATCGTAGGCGATGAGCCGGACAACTTCCCGCCGTTTGGCGCGGTGCTGGCGATGCTAGACGGTGCACGCGGTCCGCTGCCGCAGTTCGTGCATGTGCCCGAGTTCCTTTCGAACAACGGGCGCGATCTACCCGGCCAACGTGCCGGCTTTCTTGGACCGCGCTACGATCCGTTGGTATCTGGCGACCCGAGTGTGCAGGAGGACTCGCGCCGCGAGTGGGCGCTGCCTACTGAGGTGAGCGCCGCTAGGCTTGCGAGCCGGCGCGATCTGTTGGCGCGCCTAACCGGTCCGGCTGCGGCGGGCCGCATGTCTGATGCGGCAGTGCAGGCGATGGCCATGCATTACGAGCGTGCCTGGGACTTATTGCAGAGTTCGACCGCGGGGCGCGCCTTTGATTTGAAGCGCGAGCCGCTCAAGGTGCGCGAGAGGTATGGGCTGCCGGACAGGACCGATCGCAGCGTCGAGGCGCGGCAGTTCGGGGGACTGCCCCACTTGGGCCAATCTCTGCTGTTGGCTAGGCGGTTGATCGAGGCGGGCGTGCGGCTGGTTACGGTGGGGACGGGGCGCCGGTTTGACCAGGCGTGGGACACGCATCGGCAGCATTTTCCGTTGCTGGAGCGCTCGCTTTTGCCCTACTTCGACCGTGCATTCTCGGCCCTATTGTCAGATTTGCAGGAGCGTGGGCTGCTGGACGAGACGCTGGTCGTGGCTATGGGCGAGTTCGGCCGCACGCCGAGGCTCGGCCAGGTCACCAGCGGCGCGGGGGCCGACGCTGCCGGCCGCGACCATTGGCCCCATTGCTACACGGTACTGCTGGCAGGAGGCCGCTGGCCGCGCGGGGCGACGTACGGTCGGTCGGACCGCCATGCAGCCTACCCGGCCGAAGAGCCGGTAACGCCGGCCGACATTGCTGCTACGGTGTACGCCGCATTGGGCGTAGATCCGCAGTTGAGGATTCGAGACGGCCTCGACCGGCCCCACACGCTCGCCGAAGGCCGCGTGTTGTTCTGAAGCACTAGGCTTCGGAAGAAGCATACCAGGCCGATGGTACATAGAGGTTGACTAAAGCCCACTAGCTGAACACGCCCGGCACATCTGCACAAGCGAGGACGCTTATGCCCCGTAGAGCAAGCGTCCCCGCCCCGTAGAGCAAGCGTCCCCGCTTGCTCAGAACTGCCAAACCCATCCCCGCTTGCTCAGGCGGGGCAAAGATCTCCGGCAGTTCTGCACAAGCGAGGACGCTTATGCCCCGTAGAGCAAGCGTCCCCGCCTCCTCGGGCGGGGCAAAGATCTCCGGCAGTTCTGCACAAGCGAGGACGCTTATGCTACGTACAGCAAGCGTCCCCGCTTGCTCAGGCAGTCCAAACACCTCCGGCACATCTGCACAAGCGAGGACGCTTGTGCTACGCCAGTGGTTGCGCCCCGAACGGCACGCCTCCAAAGTCGCTCACATGGCACTTCTCCTCTCCCAATGTGAACGCTCGTCGGACTGAAAAGGCCCGACCCGCAAGATGGGAGCAATGCGTACTACCCGACGATAAAGCGATTGGAACGCTCTGACAGTCTGGGTAAAATGCCTTAAGCTCTTGTCGTGTCAACGTAGTGCACAACGAACAGCGAACGTGCACAGTTTACCCTTGGCTCGATTGCGAAGGGAGTTCTTATGGATAATGAGCAGACGCCCCAACCAGACGACCGCAAATGTGTAGGCCGGTTTACCGAACCGCCAGGCTCGTACCGCTGGCCCGTGTACGACCTTGTGTGCCCGCGCTGCGGGCTGCGGATGATCGACTTCAGAGAGGCCGAGCGGCCGATCAGTGGAAGCTGGGAGTTTGTTTGCCCTGCTTGCAACGCTACCGGACGCAAGTGAAGGGCTTCAGGACCGGTTGCCGAAAGCCCAGGCACGCCGAGCACGCGCTGGGCAGAATGCCGCCTTGCGAACCGCGTGCGCTTACCAAGGCCGAGCAAGGGTGGCAGGATTGAAACGAACTCCACAACCACCGCCACAGTCTGCTCGGCTCTGCTTTGTCTCTCGCTACAGGTAGGGCTAGAGCTTAGATTCCGGACGGCGGTCTTGCCACTAACAACTCTCCGCTCGGCGGTGAGCGGCCAGGGTGAGCGGAGGCCGTGTCAACGCACTTTTCGTCACCGCCGCTTTTCGCTGCACGCAAAGTGCCTTAACCGGAAATTGCGGCTCGAAGGGCCCACACAGCCATCGCCAGTGACGTAAGCCACGTCTCGCCACGCGGCCGATTGATCCGCATCCCGTACGCCGTTACCGTTGGGGGAGGCGGAGGCTGTCAAACCACGATTCTGTGCGCGAGGGAGCCATGAGCCGCAGGAAAACGGCGATGGTGGTGCTGGCCAGCAAGGAACTTTGGCCGAATATTCAGGGCTTGGTGTACTGGCACGAGCACCAAGGGGGTTTGGAGCACCTGTTCATCTACCAGACGTCGGATGAGGAAAGATCTCGCAAGCCCGCACAGGGGCTGCGGCGCCTGTGCGAAGCACTGTATGGCCAAGATATAAGGGTGCATGTAGCAGAACCGCTGTCGCACGAAGGTGGTGGCGATCGTTCGATGTTGCCACAGGTGGTGCGGGAGCAGATCGAGATCTGGCGCCGCCAAGTGCCGGATCACGACCTCGTGATCAATGCCACGGGCGGCCTGAAGCTGATGTTCGCTGGCGTACTCGATTGTCTCCACCTTGAACGCACGCAGGTCGTGTACCGCGAGCTAGGCCAGCAGTGCTGGTACCGGCTGGAACTCAAGGGCGACGTGCCGCACGCAGAGCGGTTCGAGGTGCCGCTGGACGTGACGAACCATATTCCGGTCGATAAGCTGGTAAGCTGCCAGTGGCCGGGAGAGGGTGAGTGGGGCGTGCGCAGCGTGGAACCTCTGCCGGTAGATCAATTGGTCGATGCCGGCTTTGCACACGAGTGGAATTGGAAAGACACATTTCGCGCATGTCATCTGCCGCACGAGGAGAACGACGGCTTTCTGTTCGAGCGTTTTGTGGCGGCGGCCATCTTAGAACTGGGCGTCCAGCAGGTGGGTGTGAACGCGGAACTTTGGCGCCTCGTCGAGCCGCCCCAGGATGAACCCTGTAACCCGGTCAAGAGCGTAGATGTGAAAGTGGCGCATGCACTGGACGATGTGCCGCTGGTGGAGGTGGACATCGTCGCTAATTATGGCGGGCGGCTGTTGGTCGTCGACTGTAAACTTCGGTGCGCACAGGACAAACAGGCCGGAAAGATCATGTGGCAGATACTCCAAGCAGCCCAAATACGCGCGGGGTTGGGAGGCCAAGGTGCAAAGATCGCACTCGTGCGTCCCAACGACACAGTTTCTGCGCGGCAACGATTACTGGCCAAGTGGCTGCACGTGGATGTATTGGATAAACGCAACATGTTCGACTTTTTTACCGAGCTGCAAGCCTTTTTTGGCCTAAGCGGTCCCCTTCCTCCGGCGCTTGCGCGCGCCCAGGATCGACTACACGTCGCGAAGAGAAGCGGCGTGTGGTCGGTTTTCGCCAGGTCGAAAAAGCGGCGTCCTCGCGAACCAACAGACCAGCACTCCACCGAGACGTGAGCCGAAGCTGATAGAGATCCTGCGAGCCTACGTCGCGACGGCTGCAAAATGTTCGGGTCCTGAGCATTGCCCTAGAGCACAGCGTCTTGGTAGCGTGCAGCGCAACACCCTCATGTCTCGCGCCATTGCCGAACACCTCGCCACGTTGGCGCGCAAGTGCGCCGGGTTCCGGCAATGCGTAGCGCGCGGCGACGGCCCGCGATCTCGCTGGCGTGCCCACCTGTTAGACGCGGCCCCAACCGGCGGAGCGCTACCTGGCCTGCAATCGCCGGCTGTTGCTAACTCAAGGCGCGTCACACACTTTCGTCTCCGCAACGAAGCTCAGCAAAATGCCTGTGGCGGCCATGCCACTTACCCGGCGGTGGCGCCGGCTGCTACCGAGCCGCCCAGCGTAAGGGCCGCTCGCTGCCGGGGATGGGACGGTGATCGCCCCCAAGCAGCGTCTCGTGCCGAACGTAGAACAGCCAACTTCCCGGCGGAGCGGCCGCTGCCAAGGACAAACTCATGAGCTTGCTGCCCGGCGTGGTGTCGATGACCACACGGTCGGCCGGCACGGCCGAGACGTAGTCCTCCAGCCGGCCGCGCAGGCTGTCGAGCATGCTCAGGTCGTTCGAGAAGTCTGCCTGGTCAGCAACCATGCCTTTTTCTGCCAACCACTTGCGCACTTCGTCCACGGCCGGTTGCATGTCTTCGGTATAGAGCAGCAGTACGCGCTCCACGCCAAGCGCCTGGGCCGCCATTCGCACGAGTTCGTGGCGGCGGCTGACGATCGTCACCAGGTGCGTCGGCCTCCAGCCGGGCCACGTCTTGTTGATCTGCGCCTGAAGTCGAGCGACGATCGTGGGCAATAGGTGGCTCTCGTAGAACTCGCGGGTGCGCGGTTCGTCAAGCCGCTGCGAAAGGTAATAGTCTACGCAGCGTTTAAAGGCTTCTGTGTCGGCCGCATCTCGCGGCGGATGGGGCCGGGCACGCAGCCGCTGGAAGAGCGTGCCGAGCGCCTCGCGCACGTCTACCGTGCCTGTTTTCAGCCTTTCAACGCGCACGCGTGCACTGCCGAGGCCGCGTGCAATGGTACAAGCCTGTTCGTATTGTGTGGCGGGAACGAAGAACGCTTCCACGCCGTACCGCGCAGCCAGCTTCAGCTTGCCCTCCAGGCCTCTTACCTCTGCGATCCCGCGCTCACGGTCCCAGCAGCCGGTGGCCCACACTTTTGCGTCCGGCGTTCCATCCTTGGCGGCTGTTTCCAGGCTTGCGGCAAGCGCGGCCCACGCCGAGGCAAAATCCGTTGTCTCGTTGAGCACGCCCAGCAACTTCGGGTCCAGCGCAAAATGCGAATGCTGATGCAAGCTCCACCCATTAAGGCCGAGGGCTTGCACGATTTGGTCAGCCATATGCCGCAGCTTGGGGGCAAGGCCGAGGTCGTGCTCGGGCGTCTTTCGCCACTCCAATGGCCAGACAAGCGCCTCTTGCAGGCAGGGCCAACCGGGATTCACGAGCACCATGCAACACGCACCCTGGCCGGCGGGCAGATCTGGGTAGGGCCAGCGTTGTTCGAGCCAGCCAACGGCGCGGTCGAGAGTTTCTGGGTGCAACCACCAGCTTGCCAGGTTGCCAAGTACACCTGCCAGACGTGCAGCCACGGGTGCTTCGATGTGTGCAGGCTGTCGGCGAAGTACGGCCTTTAGATTCGTAAGCGTGTGGCCGGGCAAGCTTGGCATGAGATTGCCGTTTCTCGCGTATCGTCGGGGAGCAGCGACGTGGTGCTACGCCACTGGTTGCCAGGCGACGGGCGGCGAGCCGACTTCGAGCACCAGATCGGCTCCAGACTGGCGGATTGCTTGCAGGGGCCAGCGGGCCTTGGCATCGCTCCCAATGATGGCCGCAACGCCTGCCAGGTTTACGGTGCTGCCGGCGAGATGCTGGGCGGGCCGATCGTCGGCCGTAGAGAAGGCGACTACGATGTCGTGCGATTCATCGCACACGCGCTCGGGTAATGCGACGCAGGCCCGCAGCGAGCCGTCCGGAGATTGCCACCACAGCAGGCGCGGTGCCTTCTCCGGCTCTTCTGCTGCCAAAAGCACCACCTTCGGCAGCAGGGCGGCCGAATGGCCCTGGCCCATGGACCTCACAAGCACGACGGGAGGATGGGCCGCGCGATAGTCCTCAAGCAAGGGACCGAATGCCTCAGCCAGCTCGGGCGTGCAGCGGAGGCTGAGGTCTTGCTCCATATCGACGGCCGCACGGAGCACCGCTTCGAATTTCACAGCCGTGAGTGCAAGGGATGGATCTACGTCCAGCAGATCCGGGCGCAATGCAAGCCCGATCGCCTGAACGTGCGTCGAGGCCGCGAGCAGCATGTCAGCATGCAGCAGGCACCAGGCATCGCATCGTTCGAGCTGTTCTTCGTAGTCGGGGTCTTTGAGCCCAGCGTCTTGTCGTGCCAGCGCGACAAGCTGGGCATCATCTAGCCTGGCAAGGAGTCCCTTGGCCAAATCGGCACGCACGTCCGGCTCCCAGTCCTGCTCGTACGATTCGTCCAGGAGCTGCGCGTCGCGCTCCCAGGCAGCCACATCGAGCTTCGCTGCCATGGCGCATGCACGCGAGCCGTCCTCGGCAAACCAGGCCTCGAGCGCGTCCATCAGTTGTCGCTCCGCTGCGCCGCAGATCAGCTCGGGCCGCACGCGGCGCAGACGCAGCCGTGCTGCGATCAGGCGGCCTGCCAACTCGGGCTGGGGGCCGGCCCGTCGATCCGTGTAAAGCAGGTCTTCTGCCTCCCGGAGCCACTCCTCGACGAGGGGGCGCGGGTCTGCAAGGCCGCTCTTGGTGGCGGACAGTGTTTCTTTTACATAGGGCGATTCGATGGTGTTCATAGCTGCTTGCACTCCACTTGGCAACGGGGCACGCATGGCCCGCATGCTGCCTGCGTGTCATGATCTTGCTGTTCAAGTTCTTGCCTGATTCCTGACTTTGAATCTGTACGATGTACCTTAGCCGTTGCTGGCCGAGCCAGATTTCTCTGAACCAGCAGTGCTCGCCTACGTTGCGTCAGGCTGGGAAGCCTGACTACTGGCCAGCACTGTATGAGTAACAATCTTCTAAAGAGTAAACGGCTGGCACCGCCCAGTTCTTACATGAGCCTGATCACCACCGTCAAATCTTCTTCAGCCAGGCCCTCGGCGGCTTTTTTCACGGCGTTAATCCCGCGATTGGTCCACTGGTTCCACATGTCGTTCGAAAGCGGCGTCCGCGGACCCAGTCCGTTGATGATCTCACAGAGCCTCCCCGCCTCCCACGGTGGAGGCGCTGCCGCAAACTCGCGAGCCAGTGCATCCCACACAGCGGCCAGGCTGGGATAGCCGTCCTTGAAACGCCGCTCGCGCTCATGCTCGTGCCAAGGAATCAGCCACTCAGCAACCAAGTCCAGGTCATCCTTCTTGCCCGAATGGACAGCAACGCGCGCGACATTCAGCCGCAAGCGCAGCAGCAGGACCGCAAAGTAATCGACCCGCCCATCAGAAGGAGGCGGCATCCGGCTGGAAAGCAAGTCGAGTACCTCGCGCAGCCTGCTTGCCCGCCTGAGTCGTTCTTCGGTTTCCTCATTAGCCTCGGGCGGAGGTGCAGGTGGTTCATCGACCGTTGCTGGCGTGGCCTCAGTCTTTGGATCCCCGAACACGACTGGTCGTTCCTTCTTGCCTCTCCGTAAGATATCTACGGCCAGATGCTTTAGTATCACCCGACACCATGCCCGAAAGTTTGGCTTTTGACCGTCCTGAGCGCGAAACGTAGAAAGCTTGCCGAATACGTGGGATACCGCCTCCTGCTCAAGTTCGCTTGTGCCATGTCGCTCCACCGGCTCGCCCGCGCGAGGGCCCGACACCTTGACTATGCGAGACATGCCATACGTCCGTGCAACATGGCCAGCAATCTCCTCAATAACTGGTATCAGCCGCTTCCACGCTTCGTCGCGCTCGTGCTGTTGCAGCGATTCATCACATGCCCGCAACGCATCGTCCGTCGGGTCGTAAAGGTCGGGCTCATGCGTTCCGAAGTCCTGGCTCACGGCAAGGCCTCCCCACATGGCAGAACGGTGTTGCCCGGCGCCTTGAATCTCCTTGCGCCGCTTGCGGCCACGATAGCGTCGCGGAACCGAACTTGCCAGCATGTGCGCACCTCCTCCATGGGTAACGCCCAACCGGGCCAAGAAATGACAGCCGGGTCGGCGAGAGTGCCATGAGCCAGCCTCGGGCCGCACCACAGTCGGCCGTGTAAAAGGGCATACGAGCGGCGGGGTTTAACCCCGTCGGGCCAAGCGAACAGGCTCGAAGCGGCGAGACGCACCCGGCTCCAGGCCGCACGCCGCCCCCTCATTGCGGGGCTGAAGCGGCAGGGCTAGAATCGCTCTTTTGCCGGCGTACACGCGTTCGGTGCCCCACGCGAGGCGGTTTGCACGTTGGCCCACTCCCGTAAAGTAAACACCGAGAAGGTGGGCGAGCTGCTGGCTGTTTGCCCAACCCCGAGGCCGGTCTTTGCACCCTTGTGTTCTATGGTTCTTCTCTGCCCATGCCCCAAGCACGCAACCTGGTAGTCGCCCAGAGCGGCGGGCCAAGCCCGGTGATCAACAATACGCTCCGCGGTATTGTCGAAGCAGCCCGAGACGTGCAAGCGATCGGCACGATCTATGGTGCCCGGCACGGCATCGAGGGAGTGCTAAAAGAAGAACTGCTCGACCTTTCTGCCCAGCCGGCGGAAGAGATTGCGTTGTTGCGCACCACGCCTGCGGCCGGTTCCATCGGTACCTGTCGGTACAAGATGCGGTCGCACCAGCAGGAGGACTTCGACCGTGTGATCGAAGTGTTCAAGGCACACCAGGTCGGCTACTTTCTGTATATCGGCGGCAACGACTCGATGGATACGGCCCATAAAGTCGCCACCCTGGCCCACCAGCGCGGGCTGGACCTGATAGCGGTGGGAGTGCCCAAGACCATCGACAACGACGTGGGCGATAGCGAGTTCAAGCTCATCGACCATACGCCCGGCTATGGCTCGGTGGCCCGCTACTGGATGCATGCCGTCCAGAACGCCAACGAAGAGAACGCCGGTTCCTGCCCGGCCGACCCAGTGCTGGTGATGCAAGCCATGGGCCGGAAGATCGGCTTCGTTCCCGCCGCGGCACGCCTAGCCGACCCGGAGCGCGAGATGCCGCTCTTGATCTACCTCGCTGAGCGGGGCTGGAGCCTGGAAGAACTCGCCGACCAGGTGAATGACCTCTTGCGGCGGCGGGGCCGTGCACTGGTGGTGATCAGCGAGGGATTCTCGGTCGGCTCTCTGGGCGAGGTGCGAGACTCGTTCGGGCACGTGGCGTTTAGCTCCAGCCATACCACGGTGGCGCAGGTGGTGGTGAACTACCTCAACGAGGTGGGCCTGGCCGTAAAGGGTGTGGCGCGGGGCAACGTGGCCGGCACCGACCAGCGGCACTCGATGGCCTACGCCTCGCCCGTGGACCTGGACGAGGCCTATCGCGTGGGCCAGCAGGCCGTGGCGCTGGCGGCCCGCGAGCAGAGCGGATACATGGCCACCCTGCTGCGCGAGCCGGGACCCATGTACCGCGTACGCTACGACCAGGTGCCGCTGGCCGAGGTGGCCAACAGCGAGCGAACCTTCCCAGCCGCTTGGATCGCCCCCAGCGGTACAGACGTCACGGACGATTTTGTGCGCTACGCACGCCCCCTCGTCGGGGATGACATGATCAACCTCCCCTTGATAGACGGCCGGCAGCGGCTGGCGCGGCTGCGGCCCATCTATGCCCCGCAGAAACTTCCTGCCTACGTCCCTCAGGCAGACCGCCGCTAGCCTGTTCGTTACACCTTGCAACTTGTCTCATGCTCGACTTCACGCCGCGGCACTCGCTCTTCATCGGCATCGATTCAGACGGCTGCACCTTCGATACCATGGAGGTGAAGCACAAAGAGTGCTTCATCCCCAATACCATCAACAGCTACAACTTGCAGGGCGTGAGCAAGTATGCCCGCGAGGTAGCAGAGTTCGTGAACCTCTACTCCAAAAGCCGCGGCATCAATCGCTTCCCCGCGCTCATCGAGACGCTCGAGCGGCTCTCGCGGCGGCCGGAGGTCAAGGCCCGCGGCGTGAACGTGCGCGTGCCGCCCGGCCTGGCAGCCTGGGTGCAACGAGAAACCAAGCTGGCCAACCCTGCTCTCAAACGGGAGGTAGAGGCCACAGGCGACCCCGACCTGGCCCAGGCACTCGAATGGTCGGTGGCGGTGAATGAGGCGGTGGCCCGCATTGTGCGGGGCGTGCCGCCGTTCCCGTTCGTGAGAGAGAGCCTAGAACGCCTGGCAGAGCATGCCGACCTGATAGTGGTCTCTGCCACCCCCGGCGAGGCGCTGCGCCGCGAGTGGGAAGAGCACGACCTTGCCCGCTACGTGCGCTTGATTTGCGGCCAAGAGGTCGGCACCAAGAAAGAGTGTCTGGCAGTGGCCCGGCAGTATGGCCCCCGCAAGGCGCTCATGATCGGAGATGCGCCCGGCGACCAGCAGGCTGCCGAGGCGCACGGGTGCCTTTTCTTCCCCATCATTCCCGGCTCAGAAGAGCAGAGCTGGCAGCGGTTTTTCGCCGAGGGAATCGAAAGATTCCTCAGCGGCACGTTTACAGACGGCTACCAGCAGGAATTGGTGGCGGAGTTCGATCGTGCCCTGCCCGCCGTAGCCCCCTGGGAGCGGTAGGCGGCCGCAGACGGCGCGGGCAGCCGCTCCGACGGCGTGGTTTGGCGTAGTCATCAGGCCTGCAAGCGATCGGCAGCCGGTGCAGGCGCCGCCACGCATACCGCGCGCCGTCGCCCGCGCCGTCCCGGCTGCAATTGCCTGGATGCCTGGAACGCCGTGACGTACGTCGTGCTTTCCAGCCCGACTGCGGCCCTCGCAGAGGGTGGTTCTTATGAGCTGGTATAAAAAGCGGCTGCGGCCTCGGCGGGCGTGGCCGGCTGGCTCTCGCAGACGGTGGTACTTATGAGCCGGCACGAAAAACAGCACCAAGGCATCAGGCGTCACATACGCATGCAGCAGGAGGTGCACCCCTGTCGGCGGCTTTGTGTTAGGACAGAAGAAGTCGAAGGTATTTGGGTCGACATCAGTGCCTGCCACAGGATGCACCGCAGCGCTAGGGCGTATATTACGCCCTTTGTGCTGGCAGTAGGCGTTGCTCTGCGGCAGCAGAAGCGTGCACATGCACACAAGCAGGACGCTTCTGCCCCGTACGGCAAGGGACCTCGCTTGCCCAGAAGGGCCAAGAACGCCCCCCGCCGCTCGTTGAGGTGCGAGCCGGGCGGGGCAAAGCCCCGCCGCTCGTTGAGGTGCAAGGCCGGCGGGGCAAAGCCCCGCCGCTCGTTGAGGTGTAAGCACGGCGGGGCGAAGCCCCGCCGCTCGTAGCACCTTTTGGGTCCGTGACCTTACCGGGCGTACCCGTGGGGGTGAGCCTGGTGCCAACGCCAGGCCGTCTCGACTATTCGGTCCAGGTGATCGTATTGGGGCACCCATCCCAATACCTTTTGTGCCCGCGTCGGGTCTGCAACCAAGATTGCCGGATCGCCAGGCCGACGCGGCCCGACCTCTGAGCGTATCTTGCGTCCCGCGACTCGGCCGCAGGCCTCGATCACCTCGCGAACGCTGTAGCCCCGCCCGGTTCCCAGGTTGAGGTGCAGGCCCTGCCCTGGTTCAAGCCGCTCTAAGGCCCGCAGGTGTGCCTCCGCCAAGTCGTCTACGTGCACATAATCTCGCACGCATGTGCCATCGGGCGTGGGATAGTCGTCTCCGAAGATGGTCACGTGGCTGCGTCTGCCCAAGGCGGCCTGTAGCACAATGGGTATCAGGTGCGTCTCGGGAGTGTGGTCCTCACCCAGGTCTCCCTCGGCCGAGGCACCGGCAGCGTTGAAATAGCGCAGTGCCGCGTACCCCAGCCCGTAGGCGCGGGCGGCGTCTTCAAGCATTAGCTCGACCATCAGCTTGCTGGTGCCGTACGGGTTGATGGGCTGCCGCGGCGCGTCTTCCGAGATCGGCTGCCGCTCTGGGGCGCCGTAAACGGCCGTCGTGCTGGAAAACACCAACCGCCACACCTCGCAGGCCCGCATGGCGCAGAGCAGCGACAAGCTGCCGCACACGTTGTTGCGGTAGTATAGGAGAGGATCCGCAACAGACTCGCCCACCAGTGTTAGTGCTGCGAAATGCATGACCGCTTCGATGCGGTGCACTCGCAGCGCCTCGACCAGGCGCGGCTCGTCTGCCAGGGATCCTTGTATCAAGCTTCCGGCGGGTACGGCTGCGGCGTGCCCGCGCGCCAGGTCGTCGTAAACCCATACCTGATGGCCGGCGGCCAGCAACCGCCGCACCGCGTGGGAACCCACGTACCCCGCACCGCCGGTCACCAAGATTCTCATGCCGCGCGAGACCTTTCGTAGCCGCTGTAGCCGTTAGGTGCGCACTACGTTGCGCAACCGCTCAATTCTAGCACGCAGAGCGTCGGCTGGTCCCGGCGCGTGGCCGAACGTGGGCTGGGCTAAGGCGGCCACGCCATGCTGCGCCTGGCGCTTCTGGCCATCGGCCGTTTTCGACTGCGTGCATGTTTGGGCTGGCTGTGCATCTCCGGGCCGCCTCACATCTCTGTGCCTGCCTTGCCCTGGGTGGGTTCTGTGCGGCTGCGCGGCAAGCTGCCGCGCACCGCGTGCCGATAAGCTGAAGAGACACCGACTGCCGGCTCGCGAAGGCGCGGCACGACGGTCAACCCACTCGAATCTAGCGATCATGGCGCGGCATGCTGCTGCTGAGGGCCCGGATCATGCGTGGTTGCGGGCATTCGTCGATTACCTGCGCAGCGAGTGCCACCTGGCCGAGAACACGGTGGAGGCCTATCGGCGGGATCTCAAGCGGTTCTATGGTTGGCTGGGCGATCGGCAGCCCGCTGCATTGCACGTAAACGACCTGGCCGATTACGCCGCTTGGCTTCACGCACGGCAGCTTGCGCCCGCCAGCCTGGGACGCCACCTGGTATCTCTCAAACTGTTTTACCGCTACTTGCAGCTCGAGGGCGTGCTCGTTGACAATCCGGCTGAACTCTTGGGAAGCCAGAAGCTGTGGCAGCGCGTGCCCACCGTACTATCGCCCGAAGTGGTCGAGCGGCTGCTCGTGGCCCCTACGGTGGGTGACCCTCACTGGAAGCGCGATCGTGCACTGTTGGAACTCATGTACGCCACCGGCTGCCGTGCCTCGGAGGTTTCTTGGCTGCGCATACAAGACGTGCGGCTGGACCAAGCGTCTGTGCATGCGCGCGGCAAGGGCAACAAAGAGCGGATCGTGCCGTTGGGGCGTAAGGCGGTCGCCGCGATCGAGCGCTATCTGCAAGAAGAACGGCCGGGTCTGGCCGCGCGTGCGCCCGAGCCTCCGCCATGGCTCTTGCTCTCTGGCCGCGGCCGCCGGCTCGCACGCGAACGCATCTGGGAGCTGGTCAAACGCTATGCCCGCCGCGCCGGCGCTAGCGGCAAGGTTAGCCCGCACACGTTCAGGCACAGCTTTGCCACGCACCTGGTGGCAGCAGGGGCAGACCTCCGCAAGGTGCAAGAACTGCTCGGCCATGCCAGCATTGCCACCACGCAGGTGTACACGCACGTCGATGCCGCACGCCTTAAGGCTGTCCACCGGCGCTTTCATCCCCGCGCGTAGCGGCTTGCCGAATCGAGATGAGAGGTTGGCCTTGTGCGATGCCACTCACCCGGGGCATGCGCGGCCTGCGAGCGCCGAGCGACATGTTGCCGGCGTGCCGAGGCAATCTCACTAGAGGCTGCGTCGAGGTGCGGCAGCCGTTATGGCCCGCGAGCCGCGAGCGGGAAGCTCCGGCGCCCCAGCCCGTGCGTCGGGCAGTGGTTAACGCGTAGGGAACTCCAGAGGGGTTGCTCGGCGCCGCTGCGCGCGTGTCGGGCAGAGGCTGGCTTGCAAGTGCCGCCGGTGGTATGTTGGGCCACGATGGCCAAACAAGCAAGCAAAGCCGGCGGCATGGCCGCGTTGGAACTCTTGGCCAGGCCGCCGCAAAACATACCGTCAGTCTGCGTGGTATTCGGCGAAGACGCCTTTCTACGGCACGAGGCAGTGGCGGCCTTGTGCCGTGCGACCGGCATTGATCCCGCCGCAGGGCAGCTTGCGCGTTATGAAGGAGAAACTGCCCGGGCGGCCGATATGTTGGCAAACCTCTACTCGTTGAGCCTGTTTGGTGGGCGCAGGGTAGTGGTTGTTGAGGATGCCGACGATTTCGTGTCGGAGAACCGCCCGCAGCTCGAAGCGTACGTGCAGCGGCCGGCCGAGGGTGTGTTGATTCTCGTGGTCGAGCGATGGCCCGCGACCACGCGCTTGTACGCGGCCGTGGCAGAGCGGGGGTTGGCAGTCTCGTGCGACAAGCCTCCTGCGGCCCAGCTCAAAGCGTGGTTGATCAACTGGGCGTCCAACCGGCACGGTGCGAAGCTCTCGCGGTCTGCGGCCGAGCTGTTGGTCGATTTGGTGGGCCAGGAGCCGGGCATCCTGCACCAGGAGTTGGAAAAGCTTGCCGCGGCCGCGGGCGGCGGCGAGATTGGCCCAGAGCTGGTAGAGCGGCTGGTCGGTTCCTGGCGCGAGCGCACGGCGTGGGAGATGATCGCGGCTGCCCTGGAGGGGCGTGGGCAAGAGGCGCTTGATTTGCTCCAGCGGCTGCTGGCGGCTGGATCGGCTGAGTTGGCCGTGCTCGGGGCATTAGGCTACACGATGCGGTTGCTGGGTGCGGCTACTAGGCACGTCGAGCAGACCGAGGCTGCGGGCTTGCGCCCTGATCTGCGAGAGGCCCTGCGGGCGGCAGGTTCGCCGCCCTACCCGGCCATGCTGGAGCGGAACGAGCGCCACTTGCGGCTGTTGGGCAGGGAACGCGGCAGAGAGCTTGCTCGCTGGCTGCTTCAGGCCGAACTGGACCTCAAGGGCAGCAGCCGGCTGCCGCCCAGGCTGGTGCTGGAGCGGTTGCTGGTAAGGCTTTCTGCGCCACGCAAGTGACGGTGCCGGATGACGTTGCCGCGGTTGGCCGCGGCTGCAGCGAACTGAAGGCAGCCAGAGCAACGACCATGGGCCGCGCTTTAAGGTGCGGCGGTTGCACCCAAACTGGCAATGAACAGACCCACCATGACTCAGCCTGATGCAGTGCAAAGTCCGCGGACCGGCTCGCTGGTGGTGGTGTTCCTCACGGTGTTTATCGATTTGCTGGGCTTTGGCATCGTGCTTCCGTTGCTGCCCATTTATGCAGAGCAATTCGCGGGCAGGCATACGAACCTGCTGGTTGGGCTGCTGATGTCGTCTTTTTCGGCCATGCAATTCTTGTGCGCGCCGTTGTGGGGGCGGCTGTCGGACCGGATCGGGCGCCGTCCGGTGCTGATGGTGGGGCTGGCTGGTTCTGTGGTCTGCTATACGTTGTTCGGCGTGGCGACTGCCGCCAAGAGCCTTTGGCTGTTGTTCGTCTCGCGCATTGGGGCGGGCATGGCAGGCGCGACCATCCCTACAGCCCAGGCGTACATAGCCGATACCACGACGCTCCAGGGGCGAGCGCGAGGCATGGCGCTCATTGGGGCGGCGTTTGGCCTAGGATTCACGCTTGGTCCGCTGGTGGGTTACCTGGCGGTGCCCACCGGGCATGGGGAACCGGGGCCGTGGCCCGGCTACGCGGCGGCCATGCTGTCTGCCGTGGCGTTGGTGTTGGCCGCGGTAGAGCTTCCCGAGTCGCTGCGTCCGGGTGTGGCAAGCGAGTCCGGAGGGGGGGTTGGACTTGCCCGTCTCCGGTCGGCGGTGAGCATACCATCGATGGGCTGGCTGTTGATGACGGTGTTCTTGAGCGTGTTTGCGTTTGCCAATTTCGAGGCCACGATTTCGCGGCTGATCAAGGCGGATCCGGGGCCGTTTCAGTTTACGTTTCAGCAGGTATGCCTGACGTTTGCCTACATTGGCTTGGTTTTGTCTCTAGTACAGGGTGGGGTGGTTCGACCCCTCTCGAAGAAGGTGCCGGAAGCGGTGCTGGCAGCCATGGGCGCCATCGTGCAGGCCGTTGGGTTCGTTATTCTGGGATGGGCGGGAGATAGGGGCCGGCTGGCTGCGCTGTTTCCGGGACTGGCCGCGGTGGTAGCGGGTTTCGCGTTGATAACACCCAGTTTGAACTCACTGGTGTCTCGGCGTAGCGATCCGGCCGAGCAAGGAGGTATTCTTGGTGTGGCGCAGAGCGTAAGTTCGCTGGCGAGGATTTTGGGGCCCGTGGCGGGCAACGTGCTGTTTGGGGCGTCGCGTACCTTGCCTCTTTGGGCGGCTGCATGCCTGATGGGCTTGGTGTTTTTTTTCGTTGTGATGGCGGCCCGAACTGGCGGAGATTTCGAGGCCAGCAGGAGATAGAAGTGGACGGGCGATGGGAAGCGTCTCATCTCCGCTGCCGGCATTGGGAATCGTGGCGGTGATCAGCCGCTATGAGGCGGCGTTCGATTGGGCTGAGCGGCAAATTGCCAGCCACTGGGGAGCGATTGGCTTGGCCAGCGAACGGTTCGCTTTTACCGAGACGGCCTACTATGAGCAGGAGATGGGCAGCGGGTTGAAAAAACAGTTCCTTGCGCTGGCTGATCTGATCGATCCGGCCGGCCTGGCTGACCGAAAGCTGCAAACGAACGCCTGGGAAGCCGCGTATGTTACAGTTGGTAGGCACGCGGAACCTCGGCCGCTGAACCTGGACCCGGGATACCTCACCTTGGCCAAGCTCGTGCTGGCCTCGACCAAGGACCATGCACACCGCGTGTACCTGCACAGCGGAGTTTACGCCGAAGTGACACTGCATTTTCGCGCTGCGGCCTGGCAGTCCTGGCCCTGGACGTACCCAGACTACCGTCGGGCCGATTACCACGCCTTCTTTCTTGAGGCACGCGAACTCTTGCGCCGCCGCCTCAAGGGGCGGCAGTCATGAGCTGGCTGGTACTGGGAGCTGTACTGCCGAGTTTCTTGGTAGCCTGGCTAGCCGGGTTCTTCGTGCGAGCCTGGGCCCCCCGTTGGGGGTTTGTCGATCGGCCAGGCCACCGCAAGGTACACACGCTGCCCACGCCCCTGGGTGGCGGGCTGGCGATTTGGCTAGGCGTGGTCGCCCCACTGGCTGCTGGCAGCCTCTTGCTGACCCTATTGCCACGGCACATGGCCAATTGGTCAGACTCCGGTGCGCGTGGCCTTAGCGGCCAGCAAGGCCATCCAAGGGATGCTAATACACGGAACGTAGTAAAGCGAAACGGCCATACGCAGGACCGCAAGATACTGCACGCCCCTGCTCGTGGTTCCGACACTGCCGGCCAGGGCAACTCGGCTGTGTCTGCTGGCGCACGGGGTGGCTCGGGAGAATCTGCGAGCTGGGCCGATTCGCAGGCACGTTTGGACGCTGCCGAGCCGAGTGGCGGCTTGGGATTGCTCTGGGGGCCGGTGCGTGAGCTGGTGCGGCGGCACGCGGCGGGGATGCGCTACCGTATGCCGCATTTGTGGGCACTGCTGGGCGGCGGCACGGTGCTGATGCTGCTCGGCCTGGCAGACGACCGCTATCGGCTGGACTGGCGGCTGCGGCTGGCGGTTCAGACGGCTGTAGCGATCTTCGTGGTTTCACTGGGTTGGCAGATCACGCTGTATACCGAGCTGCGCTGGTTAACCGCAGGCCTGACCGTGCTGTGGATCGTTGGCCTGGTGAATGCCTTCAACATGCTGGACAACATGGACGGCCTATCGGCCGGGGTGGCATCTATCGCCTCGCTTTTGCTGGCAGCGGCATTGCTTATCTCTCCGTCGGCCCATGATTTCCGGCCCCAGTTGTTTGTGGCCGGTTTGCTGTTGGTGCTGGTGGGTTCGCTTGCGGGTTTTCTGTGGCACAATCGCCCGCCTGCCCGGCTGTTCATGGGCGATGCCGGAAGCTACTTTGTAGGATACTGTGTGGCCACCGCGACCATCATGGCGACCTACACGCGCGACCGTCTTCCTACTCATGCTGTGCTCACGCCGCTCTGCGTGCTGGCGGTGCCCTTGTACGATGCCTGTACGGTGGTCTGGATCCGGTTGCGAGAAGGGCGCAGTCCTTTTGAGGGAGACAAGAGCCACCTCTCCCACCGCCTGGTGGAACTCGGCATGAGCAAAGTGCAGGCCGTACTAACGATTTATCTGTTGACGGCGACGTGCGGCCTGGGTGCCCTGGTGTTCAATCAGGTAAACGAGGCGGGCGCCTGGGTGATCTTGGCACTGGTTGGCTGCGTGCTGCTTCTGGTCGGCATTCTGGAGACGGCTGGCCGCCGGGGACGCAACGGGGGAACGTGAGCCGAATCGGAGGAAACCAGCGACGTATGCCTTCCTCTGCCGCACAAGCGTCTGTAGTCGCGCGCGGGGCCGCGCCCCTGGGAGTGACCGTCGTCGACTACTTGCGTCCTGCCTTGGTGGCAGTGTTGGTGGCCACGCTCGTGGCCCGGCCGCTGGTGCCCACCGAACTGGCCCAAGAGACTGGGGCCGGCATTCCGTTTGTCATCGTCACGCTGGCCGTGGCGGTGGTTTGGCTGGGCCTGGGGCTGTTCGACGGGCGGCTGCGCGTGCGCCACACTGCGGCCGATACGGCCGCGGCCGTGCTGGTGGTACTGCACTCGTTGGCCGCGGCGTGGGCCGTGAGGCACGCGGCACCTCGCCCGGCCATCAACATGGCCTGGGAATGGATCGGCCTATTCACTGGCTACCTGCTGCTGCGCCAGCTTCTCGTTTCCATGCGCGAGCAGCGAGCCTTGATGGCGGCGATGGCCGCCCTAGCGGTCGCAATCGCAGCCCACGGCACATACCAGGCGGTCTACTCCCTGCCCAAGCTGCGGAGGCAGTACTTGAACGACCCTGAACGAACCGTGCAACAGGCGCTTGGTTTGAACCCCTCGGACGAGGCGCGCATGCTGTTCGAGCAACGCTTGGCAAGTAACGAGCCGTTTGGGACGTTCGCGCTGCCCAACTCGCTAGCCGGTTTTCTCGCCGCCTGGCTGATCGTGCTACTGGCGATGGTCGTATTGGGATCGCAACAGGATGCCAAGAGGTGGCAGTGGTTTTGGTGTCGCGCGAGTGCGCTGTTTGTGGCACCTGTTGTGCTGATCTGCTTATTACTGACTAAGAGCCGCGCGGCGTGGCTTGCGGTGTTGGCTGGGATCGTGGTCGGCGGAACCTGGCTGGTGGTGCGCCGATGGCGCCTTGGCTGGCGAGGGGCCTCGCTGGCCGTGGCGGTCGTGGGCCTGCTGTTGGCCGGGGGTGGTGTCGGTGCCTGGCTGGCCGACCCGCTGCTGGTGAAGGAGGCGCCCAAGTCTTTGCGCTACCGTTTGGAGTATTGGCGGGCCACGGCGGGGTTGATTGCGGCGCATCCGCTGCTGGGCTGCGGCCCGGGGAACTTTCAAGACTCGTACACGCGCTACAAGCTGCCGCAGGCGAGCGAAGAGGTGGCGGATCCTCACAATTTCTTGCTGGAAGTGTGGGCGACAGCGGGCACGCCGGCGGCTATTGCGCTGCTGGCCTGGTTGGGGTTGGTCTTCTGGCGCGCCCTAAAGGCGCCGCCGGGCGAGGAGCAGCGGCTGCCGGGCACGCGGGACGCCACGGCGTGGATCGTGGGAGGTCTGGCTGGCGGCGTGGTACTTGCGCATTGGCAGGATCTGTTGGCAGCTACCGTACCGCGGCCTGAAGAGGGTTGGTGGGAGACAGCGAGGCTGTTGGAGGACATGGCGGTGCAGCTTGCGCTGGTCCTGCCGCTGATGTTCTTGCTGCGGCCATGGGTGGTTGTGGGACGGCTATCGGCTGGAGTGCCGGCGCTGGCACTGTTCGTGCTGCTCATGCACTTATTGGTCTCGGGCGGTATCGGCATTCCGGGTGTGGCGGTCTCGGTCTGGTTGTTGGCTGCGCTGGTGTTGAACGTGAGCCAGGGTACGACGAGCCTGGCGCACATTTCGCGCTCGGCGGCGGCTCCATGGTTGGTGCTGGCCCTGCTGTTGAGCGTGGGCTGCTACTCCACGGCGTACTTGCCCACGATCACCTCATCGACGTTGCTGGCGCAGGCCCGGGGGGCAGACGACCAAGACGTAGAGGGCATCCTGTTGGCGGCACAGCGATCGGATCCCTATGCGCCGGAGCCCCTGTGGACGTTGGCGGAGTGGGAGCTGCTGAATTGTGCCCGGGCCCAGGGCGATGACGAGCGCGAGGCGGCTTTTAAGCGGTTTGAGCGCTACGTGCAGCAGGCGCTTGCCCGGCGGCCGCATTCCAGTGCCGCCTTCCGCCATGCAGCAGATACCTACCGCCGCGTTTGGAACGAGAGCCAAGCGACGTGGAGCCTCCAGCGGCGGCTGAGCGTGCTGGACACGGCCATCGACTATTACAAGCAAGCCATCGAGCGCTACCCCAATAGCATTCAGCATCGTTTTTGGCTGGCGGTTGTGCTTGCAGCCCGCATCGAGGCCATGGGAGATAGCCAGCCGCAGCAAGTCGATCAGCTCCGCCAGCAGCTTAAAGAAGAATGCCGCCGCGCTCTGGAACTCGATCGCATTACTCCCCACTTGAACAAGAAGCTTCAGCCTGACCAGCGCAGGGGTCTGGAGGCGAAGTTGAAAGAACTGGAGGGCGGGGCGAAACGTACCAAACGAGCAGAACGCCAGGGCCGCGCCGAGGAGAAGCAGGCTGCCCCGGCCGAGTGATCTCCGCGGAGGATGTATCCTGGGCCCAGCCGCGAAAACTGAGTCGTTTACATCATGAAGTCTTGGATTCTGATCGGAGCACTTGTGCTGGTCGGGTTGGGCGTGGGGGCAGTCATGTCGTGGCGCGAATTGGCCACGCTGGCAGAGTCGCCGGTTCCCGGGCCCCCCGCCCTTTCCACGCCTGCGGGCAAAACGGAAGCGCTTCCCAGCGCGAGCCGGCCAAAAGTGGTGGTCGAGCAGCCTGAGTTCCATTTTGGTGCAGGCCGGCATCGCCAAACAGGTTCCCACCGCTGGCGCATCTGGAACAAGGGCGATGGCGTGCTAGAAATACGCGATTCTTGGGTGGAGTGCACGCAGTGCACCAAGCTCATTGTGCCCGCGAAAACCGTGCCCCCAGGCGAGTCGGTGGAGGTGACGCTGGAATACTCGCTGATCACCATGCAGGAAGATTTTCGCAAATCCGCCACGTTGCTGACCAACGATCCTGATCAGCCGACGGTCGTTCTTCGCCTGGTAGGCAAGGTCTATCACCCTTTGGAAGCGAAGCCGGCCAGCCTCTCGTTTAGCGGGCTGCGCCCGACCGATCAAACGTCTGGCAGGGTGACATTGCTTGCGCATTTCTCCAGGGGCTTTCAGATCACCGGCATTTCTCAGGCCGACCCCACGCTAGCAGACTACTTTGAAGTGCAGTCTCGGCAGCTAGCACCTGGCGAGTTGCCAGAGGGCGCCCTTGCCGGCTATGAGCTGCATGTGACCGTAAAACCAGGGTTGCCTTTGGGGAACTTCCGCCAGACAATCCTGGTGGATACGAACCTTGACGATCCAACTCGCGTGGAGGTACCCATTCAGGGGAGCATCGTCAGCCCCATCGCCGTGATCGGCACGGCTGGATGGAACCCTGAGCGTGGCGTGCTGAAGCTGGGGTTGGTTGCCAGTGAGCAGGGAATCGCACGCACGGTGAAACTGATGATCCGGGGCGTGGGCATCGGGAGTCTGCGGTTGGAGCCGCCCCAGGCCTACCCCGATCTGCTCCAGGCGAGCTACGGAACGCCAACGGAGATCAAGGCAGGAGAAGTGGTGATGGTGCCCCTGGAGCTGCGCATTCCAGCCGGCACGGGCCCGGTAAGCTATTTGGGCGGCGAGGGCCAAGAGCAAGCCGAGGTGCTAGTGAAGACGATCGAGCCGCCAGGTTACGAGCTGCGCTTCCGCGTGGAGTTCGCTGTAGAGTAAGTAACCATCGTAACACGCGCATGCCCCCCGGCCGATGATGATCGCCAGCGATTGCCTGGCGGGAATCTCACTGCAAAGGCTGCGGTAGTGCAGGCTTACCAACGTTCAGCCGCAATTGGAAGTGCGGCTTAGCAGGTTTACTGGTGAACGGAGTCGCATGCAAGATGTTCAGGCACACATTCGCATCCGTGTCTCTCCTGGCCGCGTGCTTTGCATTCGGCGCCGCCTGCTCGGCATGGCTGCTGGCACAGCCGGCCGCGGAGCAGCCTGCCACGCGCCGCCAGGCGAAAACGGCCCGCGCAAATAGCTCCGAGGCAGCGCCCAGCAACAAAAACCCATCAGGCGGCAAACAGGGCTACCCCCAGCAAACGCATGAAGACCAGGCACGAACCCGCCGCCTGCCGATCTTTGAAGGTTGGGCCAAGCCCGAACTGGTGCTCGTAGCTACCGGAGACCAGCTCGGGTACATCGAGCCTTGCGGCTGCACCGGCCGCGAGAACCAAAAGGGCGGCATCATGCGCCGCTACAGCTTCATGAAGGAGCTGCGCGCTCGTGGCTGGCCCATATTGGCCGTAGATGTAGGGGGCCAGGTCAAACGCTATGGCCGCCAGGCCGAAATCAAATTTCAGGCCGCCGTGCAGGCACTGCGGGCCATGGGCTACGCCGCCTGCGGCTGGGGCACCGAAGACGTTAGGCTCTCTGCCGGAGAGTTGGTTGCCGCGCTCACCGAGGTCGAAGGAGAACGGCTGGTCGTTTCGGCCAACGTGGCGCTGTTCGATTGGAGCGACGAGATCATTCCGCGCTACCGAGTTGTGCAGGTCGGCGGCAAGCGCGTGGGCATCACGTCCGTACTGTTGGAAAGCGAGCAGGAGAAGGTGAACAACACGGAGGTCGTGTTCCGCAGTGCCGCAGAGGGGCTGGACGAAGTGCTGCCCGAGCTGAGAAAGCACCAGTGCGACCTGCTTGTGCTCTTATCGTACGGCACGCCGCAGGAGAGCGCCGAGCTGGCGGCGCGCTATAGGGATTTTCAGGTGATTGTGACTTCGGGCGGCGCAGACGAGCCCCCCCTACAAGCGCAGCGGCTGCGGGAGACGGGCCAGCTCTTCTTGGAGGTCGGGCACAAGGGCATGTACGCCGTGGCCATCGGCTGGTTTGCTGACCGCAAGGTACCCATGCGTTACCAGGTTGTGCCGCTGGACGCTCGGTTTGAAGACGCGCCTGAGATGCACAAGCTGCTCGTGGAGTATCAATACCAGCTTAGGCAAGCAGGGTGGGACGGCCTGGGCCTTCAGCCGGCGCTGCATCCCCGAGCCAAGAGGCCTACGGACCTTGCCGGCCAGTTTGCGGGCAGCCAAGCCTGTGGAGACTGCCATACACGCGCTTACGAGAAATGGCAGAGCACGCCGCATGCGCACGCCACCGAGACGCTGGCCAACCTGGACCCGCCTCGGTTGCACGACCCTGAGTGCATCAGTTGCCATGCCACTGGTTGGGTTCCGCAAAAGTACATTCCGTACCATGGAGGGTTCAACAGTGTAGAGAAGACGCCTCTGCTGGCGGGCAATGGTTGCGAGAACTGCCACGGGCCGGGCCGGGCCCACATCGAGGCCGAGAGCGGCGCCGACGAGAAGCTACAACTGCGGCTGCGGGCAGAGATGCGGGTCAGCCGGGCGCAGGCGCGCGATCGCCTTTGCATCCAATGCCACGACGAAGACAACGACCCAGGCTACAACCCAGAGGCGTTTGATACGCACTATTGGCCCGAGATCGAGCATCCCTGGCGCGATTAGCTTCCCAAAATCTGCCCTGGGCGGGTGCGCTACCGGCCTAGAACGTGTCTGACTGGCCATTCAACTAAGATGGAGGATGCGTGGGGGAGGTGGCTTCAGACAGCATCTCTGCGAGCAACTCCATCGGCAGGCCCACCACGTTGCTTTCGCTCCCCTCAAGAATCTCCAGCCACCCAAGGCGGTCTTGATAGCCAAAGGCACCGGCCTTGCCCTGCCAGAGCCCGCTTGCCAGGTACTCTTCGAGCTGTGCATCTGAGATGCATGCCATCCGCAGACGGGTAGAGGCAACGCGCATCTGAGGCTCGCCCTCTGGCAGCCGCCATACGCACAGCCCGCTGTACACCTGCTGTTCCGAACCGCGCTGCCAGCGCAGCATCTCGCGAGCATCGTCTGCATCAAGCGGCTTGCCAAGAATGCGGCCGCGGCACTCTACTACCGTATCGCAGGCGACGAGCACACACTCGCCTGCCTTGGAGGCAACGGCCTGGGCCTTGCCCAGAGCGAGGCGGGACACCAACGCTCGAGCTTCTTCGCCCGCTTGCGCCGGTTCTTCGGCCTCGGGCGGGGGCGGCAGGATCTCGAACTGGTAGCCGAACTCGGCAAGCAAGGCACGCCGCCGTGGGGAGTTGCTGGCGAGGACCAATCGCAGCTTCTGCGGCGGTTTGCAGGCGGCGTGGCTGAGCGGCTGGCGGTTCATCGAGCGCGACAAACGGTACTATGCATTTCCTACTGAGGCGGGGCCCGCGCGTGCGCCTCGGGCTGCGCTAGCGGCTGTGGCCGCGTCTGCTTGCGGCTCCGCGAGCTTGGGAGATTGGTGGTTCATGGAGGTGGATACGCTAATGTAGACTCTGGGGTTCTGCCACTGCCAGGCTGTGGCAGGGTGTCATCGCCGTGGCCCGCGTTGGCATGGCCGGTTGCGGTACGGTGGCAGAGAGAGAGCAGGTCTCAGGGTGGAGTGCGACGTGGTTCTGCAAGTGCTATACGAAGACAACCACCTGCTCGCCGTGTCGAAACCTGCCGGCCTGGCCACGATGGGCGTACAGCCAGGCGTGCCCAGTCTGCTCAATCAGGTGAAGGAATACCTGGCACGCAAGTACCGCAAGCCGGGGAACGTGTTTGTGGGAACGGTGAGCCGGCTCGATACGCCTGTGACGGGGGTGGTGCTGTTTGCTCGAACCTCCAAGGCCGCACGGCGGCTGGCCGAGCAATTCCGCAGCCGCACGGTAGAGAAGTGCTACTGGGCATTGGTGGCACAGCGAGTATGGCCTGGGGAGGGGCGGTTGGTCGATTGGCTGGTGCGGGATGAGCGCCGCCGCAAGGTGCTCGTAGAATCGCGGCCAAACCCGCTCGGACAGCGCGCTGTGCTGCACTACCGCCTGTTGGGACCGGTCCGCGCTTGGTGGCTGCTGGAGGTGCGTCTAGAGACGGGCCGCAAGCACCAGATTCGCGTGCAGCTTGCGCACCACGGTTACCCGATTGTGGGAGACTTTAAGTACGGCAGCCGGCAGGCGTTCTCCGAGGGGATTGCCTTGCACGCGCGCAGTCTTGCGTTTACCCACCCCGTGAGCGGGAAGCGTATCGAGGTGGTGGCTCCGTTGCCGGCGTGCTGGCGCAAACTGGGGGTGCAAGAGGGGGGTGAGCCGCGGACATGAAGAGGGCGCTCACTGCCCCTGGGTTCAACCGCTGCGGGCGGCTTGTGGGCGTGAAGACTGAGAGCGCTTGCGGGCCGCGGTTCGAGGCTGCTGCGAGCAAGCCGGCACAGGAAGTGAAGACCGCTGGGCATTTTGCTACGGCCCTTGTAGTTGCCGCGAGGAGAGTAGATAGGGTTGCTGTGCGAGAACCAACGCCAGCGCCGGTGCCTCTAGCGCAGCGAGCCCACCAGTGCCAAAGCCAGGGCGCATACGGCCAGCACGGCACCCACGCCGATGAGCACCTTGACCCACAGAGACACCTCATTGGAGCGGCGTGTGTAGCGGTAGCGTTCGTAGTCGCCGGGTACTAGGGGCAAGGTCTCATCGCTCGCCGATGCCAGCGGAAGCGTGCCGATGCTTGCTTGGCTGGGACTCTCTCCCAGGCCGGGCTCTTCTGCGGGCTGCACGAGGAAATTGGGTTCTGTGTCTTTTAGCGTGATGGGAATAGGCCGGCGTGCCGTGGGCAAATCGGGGGGGTGCGCAATGACTGCGGCCGTTTCGACGTGTGCGTAAGGCGGGATCACGCCTATGAACCAGGGGGTCAGACGTTCGACCACCTCGGCTGCTGTCTGGATGCGCTCCTGCGGGTTCTTGGCCATCATTGCGGCCATCAGGTCGACAAAGGCGTCGTCCAGTTCGGGGTTCAGGCGGCGGGGATCCAAGGGCGGCAGCGAACAATGGGCGCGTGCCTTGTCCTTGGCGGTTCCGCCGGGGAACGGCACCTTGGCTGTCACGGCGTAATACAGGGAGCAGCCAAGCGAGTAGATATCGAGTGCTGGGGTGAGCTTATCTGGAGTGAGAATCTGCTCGGGGGCCAAGTAGTCTGCCGTGCCCACCACTTTTCCTTCGCCGAGTTGCTGCGCGTCGTTGAAGTAGCCGGCGAGGCCTAGGTCGGAGACCTTGGTTACACCTTCAGGCGTGACGAGGATGTTGCCGGGCTTTACGTCGCGGTGTATGAGGCCGCGCTGGTGCGCATGATCTAGGCCGCGCGCCGCTTGAGTGATGATGGAGGCGGCGGCCTGCATGCTCAGGCGGCCGTGGCGGCGGATCCAGCGGCGCAGGTCGGTGCCTGGGACGTACTCGGTGACCAGGAAGTGCACGTTGCCGTCTTGCCCCGCGTCAAAGGCCCGCACCAGGTTCTCATGGTCGAGCTGCGCCTGTGCGCGAATCTCGCGGATGAAACTCTCGATGGCTTCCGGGGTCGACTTGTGCCTCGGGAGCACCTTGATGGCCACCACACGGCCCATGAGGCGGTGTTCGGCCTTGTACACGTCTCCCATGCCGCCCCGGCCACACGAGTCGATAACAAAGTACGGCCCTAACTGGAACTTGGTGCGGCCAGCACGAAGCTGTTCTGCCTGCCAGCGATTCAATCGGCCCAGTTCAACGAGCTTGTGTGCGAGCCGCTCGTCGCTAATCTGCTTGAGCGGTTTCTTCGCACCGGCGCGGATGGCCTCCAGCGCCTCGTCGATCTCTGCCTGGGTGAGCAGGCCGCTCGCCAGGGCCGACTTTTGGAATACTGAACTGGACAAGGCAGAACTCGTACTTCCCCGACGAATTTCCCCTCTCATCCCGCCTCTACATTTTGCAATCGGGGCGCGACTGCCAATACAGCAGGCCCCAATCACTAGAGATTACCTATCCGAACCCTTGGCGCCAAGTAATCTGGCCCATAGTTCGCGGCATGGGCTGCCCACTGGCGCTGCCTCTCGCATGTCGCATCGGGATGCCGGGCCGGTCGATGCGAACGTTAAGTGCCGGGAGAGCCCCCGGTACCCGCCGGCCGTCGTTCAGCATGAATAGACCTTAAGCGGTGGTTAACGATGGGCTCGCGGCGCGTGCAGCCGCACCAGGTTTTAGCAGTGGCAGCGGTGCCGCACAGTCGAGAGCGGCTGGATGCACTCGCGTTACAGCCGTGCCGATCGATTGCGGCGGCGGTTATCCGGTGATCGAGAAACCGGAGGCGGCCGGTCGCTCGTAGTCGGCATGCGGTTGATGCCGGGGCGATGGCTTCTCGGCCACGGCGTGCGGTGCGGGAATCGGGATTCCCTGGGGTGCTGGCGGGCCTGCCGAACTCGCCGCAGCATGAACGTCAGCCTCACGTGTTTGGGTCCGGCTCTGAGGGGAAGCTTCAGCCTGGCTCTCCGCAAGCTGCCGGCACACCATGCGCCAGGTTTCGGCCTCGACATTCAGCACTCGCAGGGCATCCTCCAGCCTGGCAGCATCGCGGCGCACGTGTGCATCCACGAGCGCTCGAAAGACGAACACATACAGCGCCGCCACATTGCGCACCAGTTCCGACTGCGCGTCGGGTTTTAAGGCGCCTAACAACTCACCCACCACGTCTTGGGCGCGTAGAATCAGTTCGCCGCCTTCTTCACTCTGCCCGTTTGCCCACGCAGCACGAGCGCGAGTGATGTAGCGTATGGCGGCCTCGATCAGCATCAGCCGCAGCTTTTGCGGCGGGGCCGTGAGGACCTCGTTGGCCAAATAGTTATGGTTGGGTGCAAATGCGGCCATGGCTGTTCCTGGATCGCAATAGGCAAACGTGAGGGTACTTCAGATCCGAATGGTACGGCGCGTGTTGAGCGAATCTGCGAACTGTTGCAGGGCGCTCAGCGCAGACTGCGTATTTTGCATGCGTGCCACGGCCAGTTCGGCGCGTTGAAAACTGGCCAGCAACCGCTGACGGGAGGCTTCCAACCGCTCGTCCATGAAAGTTAACCGGGCTTGGTACTGCTGGATGGTCTGTCCCAGTGCGGCGGCGCGGTTGACGAGCAGCGAGCTGCCTTCGCCCACCAAAGAATCGAGCACTTTCTTGAAGCGGTCGCTCGCGCCCGTTTCGGGAGCGGACAATAGTTGTTTGACGGCCTCGGGGTCGCGGGCGAACTCTGCCCGCAAACGTGCGGCATCGAGTTCCAACTCGCCTTTTTCGTTCAGGCTTAAGCCGAGGGCCTGGAGGGTCGCCAGGCTTCCCGTACCGATGCGGCCGGCGAGCAGCCGCACCAAGTCGCTTTCCACGCGCAGCACGGCCGCATCTCCCTGAAGCAAGGCAGACTTGTTCGTCGCCGCGTCGTAGGCTGTCAGCTCGGTGAGCTTGGTGCGCATGCGGTTGTAGGTGTCTGCGACGGCTTGCAAGGCGTCGACCAGTGCCTTGTCGTCCCTGGAGACGGTCACGGTTACAGGTGCGGCACTAGCCTGTTTAACTTCGACAGAAAGGCCGGGGACCACGTCTGTAAACTGATTCGTGGGCGAAGCCAGCAATAGCCCTTGTCCTGTGGTTCCCGGAGTGCCGAAGAGCAACAGGGAGTCGCGCGGTGCGGCCGTCTCGGTGAAAGTCAAGCCGTTGATGGAACTAGCAATTTGCAGCGCCGCCGCCGAGCCCGTCCGCGTGCTGGAGAGAACCAATCGGTATGGCTTGACCGCCGAGCCGTCGTTGATCACCGTGGCGGCCAGGCCCATGGCCGCGGCATTGATCTTCTCGGCCAGCGTGTTCAGCGAGTCAGACGTGCCCAGCGCGATGTGCAGGCTGGTCGAGCCGTCGATAACCCACGTCTGCGTACCGCCCATATCGACTTGCTGCGGCGTGTTGAGCAGTCGAAGGTCTCGCGCGGTTGTGGCGTTGCCCTCGACCACACTCAGGGCCTTTGTTCCGTGCGCCGTGTCGACCAGGTAGATACCGTCTCCTGAATCGTTGATTCGCGCTTCGATGGCCAGGCCGAGCGCCCGTATCGCTCGCAGCACGTCTCCCACGGTCTTATGCTCGCTTGTTACCTGGAGCGTGCGTGTCTGGCCTGTCGTATCGACGATGCGCAGCGTACCCTGGGAGACTCCTGCGCCGCCGTTCAGGCTGGCCAGGGGCGTCGCCTCGCTGACGACCTGCCGCCGCAGATCGCCGCTGTTTTTGCTTGTTACCGCGGCGTTGATCGTAAGTTGCAGGCGGTCGGCGGTTTGGGTGGCATCGGCATTGCCGATCACCAGCGAGGCAGCCGTGGAGCCGGTGGTATCTTCGACCACAAGGCCGTTGCGGGCTGCGTTGACTCTAGCCGTCAGGCCGATGCCGGCCGCGTTGATGGCGGCAATCACGTCGTCGAGCGTGTCGGCCGCCGCGAGGTCGACTGTGGCCTGAGCACCCGTGCGATCTTGAAGGCTGATTTGGCCTAGGCCGAGGAGCCCCTGGCCGCCATTGAGACTGGCCAAGAGAGTGGTTTTGAGGCCGGAGAGGAGCCTGCGACCGGTAATCGTGTTCCCCGCAGCAGCGGCATCGAGGCCGAGGTCGGTCGCCGCGCGCGAGCCGTTGATTTGCTCAATGGCAAACGTGCCGCCCGTATCGGCTGTGAGATCTTCCAGCACGAGGCGCTGGGACTCAGCATCGTAAGTGGCGCGCAGGCGCGAGGGGTCGGCCTGGTTGAGCGCGTTGAGCACGTCGGCAAGCGTGCGCTCGGGTGTGGGCGGAGGATCGCCCTGCTGGCCGCTTCCTAGCCGGTGGAAGTCGATTTCCAACGCCGGGCTGTTGTCGCGGAAGGTGATCCGCAGATCGGCAAGCAGCGGGTCGAAGCGGACGCCTCGGCCGTCGGTAAGCACCGAGAGGGGCAGCAGATCGAAGAGGCGTACCAGGTTGTCTCCCGTGGCCTGGCTAGCGGCAACGTCGATGCCGGCCAACCCCAATGCTGCGGCCGTGGTGCCGCCGTCGACCTCTTGCACGCTTAGGTTGGCGCTGGTTTGGCCTGTTAGATCGACCAGGCGCAATCGCCCTTCTACTGTCTCTGCTCGGACATTGATGCCGGGCTGGTTGTTGATTGCATTCAGCACGTCGTCGATGTTGCGAATGGCGGAAAGGTCGACGACCGCGCTGGCGCCGGACCGATCTGTGATGCGGATTTTGCCGCGTGCCACTCCCCGGCCGCCGTTCAGCAGGTCGAGCTGCATGGGCGTATCGACAAACCCGCCGAAGCGCAAGCTGAGGGTTCCGCCGCCTAGGGCGCCCGTACGGCTGGCGAGCGCATCGCTCTGCCACTGCCCAGCCTGGGCCTTGGCCAGCGGCGTGAGCGAGTAGGTGCCCGTTGGCGGCTCGCCCGACAGCGTGGCAGCCAGGGTCGCAGAATCGCTAGAAGCGGCCGTACGCGCGGTGTAAAGGCTCGCAGCCGCTAACCGCGTAGTAGTGACTTGCAGGGCTATCAGGTTGGCAGTGAGCTGGGTGAGCGCCAACCGGCGGTCTTCAAGCCGACGAGTCCGTTGTGCTAAGAGGTCGCGGGGCCGTGCCTGGATGGCGATCAGCTTATTGACCGTATCTTCGATCGGCAGGCCTGTCACCAGGCCCACGGTCGATTGTATTCGTCCCATGCGTTTCAGCCGATTGGAGCGGCATAGCCGGCAGCGCACCACGTGGAGTGCTGCTTCGCCTGAGGATCGGCACGCCGAGTCTGTGTCTTGAGCAGCTCTTCTCTGACCCGCATAAACAGACCTTGCCAGTCGCCGGCGGCGGGCTGCCTGAACAAGCGTACGCTGGCATACCAGGGGGCCGTCTCTCCTGTGAGCGGCCAGCGCCAGCCGCCCTTCCAGGGCAGCAGGTTCCAGGCTGGTACGCCCAGGGCCCCCGCCAGATGCACGCCCGCGTTTCCGACAGATACGACCAGGTCGAGCGCCGCAATGAGTGCCGCCCAGCCCTCTACGTCCTGCACCGGGTCGAGATCGGCCCAAGCATGGATGCGCACGCCAAGCTGCTCGCCGAGGGCTGCCACTTCGGGCTGCGAAGCGTCGTACTGCAAAGAAATAAAGTGAATGTTGGGTAGCGTAAGCACGGGCTGCCAGTCTGCCAGCGCGGTGGAACGAAGCCTTCGATCTGCGGTTTTCCAGCCGCCCCGCCACCCAATGCCTACCTTGAGGCCAGGGCCCAAGGCAGAGAGCCTGTGCCGCCAGAATTCCAGCAGCTCTGGATCGGGCACAAGCAGCCGGGCTTGCCGGGGGAAGCTCTCCCACGTGGGGCGGAGGAATCGCGGCAGGCTAGCAGCGGCGATTTGCAGGTCGATGAACGGCTCGCGCGGTCCGGACCACTCGTGCTCGGTTCCGCGCGGGATCGCCAGCACGGTGGCGCACGGGAACGACCTGGCAAACATGGCACGGAGGCGCGGGTCGCAAGAAATGACCACGTGGCCTGCCGCGGCTAACACGTCTGGGTAACAGGTGGCGAACATGATCTCGTCGCCCAGGCCCTGTTCGCCGTGAACGAGCAGGGTCTTGCCCTCCAGCGGCTCGCCTTGCCAGGGTGGGGCGGCCATTCGGGCACGCGGCAAGGCCGAGTGCTCGCACTTCCATCGCCACTCGTACTCGACCCAGCCTTCTCTGTAACGGCCAAGCTGCAAGAGGACCAAGGCACGATTGGCATGCGCCAGCGGATAGTCGGGCCAGATCGCCAGGGCCTGGTCGTAGCATGCTAGGGCCTGCGAGTATTCCCCGGCACGGGCCAGTGCAAAGCCCAGATTGGCGAGCAACTCGGGAGATCGCGGCCGCTGCTGCAAGGCCTGCTCGTAGCAGGCAATAGCCTCTGCGAGTTGGCCCGCCTTATCGTACAGTCCTGCCAGGTTGGCCAGAATCTCGAACGACTGGGGTGCCAGCTCTTGCGCACGCTTGCAGCAAACCAGTGCCTCGTCGGTGCGGTCGAGCGCCCGCAGCGCCACGGCCTTGTTGTTCCACGCGGCCGCCCGGCGGGGATTGAGCTGTAGCGCTTCGTCCAGGTAACTGCACGCTTCTGCAGGCCGTCCCAGATCGGTCAAGAGTGCCCCCAGTTCCTCCAGCACAGGAACATGCCCCGGTGCCAGTTCGAGCGCACGCCGCAGGCAGCGTTCGGCGTCGGGGGCCTGTCCGGCAGCGCGCAGCGTTTGTCCCAGGTTCAACCAGCACTCCGCTCGACCAGCATCTCTTGCGGCGGCGAGCCTCAGTACGCTAAGCGACTCATCGAGCCTGCCTTGCAACCGGCAGACGACGCCCAGATTGATCTGCGCCTCGAGCAGCGTTGTATCGATCGTTAGCGCCTGGCGAAATGCCGCAGCCGCATCTTCCAATTGGCCGGCGTCGAGAAGGGCCAATCCCAAGTTGTAATGAAAGACCGCAACCTGTGGCACCATCGCCACGGCGCGGCGAAGAGACGCCACGGCGGCTTGCACTCGGCCGGTCTGCCGCAAGACTACGCCCAAGAGATGCAGCGCGTCGGGATGGCGGGGAGCGATCCGCAACACGGCCCTGTAGACCGCCTCTGCTCGATCGAACTCCCCAGCACGGTGCCAAATGATAGCGGCCCCAATTGCCCCCGATACGGCTTCTTCGCTCGGCGTTTCCAGGGCCGCCAACCACGACTGCACGGCCGGATCTTTCGCTGCCGGTATCGCCGTGCTCGCTTCGCACGTCCCAATCGCAAATGCGGCCGGCTGCACGGCAAGGTCTGTCGATACCCGCGCCGCCTCCGCCTGCGGCTCACCGCCGGTAGCGTGATGCTCCTCAGATGCTCCCTCCGCGGACGTATGGCTGCTCACCGTCTCCCGCGGCGTTGTGAGTTTTGCTGCCGACTCGGCCGCATCGCACGGCTGAGCGATGCCGGCGCGCCGACGAGCGTCTCTGCGCTCTGCATCCGCCCAGTCTGCTGTTCCCAGCCTCTCTCGCACTGCCTGTGTCGCTCGTGAAAGCACAGCCTCCCAGGGCTCCCCCCGCGTCTGCCGAACCAGACGCACGCTGCGGTACCACAGACATTCTTCTCCCTGCTGGAGCCAGCGCCAGCTTGGTGCCACCGGCAAGAGTGCCAGCGTAGGCACGCCCAATGCGCCTGCCAAATGCACCGTCGCATTGCCCACAGAGACCACCAGGTCCAACGCGGCCAGCAAAGCGGCAAAGCCGTCCAGGTCCACGAGGGGATCGGCATCTGGCAGCTCGTGGACGGCAAAGCCGAGCGAGCGCACCGCCAGCAGGTCGGGGGTTACGTCTCCATATTGCAGGTTGATGAATTGCAGGCCCGGCAATGCCAGCAGCTCGCGCCAGCGCACAAGCGCGATCGAGCGGCGGCGGCTCTCCGAGGGCTTGCCGCCCGCCTGCCAAGAAAGCCCCACGTACGGACCAGGCCCGAGCGATGCCAACTGCTCTCTCCGCCGCTCGACCTGCCGCGCCTCAGGCACCAGGTAACGCTCATGCCTCGGAAAGTCCGCCCGCCCGCGGCGGAAGTGCAAGGGCAGGCTTCCCGCGGGGATTTGATAATCGACCTTCTCTGGCAGGATCGGGGGGAGATAGTCTCTACGCCGTTGCCACCCATAAACACCCGCTTGTGGAAACGAGCGGGCAAACAGACCTGCCAGGCGCGGCTCGCACACGAGGACCACGCGCCGTGCTTGCTCGATAGCGTCATGCACGCACGAGGCAAACAAGATCTCATCCCCAATGCCCTGCTCGGGATGGATGAGCAGCGTCTTGCCCTCTAACGGCTCCCCCTGCCAGCGCGGCTGCGGATAACGATCGTGATGCACTTGAGACGCGGCCACGCGCAGCTCGAAATCGGGCCAGCCGCGCTCAAAGTCTCCTGCCAGCAGCCGACAGACCGCCAGGTTCCAGCGCGCCACGAGGTGGCCGGGTGCTAGAGCCACGGCCCGCTCGTAGTGTTCGATGGCACGCTGCGGTTCGCCCAACTCCGCATAGGCATGGCCGAGATTGTACTGGGCGATGGCACAGTTGGGATCGAGTGCAGCGGCGCGCTCTGCGGCAGGCAACGCCTCTTCGTACTGTTCCAGATCTTGCAGCACGGCCGTCAGATTCGTCCAGGCAGGCTGAAAGTCTGGAGCATATGCTACCGCCCGGCGATAGTCTGCCAGGGCGTCTTGCAGCCGCCCGGCCTTGCGGAGCATGCCCGCACGCGTGAAACGCAAGATCCCGTTTCGGCCCTCTACCGAAATAGCCCGATCGAGCCAGGAGATGGCCTCCTCCAGCCGGCCCTGCTGTTGTGCAACCAGCCCGGCCATCTGCAAGGCCGCAGGATGGGCCGGCGCGTGCGACAATATTTCATGACACAGCGCAAGTGCGCGTTCGAATCGTCCTGACTCGAGGGCAGTGCGGGCCTCGGCTTGCAGTGCGTCAAGCTGGCTGGTTGCGGAGACCGGTTGCATCGGCTCACGTTTTTGCAGGGGGAGTGCTGGCGACGTTGGCGCCTGGCAGGCCGAAATGGGGTGCGTGACGGGCACCCTCCTGCTGGAGAGAACCGCCCTCAATGGGTGGCGGCAAGGGGGGGATGCAAGCGCCTTCAATCGTCGCTGCCACGATGGCCGGCCCAGCCACTGTTGCTGCGGCGAATGCCTGTGTCGTTTCGGCCTGCACCTGCATCGCAGGCACTGCAACGGTTGGCATTGTGGCAGCCGGCATGTGCATTGCAGCCGCTAAACCGGCAGTTGCCGGTGCGGGTGAGTTGCCTTTGTCGGGGCGCACCTCGCGGGGCGGCCCCATGATGGTTTCAACTTGCGAAGGGAGTTGGGCCCATCCTGGTTTTGGTGCGAGCGCCTGGCGGAGAACGTCGTCGGCCTGTTGGCGGCGGCCAAGCCGGTTGAGCAGCGTGATCAGGTTTCGCACGGCCTGTTCGCAGCCGGGGGCAAGGTCGATGGCGCGGCGGTATGCAACAATCGCCTCTTCGACGTGGCCGGCGAGTTCAAACGCACGGCCCAGGTTGTTGTGGGCCGCAAAATAGGTCGGTTCGATCGTGACGGCCCGCAGAAAGGTGCCCGCCGCTTCAGGGTACATGCCCGCTTCAAGCTGCGCGGCGCCCAGGGCATTGTAGGCCTTGGCGAAATCTGGCTTGAACGCCAGCGCCGCCTGATAGCAGCGCACGGCCTCGGCCGCGTGGCCCATCTGCATGAGCAGCTTGCCGAGGCTCAGCAGAATTTCTGGCGAATCTGGCTTGATTTCCAACGCTTGGAGATACGTGTGCACAGCGGCAACATGCTCGCCTCGGCCGGCTTGGGCGACGGCCAATTCGCACAGCACGGCGGGCTCCTTGGGGCTGATGGCCAGGGCCCGCCGCAACGAGCGGATGGCCAGGTCGAACTTGCCCTGTGCTCGCGCCACGGCACCCAGTAGGTGCAGGGCGTCAAAGTGCCGCGGGGTGTGATCCAGAATCTCGCGCGCAAGCTGTTCGGCCTCCGCGGGCCGGCCCGCGCGGAAGAGCTGCACGGCCTGGTCCAGCACCGCCTGGGAACGCGCCACGCGCGAGAACGCCGCCTGCTCCGGCGGCTTGGTTGGTGGCGGCAGGCTCGCATCCGCCTGGGAGACTCGCGGCAATATGCCATGTCCAGACCGCAGACCATCATCTGACATCGATGCGGCATCCGTACGGCCGACGCGCTGGCACAAGAGTCTTGTCACCTCTTCCATCACGGGCTCCCAGGCACCTCGGCGAGGCTGGCGGAATAGCCGCACGCTGGCGTACCAGGGGCTGTAGTCCGTAGCGCTCAACCAGCGCCACGACGGCACCATGGGCAGCAACGTCCACGCCTCGACCCCTAGCGCGCCGGCCAGGTGCACCGTGGCATTGCCCACCGAAATCACCAGGTCTAAAGCCGCAACCAGCGCGGCAAAATTGTCGAGGTCGACCAGCGGGTCGCAATCTTCAAAATGGTGGATGACCAACCCCAGGTCGCGCCGCGCCGCTTGCAGCTCTTCTTGCCGCTCTCCGTATTGCAAATTGATGATCTTGGTGCCGGGGACGCTGCACAACTGCTGCCACTGGGCCAGAGACATGCTGCGCTTGCGCCGCTCGACAGGCTGGCCCCCCGCTTGCCAGGAGATCCCCACTGCCAACCCATCGCCCAGGGCGGCCAGGCGCTTGCGCCACGCCGCTACGCGTGCGGCATCGGGCAGCAGATACCGCTGCCGCCTCGGAAAACTCTCTGCCGTGGGACGGAGAAACAGTGGCAGGCTGCCTGCGGGTATCTGAAAATCGACATGCTCCTCAATCGGCGCCGGGCTCCAATCCTTCAGCCGTTGCCACCCGTACACCACAGCCTGCGGGAAGCTGCGCGCAAACAGCGGCTTGAGCCGCGGATCGCAAACCAGAATCACCTTTGCCGCCTGCGAGATCACGTCCGGCACGCACGAGGCGAACAGAATCTCGTCTCCCAATCCTTGCTCGCCGTGCACGAGCAGTGTCTTGGCGGCCAAGGAAGAACCGTCCCACCGCGGCTGCGTGTAACGGTCGATAGAAACCTCGCCGGCCTGCTCTCGCCATTCGTACTCCTGCCAGCCCTCGCGGAACCGCCCTTGCACCAGATGGCAATAGGCCCGGTTCCAGTGCGCCTTGGCAGAGTCTGGTGCCAGCTCGATCGATCGGGCAAAGAGCCGATCTGCCTCGGCAAAGCGGCCCAGTTCACGCAGCACGTTGCCCAGGTTGTAGTGCGCGATGTGGCAGTTCGGATCCAGCTCCAAGGCTCGCTCGCACCAGGGCAACGCCTCTTCGAACCGCTCCAATCTCTCCAGCACCGCACCAATGTTCACAACCGCTGGCTGGAATTGGGGCGCGATCTCCACCGCCCTCATGAATTGCGGCAACGCCTCCTCGAACCGTTCAAGCTTGATCAGCGTGGTGCCCAGCTCAAAGTAGTTCAGATGCCGATGGGGATCCGCCGCAATGGCTGCGCGCAGCAGGTGCACGGCCTCTTCGACGCGGCCGCGCTTGCGGGCAATCACCCCCAAGATCATCATCAGGCCGCTGTTCTGCGGCTCGAGTGCCAAGAGCTGACGGTAGAGACGTTCGGCTTCGTCCAACTCATCGGCGTCGAAATGCTTGTTGGCCGCAGCCAGAACCCGCTGTGGATCGAACATCCGCGGTCCCCCCATGTTACGCGCCGGCCTTGCCAGCCGTTTCGGCTGCTTTGGCAACGAGGCCAGTGCCCACCCCAAGTTGGCCTGGAAGTTTAGGCAAAATCGGTACTCTGCGCGGTGCCCGCCTTCGCCGCGCAGCGTAATGCGGGCCCCCACTTGAGGTAATTCGACCTTTGCGGATGAAGTGCTTTGCGAAAAATCGGCGGAGTGTGCCGGGAGGACAGTTGCGGGCAGTGCAGTCTGGTGCGCAGGCTGTAACCTACTTGAGGTTACCGGAGGTAGATGCGGGCTGTGGCAAGGCGGGCGCCGAGTTTCCGTTGGCAGACTGGAAACGTGCCGTGAACCGCTCCCAGTCGATCACCAGGGCACCGCCATTGGCCTTCTGCTGCTTTTCCCAATTCATCAGCAGGTCAAGGCAGGCGTGGTCGATGTGCCAGAGCCCCTCCAGGTTTACGTGCAGTTCGTTGCCAGTGGGGACGCGGGCCAATGCGGCAGCCAGCTTGGGGAGCTTCAAGAACGTAGCCGCCCCTTCGAGCCGTAGCACGCTGCGTTGGTGCACGTGGTCGTTGTCGAGTTGGATATCAAGGTGGCTGAATCGGTACAGCAATTGGGCCACCGCCAATCCCAGCCCGACCAGCAGGCCCGTCAACAGGTCTACCACGACCACCACAGTTAGCGTGCCCAGATAGGTGAGCACTTCGCCTCTTCCGAAGCGGGCCAGTTCCAGCGCCGCCCGCGGTTTCATCAACTTCCAGCCCGTATACACGAGAATGGCCGCCAGACTGGCCACAGGGACGTGCAACAGCACATTGGGGAACACCGCTACAAACACGAGCAGCCACACGCCGTGCAGAACCGTTGAGAGACGGGTACGCGCTCCGGCCAACACGTTGGCCGAGCTGCGAACGATGACGCCCGTGATGGGCAGCACCCCCAAGCACCCGCACACGATGTTGCCCGTCCCCTGGGCGACCAGCTCCCGCTCCAGGTTGGTGCGCGGTGCATGCTGTTGCATGGCGTCCACCGCGACGGCCGTCAAGAGCGACTCGGCGCTGGCCACAAAAGCAAGAGTCAGTGCTGCCACCCAAACCGAGCGATTGAGCAGGGCCGTAAGATCGATTCGATTGCGGGCCTCGTCGTACAGGTCGGGAAAGTGAATGACCGACCTCAGGCTCTCAGGGAGGTGGATATTCTTCGGATCGAGGCCGAAACCTTCCAGGATCAAGGCTGCCACAGTAGCCACGCACACTCCGATGAGCGGGGCCGGTACCAGCGCCCATCGCTTACTGCGCAGCGACGACCAGAGGACGATCGAAATAATGGTCAACACCCCCACCAGCGCTGCGGGAAAGTGCGCGGCTTGCGTGAGCCCTTTGTAGACCGCCACAGGCACGGTCACGAGGTTGATAATCCCCCCGAACTCGCGGCCTGAGCCAGGAGGCTGATCATCGACCATCACGTGCAGTTGAGAGGCCAGAATTAACACTCCGATGCCCGAGAGCACCCCTTGTATGATCGCAGGGGAAAGTGCTCGGAACCACTGCCCGAGCCGCAATGCTCCGCTTAGCACTTGCATGCCGCCGGCCAGCAACACCACTAGCGCGAAGCTGGTTCGGTCTAACTGCGTCCAATACTGGCTCACCAGCACGGCCAGGCCGGCGGCCGGGCCGCTGACCTGCAACGGACAGCCGGAAAGCGTACCCGTCACCACGCCCCCCACGATGCCCGTGATGATGCCCACCGCCGCGGCCTCTTCCACGGGCACGCCACTGGCGATCGCAATGCCCATACACAGCGGCAATGCCACCAGGAATACCACCAAAGACGCTAGCAGGTCCTGATGCCAAAAACCCGCGCGACTTGTCTTGCTGTCGTTCGTACCTGCACTCATGCCAGCCTCGTGTTCCAGGATAGACACTTGCATCACTGCCCATCATGCCATCCGGTCAGGCACCCCGAGCGTGTGGCACACATCGCTAGATGGGAGGCGCCCTCTCCGCGGGCGCACCGGTAGGAACCGGCACGACCGCCCCTCCTTCGATCGGCACGAACTGCCCGTGCTCCGGCTGATACGCGAACACCTCGCCCGTTTCGATCTTGTACACCCAGCCGTGCAGTTTCAGCTCCCCACGCGCCAAACCCGAAGCCACGCTCGGGTGAGTACGCAGATTCTCGAGCTGCACCAGTACGTTCTCTTCGATGGCTGTGGTCACGGCCGCGTCGCCCGCACGATCGGCATATTTCTCGCACATGATCCGCCGCGTCGCCTCCGCATGCGTCAGCCATTGGCGCACGGCCGGCAAGTGTTCGACCCGCTGCAATTGCAATAACGCCTGCATTGCCCCACAGCGAGAATGCCCGCAAACGACAATGTCTTTCACACGCAGCTCGGAGACAGCAAACTCGATCGTCGCCGCCTCGCCTCCTGCCGCCGCACCATAAGGGGGCACAATGTTCCCCGCATTGCGCAAGATGAACAGCTCGCCCGGCTGCGTCTGCGTAATCAGGTTCGGATTGACCCGCGAGTCGGAACACGTGATGAACAAGGCCAAGGGCCGCTGCCCCTCCGCCAACCGCTGGAAGAACTCGCGCTGCGGGCGGAACAACTCGCATTGGAATCGATGGATGCCTTCTATGAGCTTCTGCATGTCGCATCTCCGGCAGGTGACACACCTTCGTATCCGGCAGGTGGCGTTGGGTTGATGCTCGGCGCAGACCCAAGCCCAGTCTGGCTGCGCCGGTAACTACCAACAGACGCAAGAACGAGTGCCCGGCAGCGACGGCAGGGCGCGCGCCCCCTTCATCCCGGCCTACGACAGCCAGGGACGTACAGGCTTGCCGCCGGCTTCCGGCACGGTCTGCCCCACGCCTCGATTAGCAGCGCAATGGCGTACCGCTGCCCGCACGAATGGCAGCGGGCTCTCCAAACGATCTATAGGCCGCCACCGGCCCCACAAGATTTGGGACCGCCCATTGCAGCCACGCGCCGGACGCAGCCGCCCATGCCTGTGCCAACCGTCGCGCGGTGCGCTGTGGCATGGCCCTGAGCGGCTTGTGCTTCTTTTCGTCCACGAGCAGAGAGCCCTCCTCCTGCTCAAGCCACACCCGCAGTGTGCCACCAACGGCCGCAAACATCATGCCAAATACCAGCAGCACTGTCAGCAACCGCAAGGCAATCTGCCCCACGCCCCGTGGGCCTAGACCATGCAGTTTAGCTTGAAATACCGGCATAAGCAGTTCGGAAGGCAATTCGGAAACCCTACCTACGTGTACCCTACCTACGCCAGCCCGTCAACTCTGGTTCGCTGGGCTGGGGAGCCGATTGCGCGCAATAAGCGCAAGCGGCGGCAAGCCTGTGCGAGGTACCTCATTTGCATGTGCATGGCGCAACGCCTCCCACGCCAATAACTTACGGAGCGCGCGCGTATCCTAGCCCCCGATAACGCCTGCGGCGCGGCTTTCGCGGCTTACAAAAAAGGGGGCCCCGGTGCGAGATCGGCAATACCTAGGCGTCAGGCGTCGTGCAACGCTCGTATGGGCTGCCAGCGTTCTCCGGCGAAAACGCCGTCGCGTCAACCTAAACCCTCCCTGAATACAAGACCTGGCACTCGGTCCTTCCCGGTGCTAGCAGCACCAATCCCCCGGCAGGGTGATCTAGCATGGCCACGCAATTGGGTACCCCGGCAGCATGCTGTGCCAGGATGGCCTCCATGGCCTGCACTGCCGCCACAGTCTGCCGGTCGGCCGAAAGATCGTTGTACGCCAGGGCACGCGCTCGTTCCAGCCGTGCCGGACGGTCGCCTGGCGGCCCGCCGAATTCGACCATCGCCACCTCTCGGGCAAATCGTTCCAGGACTTCAACCCCGTAGCCTCGCTGGGACCGCTCTCCCCAGGGCTCCAGGAACGTGCCATTGTAGTGGTTGTTGAGCGTGATCTTGCGACGCAGCGGCGTGACTCCCTCGATCGTAAGCTCGACGCCACGCTTGCGGCTATGCCCGTTCCAAACGCCATTGTCGAAACGGAACTGCACCTCCTGCTCCACATAGCCGGGAAAATTGTCTGGCGTAACCCAGCTCGTGTGGATATCGAAGGCGGCCTCGCGGCCATCGGCATAACGGTAAACGAGCCGGAGCTGCGTGGAATCCCAGGTAGGGCCGTTGGCCGGACCCACCAGTCCCCGCTGGCCGGTGCAGGCCACGCTCGCCAGACGCCCGCCGAACGTAAAATCGATCAGCTTGATATAGTGCACAGCCACGTACGTGCCGGGATTGCGGCCCGAAATCCACTCCGCAAACTGCTGCTGCGAAATCTGCTTGGGCTCTAACAACGAACAGTACCCGTGGTTCACATGTACCAGCTCCCCGTCAGCCACCAGCGTACGCAGCTTCTTGTGGTCTGGGTCCAACAGCTTGTGGTACACCACCTTCGCGAGCACGCCCTGCTCGCGGGCCAGGCGATCGAGTTCGTCCAACTCTGCAAGAGACAGCACCGAAGGCTTTTCGATCAACACGTGCTTGCCCGCAGCCAATGCCGCACGCGCTGCGGCAAAATGGCGGTCGTCGGGCGTGGCCACGCACACAAAGTCTACGCCCGTGCGCAGCAGCCCCTCGACCGCGCCTGGCTCCACGAAGCTCTGGAATGCCGCCACGCGCCCCGCCGCAGCCTGCCGATACGCTTCGGCCCGCGCACCAGACCGGCTGGCCACCGCAGCCAGCTCGACACGGCACACGCCAAAATTGGGGTCGTAGAGAGGATGGCTGTGTACCTGCTCGAAGAAGGGGCGGTAGGTTTCGTCGAAGATCATTCCCACGCCCACCATGCCCGCTCGCAATACGTGTTCGCCGCTGGCAGCCGTCATGTGATGCCTCTCCTCAAGCCGAATGTGCTGTGTACGGCTGTACCATACGAAGCAGCCAGAGGCGTGTAAAGCCTTGCAGCCGGCGCGCAACGCAGCGCAGTTCGGCGCGGCAGATGTTCACCTATTGATATTCGCGTACGATGCATGCCTACCGATATGCGGGCCTCTCTGTGGCCGCGGCAGGGTCAGAACGGCGGTTGTAGCCGCGTTGGCTACAACGCGGGCCGAAGTTCGATCGCCGCGCCATGAGTACTTCCGCACCAAGTGGCAATGCCAGGCTCACGTCTTCGCCAGCATTGCCTCGAACTCGTCTTCGCTTAGCACCGGCACGCCCAGTTCGCGTGCCTTGTCCAGCTTGCTGCCGGCGTTTTCTCCTGCGACCACAAAGTCGGTGTGGCGAGAAACGCTGCTGGCGGGCCGGCCGCCGTGCTGTGCGATCAGCTCGTGGATCTGATCTCGCCTGTATCGGCTGAGCGTGCCGGTGACGACGACGGTCTTTCCAGCGAGCACGCCCCCCGCCGCCGCGCGGCGGGGCGCTGTCATGTCGATGCCCAGCCGGCGCAGCTCGGAGATGATGCGGCGGCCATACTCGCCGTGCAAGAAGTCGTAGACGCTCTGAGCGATCACCGGACCGACCTCGGGCACAGCGGCCAGCTCCTCCACGCTGGCATGCGAAAGCGCGTCCATGGTTTGAAAATGCTCGGCCAGCAGTGCAGCCGTCCGCGCCCCCACGTGCCTGATCGCCAGAGCATTCAGCAAGCGGGCCAGCCCCCGCGATTTGCTGCGCTCGATCTGCTCCAGCAGGTTCTCCGACGACTTCTTGCCCATCCGCTCCAGCCCCACAAGCTGGTCTAGTGTCAGGCGGTACAAGTCGGCGCAGTTTCGCACCAACCCATGCGACACGAGCTGATCGACCAGCTTGTCTCCCAGGCCCTCGATGTCCATGGCGTTGCGGCTCGCGTAGTAGCGCAGCCGCTCCTTGACCTGGGCAGGACACTCAAAGTTGGGACAGCGAATGTACACCCCTCCCTCGTCCTTCACCAGCCGCGTGCCGCATTCGGGACAGGTTCGCGGGAAATGATAGGGCACAAGCGCCTCACGGCGCAAATGCCGTTCGACGCGCACGATGTGCGGAATGATCTTCCCCGCCTTTTCCACCACCACCACGTCTCCCTCGCGCACGTCCTTGCGGGCGATTTCTTCCGCATTGTGCAGGCTGGCGCGGCTGACGGTCGTGCCCGCTAGTTCGACGGGCTCGAGTTCCGCCACGGGCGTGATGGCCCCCGACTTGCCCACCTGCACCGAAATCCGCAGCAAACGCGTGGTGGCTTCGTACTTTTCGAACTTGTAGGCGATCATCCAGCGCGGACTTTTCGAGGTGGCTCCCAGCCGCTCGCGCTGGTCGAAGCGGTTGACCTTGAGCACGAGGCCGTCGATCTCGAAGTCGAGTTCGTGCAGCCGCTCGACCACCTCTTCGCAATGCGCCGCCGCCGCCTCGAAGTCTGGAAAGAGGGCTGCGTGCGGCGTTACCGGCAGGCCGTATGCGCGGATCTCCTCGAGAAAGTCTATGTGCGTCTTGGCGCGCAGGCCGCGGGCAAACCCCAGGCCGTGGCAGAACAATCGCAAGCGGCGTGCGGCACACAGCCGCGGATCGAGCAGACGGATGGTGCCCGCCGTGACGTTGCGCGTGTTGGCAAATGTAGGCTCGCCCCGGCGCTGCTGTTCCTCGTTCAACCGCACCAGGTCCGAGTTGGTCATGTAGACCTCTCCGCGGACCTCCAGCTCTTCGGGCACGTGCTCGCCCAGCAGGCGGAGCGGAACATCCGGGAGCGTGCGCAGGTTGTGCGTGATGTCGTCCCCCACGCGGCCGTTGCCCCGCGTGGCCCCGCGCACGAGCACCCCGCGCTCGTACAGTAGAGAGACTGCTACCCCGTCGATTTTGAGTTCGACCACCCACTCGATCTTTTCGTTGGGGAGGAGCCGCGCGATGCGGGCCGCGTAGGCACGCAGCTCCTCCAGGCTGTACGTGTTGTCGATGGAGAGCATCGGCACACGGTGCTCGACCGGCGGCAGCTCGCTGACCGGTTGATCTCCCACGCGCTGCGTGGGGCTGTCTGGCGTGATCAGCTCGGGATGCGCCGCCTCTAGCTTCTTGAGCCGCTCTACCAGCCGATCGTACTCCAGGTCGCTGATCTCGGGGGCGGCATCGACGTAGTACTTCTTATCGTGGTAGCGGATCTGCGCCCGCAACTCTTCGATTTCCTGGGTTGGATTCTTTGGCATCGCTCTCAACGAAGGCACGTGGCGTGGAATCGTGGCAACGGCCATGCCGCCAACCGCTGGCGGCCGCAGCCTAAAACTGAACGTGCTCTGCCCCCATGGTGTCCTGCGTGGGGGGCTCGCCACATGCTTGCGGCGGATCGGCCGAGCGCACTGCACGGCCATGACCTGCATTGCCCGGCGCCCCGGCCTTCTCCGGCTGCCACTGGCTGCTCCCGACTCCTCTCCGTCGGCCGCCATCTGCAAACCCCGCGCTTGGGTCGCTATTCGTCGCCCGCGGCCGCCATTTGCCGTGTGCGGCGACTGCTGATGCCGAGGCGCCTATCAGCACAACCAACTCGGCCGCAAGCAACCGCTCTCCGTGCCGGGAAAGGAACTCTGCCACGCGCGATCGAGGCTGGCCCGCAACAGCCCGCCGATACTGGGGAGATGCCCTCACCGCCAGCATGGCATAGCCGCACGCCGTAACGGTAAAGGCGACCCCCGCCAACACCAGAGAAGCATAACAGAACTTGGCCAAAGCCCTTCGCACCACGCACCGACCCATACTGCACGCGACCTCACCCACGGTCCAGATTATACCTGGCGCCCGGCATACGCGTAACGGCCCCGTCACCCGAGCCCAGCGTCTCCATCGCTGGGGCGCAAGATGCGCTTTCTGCGGCCGGTTCTTGCTGCAAGCCGCAGCGGCCAAGTAGACTGAACCACCGCGCCGCCATGCGTCGTGCACGGCCTCGCCGCCCCCGCTGCGCCAGGCTCGGTTTCGCCTAGATTAGATTGAGTCCGTTCCGTTGCACCCAGGTCGGTTGCGTCCATCTTGGTTGGACAAAGCTGGCGAGGCTTGATCCAACAGCCTGACGCCCGGCACACGAGGATCCCTGGTGTCTAACGCCGAATTCGACCCCTACCTGGAATGGCTCGAGATCCCGCCGCAGCGGCGGCCACCTACCTATTACGACCTGCTGGGACTCGCCGCCTTCGAGTGCGACCCTGAGCGGATTCAGCAAGCCGCATTGAAACGCATCGAACTGGTGCGAAGATACAAGGTGGGCCGGCGCGAAGAGGCCGCCTCCGAGCTGGAACGCGAACTCACGCAGGCCTGGAACTGCCTGCACGATACTGCACGCAAGAGCGAGTACGACGCGGCCCTTCGCGGCGCCGGCACGCTGCACGCCGCCGCGCAGCAGACGGCCAGCGAGGCGGGTCAGAGGCGCGACCTGGTGGAGGCCGTGCTGGTTGGCCCCGCCGCAGAGAAGGTCACAGCCGCGGCCCCCGGCGCCCAAGACTTGATCGTGGCCGAGCTGGTATCTCCTCCGCCTTCGGCCCAACAAGCGGGCGTCGAGGGCAAACTGCCTGCGCCTGGCGTCGTTGCGCGCGTCGTAGCTCAGACTGGAGGGCAAAGCCCATTCGTACCAGCAGGTACGAGTTCGTTTGCAGAGGCGGGCCGATCGGCGCGAGCGCGCTCGGGCCCCGCCAGGCTGCGGGCGTCGCTGGCCAGGTTTGGCGCGCATGTCAGGCGGCTTTCGCCGCGCGCCTGGACGGTCGGTGTCTTGACGATCTGCCTTTCGATCACGGCCGTTGTGCTGGTGGCAACCGGTCGAGGCGGCCGGGTAGAGTCGACCGCGCCGTTCGAGCCGCTTGGACCTGTGCCTGGCACTACCGAGGGCTGGCAACGGGGACTCGCCACGGTTGAACTGGTCGACAGCTCGGGAGAGCCGCTGGGCCACACAACCAGGGCGATTGCACCATAAGTCAGTTTCCGAGAAGGACTTGTTCGAGATAGCTTTCGTCCCAACCGGCGGTGAGGCGCTTGTTCTTGAT
>FWPU01001855.1_pt1 | contig 61113 bp, 55 predicted proteins | sample 2228361 | NCBI WGS metagenome assembly FWPU01 (sample SAMEA103939777, study PRJEB20133) | metagenome
CCTCCAGCCGGCGGAGCACAAAGGCGGTGGGATCGGGCTCGGGGCTGCGGTAGGGATCCGGATAGGGAGCGCGGTAGACCTCGGGCATGAACGGCCCCATGCCCCGCTTGTAGGGATCCACCCGGCTGGTCAGGGAGAGCGCCATGTAGGTGCGGCCGTGGAAGGCGCCTTCGAAGGCGATGACCGCCGGCCGGCCTGTGGCCAGGCGTGCCACCTTCACCGCGTTCTCCACCGCCTCCGCGCCGGTGTTGAAGAGGGCCACCCGCTTGGGACCCGTCCCCGGAGCGCGGGCGGCCAGCCGCTCGGCCAGCGCCACGTACCCCTCGTAGGGCACGATGGAGAAGTCGGTGTGGGTGAACCGGGCGGCCTGCGCCTGGATGGCCGCCACCACCCTGGGGTGGCTGTGCCCCACGTTGAGACATCCCACCCCGCCGGCCAGGTCGATGTAGCGGCGGCCGTCGGCATCCCACAGGAGCGCCCCCTCCGCCCGCGCGGCGAAGAAAGGCGCCTGCACGGCCATGGCGTCGGGTACCACCCGCCGTTTGCGCTCGAGCAGCTCCCGGGAGCGTGGACCCGGGATCGGGATGCGACCTGCTGTGGTGCGGTCTGCTGCGGTGTGCTCTGCTGTCATCGCCTCACGCTCCGCCGTCATGATGTCAGGCACGGTGAAGGGCCACCACGGCGTGCACGTGGCCCGTCTGGGGGAAGAGGTCGACCGGCTGGACGTAACGCGCCCGGTAGGAGGCATGGCGCAGGCGCTCCAGGTCGCGGGCAGTCACGGCCAGCGAGCGGCCGACGTAGACCACCCGTCGCGGTCCGGCGGCCGCCAGGACATCCAGCAGGGGCTTCGGAAGTCCCTCCCCGGGCGGCGCCGCCACAAGGACGTCGGTGCGCTCGCCGCGCCGGTGCAGCTTGGCCAGCACCCTGGCCGGATCGCGGGTGTAGAAAACCGCATTGGCGATCCCGTTGCGCTGCGCCGTCGCCCACGCCTCGGCCATGGCCCGCCGGTCGGCGACCACTCCGACGCTACGGCGCACCCGCTGCGCCAGGGCCAGCGTGATCAGGCCGGCTTCGGCGAAGGCGTCCACCACCTGTTCGTCGCCGCGCAGCTCTCCCGCCTGAGCCACCGCCTGCAGGAGCAGCGGCAGCGCGCCGGGGTTGGGCAGGAGCGGCGCGTCCGCCCGTAGCCGCACCCGCAGCCCCAGGATCTCGTCCTCCAGGTAGTCGCGGCCCCACAGCAGCGTGAGGGACCGGCCGAAGAAGGCGCTGCTGCGGCCGGGCTGGACGGTCAGGAGCAGCCCCACCAGGCCGGGTATGCGGTCGAGCACCGCTCGGACGAAGGCCATGCGGTCGGGCAGCGGCCCGGCCGAGGAGAGGACGGCGAGCGCCTCCCCTGTCGCCTGGCCGGTCATCCCCAGGACGCCGCGCACCAGCCCGCTGCCTCGCCGGCGGTCGTACGGCGGCAGGCGCAGGGCGCGCACCGCCTCCCGCACCACGTCCAGGATGCGCACGTTTGTGGGGTGCTGTATGGGGCAGGTCCCGATGTTGTAGAGGCGCTGCTCGCCCCATCCGAAGAACCCGGCTATGACGGCCTGGCCGCGGCGGTCGAAGGTGGCACGCAGGAGGCTGCGGTAGCCCCACGGCTCTCCGCCCGTGCACGGGCGGACCGCCTCCTCGGGGACGCCGGCCTCCCGAAGAGCGGCCACCACCAGGGCGCGCTTCTCCCGGCGCTGCCCGGGCAGCGTGATGTGCTGCAGCTGGCATCCGCCGCAACGGCCGAAGTGCGGGCACAGAGGCGTGGTGGCGTCGAGCGACTTCCGCTGGACGGCGACGATGGTGCCCAGCGGCGCCGGCGCGGTGCGCAACACCTGAATGAGAGCCTCCTCGCCGGGGATGGCGTAGCGCACGGCGATACTCGCGGCGCCCACCTGCGCCACGGCCGCCCCGTCGGCGGTCAGCCCGGAGAAGCGGACCCTAAGGCGCCGGCCGGGCTCCAGCCTGGTCCCCCGGCCGCCCGACCTAGCCACGGAGGCGCTCCCTCAGGAGCCGGTTCACCAGCTCGGGATTGGCCCGCCCGCGGGTCTCCCGCATCACCTGCCCCACCAGGAAGGCCAGGGCCCTCTCCTTCCCCCGGCGGAACTCCTCCGCCGCCTCCGCATGGGCGGCGATAACGCGCTCGACCAGGCCCTGCAGGTCGGCGGCGTCGCTGATCTGCTCCAGGCCCCGCGCCGCCACCATCGCCGCCGGGTCGCCGCCTGTGCGGACCAGCTCAGGCAGCAACTCCTTGGCGATCCGCCCGCTGATGCGCCCCTCATCGATCAGCCTCAGCAGGGAGACCAGGGTCTCCGGCCGCAGCGCCACCTGGTCGATCTCCTTCCCCTCGGCTTTCAGGATGCCGGCGACATCCCCAGTGAGCCAGTTGGCCAGGGTCTTGGCGTGAGGATAGGCCGCCAGCGCCTCCTCGAAGAAGGCGGCCAGCCGCGGCTGGCGGACGATCAGCTCGGCGTCGTAGGGGCTCAGCCCGAGGGTGTGGACGTAGCGAGCCCGCTTCTGCGCCGGCAGCTCCGGCAGTGCGGCCCGCACCGCCTCCACCCACGCCTCGTCCACCACAATGGGCGGCAGGTCCGGCTCGGGGAAGTAGCGGTAGTCCTCCGCCTCCTCCTTGGTCCTGGAGGCAAAGGTGACCTGCCGCCGCTCGTCCCAGTGACGCGTCTCCTGCGCCACGACGCCGCCGGCGGCCAGCACCTCCGCCTGCCGCGTCGCCTCGTATGCCAGCGCCCGTTCCACCGCCCGCAGGGAGTTCATGTTCTTGACCTCGGTGCGCGTGCCGAGAGTCCCGTCGGGGGCACGCAGGGAGACGTTGGCGTCCACCCGCATCGTCCCCTCCTCCATGCGCCCGCTGCTGACCTCCAGGTACTGCAGCAGGGCCCGCAGCGCCACCAGGAATTCCCGCGCCTCCGCCGGGCTGCGCAGGTCCGGCTGGGTGACGATCTCCATCAGGGGGACCCCGGAGCGGTTGTAGTCCACCAGGGTGCGGGTGACGACTCCGTCCCGCTCCACGTGGACCAGCTTTCCGGTGTCCTCCTCCAGGTGGACGCGGCGGATGCGCACCGCCCTCTGGGCGCCGTCCACGGTGAATTCCAGCCACCCGTCCACACCCAGCGGCGGATGGTCCATGTACTGGTACTGGGAGATCTGGTAGTTCTTGGGCAGGTCGGGGTAGTAGTAGTTCTTCCGGTGGAAGTGGCTGCGCGGGGCGATACGGCAGCCCAGGGCGACGGCGGCGCGCAGCCCCAGCTCCACCGCCCTGCGGTTGGGGACCGGCAGCGCCCCGGGTAGCCCCAGGCAGACGGGGCAGATCAGCGTGTTGGGCGGCGCACCAAAGGCCACTGCGCAGCCGCAGAACATCTTGGAGAGCGTCTGCAGCTGGACGTGGATCTCCAGTCCGATGACCATCTCCGCCGGTGCGGCCGGGCTCACGCTCTCCTACCTCCGGCCCGTTCGGCTCCCCCCTCCGCCAGAGGAGGCCGTTGCCGGTGCCAGGTTGTCGCCTCCTGGTACGCGGCGGCGGCACGCAACACCGTAGGCTCGTCAAACGGCCGCCCCACCATCTGCAGTCCCACCGGCAGCCCCTCGGCGAAGCCGCAGGGGACGGAAATCCCCGGCAGCCCCGCCAGGTTCACCGGAATCGTGAAGATATCCGCCAGGTACATCTGCAGCGGGTCGGCCACGCGCTCCCCCAGGCGGAAGGCAACGGTGGGGGAGGTAGGCAGCAGGACCAGGTCCACGCGCTGGAATGCATGCTCGAAGTCGCGCCGCACCAGCGTTCGCGCCCGCTGCGCCTTCAGGTAGAAGGCCTCGTAGAACCCGGCGGAGAGGGCGTAGGTGCCTAGCATGATGCGCCGCTTTACCTCCGGGCCGAACCCGGCGTCGCGGGTGCGGGAGAACATGGTCACGATGTCGGGCGCCTCCAGGCGCAGCCCGAAGCGCACGCCGTCGTAGCGGGCCAGGTTGCTGCTGGCCTCCGCCGTAGCCACCAGGTAGTAGGTGGGCAGGGCGTACTCGATGGTCGGCAGGGCCACCTCCTCCAGACGGGCCCCCAGCTCCGCCAGCACCTGCACCGCCTGGAGGACGGCGGCGCGGACCCCCGCCTGCAGCCCCTCACCCAGGCCCTCCCGGGCGACGCCAATGCGCAGTCCCGCGACCCCCGCCCGCAGCGCCTCCCGGTAGTCGGGCACGGGGACGGCGGCGGAGGTGGCGTCACGGGGATCGTGCCCGGCCAGGACCTGCAGCAGCAACGCAGCGTCCTCCACGGTGCGGGTCAGCGGCCCGATCTGGTCCAGTGAGGAGCCGTACGCCACCAGGCCGTAACGCGAGACGCGCCCGTAGGTGGGCTTGAGGCCGACGATGCCGCACAGCCCCGCGGGCTGGCGGATCGATCCTCCCGTGTCCGTACCCAGGGCGCAGGGCACCAGCCCCGCGGCCACCGCCGCCGCCGAGCCTCCGCTGCTCCCTCCCGGCACGCGCTCGGGATTCCAGGGGTTGCGGGTGGGGCCGAAGGCGGAATTCTCGGTGGAGGAGCCCATGGCGAACTCGTCCATGTTGGTCTTCCCCAGGAGGATCGCGCCGGCCTCTCGCAGCCGGACCATCGCCGTGGCGTCGTAGGGAGGGTGCCACCCTTCCAGGATGCGCGAGCCGCAGGTGGTGGGGACGCCGCGGGTGGCGATGACATCCTTGACGGCAACGGGAATCCCCGCCAGCGGCGGGACGTCCTCGCCGCGGGCGTAGGCCTGGTCCCAGCGCTTCGCCTCCTCCCGCGCCGCCTCCCCGTGCACGTACAGGAAGGCGCGAAGGGTGTCGTCCAGCGCCTCGATGCGGGCCAGGCACGCGGCCAGCAGCTCCGAGGGCGCCAACTGGCGACGGCGCAGCAGCAGCAGCAGGTCGGCGACGGGCAGCTGCGCGGGATTCATCTGCTCCCCGCGCGCCGGGCGGGCGCGGATGTGCCCGGCATGCGTCTAGACGGGTTCCAGGACCGGCGGGACTGTAAAGAAACCCTCCTCATGGGCCGGTGCTGCCGCCAGGACCTCCTGACGGTCCAGACCGGCCTGCACCACGTCCTCCCGCAGGACGTTGGCCGCGGCCGTGACGTGCGCGGTGGGCTCCACCGCCGTCAAGTCCAGCTCCTGCAGCCGGGCGAAGTAGTCCAGGATGCGTTGCAGTTGCCCGGCGAACAGTTCCCGCTCCTGCGCGCTGAGGGAGAGGCGGGCCAAGCGGGCGACGTGATCAACTGTGGCGAGGTCGATGGTCATTCCCGGTCACCGTTCCCATGGTAGCACGAACCCTCCGGTGGTAGCACGGACCCTCCGGCCGGCGAAGGAACACCGAGAAAGAACCTGCGCGTAGAAGTCCGGCCGCGGGCGCAGCAGCGTCGCTCGACGACCTCTCTCGATCAGCTCCACCCGGTCGTCTTCGGAGAAGATCCCGGCCTGTGCCATGCGATGGTACTGCTCAACCGAGGAACGACGTCTCAAGAGTTGGGCAGAGATCCCGCTGGACCCCCTGGTCCTTCTCGATTCATCCCCTCGCTACCCGAGCTGTCCAGTCCTCCGCTGACCTGCCGTCCGGAGTTGTCATCGACCGCTCCTGTCGGATGTGCAGAGGTGGCCCACGCCTTCAGCCTGGCTGCCTCGTCAACTCCGTGGAGGGATTCGTCCGCACTGCCGCGGTACGCCGCCCTGGCCTGGAGCATTGAGTTTCATCCCCAGGCCCGGAGGGCACTGCAGACGTCTAGTGCCCGAGTTACCTCAGGGACCGCGCAAGCTCCCCCGCCGGCAGGCTCATGTGCCGGCGCTACGCCCTGCCCGTGGCGGCGATGACGAGGGCGCCCGTGCGGGCTGCGACCTCCCGGGCGGACGGGTGGATCGCGAATCCGAACATCGCGGGGACCGGGGTACCAGCGAGCTGCGGCGCGAGAGCCTTTGCCTTGCGCGCGAGACTTTCCACGTCGCGACCGTAGATCCGGCTTCGGGCCTCACCGATCACGACAACACGCTCACCGTCCCTTGTTCCCTCGCCGTAGAAGTCGATCTCCACCTCCTCACCATCGAGAACGAAGAACTGACGTTCCAGCGAGGACACGCGGATGCCGTAGCGTTCCGCCAGGTATGCGGGCGCGAGTTCTCGCGCGAGCTCTTCCAAGGTGAAGCCAACGACATCGGAGAGCCTGCCGACCTGCTGGGCGAGCATCTCCACGGCCTGCTCGGTCCGCTTCTGAGCCTCGGCCAGCTCCTCAACACGCTGCGCGAGCACCTCAACACGCTGCTCCGTCCGCTTCTGAGCCTCGGCCAGCTCCTCAACACGCTGCGCGAGCACCTCAACACGCTGCTCCGTACGCTTCTGAGCCTCGGCCAGCTCACGCACCACCGACGGGAGCTGTAGCAGCTCGTCTCCCAGCAGGGACGCGCGCAAGAGGCTCTTCCACTCCGGATGCTGCTCCAGCAGCCGGATCAGATCCTGTAGGTCCTGCAGCCCGAAGGCCATAGCAAGCTCATTCTAGCATGGGGCGGGCTGTACGCTCGCCTGACACCAGCGATCGTCGCTCCTAGCGCGATATACCCTTGGTCCTCCAGACGGAGAGCCGAGCAGCCTCCGGTTATCCTCCAGCGACATGGCCAGCGAAACGTCCGACCCGCTCACCGGCGATTATCTTGAAATCATCGGCCAACGCCACACCCGCGCGGGTAACAGCCACAACCAGGACAAGGACCACCACGGCCAGGCAGGACACCCGCGCCGACGCGGGCAAAGGCGAGCGTACAGCTGTGGAAGGTTGCGCAAGCCCCCTGGGGGTGGCGACGCGGCAGCGCTTCGGGTGCCAGCAGACGGCGGCGCGGATCTCAACGGTGCTGCCCGCGGCACCGCAGGCCGCGTGGGGCTGCCGGGGATCGGCACCATCATCGTGCGCGCCGCGGGTGGCACGATCTCCCGCGCACCGCTGTACCCCCCGCCCAGCCTGGAGCACTAGGGGAGGGGGATCGCAGCAAAGCGCACTTCAGGCATGGGGTCGGGCCAGGTCCACGCCAGGTAGGCCGTCGAGCCGTACAGGACCAACATCGGCGCGATCCCGCGGCCGACGCGCAGCGCCGCTGCGGCGGGGCGGATCGACCGCATGACGATCACGCCCCCCTCGCTCCAGGCGGCGGCCACCCGGCCGGCGGCGGCGGCGACCACGGGATCGCCCACCGCTCCGCTGGCCAGCGTCCGGGGAGGCCGGTCGGGGCGGCTGTAGATGATCTTTCGCTGCGCCCCCCGCTCCTCCCACACCAGGTGCACCTCGACGCCATCCGCGTCCAGCGCGACGTTGGTGTGGTCAACGTTGCCGGCGCTGACCGAGCGCGGCGCCTCCCAGCGACCGGTGAAGCGGGTGTAGCGGATCTGGTAGACGCGTCCGTCGAACTGGAACCACGCGGCGTGCAGCCTGCCCCCGCCGTCCGCAGCGAGCGCCGGGTTGATGCTGTCGGGGACGCCGGGGGAGATGACCTCCGGCTGGACCCAGGCCCGTCCCTCCTGCCGGGTGGCCAGGATCTGGTAGATGGCGTCGTGGCGGGTGGCCTCCTGGGGCCGTTCGGGGCGGATGCCGTACCAGAGGACGTGCGCCAGGCCGCGCAGGGGGGCCACCACCGGGACGCCGGCGTACACCCCGGGCGGGGAGAGGGCAAGCGGCGCCGTCCAGCTCCCGGCGCGGCGCACGATGTAGAGGATCCTTCCCTTCAGCCCAAAATCAGTCCACACCAGGTGCAGGCCGCCGTCAGGAAAGGGGTGCAACGCGGGAAGGCGGGCCGGCCGCGAGGCCGCGGGGACCTCTGCCCACCTCCAGGAGCGGCCGCGGTCCGCGGACTCCGCCAGGAAGATCCTGTCGGTCCCGCCCACCGGGCGGACGAAGGCCAGGGCGATTCGGCCCTGCCGGTCGACGACGAGCTTGCGCTGGCTGTTCTCCGCCGTGGCCTGCGGGGAGACTTCCCGCGCCACGGTGACCACTGCGGGAGCCGCAGGAGCCGTCCGGGGGACCGCAAGCGCGGCCAGAAGGGTGAGAGGCCACCATATGAAGGACGCCGCAGCGGCGGACCTGAGCGTGCGCCCGGGCACGGCGAGGCGGGGGGCGGGGCCAACGACCGGGCGGTCCGTCATATCCTCCTCACTGCCCGTCATCGTAGCACGATGGAGGAGCAGCGGCGCGAGACATGGAACTGCCCCGCGGCGGTATGGCGCGAAGGGTATCAGCTATCGCCTCTTTCGGCCGGTGGCGCCGGGCCGTGGCGGCGAGTGCCGTGGCCGCGCTGCTTGTCTGGAGTCGTCCGCTCCGCGCGCAGCTACCCGGGCTTTCGGTAGATCTGCAGGTCGTCTCAGGGTTCGCGGTTCGGGCCCCGGGGTTCTTCCCCTCTCCGGGTACGAGGTCCACTACCGATACGAAGCGCCCGACGAGCAGGAAGCCTCGTTGGTTCGCGCCGCGCGTGAGGCGGAATTCGACACCATCAGCCTGAACGCCCCGGGAGGGGAGATCGCCGAGGTTCGCTTCTTCAGGACGGACGAACCGCACGCGCTTGTGGTCCGTCACGCCGCCGGAGCGCTGGTCGGGTCCTGGGACGCGCCCGGTGGCGGGCCGGCACCCACTCCTCCTCCCCAGGAGGAGGTCCGACGCCGCTTCGCCCTGGCCGCAGACCTTTTCGTAAAGGCGCGGGAGGCCCTGGGCCTGAAAGACTTCCGCGGAGGGCGCAGCGGCACGGTGACTCTGCAGCTTCGCGGGGTGGAAGACCTCCTGCCGCAGTCGCTGGGGCCGGAGGCCGACTACGAGTACCGGTTCTACGGCCTGGGCCAGAAGGGGATGTTGGAGGACCTTCGAGTGGACGCCGTCGGCGCCCGTTACCACATAGAATGGGGTTCCGAGTTGGCTGCCGAGCAGCTTCTCGGCGAGGGACTGGCTCATGTGCGAGCGGCTCGCTCCCGTCTGCAGATCACCTTCGGCCGGGATGCAGGGTCAATCCGACTCCCCTGATGGTGCTCGCCGGTCCGGCAGACAGGGGCCCCGCCCCGGGCGGATCGCACGCCGGTCGTTCTAGCTGGCTCCCCGCAGGCGCGGGTCGAGGATGTCGCGGAAGGCGTCGCCCAGGAGGTTCCACCCCAGGGTGAAGAGCACCAGCGCCGCTCCGGGGAAGACCACCGTGTACCAGAAGGCGAAGGCGTTTCCCCCGGCGCCTATGATCCAGTTGCGGGAGAGGCTGATGATCTGCCCCCAGTCGGCGTAGCCGATGGGCGCGCCCAGCCCGAGGAAGGAGAGGGCCGCCGCCGTGACCACGATGCTGCCCATGTCCAGGGAGGAGACCACGAGCACCGGGTAGATGCTGTTGGGCAGGATGTGGCGCAGGATGATCTTGATGTCGCTGGCGCCCATGGCCCGCGCCGCCTCCACGTAGTCCCGCTCCCGCACCGAGAGGATCTCCCCCCGCAGCAGGCGGGCGTAGCCCGGCCAGCTGACCAGGGCCAGGGCGATGAGCACGTTCTCCAAACCCGGCCCCAGGATGGCCACCACCACCACCGCCAGGATCAGACCGGGGAAGGCCAGGAAGATGTCCACCACGCGCATCAAGAACTCGTCGACGCGGCCGCGGAAGTAGCCGGCGACGCTGCCTACGAGGATCCCGATGAGCACCGAGATGGCCACCACCAGCAGGCCCACGCGGAAGGCCGTCCGTGCTCCCCAGACGATCCCGTAGTAGATGTCGAAGGCCTGCTCCGTGGTGCCGAAGGGGTGGCCGGGCCGGGGCGGCTGCGGGTCGGGACTGTAGCCGGCGTGGGGCATCATGTAGGGGTTGCGCGCGTTGGGCGGCGGCGGGGCCAGCAGCGGGGCCAGCAGCGCCATCAGGATGAACCCCACGATGATGACCAGCCCCATCAGCGACAGGGGGTTGCGCCGGAAGCGGCGCACGGCGATCTGCCACGTGGACAGCGTGACCGCCAGCTCCGGGCGGACGAGCTTGCGCTCGGCGAGGACCCCCATGGCTGCCTACCCCAGGCGGATCCGCGGGTCGATCCAGGCGTAGAGGATGTCCGCGGCCAGGTTCCCGAAGACCAGCAGCAGCGCGCTGAAGAGGGCGAACCCGGCCACGGCCGGCGCGTCCAACTGGATGGCGGCGTTGGCCCCCCAGCGGCCGATCCCCGGGTAGTTGTAGATGGTCTCCGTGATCACCACCCCGTTGAGCAGCCCGACGAATAGGAGAGCGGAGAGGGTGATCACCGGGATGAGGGCGTTCTTGCGGGCGTGCTTGTTGATCACCCGCGGCTCCTCCAGCCCCTTGGCCCGGGCGGTGCGCACGTAGTCCTGACGCAGCGTCTCCAGCATGGAGGAGCGGGTGACGCGCACCAGGGTGGCCGTCTGCACCAGGCTGAGGGTGATCACCGGCAGCGCCAGGTGGCGCAGCGCGTCCAGGAAGATCCACAGCTTGCCGTTGAGCAGCGCATCCACCGTGACCAGGTGGGTGTAGGTGCGGAACTGGGTGGGGTCCAGCACCACCAGGTTGGCCTCCAGGGAGAGCCGCCCCGGGGGGAAAAGCCGCCACGCCCCGTAGAAGACCATCAGCAGCAGCAGCCCCCAGACAAATGTGGGGAAGGATTGCCCGCCGATGGCGAAGAGGCGGGAGAAGTGGTCGATGATCTGGTCGCGGTGCACCGCTGACTTGGTGCCCAGCCAGATCCCCAGGGCGAGGATGGGTAGAAAGGTGTAAAGGGTCAGCTCCAGCGTCGCCGGGAAGAATGTGGTGATCGCCCGGGCCACGGGCATCTTCGCCGTCTCCGACCAGCCCAGGTCCCCCTGCAGGACGCGTCCCAGCCATTGCACATACTGGATGTAGACCGGCCGATCCAGCCCGTGCTCGCGGATGATGGCGTCGATGGCCTGCAGCTGCCGCGGGTCGGTGACGTAAAGCGCCGCCCGCTGCTGCGGCGAGAGCAGCTGCAGCAGGCTGAAAATCAGCAGGGTCACCCCGATCCCCACCAGGGGGAGCAGCAGCAGGCGGCGGGCGATGAAGACCGTCACGGGAAGGCGCGCGCCGGGCGGGGGCCGGGAGGGATCCACCCGGCCCCCGCCGTCAGGCCTAGCCCTTGGAGATGGTGTAGTAGTAGGTCCCCGGGAACATGGGGTTCCAGTACCACCCCCGGACCCAGGACCTCTGCACGCGGAAGGCGATGGCGTTGACGGTGGCGAAGGACGGCACGAGCTCGAAGTACTTCCGGTTGAGCTCGAAGTACATCTGCTCGCGCTTGGCCCGGTCGGTCTCCCGCGCCGCCGCCGTCACCAGCCGGTCGACCTCCTCGTTCTTGAACTTCTGCACGTGGGGGAACGTCCCGTCACTGTGCATGAAGTGGAAGGTGAAGTTGTGCGGGTCGGGGTAGTCGGCCAGCCAGCCGATGAAGAAGACCGGCAGCTTGGAGGCGTCCATGGCGGCCAGGTAACTGGACCAGGTGATGCCGCGGATGTCGATCTTGAACTTGGGGTTGAGGGCCTCGATGTTGTCCTTGAGGATGCGCGCCCCCAGCTCGCGGACCACGTTCCCGGCGTTGTAGAGCACCGTCACCTTGAAGCCGCGCTCCCAGACCTGGCCGCCCCAGGCCTCGCGAAAGGCGGCCGCCGCCCTGGCCCGGTCGAAGGTGAAGTACTCCTGCTTCTCGTTGAAGCCGAACATGCCCCGCGGGATGACCCCCTTGGCCAGGGTGGCCTTGCCCCGGTAGCCGTCCTGCAGGAAGGTGTTGTAGTCGAAGGCGTAGGCGAAGCCGCGGCGCACGTTGACATCGGAGAAGAAGTTGGGCGGGATGCCGGCCCCGTCCAGTCGCCCGCTGCCGCAGTCGGGGTTCCCGGCGCAGTCGATGTTGAATGTGAAGAAAACCGCCGGGTTGGTGGAGGTCCCCGTGGGCAGGTCGTCGATGATGCGGATGCCCGGCGCCCCCTCGTACTGGGGCAGCTCGCGGCGGGTCACGCCATGGTCGGCGTCGGCGTCCCCGGCCTTGAGCATGAGGATGCGCGTGGCCGGCTCATCCACCTGGCGGATGACCACGCGGCGCAGCCGGGCCGGAGCCCGCCAGTAGTTGTCGTTGCGCACCAGGATCATCTGCCGCCCCGCCCGGTCCCACCGCTCCAGCTTGAAGGGCCCGGTGCCGTTGGCAAACTCGAAGAAGGCCATGGACTCCTTCTTCGGGTTGTTGTACTTGCGCATGGTGGCGGCGGTGCCGTCCCAGTCACCCCGGGCGATGGCCGTCTTCTTGGGGATGACGTAGGACCACTGGGCCAGGATGGAGAGGAACGGACCGAAGGGCTCCTTCAGGGTGATGATCACGTTGTTCCCCTGGGCGCGGATGGCCCGGGTGAGGTCGGAGTACTTGAGGATGAGGTTCCCCTTGTCGTCCCGCGTCGAGGTCAGCCCCAGGATGGGCTCCAACAGCAGCGAGGACGGCCCGCCGCTGCGGTCGGTGAGCAGGAAGCGGCGCAGCGAGTAGACCACGTCCTCCGCCGTCATGGGCGTCCCGTCGTGGAAGCGGACTCCCTGGCGGATGGGGAAGGTGTAGGTCTTGCCGTCCCGCGAGAGCAGCCCGTTCTGAATGGTGGGCACGGCGGTGGCCAGCATGGGCGTGAAGCGGTCCATCCGGCCGCCCTCGAAGAAGATGAGCGGCTCGTAGATGTTGAAGATCACGCCGAAGCTGGCGGTGTCGTACGCCCAGGCCCAGTCCAGGCTGTCCCAGTCCCCGAACGTGACCGCGATGAAGGTGTCCGGGTTCTTCACCGCCTGCCCGCTGGCCGGCCCCGGCTGGAAGGCCAGCGCCAGAGCCGCCACCAGGACAGGCAGCATAAACCAGCGCGTCTTGCTCATCGTCACCCTCCTCCTGTCAGGGCGCACCGCTGACCGGTGCGCCGCGTCGTCCTTTCCGCCCCTCCGCTGAATGGTCAGTCCTCCCACCTCCCTCGTGGCGCCCCATCCTCCGGCGCATCCTCCGTACGTCCTTACTCATGCATGCGGCTTGTACACCGCCGCCTTGCTGCGCTGCTGCCGGAACGGCAGCACCTCGCAGGCCACGTAGTGTCCGGTCCCCCAGTAGTCGATCAGCTGCTGATCGTTCACCTTGCAGCTCTCCCGCGCGTAGAGACAACGGGTGTGGAAGCGGCAGCCCGACGGGGGGTTCACCGGACTGGGCACATCTCCTGGGAGGATGATCCGCTCCCGGCGCACCTCCGGATCGGGGATGGGCACCGCGGAGAGCAGCGCCTCGGTGTAGGGATGCTGCGGGTTGGCAAACAGCTCGTCCGCGTCGGCCACCTCCACGATCCGCCCCAGGTACATGACGGCGATGCGGTCGCTGATGTGCTTCACCACCGATAGGTCGTGGGCGATGAAGAGATAGGTCAGGCCGAACTCCTTCTGCAGTTCCTCCAACAGGTTCAGCACCTGGGCCTGGATGCTCACGTCCAGGGCGGAGACCGGCTCGTCGCAGATGATCAGCTTGGGGTTCACCGCCAGGGCCCGGGCGATGCCGATGCGCTGCCGCTGCCCACCGCTAAACTCGTGGGGGTAACGGTTGGCGTGGTAGGGGGCCAGGCCGACGATCTCCAGCAGCTCCTGCACCCGGCGCAGCTTCTCCCGCCCCCGGGCCAGGTTGTGGATCTCCAGGGGCTCCCCGATGATGTCCCCCACGGTCATCCGCGGGTTCAGCGACGAGTAAGGATCCTGGAAGATGATCTGCATGTCGCGGCGCATCCGCCGCAGCTCCTCCTTGTTCAGGCGGAAGATGTTGCGCCCCTCGAAGTGCGCCTCCCCCCGGGTGGGTTCCATCAGCCGCAGGATCACCCGGCCGGTGGTGGTCTTCCCGCAGCCGGACTCCCCCACCAGCCCCATGGTTTCGCCGCGGCGGATCTGGAAGGAGACCCCGTCCACGGCCTTCACCGCCCCCACCTGCTTCTGGAAGATGAACCCCTTGGTGATGGGGAAGTACTTGTACAGGTCGCGCACGTCCAGGATGATGTCGTTGCTGGCTTGGGCCATGGCTCCCCCCTCCCTCACCGTCGCCGCGCGCTCCTTCGGCGCACCCGCCTCATGACGAGGAGGCGCGGGTGGACGCCGCCAGCCCCGCCTCCGCCGCCGTCTTCCGCTTCTCCTCGCTGGCGAATTCGCTGTGCAGGTAGCAGCGGGCGGTGTGGTTGGTCCCCACCGGGTAGTCCGGGGGGTCCTCCTGCGTGCAGATCTCCCAGGCGAAGGGGCAGCGCGGTGCGAAGGGACACCCCGGCGGCAGGTCGATCAGATTGGGCGGCTGCCCCTCGATGGGGATGAGCCGCTCCTTGCGCTCGTAGAGCTTGGGGATGGAGTGCAGCAGCCCCCAGGTGTAGGGGTGCTTGGGCTCGGCGAAGGTGCGGTAGACGTCGGCTCGCTCCACCGGCTTTCCCGCGTACATGACCACCACGTTCTCGCACATGTCGGCCACCACGCCCAGGTTGTGGGTGATGAGGATGATGGCCATGTGGTACTCCTGCTGCAGCTCCCGCATCAGCTCCAGGATCTGCGCCTGGATGGTCACGTCCAGGGCGGTGGTGGGCTCGTCCGCGATGAGGATGGAGGGATTGCAGGAGAGGGCCATGGCGATCATCACCCGCTGCCGCATCCCGCCGGAGAACTGGTGCGGGTAGTCGCGCACCCGCTCCCGGGCCAGGGGGATACGCACCTTCTCCAGCATCTCCACCGCCCGCTCCCAGGCGCTCTTGCGGTCCAGCTTCTGGTGCAGCATCACCGCCTCGGCAATCTGCTCGCCGACGGTGAGCACGGGGTTGAGGGAGGTCATCGGCTCCTGGAAGATCATGGCGATGCGGTTGCCGCGGATGCGCCGCATCTCCTCATCGGAGAGGTGCAGGAGGTTCCTGCCCTCGAATAGGATCTCGCCGGCCACGATCTTGCCCGGCGGCTGCGGGATGAGCCGCATGATGGAGAGGGCGTGTACGCTCTTGCCGCAGCCCGACTCCCCCACGATGCCCAGCGTCTCCCCCCGGTTGAGGGTGTAGCTCAGCCCGTCCACGGCTTTCACCACGCCCTCGTCGGTGTAGAAGTAGGTCTTCAGGTTGCGCACCTGCAGCAGCGGCTCGGCCACACCATCACCCCACTTCCGCGCAGATCGGCAGTATACTGAAGCTTGTCGCGGCTGTCACTGCTCCCACCGCCACTCCCAGATGTTCCAGGTGAGGTAAGACCCCACCAGCCCCGTGGGCCGGATCCCCCGCAGCGCCCGCGCCGAGGTGGTCAGGCGCAGGGGGAAGAACAGGGGCAGGCTGGGCAGATCCTCGGCAAATACCTCCTGCTGCCGCCGCAGCAGCGCCAGGCGCCGCCCCTCGTCCAGCTCCGAGGCCAGCTGCTCCCACAGGCGGTCGTTCTCCGTATTGCGCCAGCCGGCCCGGTTGTCCCCCTGCCAGTTGTTGGCGGCGCTGGGGATCTGGCTGCTGTGAAAGCGGTTGAAGGGGAGGGAGTCCGGGGAGAAGTTGCTCAGGTAGAGGATCATGTGGGGGAACTGGCGTTGCGTCAGCACCGGCCCCAGGAGCACCGAGGCGGGACGGTTGTCGATGCGCAGGTCGATGCCCACCTGGCGCAGCTGGTCCCGCATGATCAGCTCGATCTGCTCGCGCAGGGCGTTCCCCGCGGTGGTCATGATGGTCATCTCCACCCGCTTCCCCCCCCCGTCCCGCAGGATCCCGTCGCTGCCGATGGTGAACCCCGCCTCCGCCAGCAGGGCCCGGGCGCGCCCGGGGTCGTAGGGGTACTTGCGCACCCCGGGGTGGTAGGCGGGGTGTCGGGGTGGCAGCCAGGTGTGCGCCACCGGCTGGCGGCCTCCCGGGCAGGAGAGCTCGGCGATGGCAGCCCTGTCCACGGCGTAGGCGATGGCCTGGCGGACCCGCCTGTCTCGCAGCCACTCGTTGTCCAGGTTGAAGTCGATCCGCTCCCAGCGCATGGCCTCTCGGAACTGGGCGGTAACCTGGGGGTTGCGCCGCAGGATCTGCTCCACAGCCTGGCAGTCGAACCCGGTGTTCTCCGTGGCGTCCACCCCGCCGGTGATCTGGTTCAGCTGCAGCACCGTGTTGTCCAGGATGAAGCGGAAGACGACCCGCCTGATCGCCGGGGTCCCCAGCGGGAAGCGGTCGTAGGCTTCCAGGACCAGGTGGCTCCCCGGGACCCATTCCACGAAGCGGTAAGGCCCGTGCCCCACCGGCGCCCGCCAGTAGGGGTGCGGCGGAAGCCGCGATGGGTCCCGCAGGTATGCGGCCTCCAGGAGGTGCCGCGGGAGCGGAAACGGCCCTCCGAAGGGCAGGTTGCCGGCAAAGGGGTAGCGCTCCTTCCACTGCACGACCAGGGTATAGGGGTCCGCAGGGTTGGGGACCAGCACATTGTCCACCTTGTCCAGGACGAAGCGGCTGACCAGAGGGGTCAGGGGGTTGCGGAAGACGCCGTAGGTGAAGCGCCAGTCCAGTGCGGTGACCGGGCGGCCATCGTGCCAGGTGAATCCGCGCCGCAGACGCCAGGTCACCCGCATCTTCCCGCCGGGCAACAGCTCCCAGTCGCCGTCCTTGAGGGTGGGAAGTTTCTCCACCATCAGCGGCATCCGCACCCAACGGTCGGTGAAGGGAGCGGCCTGGGCGAACAGCGCGTGGTTCACGACCGAGGACGCCACCATGATGCTGAAGGCGCCCAGCCGGTCCGGCTCCTGGGCCATGCCGATGACCACGGTGTCCCGCCGCGCCTGCGCCTGCAGCGGCGCCGTCCACAGCAGCAACGCCAGCACCGCCGCCGCCCGCCGCAGCCACCGTGCCCGTGCCGTGCCGCTTCCCGCGTACACCGCTATATCCTCATCCTAGGGTCGAGGGCGTCCCTAAGCCCGTCGCCCAGGAAGTTGAAGCTGAGCACCGTGACGAAGACCAGCACCCCGGGCAGCACCGCCAGCCACCAGGCGTTCCAGATGTACTCCTGGGCCCGCTGCAGCATGTTCCCCCAGGAGGGGGTGGGAGGCTGGATCCCCAGGCCCAGGTAGGAGAGCGCCGCCTCCCCCAGTATGAACCCTCCCACGGCCAACGTGGTGGCCACGATCAGGGGTGCCATGGCGTTGGGCACCAGGTGGCGGAGCATTATGCGCGTCTCGGAGGCGCCCAGCGCCCGGGCAGCCTGGACGAACTCCTGCTCGCGCAGGGCGAGAACCTGGCTGCGGACCAGCCGGGCCACCCCAGTCCAGCCGAAGGCGACGAAGATGGCGATGATCCGGCCCACGCCTCCGCCCGGCAGCAGCGCCGCCAGGATGAGGTAGAGCGGGATCGCAGGCAGGGCCAGCACCACGTCGGCCGCGCGCATGAGGACGCCGTCCACCGGCCCGCCGTAGTAGCCGGCGGCGACCCCGATGACCGTACCCAGAACGGCCACGCCCGCCGCCGAGAGGTATCCCACGGTCAGCGACACCCGGCCGGCGTGCAGGGCGCGGGTGAAGACGTCGCGTCCCAGCTCGTCGGTCCCGAAGGGATGTGTCCGCCCGGGAGGGCTCCAGCGCTCCCCCAGGGCGATCTGGTCCGGCCGGTGCGGCGACAGCCAGGGCGCCAGCGCCGCCGACAGCGAGAGCAGGAGAGCGGTCCCGGCACCAAGCAGCGCCAGCCGGTGGCGGCGGAAGCGCCGCCAGGTCAGCCGAGCGCCGCGCTCCGCCGCCGCCCCTGTGCCCTGCGGTGACCGCCGCCCCAGGGCCATGGCCATCTGCCCACTCGTCACAAGCGCATCACGTCCTCACCCGTACCGGATTCGCGGGTCGACCATAGCGTATGCCACATCCGCCACCAGGTTCGCCGCCACCGTGACCAACGCCAGGAGGAGCAGCACGGCCATGGCCACGTTGAAGTCGTGGCCGAGGACCGCCTGGAAGAGCAACAGACCCATTCCCGGCCAGGAGAAGACCGTCTCGGTCAGCACCGCCCCGTTCACCACCCCGGGGATGGCCAGTGCCAACAAGGTAATCACGGGCAACAGGGCGTTGCGCAAGGCGTGCCGCTCGATAACGCGCGCCTCGGGGAGGCCCTTCGCCCGTGCCGTCCGCACGTAGTCCTGGTGGATCACCTCTAGCAGGCTGCTGCGTACGTATCGCGTCCACACGGCGGCTCCACTGGTGGCCAGCACGAAGACCGGCAGCACCAGGTGCCACAGACGGTCCAACAGCGCCGGCCAGCCGGGGGCGACTCCCGGGGTGGCCAGGCCCCCCGGCGGGAAGAGCGGCAGCCAGACGGCGAAGACCAGGATCACCAGGATCCCCTGCCAGAAGTTGGGGATCGCCAGGCCGACGAAGGAAAGCACGGTGATACCGTAGTCGGCCGGCGAGTACTGGCGCAGGGCCGAGTAGATCCCGGCGGCCGTCCCCCCGGCAAGCGCCAGGAGGAAGGCGCTCCCCGCCAGCAGGAGCGTGTTGCCCAGCCGCTGCAGGACCAGGTCGCGGACGGGTATGGCGTAGGTCCGGGAGTACCCGAGGTCTCCCCGGGATACCGCCCGCAGCCACTTCACGTACCGCACCAGCAGCGGATCGTCCAGCCCGTAGTACTGGCGCAGCCGATGGACGTCCGCCGGCGTGACCTCCGGGTTGGCGGCGGCCAGCAGCTCCAAGGGATCGCCCGGGGTCCACACCAGCAGGGCAAAGATCAGGAGGCTCAGCCCCAGCAGGACGACCGCGGTCTGGATCAGCCGGCCCGCAAGATAGCGCCGCACCGCTCCTCACAGGCTGTCGGCCTTCCAGTCGCCGATGTGCACGCGCCCCTCCCCCGTCCCGGTCATACGGCCCCATGCGCGCCGGCGGGGCTAGTGCAGGCCCCGGATGACCCACTCCAGGGGGTTAGTACTCAGCAGGACCTGGCGTCGCCGCCGCTCCTCCAGGACGTCGATGGGCTCGCTGTAGGTGACACCCGCCGGGGTCTCCGAGGCCGCGGCGGGCTCCGTCACCTTTCGCCGCGCCTCCTGCGCCGGCTCCTGGCGCGCCGGCTCCTGGCGCGCTGCCGGACGAACCCTGTGCGCCTCGAGAAACGCCTCCACATCGGGCCGCAGCACCCTAATGGCCCTTCCGATGCGCACGGCCGGTAGCTCCCCGGCACGGATGTAGCGGTAGACGGTGAGCTTGTTGAGCTGCAGGTAGTCCGCCACCTGCTCCACCGTCATCGGGTCCGTCAAGGTCCTGCGCCGCATGATGCCTCTCCCATCCGCCAATGCTCACCAGAATATACGCAAGTACACAATACGCCACTCGGGCCCCCGGGTCCTGCCGGGGTCTGCTTCACTAAAACGTACACGGATTCACCAAAGTTCACCGCGCCGCCTCCCCGCCGGGGCCGCCGCAGCCCGGGAGGGCAGGCCTCAGGGGTTGGAGTCCGGGCGGCGGGAGCGACCCCGGACGTACTGCCCCGCCCCAAAGAGCCCGATCACCAGCCCGGCCACCGAGGCCGCGTAGGCCCCCACGCTCAGCAAGAGGTTCGGCTCAAGGCGCCGGATGACCATCAGCAGAAGGACGATCCAGGCCGCCAGCAGCAGCCCCCCTCCCACCGCCATGAGCCTGAAGGGTCCCATCGTTTACGGCTCCGGCTCACTCCAAACCGCGCCGCCCGAGACTTTCCGACACGCGCTTAGGGTCGGGAGGTGGTCGCCGCCACCGCCTCCCGCTCGGCTCCGTAGAGCCAGCAGGCCACATGGTGCGCCGCCACCGGCTGTAAGTGCGGAGGGACCCGCACGTCGCAGACCCCTGCAATCGCCGCGGGGCAGCGAGGGTGGAAGCGGCAGCCGGCGGGGGGCTTGAGCAGGCTGGGCGGCTCCCCCGGCGGGACGTCCCGCATACGCGCCGCGTTGGCCGGATCCGGGTCGGGGATGGCGGCCAGAAGGGCCTGGGTGTAGGGGTGCTTCGGTGCCCGCAGGAGCGCCTCCACAGGCGCCTCCTCGATGAGCATCCCGCCGTACATGACGAAGACGCGTTCGCAGAAGTAGCGCACCGTGGAGAGGTCGTGGGTGATGTAGATGATGCTCAGGTTGTGCCTGGCCTGAAGGCCCCTCAAGAGGTGCAGGACCTCCACACGCACCGAGGCGTCCAGCATGGAGACCGGCTCGTCGGCCACGATGAGCTGCGGCTCCAGGATCATCGCCCGCGCCACCACCAGCCGCTGCTGCTGCCCGCCGCTGAGCATGTGGGGGAAGCGGTGCAGGAAGTCCTCCACGGGGGTGAGCTTCACTTCCTCAAGGATCCTGCGGATGCGGCGCATCCGCTCCTCGGCCCGCGCCACCCCGTTGATCAGCAGCGGCTCCTCCAGGATGCGCTGCGCGGGCATGAACGGAGGGAGGGCTCCGTAGGGATCCTGCTGCACGTAGCCGACGCGCGAGCGGTACCAGCGCAGGTCCTCCGCCCCGTGCACCCGCCGCCCGTCGAAGACGATCTCCCCCCGCGTGGGCGGGTGCAGGCCGAGGATGGTCTTGGCCAGGGTGCTCTTGCCGCAGCCGCTCTCCCCGACCACAGCCACCGCCTCCCCGCGCAGCAGGTCGAAGCTCACCCCGTCCACGGCGCGTACCCAGCCCACCCGGACGAACCCCAGGCGGCGCAGCTCAAACCAGGTGTGCAGGTCGCGCACCGAGAGCAGGACGTCGTCCGGCACGGCGGCCCTCACGCGTACAGCCAGCACTTCACCTGGCGCTGGCCCTCCACGGTCACGAGAGGCGGCTCCTCGCTGCAGCGGGAAAAGCGCGACGGGCAGCGGTCGGCAAAACGGCAGCCCCGCGGGGGGCCGATCAGGCTGGGCGGCCGGCCGGGGATGAATCCCAGGGTCTTGGTCTCCCGAAGCGTGGGCACGCTGGCCATCAGAGCACGGGAATATGGGTGCAGCGGCTCCCGGTAGAACTGGGCGGCCTGGCTGGCCTCGACGATCTGCCCGGCGTACATCACTGCCGCGTCGTCGGCGATCTCGCTGCTGGTGGCGATGTCGTGGGTGATGAGGATGAAGCTGGTGCCCAGGTCCCGCTTGATGGCCTTCAGCACGTTCATGATGTTGGCCTGGGTGAGGACGTCCAGGGCCGAGGTGGGCTCGTCCAGCAGGACCACGTCGGGGACTGTGACCAGGGCCATGGCAATGGCCACGCGCTGGCGCATGCCCCCCGACAGCTCGAAGGGATAGCGGTCGACGAAGTCCAGCGGCACGCCCACCTGGCGGAAGATCTCCTCCACGGAGCGGCGCGCCTCGGCGGGGCCCGCCGCCCGCCCGTGCACCACCAGGGGCTCCGCCACCTGCTCGCCCACCCGCAGCACCGGGTTGAGGGCATTCATCGCTCCCTGGGGGACCAGGGCCATCCGCACCCAGCGCACCTCGCGGCGGAACCGCTCCTCGGGGAGGGCCATCACGTCGCTGCCGTTGAGCCAGATCCGCCCGCTGTATGTGTGCACGTTGCGCGGCAGGAGGCGGAGGATGGCCCGGGCCAGGGAGCTCTTGCCGCAGCCGGACTCCCCCACCACCACAAGTGTCCGCCCGCGGCGCAGGGTAAGGGAGACGTCGTCCACCGCCTGCACCGGCCCCTTGGTGGTGCGGAAGTGCAGGCGGAGCTCCATGACGGTGAGGAGGGAGTCGTGCCCCATCAGATCTCCCGAAGGCGGGGATTGAAGACGCGGTCCAGCGCGAAGCCAAGCATGGTGAAGCCCAGGCCGGTGAGCATCAGCAGCGCCGCCGGCTCCAGCACCCAGTAGTAGTGCCCGGAGAAGAGCGCACCCTTGCTGTAGGCATCCTCAATCACCTTCCCCCAGGTGGGCAGGACCGGGTCCCCCAGCCCCAGTACGGCCAGCGTAGCCTCCAGGAAGACAAACGAGGGAATGAGGGTGACGAACTGGGGGATGAGCACGGGGATGGCCCGCGGGATCATGTAGACGAAGACCGTGCGCAGGTTCCCCGCCCCGTAGGCCCGGGCCGCCTCGATGTAGGGAGCCTCCTTGACCTGGAGGAAGAGCGCCCGGTAGGTCTTGATGCCGGCGCCGAAGATACCCAGAAGGATGACCACGCCCAGGATGACCCAGATGCTGCGGGAGTAGAGGGTGCCGATCATGATGAGGATGGGCAGCGCCGGCAGGATCAGGTTGACCTCGGTGATGCGCTGGATGGCTCCGTCCACCCAGCCCCCGTACCAGACCCCCACCGCCGCGATCACCAGGGTGCTCAGGGTGGAGCCCACCGCCGCCAGCAGGCCGAAGGCCATGGCGATGGGCGCCCCCCACAGCAGGGGGATGACCAGGTCCCGCCGCAGGTGGTCGGTCCCCGCCAGACCGTGAGCCTTCCCGTATAACACCAGCCTGGCCTCCAGGGTGGAGGCCTGCTCGAAGAGATACCCCCGGACCAGGAGCTGGTACCGACCGCGCAGCACCCGGTCGGGAGCATCGGGGCTGGCCAGGAGGACGACCTCCGGGGGACCCCCCAGCTCCTGCCGCAGGCGGGGGTCGTCGGAGAGCCGGTAGACCTCCCGGGGGCGGACGGTCAACTCGCCTATCCGGATCTCGGCGCCGTCGGGCGTCCGCCAGAGAAGGGCCACGTGCGGCGGCCGGTCCACCGCCTCCGTCTCGAAGAAGACACCCAGGCCGTCGGGGAAGTCCCGGTAGGGGTAGTCGAAGGCCAGGATCATGGTGACCTGGCGAACTCCACCGCCCAGGTCCTCCACCCGGCGCGGCGCGCCCCGGCTGCGCACCACGACGGTCCGTGGCAGGTCGGGGCGGAACAGCGTCATCCACACCGGACGGGCATTGCGCGGGTTCTGCAGCCACAGCGCCTCCCCGCCACGCCACAGCCGGATGGCCTCGCCGTAAGGGATGGCCAGGACAGCGTAGATGGAGGTGAGCACCAGCAGGCCGATGATGGATAGGCCGACTACGGCGGAGGGGTAGTGGCGCAGCTCGGCCAGGACCCTGCTCACCGCTGCCCCTCCAGCCCCACCTTCACCCGCGGGTCGATGAGCGCGTAAAGGATGTCCAGGACAAAGACGGTCACCGCCAGCAGGTAGGCGTAGATGATGGTGGCCCCTACGATCACCGGGGTGTCGTAGAGCCCGATGGCCTGGAAGAGGGCGCGCCCCAGCCCGGGCCAGTTGAAGACCGTCTCCAGGACGATGGCCCCGGTCCAGGCACCGATCAGGGAGAGGGCGAAGCTGGTGACGATGGTGGGCAGCGTCGGCCGCAGGATGTAGCGCCGCTCGATGGCCCGGGAGGCGAGGCCCTTGGCCTTGGCCACCTCCACATAGTCCTCGCTGGAGAAGATGAGGAAGAAGGTGCGCCAGGAGTAGACGGAGAGGAAGATGGTGGTGAGAAAAAGCGCCGCCATGGGCAGGACCATGTGGCGCAGCACGCTGGCGGTGTAGCGCAGGAGCCCTTCGGGCGGAGGGGCGTCCACCATGCCGCCGAAGGGCAACACCCGCAGCAGGGCGGCGAAGATGAGGATGAGGAAGATCCCGTAGAACCACGCCGGCGGTGCCGAGGTGGGCGCCAGGACGACCACCGCCCGGTCCAGGGGGCTGCCATAGCGGCGCGAGAGGGCCAGGGCGGCGAACACCGATGCGAAGAACAGCAATAGCTGCGCGCTGACGAAGAGCAGCAGCGTGGGCGGCAGGCGGTCCAGGATGATGTTACGCACCAGGCGCGAGCCGGTGTCGCTGGTCATCCGCTCGGCAAACCCCAGGCGCAGGAGCAGCGCCTCCCGCAGGTAGACCAGGGTGCGCACCAGGAAGGGCCGGTCCAGCCCCAGACGCTCCTCCTCGATCTTCACCAGCTCCTCGATGCGCTTCTGCCGTTCCTCCGCGGGCAGCCTCTGCATGGCCGGGTCGAAGGAGACGCTGATCCCCACCTGCTCCCGGATCTCCGTGCGCTTGATCACGTCCACGTAACCGCCCATGTTGGCCACGAGGATGGTCAGGTAGATGCCGACGACTACCGTGAGGAAGAGGGCCACCAGTCGGGTGGCGGAGTAGGTGACCACCCGCTGCAGCGTCTCCAGCGCGGGGCGGGCCCGTCGGGCAGTGACCAGAGGGAGGGCTTCTGCCATGGGGATCCGGCCGGCAGGGGGGCGCGGGAGGGACCCGCGCCCCCCGCCGGACCTACCTCGGGAGCGTCGTGAAGGTGACGCTGGCGAAGCTGGGGATGCTCACCACCTTGGAGACGACGATGACCTCCAGCCGGTTGGACCCCGGCGCCAGCCTCCCGGTCACCTGCGGGGAGAGGGTGACCTTCCAGACCTCGCCGGCCGCCCTGGCCACACCGCTGGCCGCCAGTTCGCCGCGGGCGTCAAAGAGGAGGTACTTCACCTCCTCGATGTCCGCCGCCGGGTAAGGACGGCCGCGGAAGGTGATCTTGACGTCGAAGGTCCCCTCGCTGCCCACCCGGACGCTGGGAGGACCGCTCACCGCCACCGAGGCCAGCCGCGGCTCGTCGAACTTCACCCACTTGGTGGAGGCGTCGGGGAAGCGGCCGAAGCGGCGCAGCTCCACGATCTTCTCCACCGGGGAGACGCGCTGGATGAGGAGCGGTCCGGTTCCCACCCAGAAGTGGCCGCGGCCGGTGCGCCAGTGGGTGAGGAAGGTGTAGCGCCGGCGGGCCTCCTCGGGCTTGATCCAGCGGCTCAGGGTCGGAGCGTAGGGGATCCAGTTCTCGCCCCGCGCCGCCGCCAGGTGCTTGTCCAGGACGGCCAGGGTGGGACCGGCCACGTAGTTGAGCCACTCCACGTTGAGGCGGCGGGCCTTGGCCGAGGAGAAGGCCACCTCCTTCGCCGCCTCGGCGCGGATGCCGATGGCCACGTTGTGCCAGGCGCCGGGCCCGAAACCGTAGTTGGGCCAGAAGGCGCCCGCCGCACCCGCCGCGATATTCTCCGCATCCAGCAGCCAGGCGTCGGAGTAGTACTCCGCCACCAGCGGGTTTTCGGAGACGATGCGGAAGCCGCGGAACTGCTCCACGAAGGACTTGAACGCCGGGACGACGGCGGGGTCGTAGATGGCGCTCTCCTCCATGGCCCGGTCGAAGGTGAGGATCCACCCCAGCATGATGTCACCCATGGTCAGGAGGCTGCCGTCGTGCCACTGGACCTTCTTGAAGAGGTCCTTCTCGAAGTAGACCACCGATCTGGTTAGGGCCCGCAGCCCCGTGGGGTGCTTCTCCCGAACGGTGATGAATCGCTGCGCCTTCGGGTCCCAGGAGATGATGGCGTCGCCGGGGACGGTGATCTGCGGCGCCGTCCGCAGGGTGACCCAGGGGTGCGTACGCGCCACGGGGAGCCCCCGCTTCACGGTGACCTCCGCCCGCTCAATGCGCTGGGGCATCATCAGCCCGGTGAATGGGTCGGGAATGGTCGCATAGTCCTGTGTGGAGCGGATCAGCGTCTGGTCGAAGATCCAGTTGGAACCGCCCAGGGGGTTCCACGGCTGGGTGATGATGCTGGGAAGCCCCATGCGGATGGTACCCCCGGTGCGCCCCTCGTAGCGCAGGGTGTAGGGCCAGAGGCGGGAGCCGGAGTAGCCGGCGGCCAGGTCGGCGACGACCTTGATCTCCTTGCGCCGCGGCCAGGCCGAGATCCGCTCCACCAGCCAGACCCGCACCGAGTCCTGCATGGCCAGTTCCAGGGCCTGGGCGAAGAGCTTGTTCCGCTCGGCCACGGAGGTGAAGTCCCGCTTGCCCAGCTTGTCGGCGACCTTGTCGAAGGCCTCAGAGGGCTTGTACGCCTGCCACAGCGGGTCGGTGAGACCCCGCTTGGTGTAGAAGAAGTCGAAGTTGTCGGCCATGTCCCGCTGGATCAGGGTGCTGATCCAGCCACCGGTGTACAGGTGCCACCTCCCCGCGGCCGGGTCGCCGCCGATCCACAGCGGTGCCAGCGCCGCCGACCGCCCGTAGCGGCGCTCCACGGTGAAGCCGATCCCCTCCAGCAGACCGGCCACGTAGTCCCCGATCTGGCGCCGCTCGTCCTCCGTGCGGATCAGGAAGGTCAAGGTGACCGGCTGACCCTGGTAGTGCCACTTACCTCCCACCAGGCTCGCTCCCAGCTTGCCCATCTCCTCGCTGATCACCGCCCGGGCCCGGTCGGGGTTTGGCGCGTAGCGGATCTCCAGCTTGCGGGCCACGTCGGCCAGGCGCGCGTAGTCCGGGAAGACGGTGTTGATGGGCAGGTAGCGCGGCGTCCCCATGCCGCCCATGATCTCCTGGGCGATGTGGCGCCGGTCCACCAGCCAGTTAATCGCCTCCCGGATGCGGGGCACGGAGAATGGGTTGAGCCGCGTCGTCCCCGGGAACGTGGGACCGACGGGGTTGAACGTCAGTTCATGGTACAGCCCGTAGGAGGTGGCGAAGGCCAGCCCGGGGCTTCGCTGGATTCGGTTGCGCTGCTCGGGATTGGCCGTGCCCGAGAACCAGACCTGGATGTCGTTGGCTTCCAGCCGGCTGATCGCCGCTGCGTCGCTGGGTTCCTCCACCGCCAGCACCACGTCGACCCACGCGCCCACCCGGGCCTGCGCGGCGCTGCCGGTCGGCAGGGTGAAGATCAGCGCGGCGACCAGCAGCAGGAGCGGGATCGTCCTCCGTCGCACGGCGGTCTTGCGGGCGAAGAAACGGTACCGCCTCGACTGGACCACGTCCATCTACTCCCCCCTCCCAGGTAACGTTGTGGTAACGAATTGTACTCCTTCGCAGGATGCATACCGCACGATAAGACTACCATATTCGGCCAGCCGCCGCGGGCTCCCTCCTCCCTCCGCTCGACCCGCCTCTTGGCCGCCCTACCGCTCCTGCCGCTCCCCCGCAGCGACGACCTCCAGGGGGGCGTACCCCAGCGCCAGCCGCTTCACCCCGGCAGCGAAGCGTACGGTGACCACAGCCCGCACACCCTCCCCTTCCACCTCCAGAACGCGCCCCTCGCCGAAGGTGGCATGGCGCACCCACCCCCCCACCGGCGGGGCGACCACCTCACGCTCCGGCTGCGGCCAGGGCCCCGGGCCTGCGGCCGCCGGTGCCGGCAGAGTCGCCGGCTGCAGCAGGGTTCGCGGGATCTCGTCGACGAATCGCGAGGGGACGCCCGGGCGCACGGCGCCGAAGACCATGCGCTGCCGGGCGTACGTAATGTAAAGCCGCTCCTTGGCCCGGGTCATCCCCACGTAGCAGAGCCGCCGCTCCTCCTCCAGACCGCCCTCTTCCTCGACGGTCCGTGCGTGGGGGAAGATCCCCTCCTCCAGCCCGACAAGGAAGACCACGGGGAACTCCAGCCCCTTGGCGCTGTGCAGGGTCATCAGGCTGACGCGGTCCGCCTGCTCCTGCCAGGTGTCGATGTCGGTGATCAGGGCCAGGTGCTGCAGGAAGGCCTCGAGGCTCTCCTCGCCGCTGGTGGCGGCAAACTCCCGGGCCACCGTGACCAGCTCCCGCAGGTTCTCCAGGCGGGAGTAGGCCTCCTCCGTCCCCTCCCGCTCCAGCATCTCCCTGTAGCCGCTCTCTGCGATGGTCTGCTCGATCAGGTCGCCGGCAGGGACGCGATCGGCCCGGTCGCGGAGGCGCTCCACCAGACCCGCGAACTCCGCCACGGCGCGGGCCGCCGCCCGGGGCAGCTCGGCCAGCGCCTCGGGGCTGGCCATGGCCTCCAGCAGGCTGGTGCCCCGCCGCGCGGCGAAGGCCTCCAGGCGGCCCAGCGTGACATCGCCGATCCCCCGCCGCGGCACGTTGACCACCCGCCGCAGGCTGACCACGTCCAGGGGGTTGTGCGCCAGGCGCAGATAGGCCAGGACGTCCTTGACCTCGCGCCGCTCGTAGAAGCGCACCCCGCCCACGACCTGGTAGGGAATGCCGGCGCGCAGCAGCTGCTCCTCGAAGAGGCGAGACTGGGCGTTGGTGCGGTAGAGAACCGCCACCTCCCGGTAGGCGCGGCCTTCCTCATGGTGACGGCGGATGGTCTCTGCGACGAAGCGCGCCTCGTCGTGGCCGTCAAATGCCTCGTAGATGCCGATGGGCTCGCCCTCGGGGTTGTCGGTCCACAGCCGTTTCTGGTGGCGGTGCGGGTTGTGCTGGATCACCTCCCACGCCCCGGCCAGGATGCGCCTGGTCGAGCGGTAGTTCTGCTCCAGCTTGATGACGGTGGCGTCCGGGTAGTCGCGTTCGAAGTCGAGGATGTTGCGGATGTCGGCACCTCTCCACCCGTAGATGGACTGGTCGTCATCCCCCACCACGCACAGGTTGCGGTGGCGGGCGGCGAGCGCGCCCACGATCCGGTACTGCGCGCGGTTGGTGTCCTGGTACTCGTCCACCAGGATGTGCCGGAAGCGCTCCTGGTACTCGCGCAGGACCTCGGGCGCCTCCTCGAAGAGCCGCAGCGTCTCCAGCAGCAGGTCGTCGAAGTCGACGGCCCCCCGCTCCCGGAGGGCGGCCTGATAGGCGGCGTAGACTCTGCCGGCGATCTCCTCGTAGAAGTTCTCCGCCCGGGCCGCGTACTCCGCCGGACCAATCGCCTCGTCCTTGGCCTTGCTGATCATGCCGAGCAAGAGCGCCGGCGGGAAGCGCCGCTCCTCCAGCCCCAGCGTGTCCAGCACCTCGCGGACCAGCGTCAGCTGGTCGTCCGCGTCGTATATGACGAAGTTGCGCGGCAGTCCCACCCGCTCGCCGTGGCGCCGAAGCAGGCGGCTGCAGATGTGGTGGAAGGTGCCGATCCAGATGCCGCGGGCCAGCGGGCCACCCAGCAGCCGCTCCACCCGCTCCAGCATCTCGCGGGCGGCCTTGTTGGTGAAGGTGACGGCCAGGAGCTGCTGCGGCCGGACGCCCCCCACCCGGATCAGGTACGCGATGCGGTAGGCCAGGACCCTGGTCTTTCCCGATCCGGCACCGGCCAGGATGAGCAGCGGCCCCCCGCCGTGCTCCACAGCCGCACGCTGCGCGGGGTTGAGCTGTTCCAGCAGCTCCGCGCTCACGGGCCGGTGGTCCGGTAGAGGCGGAAGCCCTCCCGCTCGAAGTCCCGGTCGAAGGAGAGGGCGAGCTGCACGCCCCCCTCGCGCATGACCAGAAAGCTGACCTCGTCGACGAGGCTGTAGCGGCCCCTTCGGCCGAGGAACTGCTCCACGGCGGAGGCATGCAGCCCTCCATCCACCCAGCGGATGCGCACCGCGGGCGGCGCGGCCAGGAACTGCTGCGTCACTCTCCAGCCCAGCCGGGACCGGAGAAGCGCCACGCTCTCCAGGAGGACATAGTTGTGAGGAAGATCACCACTCGATCTCCGCCAGGGCGCGGTCGTGCTCCTCGGAGACGCAATAGGGGTCTTTCACGGATGCCATCCCCACCCAGGGAAAGTCCGCAAGCGTCGGCCGCCTCCGCCGCGGACGGTTCGCCCCCAGGTGCTTCGTCAGGATCTCGCGAACGGCGGCCGAAAGGGACTGGCGCTGCCGGAAGGCCCGGCGCCTGAGGGCCTCGTACGTCGCCTCGTCCAGCTGGATCTGCACCCGGCGCATGCTGTTACATCATAACACCATTGCGCAACAGGCGCACCCTCCCCCGGCCGCACCCGCCCGACCCTTATTCCCACTCGATGGTCGCCGGCGGCTTGCTGGTGACGTCGTAGAGGACCCGGGCGATTCCGGGGACCTCGCCGGTGATGCGGCTGGCCATCCGCTCAAGCAGGTCCGGCTCCAGGCGGGCCCAGTCGGCGGTCATGCCGTCCTCGCTGGTCACGGCGCGGACGACCAGGGCGTCCCCGAAGGCGCGGGCGTCTCCCCTGACACCCACTGTGGGCACGGGCAGGAGGACGGCGAAGGCCTGCCAGAGGTCGCGCTGCAGGCCGAAGGCCGCCACCTCCTCGGCGACGATGGCGTCCGCCGCACGCAGCCGCTCCAGCCGCTCCGGCGTCACCTCCCCCACCACGCGCACGGCCAGCCCGGGGCCGGGGAAGGGGTGGCGCTCCACCAGCGAGTCGGGCAGCCCTAGCTGGCGGGCCATCTCCCGCACCTCGTCCTTGAACAGCTCGCGCAGGGGCTCCACCAGGCGCAGACGCATGCGTTCGGGCAGCCCGCCCACGTTGTGGTGCGTCTTGATCCGGGCCGCGGTGCGGGTGCCGCTCTCGATGACGTCGGGGTAGAGGGTCCCCTGCACCAGCACGTCCACCTGCCCCAGGCGCGTCGCCTCCTCCTCGAAGACCCGGACGAACTCCTCGCCGATGACGCGCCGCTTCGCCTCGGGGTCGGTGATCCCGCGCAGCCGGGCGAGGAACCGGTCCCGGGCGTCCACGTGCACCAGGGGCATGCGGAAGTGGTCGCGGAAGGTGGCGACCACCTGCTCCCCCTCCCCCTTCCGAAGCAGCCCGTGGTCCACGAAGATGGCGACAAGCCGCTCCCCGATGGCACGGTGCACCAGGGCCGCCGCCGTGGCCGAGTCAACGCCCCCGGAGAGGGCGACGATGGCCCGTCCGCTCCCGACGGCGGCGCGCGCCTCCTCCACCGCGCGCTCGATGACGGAGGCCGTGGTCCAGGTGGGACGGCAGCCGCAGACGCCATAGAGGAAGGCGCGCAGCACCTCCCCGCCCCAGGGGGTGTGCGACACCTCCGGGTGGAACTGCAGGCCGTAGAGGCGGCGCTTTGGGTCGGCGGCGGCGGCCACCGTGCCGGCGTCGGTGTGGGCCAGGGCGACGAACCCCGGCGGCAGGCGGTGTACCGCGTCGCCGTGGCTCATCCAGCAGGTAAGGCGGTCCTCCAGCCCCACGAAGAGCGGCTCCCGCCGGTCGACGAAGAGGCGGGTGCGGCCGTATTCCCGCCGGTCGGCGGGTCCCGTCTCCCCGCCCAGCAGGTGGGCCATAGCCTGGAGGCCGTAGCAGATGCCCAGAATGGGGATGCCGAGGGCGAACAGATCGGGGGACGGGAGGGGCGCTCCCGGCTCGTAGACGCTGGCCGGCCCCCCGGAGAGGATCACCCCCCTGGGGCGCAGCCGCAGCAGCTCCGGTAGCGGGACGTCGAAGGGCAGGATGAGGCTCTTAACCCGGCTCTCCCGCACGCGGCGTGCGATGAGCTGAGCGTACTGCGCGCCGAAGTCCAGGACCACCACCACGTCGTGGTCCCGCTCCCTCACCGGCCCTGTCCCACTCCCTGGATGAACTGCAGCCGCTTGCCTTCCGTGGCCAGCGTAGGGGCCAGGATGATCTCCACCTGGTGCATCGCCCGCAGGTCGGCGGCGCCGCACAGCCCCATGGCCAGCCGCAGCGCCCCCGCCAGGTTCTGCGAGCCGTCGTCCACCACGGCCGGCCCCAGCAGGATCTGCTCCAGGGAGCCGGCGGTCCCCACCCGCACGCGCGTCCCCCGGGGCAGTGCCGGGTGCGGGGTGGCCATTCCCCAGTGGTAGCCCCGGCCGGGCGCCTCCTCCGCCCGGGCGAGGGCTGACCCCAGCATCACCGCGTCCGCGCCGCAGGCGATGGCCTTGGCCACCTCCCCGCCCACGCCGATGCCGCCGTCGGCGACGATGGGCACATACCGCCCGGTACGCCGGAAGTACGCGTCGCGAGCCGCCGCCGCCTCGGCGATGGCCGTGGCCTGGGGGACGCCCACCCCGAGCACCCGGCGGCTGGTGCAGGCCGCCCCGGGGCCCACCCCGACGAAGACCGCCGCCGCACCCGCCTCCAGCAGGTCCCTTGCGCCCTCGGCGGTGGCGCAGTTGCCTATCATCACCGGGACCTCCAACCGCTCCACCAGCTCCCGCAGGGAGGTGGCCCCTCTGCGGCGGCTGCGGTGACGGTCGGAGGAGACGGTGGACTGGATGAGGACGGCATCCGCCCCGGCCTGCTGGGCCAGCGGCGCCAGTTGGGCGGCCCGCGCCGGAGTCACCGAGACGAGGCAGGGGACGCCCCCCGCCTTGATAGCGGCGACGCGCGCCCCGACCAGGTCCTCGCGTACGGGCGGCCGGTAGACCTCCTGCAGGCGCGCGACCACCTCGTCGGGCGGCGCGGCGGCGACGGCCTCCAGGGCGGCTTCGGGGTCGGGATACCGGGTCTGGACGCCCTCGAGGTTGAGCACGCCCGCCGCACCCAGCCGCCCCAGCAGGACCGCCGTGCGCACGTCCGTCACACTGTCCATGGCCGCCCCGAGGAAGGGGAGGGCGAACCGCAGAGGCCCCACCTGCCAGGAGAGGTCCACGTCCTCCGGATCGACGGTGGCGGCCCCCGGGACCAGGGCGATCTCGTCGAACCCGTACGCCCGGCGGTCGGCGCGGACTCGGGGGAGGAAGGGCGGGGCGGCGTCCGGGGTCAACTGCGGTAGACTTCTGGCTTCAGGACGCAGATGAACGGCAGGTTGCGGTACAGGCCCGAGTAGTCCAGGCCGTAGCCCACCACGAACTTGTCGGGGATCTCGAAGCCGCGGTAGTCGATGCGCACGTGGCGGCGGCGCCGCGGCACCTTGTCCAGCAGGGCGCAGACCCGCAGCGACGCCGGGTAGCGGGCGCGCAGCGTCTCCAGCAGGTAGTCCATGGTCAGCCCGGTGTCGATGATGTCGTCGACGATGAGGACGTGACGCCCCTCGATGCTCTGGTCCAGGTCCTTGAGGATGCGCACGATGCCGGAAGACTCCGTGGCGTGGCCGTAGGAGGAGGTGGCCATGAAGTCCACCCCGCAGGGTATGCTGATGTGCCGCAGGAGGTCTGAGAGGAAGACGAAGGCACCGATCAGGATCCCCACCAGCAGGGGGTCCTTGCCGTCGTAGTCGCGGGAGACTGCCTGGCCGAGCTCCCGGATCCGCGCCTGCAGCGCGGCCTCCGGGATGAGGACCTCGTCGATGTCATCCAGCAGGCCCACAGCCCCTCCGGCTGCCAGGATGCGAGAAACCCCGCCGGGATGGCGGGGCGCCGAAGCGTTGACTCATTATAGCCGCAAAATCCCGCAGCCGGTCAAGGGGCGAATCGCGCCATCTAAATTGTTACCGAAGGGCCTATCGTCGCGCCACGGAAACTGTTACCGAAAACTGAGCCTTTCACCGCAAATCGGCCATCCGCCCGCTCCCCGGCCCCCGCCACGGGCGACACATCGCCAACGGACGGGCAGACTCCTCTAGCCCTCGGTGAAGCTCCTGCGGAAAGTGTGCGCCGGCGCCCGGCTCAAACAGCGTCCAGCTTCGGTAACACCTTTGATGGCGCGACTATAGGGCCCTCGATAACACCTTCGATGGCTTGACAGGGAGACCCCTCGGAGGCGGTGCCTCGCCTGAGGGACGTCGTTGCGGGGCGTCGCTGACTTTAGAGGCGGGCGAGTATCGTCGCCACCTGGCGCAGAGCGGCCTCGGCCGCTTCGAGGAGGAGCATCCGGCTCGGAGGACCAAAGGCCTGTGCCCGCACCACCTCCTGCCACAGCACCCGCCTTGAGGCCACATCCAGGACCCGCACCTCCACCGCCGCACGGGCCAGCCCTTCCCGGGTGACCGGAGCCATGGCGGTCCCGGGAGGCTCGTCAGGGAGCCCGGTCACCTCCGCCGTGACCCATCGTCCGGTCACCACCCACTCTGCACCAAGGACCCTCCCCACCTCCGCACTGCGCAGCGGGGAGATCAGATCGGCTGGGCGCCATCCTCTCTGGCGCAGAACGTCGCGCACCGCGTCACCGGCGATCACGCGAAGCTGGGAGACCCTGGCCAGAGCCTGCGCGATGGAGGGGACGGCAATCTGGCCCGCGCCCACCATCCACCCCTCGGTGCTCTCGTCGACGAAATCCACCAGGACGATGACCCGGAGAGACTGCGCAGATCCCCCCGCCGCCCCCATCAGGAGGGCGAGCAGGACGACAAGACCCGCAGACGTGAGAACGCCTCCGGGCCTGAGTGCTCCCCGTCTCCACCGCATGGGTTCCCTCACCCCCGCTCCGCTCACTGCGACCCGGCCCGACGGACGATGGTCCAGACGCCTCCCTCGTACTTTACGAGGTCGCCCACCTCGACTTTGAAAAAGAAGTCGTCCGGTACAGCGTACTCGATGCCGTTGATCACGATGACGTACTGAGGGTCTCCTGCGCGCGCATACTTGGCCTCCACCCACCCGATCACCCTCGGGCCCGCTCCGGTCCCGCCGTCGCAGGAAGGGAAGACCTGAGCAAGGGTCATCGCCAGAAGCCCCACGAGAAGCAGACCCTTCATCACCGGGTTCCTCCGTCAGGACGTCGCACCTATCCTACACCAATCTTGACGCCCCAGACAGCCTCGAGATTCCCTGGGATGGGGCAGGGAAAGGCAAGGCCCCCGGTCGCCCGGGGGCCTCGCCGCCGGCTCAGGACCTCAGACTACCACTCGAACCAGACCTCCACGCGGTACCTGTTGACGGGCAGCGTCCCCGCAGGGCTCTCCAACCGCTGGTAGCGAACGCGTCCCGTTGCGTTGGGAGCGAGCGTGGACAGAACACCCACCTCCAGAGCGTTGTGGAGGGCGCCGGTCGAGATCGCGGTGCCCGATTCGTAGGCGACATACGGCCGGAAGCGCGGGCTGATGGTCAGGCTCAGCCGCGCGTTCCACGCACTCAGGTCCCTGGAGTTGGTCCCTGTGAAGAGCAGGTTCGCGGATCCGGCGTAGGCCGGGGTCCACGTCCCCACTCCGGCCGTCCCAAAGCTCTTGTACCCCAGGGTGAGGGTCGGACTGCCGGTGGTGATGCCGAACATCGTCGCCAGGTCCCACGTGGTGGTGACCTGCCAAGCCGACCGGGCCCCTGCCCCGCTGGGCGTGAAGCTGGCGTACTCCAGTGTGACCCTCAGGCCTGGAATAAGAGCCCCGGCGAGATCCACCGACCACCCCGTGTTGGCGATGTTGGGTGTCGCCGAGGTGAAGTTGTGCCTCTCGGTGTAGTAGTTGGCACCGAGCGTCCAGCCGGGAAGCAGCGGAATCGCGCCGCGCGCCACGTAGATGTCGATAGCGCCGGTGTCCCGGAAGCCCCCCACCTCAAAGCTGACCGGAGCGAAGGAGCCGCGCACGGTCAGGCCGCCGAATCCCAGACACGGGTCGAAGACGCCGCACTCCTTGAAGAGCAGACCTACCGGTCCGAGCGTGTAGGTCTGTCGGCCGGCCCGCCACTTCAGGCCGAACCACTCCACGTCGATCTGCGCGCGGTCGAAGAAAACCCTGGCATCGTCCGTGGCTCCGGGCGTCACCAATGCGGCCACCACGTTACCGCCCACGAGCCGGAAGGTGGCGCTGGCGCTCGGCCCGATGCTCCCGGTGTGGGTGAGGTTCACAAGCGTCCAGGAACCCGACCCGCCCGGGCCGCTCACCGGGAACTGGTACCGCACCATGGCGAACCCGGTGGTCTTGGTGTTGTCCAGCCGCGCCTTGAGGGCGGCCAGCTCCTCCTCCACCGCGGTGATGCGCACGCCCAGCGCCGACAGCTCGGCCCGGAACTCGTTGATGAGCCGGGTCAGCCGGTCGATGTCCGCCCTTCTTACCTCCGGCGGCGGGATCTTCACCGGCCGAGGCGGCGGCGGGATCTTGATGGCTTCGATCCTGGCCAGAATCCGGGCCAGGGCCATGGCCATCTCGTAGCGGGTCATGGCGCGGTCGCCCTTGAAGGTCCCGTCCGGGAACCCTTCGAGGATGCCCTTCGCGGCCAGCTCGGCGATCGCGTCGAAGGCCCAGTGGTCTGCGGGCACATCGGCGAACGGCTGGGCGAAGGCGGGGGAGACCAGCGCAAGCGAGAGCACTGCTGCGATGGCCAGTGCAAGATGCCTCATCTCTACCCCCCTTGTTGCGATTCTGAGCCGCCGGTCCCGGGGGTCAGACGGTGGAGTGATCACGTTTCCTCCAGCGCTGCCATCTGGGACCTGTGGCCCTGTCCTCCCGCCGTTCCGCTTCCGGCGGTCTGTCGCTTCACCCCTCCTTTCCCCGTCCGGAACCGCGTTGGGCCGCTGGGCCAAACGGCGGTAGACACCTGTTCTGTTACCCTCTACTCGCGATACGCCCCGGCGCGACTTCCCCGGCAGGGGCTTGACAGCGTCAAAACGCACGGACACCCGCCCTCCACTGCCGTGCGGTGGATTCTGGCGGAGACTTCGCTATCTTGCCCTACTGGTCTGCCCGTGCGCCCTTCCCACGCCCTACTCCGCTTCGACACATCCCGCCCGAATCCTCCCTCGCTCCTGCTCGAGCGGACAGGGCCGGACGGGCCCGCACAAGCCTCCGACTCACCCTCCTTTGCCCAGGGCCCGCTCCAGGAGCAGCACGGCGACGTAGTCGTCGTACTCCTCGGGCGGCACCTGGAGCGACAGCGGGAGCAGCCGCCGCCACCCTCTGGGCGGATGGTCACGGAAATAGCGGCGGCGGGCTTCCAGGGTGGTTCCGCGCTCCTGCACGACCTCCACCCGGGGAAGCCCGGAGAGGCGGCCCAGGGCCTCCAGGACGGCTTCCGAACCCGTCCCCTCCCCTACTACTATCCGGACGACGCCGTACCGCTTCACCAACCTGTCGACTACTTCGGACACCTGCGCGGCGTGCACAACCGCTCTGGCCAGCAGCTCGCCGGGCCGTCCGACCGCCAGGCCGCACTTCCTCCGGCCCGGGTCGATGGCGAGGATTGCCTCACTCACCGAAGGTGACCCAGAGTAGGAGGTAGGCATCGACGGGGACGCCGTCGCGCCGGGCGGGGAGGAACCGCCAGCGCATCAGACCCCGGCGCGCCGCCTGGTCGAGTTCCGGGTCGCCGGAGGAGACGAGGATCTCTGCGGCGGCCACGGTGCCGTCGGCCAGGACGAGCAGCCGCACCCGAACCCGCCCGCGGACCGCGGCCTGACCGGCCGCCGCTCCCCCCGGCCCCGGCACGACGACGGCCCGCAGCACCGGGTGCAGAGGCGGCTGCTCCATCGGGACAGGAGGGGTGAGGACGGGCGAGGGCTCGCCGGGGGGCCCGCCATCGGAGCCCGTCGGCGGCTGCGGAACCGGGGTCGGCGGCGCGGGTGACGGGAGCTCCTGCTCTGGCGCCCGAGGGCCGGGTTCCTCTGGCGGGGAGGCCACAGATGGGGGAGGCCCGCCAGCCGCGCTGCCGGGATCGGCTCCACCTCCCCCAGGAGAAGCCTCTCCCGCCTCCAGCGCACCACTCCGGGCGTCGCCCTCTCCCGGCGCAGAGGCTCCACGCCTCGGAGGGGACGGCGGGGCCTGTGGAGGCAGGGGTGTAGGTCCTGTCGCCGCGGATGGGGACGCGGCACGATCATGCAGGGTTTGCGGCGACGGCGAGACCTGCGGCCGAATGGAGGGAGCTGGCAGGGGCCGCGGGCCTGCCGCCTTCGGGGGCCGGGTAGGCCCTGCCGGGCTCGCAGTCGGCCGCGGCGATAGTGCTCGGGGGGCCTGCACAGGCTGAGGGGCGTCCTGTTGCCCGGGGTGCGGTACGGTAGCCAGAGACACAGGGTCGCCCTCGTCGGCCGCCGACGGCCCGGGGATGCGTGAGTAGACGGCAGCCGGGGGTGAGTCTTCAGGGGCGCGTGCCGGCCGCCGCAGCACCAGGACTCCCGCCCCGGCCGCCAGGCCGGTCAGCAGGACAAGCGCGGCCACCGCCATCCTTCGGGTGGTCCCGCGGTCGGTCATGGGTTCTGGACTACCTCCCCGCCTCGGCACGGACGGACTGCGCTCATCGTCTCGACGCAAGCTGCACGAAGAAGGTCCTTCCCTGGCCGGGGTAGCCCCGCAGGGTTTCGTAGCGGGCGTCCAGCAGGTTGTCCACCCCGGCCAGCAACAGGAGCGGGCCGAGGCTTTGCTCGTAGCGCAGGCCCACGGTCACGTATCCCGGCAGCGTCACCCGCGTCGCCGGGAAGGTCGAGGTGTCCAGGTCATCGCGCTCAGAGGTGTAGGTGAGCAGCAAAGATGCGGCGGCGCCGGAGGGCCAGGTGCGGCGGAGCACCGCGCCGGCCTGCCAGGGTGGGAGACGGAGCAGCCGCAGCCCCGCGCTCCGGTCAACCCCGTCGGTCCAGGTCAGGTTCCCCTGCGCCGTCCACCCCTCGCCGATGCGCCATGCCGCCTCCGCCGAGATCCCGGCGATGCGGGCCGAGCCGACGTTTTGCGGGTCGCAGCCGCCCGCGATGAGGTTCCGGGCGTCGGTGGCAAACCCGTTGAGGCGCAGAAGCAGGCCCGGACGGGGGGCGGCCTCCAGGCCCAGGTCGGCGGCCCACGCCTCCTCGGGGAGGAGGTCGGGATTGCTGCAACCGGGGTAGTTGAGCTCGAAGAAGGTGGGGGCGCGGAAGGCCCGTCCGACGCTGCCACGCACCCGGAGCCGGTCACTCAGGAGGTGGACGAACCCCAGGCGGGGGTTCACCTGAGCGCCGTAGGTCGAGTGGGCGTCATACCGCGCGCCCAGACCCAGGTGCGTCCTCGGCCCCAGGACGGTGTCGTACTGCATGTACCCGGCCCAGGTGGTGGCATCGCTCTGGAAGGTGGCGAAGGTGGAGGTGGAGCTGAAGTTGCTGGCCGACAGCTCCAGTCCCCAGGTGAGGACGGAGCCGTCCGGCCGCAGGAGCACCCGCTGGAAGGCACCGCCCAGCGCCCCTCCGCGGTCGTCCGAGGAGAAGCCGGGCGAGGTGTACGCCAGCCGGTCCCCCAGCCACCAGAGCCGCGCCTGGGTGGTCCGCGGGCCGGCCTCCTCCGCCCAGGTCAGGGCCAGGAGCGTGCGCGCATCGTCGAGGCGGTCCTCAGGCGTGGGTAAGAAAGTGGGTCCGGGCAGGCCCGCTGCGCCCGCGGAGTGCCGCGCAACCAGGGTAATGGTGCGCTGCGGGCCGCCGGGAAGCTCCAGGTGCAGCGTACCGGTCCAGCGCGTGGCGTCGCTGTTAGGCCGGTCGCCCGAGGTGCCCAGCACCTCCGCTCCGAGAGCGATCCGGCCCCCGGTCCAGGCGTGCCCCAGCCGGAGGCGCGCACCGGCGCTCCCGTTGCTGCCGCCTCCCACGGAGTAGCCGGGCTGCGCGGACGGCCGCGTCCGAACGGAGATCACCCCGCCCAGCGCGTTTCCGTAGATGGCGGAGTAGGAGCCCCGCAGGACCTCGATCCGATCCACCTCCGCCAGGGAGACGGTGCTCAGGTTGACGCCGAACTGGGCGGTGGCGTTCAGCGGCACTCCGTCGACCAGCACCAGCACCTGCTGCGGGGTGGAGCCGCGGATGGAGGCCTGGGTCAACCCGCCGGGGCCGCCGCCGGCGGCGCGTGTGGAGACCTCCGCCAGGAAGCGCAGCGCGTCGCCCAGCGTGACGAACCCCAGACGGCGCAGCTCCTCCCCGCTCAGGACGCTGACGAAGGCGGGCGTCGTGGTCGAGAGCTGGGGGCGGAGGCCGGGAACCGTCACCTCCTCCCCTTCGAACGTGGGCACCTGACCCCGGGCCGGGGCCATCAGCAAAAGCAAAATACCCACGGCGGCAACCCCCGTGGGCACAGCGCGCAGAGCCATCGGACCCACTCCCCTTTCCGCGAAGGTGTGAGTGCCACGGCGGCAGGCAGGTCTTCTGGCTCCGGTTCATCGCGCGGCCGGCCTTCCCAGGCGGCGGGGTGATCGCCCCTTGCCCAGTGGCCTCCGTGGCCGCGCTCCCCGTTACAGCGGCGGGACCGCGCCGGATTCCCTCCGGCCTCTGCCAGGCCGGCAGGTCACCGGCTTCCCTCTTCCGACGGAGCGAAGCTCCGTCAACCTGCGCCGTTCACCGAGGTATTCCCTGCGGGAGGGCCGACTCCTCCCCTGGATGTTGTGCCGGCGGGCTCCTGCTCCACGCTGTGCGTCGACGACTTCGCCTGACGGAACCGCCTCGCGCCCGGTCAAATGCGAGGGCGGAACGAGACGCGCAGGGGGCCCACGGTGTAGACGTCCTGCGTCACCACCACGTCCACGCGGACCGGGCGGCGGGCCTGGGTGATGGCGCTCACCACGCGGCGCAGGGCGTCGAGCTCCGTCTCCACCAGGGGCGGGTCGGTTATGCGGGCAAACGGCGGCGAGAGTACCTCGCGGCGGCCGGCGGGGGCTGCCTGGTCCAGCAACTCCAGCAGCTGCCTCCCCACCTCGTCGCGGGAGAGCCGGCCGTCGATCTGGCCCGACCCCAGCACCCTGCCCCGGGGAAAGACCAGCCGGTTGTCCACCAGTTGAACGGAGACCTCCAGGGGCTCGCCCACCAGGGTGTTCTCGTTGGCCACGATGCGCACGACCGTCTCCCCTGAGTGCTGCTTGACCAGCTCAGCCACCTGGTCCCAGGTCAGGGCGGGAGGGAAGAGGCGCAGCACCGACCCCGTCTTCCCGTCGACGCCGATGCCGCTGGCCAGCGCCTGGTCCACCGCGCGCAGGCGCAGCGTGTCCACCTCCACCGCTACCTGCACCAGGGGGAGGCGGGCGTCGATGATCCCCCGCAGCACCTCCTGGTTGCGCAGGTATGCGATGTCTCCCTGCTTCAACTGCTTCAACCGACTCTCCGCGTCACGGATCTCCCCCTGCAGGCTGTCGAGCTGGGCCTGCAGGCTGCGGAACTGGAAGAGAGCCTGGCGGGCGTCGCGCGAGACCAGCAGCACCGCGGCCACGGTGAGGACGGTGATGATCATGCCGGTGGCCACCGTGATGACCTGGGCGGTGTGGCGGGGACGCAGTCCGATGAGGGTGAGCCGGCGCCGGCCGATGGCCCGGCCGACGAGGTTCCCGACGTAGGCGATCCACCCGCTGACCACGATGAGGAGGGGAACCAGGACGACGCCGAACTCCATCAGCGGTGCACCAGCAGGCGGCCGATCAGCCGCAGGTAGGCTACGACCTCCCGCGGCGAGAGCTTGCTGTGACCGGCGGCGCGGTCGGTGAAGGTGTAGCCCACCTCCACCACGGCCAGTCCCGGGTTGCGCGCCAGGACCTCCAGCAGGATCTTGAACCCCACGCCCCAGTAGTCGCGGACCAGCACCTCCCTACGCACGGCGAAGTAGCCCGAGAGCGGGTCGCGCACCGGCAGGCGCAGGAGAAGACGCGCGCCAGCCGTGGCCACCAGGCTGGCCAGCCGCCGCCAAGCCGGCCACCGCTCGATGCTCCCTCCTGGCACATAGCGCGAGGCCACCGCCAGGTCGGCGCCTCCCTGCACCGCCGCCACCAGGACGGGCAGCACCTGCGGCGGGTGAGAGCCGTCGCAATCCATCACAGCGACAACCGGCGCCGACGCCACCGCCGCTCCCGCGAGCACCGCCGAGGCCAGCCCCGCCTTCCCCGGCCGGCGGACCACGCGCATCGGCACCGATCCCTCCGCGGCCAGAGCCGCGGCCACCTCCGCCGTCCCGTCGGGGGAGGCGTCGTCGACGACGATCACCTCCAGGTCCATGGCCGGGACCAGCGGGCGCAGCGCGGCCACCAGCCGGGGCAGGGTATCCCGCTCGTTGTAGGTGGGCAGGATCAGCGCGGTCCGGACCCTCACGGCGAGGTGCACCTCAGGGGCCGCTCCGTACGCAGCACCAGCACGTCGCCCCCCGACGCCACCGGCACCAGCTCCCCGGCAAAGGCCCGCCGCGCCCAGCGGTCGTAGTCGCTTCGCGCGAGCACTAGGAAGGCGCGTCCGGGCCCGCACAGCGCCCGTCGCGCCTCCGCCTCGCTGGGTGCGACCCACCGGACTGGGTTCCCGCTGTAGAAGACCAGCGACGCTCGGTCGCTCAGGCCCGCCCCGACGAGGCGGTCACCGGGCTGGAGGTGCGCCCGCAGCGCCAGGGCCAGCGGCTTCATCGGCTTGAGCGGCTCCACCGCAGGCAGGGTGTCAAGGACCAGGATCGCCAGGGCGGCCACCATGGCGGCGGTCAGGGCGGCCAGGGCCGCGGCGTGCCGCCGCCAGGCCATCAACCCGGCCGCCCCCGCCGCACCTGTGACCGCCGGGAGGGCCAGCAGGAGGAGGTGTGGCCGCAGGACGTAGTAGTGCGCCGGCACCTGCCGTGCGCCCGCGGCAGCGACGGCCAGGACCAGGAACCCGGCAACGGCCGGCAGAGCCGCGGCGCTCCAGCGCAGGAGCGCATCCGCCCGCCCGTCGCCCTCCCAAAGGGCGGCGGCGCAAAGGCGGGCGACGGCCACAGCGGCCACCGGCAGGATGGGGAGGATATAGTTAGGCAGCTTCGTCCCCGCGGCTGAATAGAACAGGAACACAATCCCCATCCACAGCAGCAGGAGGAGGCTGTCCCTCTGCCGCCGGGCCCTCCGCCAGTGGTAGACGCAGGCTGAGGGCAAAAGCGCGCTCCAGGGAAAAGCACCGGCGGCCAGCACGGGCAGGTAGTAGTACCAGGGCCCGGGCTGGTTCTCCACGACGCCGAAGAAGCGGTTGAACAGGTAGTAGCCCACCGCCGTGCGCAGAAAGGCCTGGCCGTGGAGGGCAGCCTCGATCCCGTACCAGGAGAGGCCGATCAGGCCGTAGAGAAGCAGGCCCTCCCAGGGCAGGGCCCGCAGCCGCTCACGCAGCCGTCCCTGCAGGACCCACCAGGTCCCCACCGCCATCGCCGGGAGCAGCAGGGCGATCGGGCCTTTGGTCAGGGTCCCCAGGCCGGCCCAGACGTACGCCCAGCGGTAGGCGCGCCTCCGATCCGGCCCGCCCGCGGCCTGCTCCGCCACCACCACCATGTACAGTGCCAGCAGCATGAATACAAGCAGGGGGACGTCGAAGACGGCCATGCGGGATAGGAGGAAGTACTCCAGCATGGTCATCAGTATCAGCCCGGCCAGCAGCCCCGTGCGCAGGTCGTAGAGCCGCCGGGCAAGCAGCACGGTGACAAGCACGCCCGCCGCCCCGAAGACCGCCGACCAGATCCGGGCCGTGAACTCCGTGAAGCCGAAGAGGGCGCCGGTGGCGGCGACGAGCCACATGTACAGGGGCGGGTGGACGAACCAGGGTGTGCCGTTGCTGTAGAGGGTGATGGGGTCGCCCCGCTGGACGATGGCGCGGGCCACCTCGGTGTACTTCGCCTCGTCCTGGTCCCAGAGGCTCCCCTGCCCCAGGGCGACGGTGAAGAGGATGAGGGCGGCTGCCGCCAGCGCCAGGGGGGCAGCCCGCTCCGGGAACCAGGTGGTCAGCGCGCCCGCCACAGAAGGAAGCCCCCCACCACGGCCAGGAGGAGGTTCGGTGTCCACGCCGCCAGCAGGGGCGGCAGGCGGCCGGTCTGGCCCAGGGCAAGCGTGGCGTTGGTCAGCAGGTAGTAGATCAGGATGATCAGCACAGTCAGGCCCAGGCCGATGGAGGGGCCGCCGCGGTGCGGGCGCAGCCCCAGGGGGATGGCCAGGAGGGCGAAGGGCAGGCTGCTGCTGGGCAGCGCCATCCGGGCGTGCATCCACACCAGGTACTCGAGGACGGCCTCTCCCGTGCGCCGCAGGACGGCGATGTAGGCGCGCAGCTCCCGGATGGTCATCTGCGAAGGGTCCTTGTGCTGGGCCAGGATCTCCCTCGGTGTGCGCCTGATCCGGGCCTCCAGCCGGTGGAAGGCCAGCTCCACCGGAGGGGTCGCCGAGAGAAGGTGGACGGTCCCCTCCTGGAATTCCCACCGGCCGCCGCTGTAGCGGGCACGCCTGGCCTCGATCACGCGGACCAGGCGCTCCGCCTCGAACTGGTTGACCACCAGCCCCTCCAGCACGTCGCCCCCCTCCGCCACGCGGCGGGCGTAGTACACCGAGACGCTGGGGCCTTCCACCTCGCGGAAGAGGACGTAGCCGCGCGGAGAAGGGGGCTGCCTGGTGGCGCGGCTGATCTCCTGGGCGAAGCGGTCCTCCGCCAGAGGCACAGTCCACTCGGCGAGCACCGCTCCCCCCACCGCCACCAGGGCCGCCACCACCAGGACCGGCAGGCTCATCCGTCCCAGGCTGATCCCCCCCGTGCGCATGGCCACCACCTCGTTGTGCTCCGAGAGGCGGCCCGCGGTCATCAGCACCGCCAGCAGCAGCGCCATGGGGAGGGAGGCCACGGCCAGGTTGGGCAGCCGCAGCAGGAGCAGCCGCAGGACGGTGGGCGGGGCGATGTGCTGGCTCACGGCGATACGCACCAGGCCGAAGATGTCGTTCACCGCCAGCAGGACGGTGAACAGGCCCACCCCGAAGAGAAAGAGGCCCAGCACCTGCTTCAGGATGTAGCGGTCGAGGATCGAGATCACAGCTGGAAGGTCTCTCCCAGGTAGAAGCGCCGCGCCTCCTCGCTCTCCATGATCTCCCGCGCCGTCCCGGCCAGGAGGACGGAGCCCTGGTGGATGATCATGGAGCGGTCGGTGATGGCCAGGGTGTCCCGTACGTTGTGGTCGGTCACGACCACGCCCAGGCCGCGCGTCCGCAGAGCGCGCACCACCTCCTGGAGCTCCGCCACGGACTTGGGGTCGATCCCGGTGAACGGCTCGTCTAGCAGGATGTAGGACGGCTCCATGGCCATGACGCGGGCGATCTCCACCCGCCGCCGCTCCCCCCCGGAGAGGGAGACCCCCACCTGCCGGCGAACGTGGGTGAGGCCGAACTCCACCAGCAGCCGTTCCACCGTCTCCCGCCGTGCGGCGCGCGGCCGCCCGGCGGCCTCCAGGACAATGAGGATGTTCTCCTCCACGGTGAGCCCGCGGAAGATCGAGGGCTCCTGCGCCAGGTAGCCGATGCCCAGGCGCGCCCGCCGGTGCACGGGGAGATGGGTCAGCTCCAGACCGTCCAGCCATACCTCCCCGGCGTCGGGCCGCACCAGGCCCACCACCATGTAGAAGGTCGTGGTCTTCCCGGCGCCGTTCGGCCCCAGGAGGCCGATGATCTCCCCCCGGTCCACCTCCAGCGTCACACCGTTGACCACGGTGCGCGGCCCGTACCGTTTGACCAGGTTGCGTGTCCGCAGCACTGCCGACCACTCCCCGGGGTTACTGCCCCGGCCCGCCCAGGGTCAGACGGGGGCCGCCGGTGGCGGTCACCCGCCGCGCCCGCAGCTCCACCGTAACCGCCCCGGCGGTCAGGGTGTCAGAGCCGCGGCGCACCACCACCCCGCCGCTCAGGGTGACCACGCCGGCACGCCCGTCGAGGGCAGCCAGCGGCGCACGCGCCAGCAGCTCCCCTGCGGCGAGGCGGACGTCGTCCTGGGCCGTCGCCCTGTCCTGTGCAAGGCGGGCCTCTATCCTCCCCGCCTGCAGGCGCCCCTCGGGAAGGGTGAGGTCCGCGTCCCCGGAGGCGGTACCCACCTCCGCCGTCGCATCGAACTCCAGCCGCTCCCCCGCCAGCCGCATTTGCCGGAAGGTGAGGACGGGATCTCCGCCGGCCGCCACCTGCCGCCTCGCCAGGTCCGCCTCCACCCAAGCCGCAGTCAGCCGCACCTCGTCGGCGCCGCGCTGCGCGACCACCTCGACTGCCTCCTCAGCCGTCACCAGGTGCCGGCGCACCCAGGCCGCGGCGCGGGCCGCCCGCAGGACCAGCGTCTCCCGCCGCAGGACCACGCCGCCGGAGGCCTCGGCCAGGCCCCGCTGCTCATCGTAGCGGACTTCCGGGGCCTCCAGCCTGACCGGGCCCCAGGCGATGACCACCGGGGATCCCCGCAGGAGCCAGGTGCCGGAAGCACGGTCATACTCCGCGTACGAGGCGCCGGAGACCACCAGGGGCGGTCCTCCCGGCGCCGCGGCGGCCCGGCCTGTGACGAAGGGCGGAGCCGCCACGGTGGCGGGGGCAAAGGTGGCGGCGAGGGCCAGGACCACGCCCAGGATCGGGGCGGCGGCCACAGCGGCGCGGGCCGGGACTGCGGGGGCCGGACCAGGGCGGCCGCACACGGCTAGTCCCGCACGGTGACCCGGATGTTCCCGCTCAGCCTCGCCCTGCGCAACCCGATGTCGCTCTCCAGGCGGTCGGCGCGGACGGTGATCCGGTCCTGCACCAGCACGACGCCGCCGGTTGCCACCAAGAGACGGCGGGCGGCCAACCACTGCACGCGGCCGGCGGTCAGAGAGCGACCCTGGGCCAGGGCGCGCACCTCGCCCGACAGCGTCAGGTCCTGCGTCCCCACGGAGAATACGGCGCTGGCCGCCGCAACCGTCAGCACCGCCCTGCCCCGCTCGAAGAACTTCCCCTCCACGCCCTCCAGCCTGACCTGTTGCCGGGAAGCATCCGTCTCCAGCGTCCGTGCCCGCAGCTCCCACCGGACGGCGCCGGCTGTGTCACCTCCGGTGAGACGGCCGCCCGCAACGGCAATCTCCGGCGGAGGGACGGCTCCATAGGTGGGCGTGGGGGTGCCGTGTGAGGCGGGCGTGGGAGTGAGGGCGGCCGCAGGTTGGGAGACGATGGTCGATGCCCCGCGGCCACCGGAGGGACCTCCCCGGCCCAGCCAGGTCAGGGCGGCCAGCCCCAGCACGGCCACCACCGCTGCGGCCGTCCACGACCTCACGCGCATCTTTGCCGGGGCCCCGTCTCCCCGCTAAAGCCGGCTCGTAGCCCTGTCACGGCGTCCGTCAGATCGTCTGTATGGTACTCGAGCCCTCTGCCTCCAGCAAGCGCGCCAGGCGGAGGACCTCCGCTGCGGCGACCTCCGCCGCGCCTCCGCCCGCGAGCCCGGCGCGCAGGGCCCGCAGCTCCTCCCGCTGGCGGGCGCGCCGCCGCGCATCCACCAGCCAGTCAACCAGCGTTTCCGCCAGGCGCTGCGGCGTCAGGGCATCCTGCAGGAGCTCCGGCATCACCTCCCGCCCGGCAAGGAGGGAAGGGAGGCCGGCCCACCGCACGGCTGCGACCCGCCTGGCGATCCAGTAGTCCAGGCGGGATGTCCTGTAGATGACGACGCCGGGGACGCCCAGGCAGAGCGCTTCCAGAGTGGCGGTGCCGGAGGCGATCACGGCGAAGTCGGAGGCCGCCAGGGCGTCGTAGCCCGCCTGCGTCCCGCCCTCGACGACAATGATGCGAAGGCCGGCGGCCCGCAGCGCCGCTTCGACCTGCGCGCCGTAGTGCGGGGCGGCCAGCAGGAGCACGGCGCGTAGCGCGGGGAAGCGCGACTGTACGCGGCTCAAGGCCCCGGCCATCACGGGCAGGTGGCGGCGCAGCTCCTGGCTGCGGCTCCCCGGCAGAACCGCCACCAGCGGGGCCTCCGGCGGGACGCCGAGGCGGTTGCGGATCGTCTCAGGCGGTGCAGACGGCCGGACGCGGTCTACGGCGGGGTGGCCGACAAAGCGGACGTCGGCCCCCGCCCGGCGGTACGCCTCGGCCTCGAACGGGAAGGCCACCAGCAGACGCATGCCCAGCCGGGCCACCCGGCGGGCCCGCTCCCCACGCCTCGTGGAAACCATCGGAGGCAGGAAGTAGGCGACGGGAACCTTTCCACCCAGGCGCCCGGCTAGGGAGAGGTTGAAGCCGGGGAAGTCGATCAGGACCACCGTCCGGGGCGCGGAGGCGGCGATCGCCCGCCGCACCCGGGAGAGCCGGACGAGGAACGCCGGCAGGCGCGGGAGCACCTCCAGCCACCCCACCAGGCCCCACGTGGAGCTGTCCAGCAGCAGGCGCGCTCCCGCAGCGGCCATCCTCGGCCCGCCGACCGCCGGCAGGTCCACGTCGGGCCGGAGGCGACGCAGGGCGGCCACCAGGTCCGCCCCGTAAATATCCCCGGAGACCTCCCCCGCCACCAGGAAGATGCGGTGGGTCGCCGTTGCGCCGGGCCCGCTCGTCGCGCCGGGCCCGCCTGGGAGGGGGCGGTGCCTCACTCCAGGGCGCTCGGCAGCCAGCGGACCACGCCGCGCGGCCGCTGGCGGGCGGCCACGAGGAAAGCGATGAGCTCCCCCACCAGCGGGTGACCGCCCAGCTCGGCCTGCAACCGCTCCAGCGCCTGACTCATCCCCAGCGCGGACTGGTACAGGATGCGAAACGCCCGGCGCAGCACCGCGCGGTCGGCGGAGCCGATCCCCTGCCGCTGCAGGCCCACACGGTTCAGGCCGCGACAGCGCGCGGGACGCCCTTCCGCCAGCATGAAGGGCGGGCAGTCCTGGCGCAGGAGGCTGAATCCTCCGATCATGGCCAGGCGGCCGATGTGCACGAACTGGTGGATGCCGGTCATGCCGCCGATGTACGCGCCGTCGCCCACCTGCACGTGCCCTGCCATCTGCACGCCGTTGACGACGATGACACGGTCGCCCAGACGGCAGTTGTGCCCGATGTGGGCGGAGCACATGATGAGGCACTCGTCGCCAACCACGGTGGCCGCATCCTCTCCGGTGGCCCGGCTGATGTTCACGTACTCCCGGATGCGGTTGCGGTCGCCGATCACCAGGTAGCTGCGCTCGCCCTGGAAGTGGCGGTCCTGGGGTGTGGTGCCCAGGGTGGCGCCGCTGGATATCTCGTTGTCCGCCCCGATGCGCACCCCGTCCTCGATGACCACGTGGGGGCCGATGCGGGTCCCCGGGCCGACGACCACATCGGCGCCGATGACAGCGTACGGGCCCACCGCCACGCCAGGACCCAGGCGGGCGCCGGGGTGGACGACGGCGGTGGGATGCACCTCCACCGCGCCCCTAGCGCTCTCCCTTCCCCGGGCGGCGCTCACGGTCGCTGCGACCCCATCACGGCGCCTCCGCGGGCCGTAGCGGCGATGCCTCCACGGCGAAGACGCTGATCCCCGCCTCCTCCGCCCGGGCGGCCAGCCGCAGCCTCTCCAGGACGATGGTGCGGTAGGCCTCCACCGCGAGCACCCTTGCCCGCCCCGCCCGCATCGCCTCCACGGTTTCCGGCCCCACGGTGGGCAGGTCGAAGCGGGGGTCTTGCTGCGGCCGGCTCACCTTCACCACCACCGCGCCCGGCGCCATGGCCGTGCCGCGCCGGATGGCCGCGTCGGTCCCCTCCGCCGCCTCCACGGCCAGGATCGCCCCGTGCTTGAGGACCACGGTCTGGCCCACCTCATGGGCGGCCAGCGCACGGCCCACGGCCAGGCCGGTGCGGACGTCGCGCTCCTCCGCAGGGCGAAGCGGCGGGCCGGCGAGCAGCCCGGGCGGGAGCACCAGATCGGGGACATAGGCGAGCTGGTCCAGCACGTGGATCCCCTGCGCCGCCAGGCGGCGGGCCAGGGCGTCCAGGACCTGCTGGTCGCCCCGTTCCGGCAGCCGCTCCAGGAACCGACGCAGGTCGGACCCGGCGGCGAGCAGCCGCGCCACCATCTCCCCGCGGCGGAACCTCCCGGCCAGCAGCACCTCGCGTACCGCGTGTCGGTGCCACAGGGCCTCCAGCTCTCCCCACTGCTCCGGGGCCAGCCTGGCGAAGACGTCGGCGAGGCGCTCCAGGGCGGGGGTCTCTCCGGCCATCTGCACGCAGACGAGGGGGCGGCCTCGCGCCCGCACCGCGCGGGCCAGCACCTCGGGGAGGCGGCCCTCGCCAGCCAGCAGTCCGACGGCACCTTGCAGCACCCCCCCACCGCGCGCGTCGGACCTGCGGAATTCCCTCCGGCGTGCGGTCACCGTTCGCCGACCAGCGGTTCCGCGGAAGGCGCGGGCGCCGCCTGCTCCTCCGGGAGGAAGGCTGCCGCATCCTCGCGGGGAAGGGCGAACGCGATCTCCGCCTCTGCCGCCACCTCCTCCCCCACGCGGGCCACCCCCCAGACCTTTCCCAGCCGCCCGCGCAGGGCCCGCACCTCCACCTCGATCCGCAGCGTGTCGCCCGGCACCACCGGACGGCGGAAACGACAGCGGTCGATCCCGGCCAGGTAGGCCAGGCGCCCGCGCAGCCGCGGGACGTTGAGGATCATGCATGCGGCCACCTGGGCCATCGCCTCCACCACCAGCACCCCGGGCATGACCGGGTAGCCCGGGACGTGGCCGGCGAAGAAGGGCTCGTTGACGGTCACGTTCTTGATGCCGACGATGCGCCGCTCCTCCATCTCGACGATCCGGTCCACGAGGAGAAAGGGGTAGCGGTGAGGCAGGATGGCGAGGATCTGGTCAAGGCTCAGACCGGGCATCTCTATCCCTCCAGCGGCGCGCGATCTCCCGCGCCAGGGCCACGTGCAGGGCGTGCCCTCCGCGAACGACCTCGACGTACCCCTGCAGGCGGGCACCCAGCAGGGCCAGGTCCCCCAGCAGGTCCAGGATCTTGTGCCGGGCCGGCTCGTCGGGGAACCGGGGCGGGTTAAGGTAACCGTCCTCGGCGATGACCAGCACGTTACCCGGTCCGGCGCCCCGGGCCAGCCCCGCGGCACGCAGTGCCGCGGCCTCGCCGGCGAACCCCCACGTCCGCGCCGGGGCGATGGCTGTGGCGAAAGCCGAGAGGTCGGCGCTGGCCACCTGGCGGCCCAGGGGCGGCGGGAGGTCGACGGTGTAGCGGAGCCGGAGCCCTCCGCCCGCCCGGGTGACGGCGCGGGCGTCGCCCACCGTCACCTCCACCTCGCCGAGTTCGATCACTCGGGCGTTCTCCTCCTGCTCCACGATGCCGGCCCCGCTCAGCGCCGCCACGTACCCCGCCGCGCTGCCGTCGAGGGCGGGCAGCTCCGGCCCTTCCACCTCCACACGCAGGTTGTCGATGCAAAGGCCCGCCGCCGCCGCCAGCAGGTGCTCCACGGAGGCCACGGTCACGCCGTCTCCCAGGGTGATCCCGCGGCGCGTGCTGCGCACGCTCTCCAGCGTCGCCCGGAGGACGGGGGGCCCGACGTCGCGGCGGAGGAAGACGACGCCCGCGCCGGGGGGCGCACCCAGGATGTGCACGCTTACAGCCTGGCCGCTGTGCACCCCCACGCCGCTGAGGGAGACGGCCCCGCTGATGGTGCGCTGGCGGACAGGTATCCCTCGCTGCACCGGAGCTACTCCCGCGGGCGCAGCAGCAGGCGCACGGGATAGTAGGAGCCTGCCGCCGGCATGGTGACTACGCTGACCCGCACGTTCTGCCCCGCGGGCACCGTGAGGGTGGTGAGGACGCGCTCCTCACCCGGCCGGTATGTGGCGAGCTCCACCGGACGGCCGTCGACAAGAAACATCCCGCGCGCCGGGCCGCCCGCGGCGGCGGCCACCAGGTCAGCCTGCACCTCCGCCGGCCCGCCGGCCACCGTGAGCAGCAGGCGGTATACGACGCCGTAGTCGCCCACCAGCGGCTCGCCGGTGCGCACATCCTGCAGCCCGGCCGCCGCCCCCAGGTCCACCAGCGGCGTCGGACCGCGCAGCTCCACCAGTCGGTGGACGGTCACCGTGGGCGAGGGGAATACGCCTCGGGGATGGGGGTAGGCCGCCTGGTAAACCGGCAGGGGCACCGTCCCTTCGAGCAGCCAGGGGAGGCGGATCTGCACCCGCACCTCGAGCTCCTCTCCCCGCAGCAACTGCAGCTGGAGGACGCCCGAGACCAGCTGCCGGGGAGCCATCGTCTGGACGGCGAAGGCGTAGCCGGAGTTCGGCGGGACCTCCAGCACGTAGCCCCGGCCGGCGGCCAGGTTCTGCAGGAAGCGCGCTGCGGCGGCATGCCCCACGAACAGGGGATCGGGGGATGGGCCGGCCAGGCCGCTGATCAGCAGCATCTCCGCCGGCTGGCTGCTGCGGTTCCACAGCAGGACGGAGAGGATGCGGGGGCGAGCGGGGGTCCCGTTCATGTGGTGGTAGAGCAGGCGGATCGGGTGGCGAGCGTCCACCACCTCGGAGAAGAGGATCCCGTCGGCGTCCACCACCTCGGGCCGGTTGCTCACCAGCAGCAGCGCCGGGTCCACCACCTGCACCCGCTCCCGCAGCACCACCACACGCGCCACCCCGTCCACCGGCAGCGCATACGGGCTGCGGATCGCCACCGGGACAGCCAGCTCCACCCTGTCGGCTTCCGCCGCGATCCCCTCCAGAGACGGGAAGGGGCCGACCTCCAGCGTGGCGCCGGGCCCCCGGTGCACCATCTGGTCGATGCGCCGGCGCACCGCCTCCCTGATCAGCGCCCCATCGGTCAGGTCGCCGCTGACCCGGACCGTTACAGCCTGGGGGATGGCTCCGGCGGGAGGCCGCACCACCACCGGCAGCAGGGCCCGTCCTCCACCGACCGCCACCGGCACCACCGTGGAGCCCGACGCGCGGGCCTCCACAACCACGGCGCCGCCTGCCACCCGCGCGGCGGCGATGCGCCCGTCGAACGGCCCCAGCGTCACCGTCCCCGGGAGGGAGGCCAGGACGGCGACCCTCGCCGTCTGGCCGGGGGAAAGCCGCAGCAGCGGCGGGACCAGGCGGACGGTGTTGCGGGCCAGGGCCTGCTGCAGCCGCGCGGCCCACTGCGCTGCCAGCGCCTCCGGGGTGGTCCGGTTGAGCCGCCCCAGCTCCGCGTCGACGCCGACCAGGAGCCGCCCGTTCACCGTCAGCTCCGCGGCACCCGGAAGGGGGCGCACGGCGACGGTGAACGGGCCACCCGCCGCCACCAGCGCGCCGAGGCGGCGCACCACCTCCGCTGCCCGCTGCGCCGCTCCCGGTCCGCGCATCCGCAGCACCACCGTCTCCTGTACCACGACCGCCACCGCAGGCTCCGCACCAGCCTCCCGGACCAGGTGCACCGGGCCCTGCGCCCTCCCCGCAGCGGCGAGCAAGGTGAAGCTCGCCGTGCAGGCCAGGATGGCCGCAAGATGCGGCCGCCGGAAGAGCATCACCGTTTGGAGCGGGAGCGGGCCCGCCGGCCCGCCAGCTCGGCCACGCGCCTTTGCAGCGCCTCGAATCCGGCGAAGAGTTCGGGCAGCCTTCGCAGGTATGCCTGCACCCGCAGATCCTGCCGGTGCGGCCAGGCCGGGAGTCCGGAGACGGCCTGCCGCGCGGGGATGTCCTTGGTCACCCCGGCCTGGGCCAGAACAGCGGCTCCGGCGCCGATGCGGACGTGGTCCCGCACCCCCACCTGCCCGGCCAGGACCGCGCCGTCCTCGACGATCACGCTGCCGGCCAGGCCCGCCTGGCCGGCGATGAGCACCCCGCGGCCGATGCGGACGTTGTGGGCGACCTGCACCAGGTTGTCGATCTTGGTGCCCGCCCCGATGCGCGTCTCGCCCAGGGTGCCCCGGTCCACCGCGGTGTTGGCCCCGATCTCCACGTCGTCCTCGATGACCACCCGGCCCAGGTGGGGGATCTTCACCGGTCCGGTCTCGTCCCGCGCATAGCCGAACCCGTCGCTGCCCACCACCACTCCCGGGTGGAGGATGACGCGGTGGCCCAGGATGCAGCCGGCGCGCACCGTCACCTGGGGGCCGAGGATGCAGTCCTCCCCCACAAGCACGTCACTCTCCACCACGGTCCCGGCCAGCAGCGCGCTGCGCGCCCCAACGCGTACCCGGTCCCCAAGGACGACGTGCGGCCCCACGTGCACGCCCTCCCCCAGGACCACATCGGCCCCCAGCAGCGCGGTGGGATGGACTCCCGGGGGATGGGACGGCGCCGGCGCGAAGAGGGCCAGCAGGCGGGCAAAGGCCAGGCGGGCGTTGGCCGCGCGGATCGCCGGCTTTCGCCCGGGAGGCAGCTCCGCCGGGAGGAGGACGGCGGCGGCGGCGCCCGCCTCGGCGGCGCGCAGGGCGTGCGCGTCGGCGGCGTAGACGATGGTCCCCGGGGCAGCCGCCTCGGGCTCCCCCACGCCTCTTATCTCCACGGCGGGGTCGCCGACCAGGGTACCGTCCAGATGGGTGGCGAGATCGCCCAGTCTCACGGCCGGTCACCGCAGCCTGACGATCACATCCTCGGTGATGTCGACGGTGCGGCCGGGTAAGGCGTAGACGACGGGGCCTTTCACCAGCACGGCCCCCCGCAGCCCCCGCTCCCGCACGATCTGGCCCACCACGTCGCGGATCTCCTTGTTCAGCCGGTCCTCCAGCTCTCCTTTCAACTGCGCCAGCTCCCGGAGGTACTGGTTGCGCCGCGCCTCCAGGTCGGCGGGAGAGAGCTGCCCCGCCAGCAGCTGCAGGTCCAGGGCCATGGCCTTCTCCCGCTCGTCGAGCTGTCGCTGGTAGGAGAGCGCCCGCACGCTCTCGTTGAGGATGCGGTTCGTGTCCACCACGGCAATCCTGCCCCCGCCGCAGGCGCCCAGCCCCAGGGCGGCCAGGAGCAAGAGCGCCACGGCGCCGACGCGCGACGGGAGACGGCCTCCCGCGCTGCCGGACCCCGGTCCTGCTGCCCGCAGTCTGCCGGACACGGCCCCTAGCGCTTCAGCCGGGCGAGCACCTCGGGGGTGAGGTCCTCGCCCGTCAGGTTGCTCAGGTATCGGGTCAGCACCACGTCGAAGCCCCGGGCGGCGGCCAGGGCGGCCACCTCGATCTTTACGTCGGAGACGATCACGTCCTCCAGGCGCGCACGCTGCTCGGTGAGCGCCTGCCGCTCCGCCAGGAGCTGCTGCTCCCGCTCCCGCAGCCCCTCCGCATACCGGCTCTGGGCGGCGGCGAGCTGGCCTTCGGCCAGCGTGAGCAGGCGGCGGCGGAAGGCCTCCAGCCGCGCCTCGAAGGCTCGCTGCCTGGTCGCCAGCAGCCGCCGGGTCTCGGCCTCCAGTTCCTGCTTCTTCGCCGCCACCTTCCGGGCGAACTCCTGCTCCGCCTCCCGCTGCGCCCGGGCCAGCCGGCCGTTGGCCTCGGCCACGCGGGCCTTCTCGAAGTCGCGCAGGATCACCTCCACCAGCTCGGCCCGGGCACGGACCTTGGCGTCCCGTTCGGTGAGCAGGCGGTCCAGCTCCCCGGTGAGCTGGCGCAGCTCCTCCTCTGAGGCCACGCCGATGACGGCCGCCTTCAGCCGCAGGTTGGCGATGGGGAAGCGGTACTCGTCCAGGACCTCAGCCTCGTAGCGGCGCAGCTCGGCGCGCAGCTCCTCCGCCCGGGCCTCCACCGCCTGCTTCAACTCCGCCTCCACCTGCGCGCGCAGCCGGTCCAGCTTCGCCGTCTGCTCCTCCCGCAGGGAGGCGGCGTAGCGCTCCAGGGTCGCCTCCTGGCGCTGCCGCAGGGAAGCCATCTCCGCCCGGAACTCCGCCTCCAGCTGCCTGGCCTGGGCGCGCAGCTGCGCCTCCAGCCGGTCCTGCACCAGCGGCGGAGCCTGCGGCGGGACGGCGAGCTGCGCCTCCAGATCGGCCATCTTCCTGTTCAGGGCGTCCAGCTCCGGCCACCGCGGGTGTGCCCGCGCCACCCGGTCCACGTCCACGACGCCCACGCGCAGCCCCACCCTGCCTGTGGGCGTCGGCTGCGGCCGGACGGCCGCGCTCTGGGGGCGGCAGCCGACCGCCCCCAGAACCGCCAGGAGCAGGAGCGCGGGGAGGAGCCGATGCATGCGCCTACTTGCCGCCCACCTTCTGGATTACCTGCTCGGTGAGATCCACCCCGCCGAAGAGCACCACCGAGCGCTCCAGGACGATGGCCACTCCCTGCGCCCTGGCCACCTCCTCGATCGCCGCGCGGATCTCCCGGTCCAGGCCCCCGAGCAGCTCCTGGCGCTTGGCCAGCACCTGCTGCTGCAGCTGCCGGTCCAACAGCTGCCGCTGCTCAGCCGTCATCCCCTTGGACCGCTCACGGAACTCCCGCTGCTTGGCCGCAAAGAACTCCTGCAGCGCCCGCTCCGAGGCCGCCCGCCGCGGGTGCGCGTCCAGCGCCCGCTGCATGTCCACGATGCCTATGGCGAAGCTCTGGCCGAAGGCCGGTGGCCCGCCGCGGGACAGCGTCCACACCGCGGCCACCACCAGCAGCAGCACTCCCCCGCCGACGGCGAACCACCAGCCCCGCCGCAGCGTCCGTACGCCATGCAGCCGCGTCCTCACCTCGCTCCCCCCTTTCCTCGGCCGCCGGTGGGTACCGGCGGTCAAACACTCCAATTGTAGCCGCCGCCGTCAATGCCGGCCGCGGCTAGAGGTTGCTGATCAGCCGCAACCAGTAATCTCCACCCGACCTGCCGACGATCTCGCCGGAGAGGAACTCGGTGAAGCGGTAGCGCACGCTCCCCTCCACCTGTCGGGCCTCCATCAGGTAGGCCAGACGCACGCTCACATCCGGCCCCACGCGGTAGCTGACGAACCCGGTGGCCTCCCCGGTGTTGAGCGTGTAGGCCACCCCCACGTCCCAGACCCCATCCAGCGCGTAGCGCAGCCCCAGGTCGTAGCGGGCGGAGAGGGTGTTGGGCAGCAGCCCCACCTCGGCGAACGCCTCGAGGCGGCCGAAGAGACGGCCGAGGTGGGCACGCAGTTCCGGGCCCGGGGCCCGCGTGCCCACGTTGAGCTGCGCCTCGACGCGCCCCAGCCACAGGAGCGAATCGGCTATCACGGTCACGTACGTCGTCTCCCCCACGGAGAGGACGGGCCGGGCGATCACGTGGTACTCGGCCGCCGGCGGATACGCCCGCAGCCGCTCCGCCAGCAGCCGCTCCAGCGCCTCGCGCTGGCCCTGGGCGAAGGCGACGGGCAGACCGCGGATCGGGCCGGCCATGGACAGGACCGCCGGGGCGTGCTGCTCCAGCAGGAGAAACGGGATGGAGCCGGAGCGGAAGCGCACGCCTATATCGCGCACCACGCGGCCGTCGCGCGGCAGGAGGTCGACGTCCACGCGGGCCACCGTCCCCCCCCGCACGCGCACCGCCCCGCTGAACCCTGGCAGCGCATCCTCTACGGCGCGGCGGACCTCGTCGGCGACGATCGGCCCCGCCCACTCCAGGGCCTGCACCGGCAGGCCCGCCAGCATGGCCCGCACGGCCGGCGCCACCGCCCGCTGCACCGGCTGCAGGACCAGGGGAGCGACGGCGGGATCGACGTCGCTGCGCGGGAGAACCTCGACGCCGTGGACCAGCGGCGGTGCGGGGCGCAGGCGCACCGCCACCACGGCGGTGGGCCCCACGTCCACGCGGGCCTCGGCGACGGCGTAGCCGCCGACCACCCGGTCCACCACCGCGGTCAGCGTGGCCCGCAGCTGCGCCAGGCCCGGACGGAGCTGGTCCACGGGGCGGCCGAGGAGCAACCGCTGCGCCACAGTCTCCACGGTGCTCTGCAGGCGGGCCTGCACCGCGGGAGGGACGCTCCCGTCCACGGCCAGGTGCACCTCCACCCCCTCCACCACCACGCCGCCGGCCGCGGCCCACGGGCCCAGCAGCAGGAGCAGGGCGAGGCTGAAGACCGCTGTCCGTAGCCCGGCCGCTGTCAGAACGGGTGTCCCAGGGTGAGCCACGTCTGGGTCCCGGCGGGCCCGAAGGCGAAGTCCAGGCGGAGCACGCCCAGGGGGGATTTGAAGGCCACGCCCACGCCGTAGTTGGCCACGAAGCCGGGGGTGCTCAGCGCCGTCCCCCACGCCGACCCGCCGTCGACGAAGACGATGCCTGTAAAGTCCTTGAAGAAGGGGGCGATGCCGCCAAGCGGCGTGCGGTACTCGACGTTGGCCAGAGCCATGGCGGTACCGCGGTACTGGCCACCGCTGAACCCGCGCAACGTCGTCGGGCCGCCCAGGGCGAACAGCTCCTGCCCGGGGATGGCACCGCTACCCAGCCCGCCGCCGATCCGCCCCGCGATCAGGGATTCCCCTCCCAGGGGAATGTACTGGACGTACTCCGCGAAGTACTTCTGGAAGTTGAACTCGCTGCCCAGCGGGGGCAGGGCGAACTCCAGGGAGAGCATCTGCCGGCTCCCCCGGGTGGGGTTGATGCGGCTGTCCCGGCGGTCCCTGGTCCCGCTCACCATCACCGACACCGTCCGCCCCGGGGTGAAGAAGGCCGGCGGGGCGCATGGGTCGGGCGGGCAGGTGCCGCCGGGGTCGATGGGCAGGGGGGTGATGGTGGCGCGCTCCGAGCGCAGCCGCAGGCTTACGGTGGTGTGGGCGTCCACCGGCCGCATCAGCTCAGCCAGGCTGCCGATGCGTTCCAGGTCGAAGCGGGCCGTCGTCGCCCCCCCGCTCACCTCGGTCTGCGTGGCCACAGTCTGGTAGAGGTTGAGGTCCAGCGAGGTCTGCCGCTCGTCCAGGAACGGCTCGCGGAAGTTCAGTACGAAGGTAAACTTGGCGGCCTGGGTGGCCGCGGGTGAGAAGCCCCGCTCCGCCCGCAGGGCCACGGTCTGCGCCCGCCCCCGCCAGTTCCGCTCTCGGTACGCGATCTGCCCTGTCAATCCTTCGGTTGTGCTGTAGCCAGCACCGAAGCTGACCTCTCCGGTTCGGGCCTCCTTCACTTCGATCTCGATGACGGCGGTCTCTGGGGTGGAGCCCGGCCGGGGGCGGGCCTGCACCGACTCAAAAAGGCCCGTCTCGAAGAGGCGCTGCAGGTCGGCGTTCACTTGGCGCACGTTGAAGACATCACCCCGGCGCAGCCGCACGTAGCGCCGGGCCACGGCGGGCCGGGTCTTGGTCAGCCCGCGGAAGACCACGTCTTCCACCCGCCCCTCGGCCAGGCGCAGACGCAGCCGGCCGTCGTCCGCGGGGTCCAGGCCGATGTCGGTCACTCGGGCCAGCACATAGCCCTGGTCCTCGTAGAGCTTCTCCACGGCGCGCACCCCGTCCCGGGCACGCTTCGTGTTCAGCACCTCCCCGATGGGGACGTCCAGGGCGCGGACGATGTCCGCCGTGGCAACCACCGTATTGCCCTCCACCACCACCGCCACCACCCGGGGGTTCTCCACGATGAGGAAGACCACCCGCACGCCCGCCGGGTCGGTCTCCGCGCGGACGGAGACGTCGGCGAACCATCCCAGGTCGGCGATGGCCTGCACGTCCCGCCGCAGCTGCTCGGGCGCGAGCACATCCCCAACCTTGATGGAGACCACCGCCAGGATCTGCGCCGTGGGAATGTACCTGTTGCCCACGACCTCCACGGCCACCACCCGCGGCGGCGCGGGCGAAGGGGTCGGCGTGGGGGCCGGAACCGGTGTGGACTCCGGCGCGGGCGATGGTGAGGACACAGGCGTCGGTGACGGCGCGGGCGACGGTGACGGCGCGGGCGCCTGCGCGTGTGAGGTGGGAAGGACCCCCGGCGCGCCCAAGAGGAACAGGAGGGCGATCATGGCGCAGGAGGCACGGAGCGGGCAGCGCCGGCGCAGGAGGACAGGCATCTCGCTGGGTACCGGCTACCGACGCTCCCCGCGGAGCGACCGCTCCGCTGCGATGACCAGGTCGATGAGCTCGGCATCGGAGACAAGGGCGGGGGGCGCCGCGGTGCCGGCGACCGGGGCGGCGGGTCGAGGGCTCGGTGCAGGCCTGACCGCAGGACGCGTCGGGGGACGCCGAACCCGCTGCGGCGGTGGAGGCGCCACGAGGCGCGGCGCCGTCACAACGCGCGGGGCCGGCGCCGCAACGGCCTCCCCGGCGGCCGTCTCCTCCGGGGTGAGCACCACCGGTACCAGGGCCAGCATGCTGCCCGGCTGCCTGAACCTGACCGCGGCGGGAGCGGGGCCAGGCCCGGTCGTCACCTCCGCCCGGGGAGTCAACAGCGACCGGCCGCCCAGGAGCAGAGCCAGCAGGACGGCGGCGCCCAGGACCGTCATCGCCACCGGGGAGCGCGGCAGCGCCGCCTCCCGTGCGGGGAAGGTCCGCTCGCGGGCGTGGTGCACTTCCGCTTCGGCCAGCAGCAGGGTCAGTAGGCCGCGGGCGAGCCGCCCGTCCGTCACCTCCTGCTTCGCCCGGGCCAGCCACCGCTCTGCGAAGCCAATGTGGCGCACCAGGTGATCCTGCGCAGCTTCTCGCTCGCTGGCCTGTGACTGCACAGTGCCTTCCCTCCTCACGATCGCAGCGGGCGGACCTTCCGATAGTTACTATCCGCAGGCGGCGCCGCGCAATCGCATGCCGGCTGCAGGACTCTGCGGATCAGGAGGTCTCCGGCCGCGGCGCCGGGGCGTGCAGTGCGGCCCGCACGCGGGCGATGGCCTGCTTCTGCAGCCTGTAGAAGTGCGAGAGGCTGATGCGCAGCTCGCCGGCCACCTGCCGGGGATCCTGGCGGGTGAGGAACGCCCGCAGGATGGCCCGCTCCCGTCCCGGGAGGTCGGCCACGGCCGCCCGGATCTGCTCGTAGAGGACCCGGTCCTCCACCCGCAGCAGGGAGAGCTCCGCCTCCAGATCCCCCAGCGCGCCCCCCGGCACCAGTTCCTCCGCCAGCAACTGGTCCAGGGAAACCTCGCTGCCGCGGCGGGCGAAGGCGTTGAGCATGCGGCCGCGGATGCGGTAGGCGGCGAACGTGCTGAAGCGGACCCCGCGTCCGGGGTCGAAGCGCTCCACCGCCTCGATCAGGCCCACCGTCCCCTCCTGAATCGTGTCCATCAGGAGCGCCTGCGGCGGACGCAGCTGCATGGCCAGCTTGAAGACCAGCGGCTGGTAGGCCTCGATCAGGCGGAGGCGGCTGGCAACATCCCCGCCGCGGTACCGCGCCCACAACCCCGCCTCCTCATCGGGGCGGAGCAGGTTGACCTTCTGGAGCTCACGCAGGTACTCCTCAAACATGGCGCGCCTCTGTGCGCCTGCCCTCTCCCGCCTGGGGCGAATTCGTCCGCCGCGGGCGAAATCCTGCGAGGGGTCACACCAAAACGTGAGGCCCGCCCCGCATCAAAAGCGGAAGGTGTACTGGAGCAGGGCGCCGCTGCGGCCGGCGTTGTCTACAGAAAATGCCAGCATCACGTTGCGCAGGAAGCGCCACTCCAGGGACCAGACGAGGCGGGTCTCCTGCTCGAAGATGGTAACAAGCCGCAGGTAGAGGTCGCGCACCAGCAGGCGACCCACGCGCAGCTGCAATGGCCGGGCGAAGTCGTACTGCACGGTGAACTCGCTCAGCCCCAGAGCGCGGGCGATGGCCGCCTCGACCCCTCCCAACAGCGCCCGCCCCAGCTCGGCCCGCAGCAGCGCCTGCACGTCGGCACCCGGCTCCGCCACCGCACCGCCGGCCAGCAGCCCCACGATCTCCTCCCGGGTGTGCGGCGGTTCGGACCGCAGCACCATCCGGTCGACGATCTCCTCGGGGAAGACCTGCCGCGCCTCGAGGAAGACCCTGGTGGTGCTGCCGTCCTCCAGCAGGAGGTCCGTCTCGGCATCCAGGGAGATCAGGGGGCGCATGCCCAGCTGAGGGAGGAAGCGGGCCTCCCCTTCGCGCAGGGTGAAGGTGCGGCCGAAGACGGTGACCGTCCCGCGCTGCGCCGCCAACCGTCCGGTGACGCTGGGCTGGCGCAGGGTCCCGCCGACGGAAAGTGCTTCTCCCGCGGCAAGCTCCACGCGCATCCGCCCCAGGTGCACGGTCAGGTCCTGGCCGCTGGCCAGACGCA
>FWPU01001856.1_pt1 | contig 61058 bp, 57 predicted proteins | sample 2228361 | NCBI WGS metagenome assembly FWPU01 (sample SAMEA103939777, study PRJEB20133) | metagenome
GATTGCGGGCCTTCCAGGTGCGGTTTTAACCGCTGCCGGTTTGCCGGAAAACCCTAAGAACTTTTGGAGAGCACCTCTAGTGGGCTGTAGCGCAAGTTCTGCACGAAATGGGAACTCTCTCGCCGCTGCCCGCTGGTGTATAAATCCACCGGCTCCCCATAGCGTAAAACACCATGCCCGACGAAAAGTTGCAGCAACTACCCCTGGCGGCCACTTGTAGTATAATCTGCCCCAAGTGGCAACGCAAGTGCTCGAACGATGACCTGCGACTATCTCGCTGAACTCCTGAATATCTACTGGTTCGCCCCGCCGGTGGCGCTGTGGCGGGCGGTCGAACTGCGCATAGCAGCGGAAGAGACCTACGAGCGCCCGCTGCTCGACCTGGGCTGCGGCGATGGGTTGATCGCGCATTCTCTCTTCGGCTCGGACGCGCCGGTGGATGTGGGCTTCGATCCGTGGCACGAGCAACTGTGCCGGGCAGCGCGGTCGGGCGTGTACCGCCATCTGGACCTGGCGCGTGGCGACCGCATGCCCTACGCCGATGACACGTTCGCTACCGTTTTCTGCAACTCGGTGTTGGAGCATATCCCTGATCCGCGCCCGGTCGTGCGCGAGGTGGGGCGGGTGCTGCGCTCCGGTGGGCGCTTTATCTTCACCGTCCCCTCCGACGCTTTCCGCACCCTGCTCGATGGCTACGCCCGACGCATGGTCACGGGTGATGCAACCAGCGCAGAGGCCTACGCGCAATCGGTTGACCGTTGGCTGGAACACTACCACTATCATACGCCCGACGAGTGGCGCGATATCCTTGCCGCTGCCGGGGTGACGTTGGTCAAGGCGCGCTACTATATCCCCGGCCCGGTCGTGCGGCTGTGGGATCGGATGAATCACCGCTATGGCGTGAACCGGTCGCATGCGCCATGGGGAATCTTGGTCTCGCCCCGCCTGCGCTCGCTGGGGTATCAGGCGCTCCTGCGCCGTCTCATCGTGCGCAGCCTCAGCCGTCGCTGGCGCGCGTACTATGAGATGGACGTGCCGCCAGGCCAGAAAGGCGGCGGACTGCTGATCGTAGGAGAGCGAGAAATAATTGACAAAAGCACGGACGTATTGTAAGATGAGGTTAGCACCATCTGGGAAGTTGGGAAGTGGGGTGTCGAGAGGAGGCAGACATGGGAATCATGGCTTTCGAAGGAATCGTGGATCAGGGAAGAATACGATTGATGTCCGCGATCCGCCTGCCAGAAAAGACAAAGGTCTATGTGATTGTGCCCGAGATTCACGTCGAACGTATCGCGCGTGTTTTCAGCCCACGCCTGGCACATCTCGAACAGGCAGAGGATTTTCGGATGGAAATCGTAGCGGAGACATCAGATGCCGGAATATGACACGAGCCAGTTCAACCCGCCTGCGCCGCTCGCCTATGTCACCTTGCGCAACCCGGATACGGGCGCAGTATCTTCGGACGTGCCGATGCTTTTGGATTCAGGCGCCGACATCTCCTTGATTCCCCAGGCCATTATTCCGCAACTTCAACTGACCATTGCCCCCGAACGTCAGTATGAACTGATCGGATTCGACGGTAGCACCAGTTTCGCCCAGGCTGTTCGAGCAGAGTTGATGTTTTGTAAGCGCACTTACCGAGGACTTTTCCTGCTGATCGATCAGGATTGGGGCATTCTGGGCCGTAATATCCTCAATACCCTATCCTTGCTCTTCGATGGACCACGGCTGCTGTGGACAGAGCATTGTCCGGGGTAGACTTGAACTCCTCGCCCAATCCGCCCCCCGATTTCACCTGGGATGATTTCGTTTCCACTCATCCCGCTGCCCACATCCTCCAAACTGGCGCGTGGGGCGCGCTCAAGGCGCAGTTTGGCTGGGAGGACGAGCGCGTGGCGCTGACCGATGGCGAGCGCATTATCGCCGGGGCGCAAGTCCTCTACCGCCGTTTGCCGTTCGGGCTGGGCCGCCTGGCCTACGTCCCCAAGGGCCCGCTGGTGGATTGGGAGGACGCCACACAGATGCAGGCGCTGCTGGAGGTGCTCGATCGGGCCGCCCGCGCGCGTGGCGCCATCGCATTGACGATCGAGCCGGACCTGCCCGATGAGCCACTGCACCACGAGCGGCTGGTCGCGTTGGGCTTTCGCCCCGCCCCGTTCAGCAGCGTGCAGCCGCGCCGCACCATTGTCGTAGACATCTCTGGCGACGAGGATGCGATTCTGGCCGCGATGAGGCAAAAGACGCGCTACAACGTGCGGTTGGCGGAACGCAAGGGAGTCACGGTGCGGGCGGCGACCGAGGCCGACCTGCCGGCCTTCCACGCGCTCAACGCCGCTACCGCCCGACGCGATCGCTTCGGCGTGCACGCCCCGGCGTACTACGAAGCGGCTTATCGCCTGTTCGTCCCGCGTGGTTGGGCACGTCTGCTGCTGGCAGAGGTGGAGGGTGAGCCGGTAGCCGCGCTGATGGTCTTTGCCCTGGGATGGCGGGCCTGGTACTTTTACGGCGCCTCGGGCGATGCTCACCGCGAGAAGATGGCGCCCTATTTGCTCCAGTGGGAAGCCATGCGCTGGGCCAAATCCCTGGGCTGCACCGAGTACGACTTGTGGGGCGTGCCCGATGAAGACGAGGCAACGCTGGAGGCCGAGTTCGAGCAGCGCCACGACGGCCTGTGGGGCGTCTACCGCTTCAAGCGTGGCTTTGGCGGGCGGTTGGTGCGCAGCGTCGGCGTCTGGGACCGCGCCTACCGCCCTGGGCTGTATCGCCTCTATCGGTGGGCCATTACCCTGCGACGGCAATGATGATCGGCAAATCAACGAATCAACAAATCAACGACTCAACAAATCGGCAAATCACGCATCACGCATCACGCATTACGTTTTACGCATCACGCATTACGTTTTACGCATCACGCATCACGCATCATAAACAATGGAACTCGGCGCTGGCGGTACTGCCTTATGCACACATCCTACAGTCGTGGGAATGGGGTGAATTCAAGGCTCGCTATGGTTGGCAGCCGGAGCGTTTCCTGTGGCAGGACGGCGATCGCCCGGTCGCGGCAGCGTCGGTCCTGACCCGCCGCTTGGGACGGTGGCCCGCTGCGGTGATGTACGTCCCTAAGGGGCCGGCGCTGGATTATGGCGATGGGGTGCTGTTGGAGGACGTACTCGCCGACCTGGAAGCGACCGCCCGGCACGGGCGCGCGTTGTTCATCAAGATTGACCCCGACGTGCGTGCGGAGGATGCCGCCGTTATCGAGGCATTGTGCCGCCGGGGCTGGCGGCCTTCGCGCGAGCAGATCCAGTTTCGCAACACGATACGCATAGACCTGACCCGCACGCCCGAAGAGATGCTCGCGGCGATGCATCAAAAGACGCGCTACAACGTGCGTCTGGCCGGGCGCAGGGGCGTGACGGTGCGCGAAGGCAGCCTGGCCGACCTGCCGCTCCTCTACCAGATGTACGCCGAAACTGCTGCCCGCGATGGTTTTGTCATCCGCCCGGAAATGTACTATCATGATGCCTGGGGCATGTTCATCACCGCGGGGCTGGCGCAGCCGCTCGTTGCCGAGGTCGCGGGGGAGCCGGTGGCGATGGTCATCATCTTTCATTTTGCCGGCTGCGCCTGGTATATGTACGGCGCTTCACGCGACGCCCACCGCGAGAAAATGCCCAATCACCTGTTGCAGTGGGAAGCGTTGCAGTGGGCACGCGCCCACGGCTGCACCGTGTATGACATGTGGGGTGCCCCGGACGAGTTGACCGAGTCCGATCCGCTATGGGGCGTCTATCGCTTCAAAGAAGGGTTCGGTGGCGAGTTTGTACGGCACATCGGCGCGTGGGATTTCCCCGTCTCACGCCTGGGTTATTGGCTCTACACAACCGTGATGCCGCGTGTGCTTGCGACGATGCGGCAGGCCTATTGGAAAAGATTGACCGGCTAACGGACAAGGAGAATCCAAATGGCAGAGATCATCTACATCCCCGTTCCTGTCATCGAGGCCTTTATGCACGATGTATTTGTGGGGCTGGGCGTTCCTCCTGACGACGCCCGCATCTGCACCGACGTGCTGATCGCCGCCGACCTGCGCGGGATCGAGTCGCACGGTGTGGGCCGTCTCAAGTACTACTACGACCGCATCAAGGCCGGGGTGCAGTCCACCAAGACCGAAATCGAGATCGTCAAGGAGACCGAGACCACCGCGCTTATAGACGGTCATCATGGCATGGGCCACGTGATCGCTTACCGCTCGATGCGGCTGGCGATAGACAAGGCCCGTCGCTACGGATTGGGCGCAGTCACCGTGCGCAACTCGACCCACTATGGCATTGCCGGCTATTATGCGCTGATGGCGGCTCAAGAGGGCATGATGGGCTTCACTGTAACCAACACTCGCCCGTCCGTCGCCCCCACGTTCAGTGTCGAGCCAATGCTAGGTACCAACCCCATCGCCTTCGCTGCGCCGTCCGACGGGCCGTACCCGTTTTGCTTTGACGGGGCCACTTCGATCGCCCAGCGCGGCAAAGTCGAGGTCGCCGCGCGCGCTGAAAAGCCGCTGGCCGAAGGGCTGGTGATTGACAGCACGGGCAATTCGCTGACCGATCCCGACCGCATCATGGTGGACTTGGACAAGGGCACAGCGGCGTTCCTGCCGCTGGGTGGTGCCGGGGAAGAATTCGGCGGTCACAAGGGCTATGGCCTGTCGGCGATGGTCGAGATCCTCTCCGCCTCGCTGTGCGGCGGGATGTTCTTGAAGGACCTGCTGGGACGCGCACCTGATGGCTCCCGTCGCCCCTTTATGCTGGGCCACTTCTTCATGGCGATGGATATCGCGCACTTTATCCCGCTCGAGGAATCGCGCCGTATCACCGGCGACATCATGCGCGCGTTGCAGGCCGCCCGCAAGGCCCCTGGCGCGGAGCGCATCTACGTGGCCGGCGAGAAGGAATACGAGAGCGAACAACGCGTGCGCGAACAGGGTATCCCCACCAACCCCAACCTGCGCCGCGAGTTCCAGGTAATGCGCGACGAACTGGGCCTTTCTGGTTACGAAGCATATTTCTAGCAACGCTTGCTCATTTTGTGCGCCTGCGCCAACCGACTATAATTTCAGGTGTCGGCTAGGCTCGCGACCATCAATTCCAAGTCAAAGGAGGACATGTAATAATGAAACCCGGATACTGGATTGGGGGCATGGGCTTGGTCGGTGCCATTGTTGGCCTGGTGATCTTCAGGCTGACGGGGTGGTTGGATGTGATCATTGGTGCGGTAATTGGCGTCGTGATCGGCGCTGTGATATATGCCACATTGAAAAACAAACCCAAGAGCGGCCAGTAGACCTCGCGCTGCTGGAGACTCGAAGGTCTTTGGCTGGGGAAACCCCTGATGAAGCGGTGTGTCTTGCCAGACGTCGCTTTGCCGTATCATAGCGATGGCCTGCGAGAGGGCCGTACACATATGGAGACGTGAGATGAACAAGGATACTGCAAGACAAGTGGTCAACATACTGGCCGTACTCGCTACCGTTGTGATCAATGCACTGGCGAACGCGCTTCCACTTAACGGCCAGACCACCGGCGAGATCTCGGATCGCTTCCAGGTCTACTTTGTGCCGGCAGGCTATGTCTTTTCCATCTGGGGGTTGATCTATGCGGGGTTGATTGCCTTTGCTGTCTACCAGGCATTGCCTGCCCAGCGCGAGAACGCGTTCCTGCGGCGCATCGGCTACTTGTTCGCCTTCAGTTGTGTAGCGAATATCGCGTGGATATTCTTGTGGCACTATGAGGTGTTCGTGCTCACCCTGGTAGCCATGCTCGCACTCTTGTTGCTCCTGATCGCCATCTACCTGCGCGTGGGCATCGGCCACGCACGGGTATCTCCGGCCGAAAAGTGGTGCATCCATGTCCCTTTCAGTATCTATCTGGGCTGGATCACTGTAGCCACCATCGCCAATGTGACCGCCGTGCTGGATTTCGTGCGCTGGAGCGGTTGGGGTCTCAGCCCGGAGGCGTGGGCGGTCATCATGCTGATCGCTGGCGCGGGCATCGCCTCAGCAGTGAGTCTGACGCGGGCCGATGTTGCCTACGCGCTGGTCATCATTTGGGCCTTTGCGGGCATCGCCGTCAAGCACGCCGGTGTCCCCCCGGTTGCCACCACCGCCTGGGTGATGACAGGTTGGGTTGCCGCACTGCTGTTTGTGGGCATGTTCGTTCAAGGGAAACGTAGCCGCGCTTTGTGACGAGTCTCAGTTCATACGGGGGTATCTCATGACAGCAGACCAGGATTGCCAAGAGATACTGCATAGGCGTCAAGAGAGCATTGCCAACCGCTGGTTTGAGGCCATCGCGCCCCTTGCTCCCACGCTGAATGTGGCGGAGGCGCGGGCGTACCTCGCCGAATGGACCCGTGAGGCTGTCAACCTCCTGAGCGAACCGCTTGACCGTGCGAGGGCTCAGGCGATTGGGGAGGCCCTGGCCCGCGCGATCTCTCCTGAGGCGTCGGTCTTGGGAATCTCACAGCAAGTGCTGGCGGCGCAGTTCGCTGAGGGACTGTCGCCCGAGCAAGTTGCCAGACTTTATCCCCTCATAACTACGTTCCTAGGTGAATTGGCGACCGGTTTCATTCGGGAGAACGCCAGGTACATCAAGACGCTGCGCCGGCAATTTCTCTCCACAACCAGCCACGATATGCGTGCCCCCCTCAACGCGATTATGGGCTTCTCGCGTGTTATCCTGAAAGGGATTGATGGCCCACTTACCGAGATGCAGGAGCAGGACTTGACGGCCATCTGCGAAGGCGGCCAGAAATTGCTCGACTTTATCAACGACGTGTTCAATATCGAAAAGGCCGAGGCAGGCATGCTGGATGCAGAGGTGAAGGATTTCGACTTGGCCGCGCTGATCGGCGCTGCGACTACTGAAGTGCAACCGCTGCTTGATGAGAACAGTGACAAACTGGAAATCCATTACGTGGATGCCTCGACGCACATGCAATCCGACCCGGCCAAGGTCAAGCAGATACTCGTGAACCTGCTCGCCTACGCAGCCAAGTTCACCCGCCAGGGCGTCGTCACGCTGACTGTGACCCGTGAGACGGTGGACGGTACGGATTGGGCCATCTTCCGCATTGCCGATACCGGACTGGGTATGACGCCCGAGCAGGTGCAGCGATTCGTCCAGGCTGATAACGTGCGCACCCTGCAATACGGGGACATCGGCCTGATGGTGAGCCAGCGCTACTGCCGGCTGCTGGGCGGTGAGATCGCTGTCGAGAGTCAGGTTGGCAAGGGCACAACGTTTACCGTGCGCCTGCCTGTCCAGGGCCTCATCAGTCAGTAGTATCCCGCGACAGAGGAAACCCCAAGAATGCCCCGAGGCTTCGAGGAGTGTTTGACCGGCGAGCAACTTGAGACTCTGTCTGGCCTAGGCAGCCCATTCCAGATTCAAGCCTTCCTGGACGCGCTGCCGTACTCGGATGACAAGTTCAACCGCTGCCCGCTCAGGGTGTTACAGGATGGGCGGGCAAACTGTTTCGACGGCGCCCTGTTCGCCGCCGCCGCCCTGCGCCGCCTGGGCCATCCGCCGGTTATTGTCGATCTGCTGGCCGCGCCGGGAACGGATGACGATCACACGCTCGCGATTTACAAGTGGGATGGGCATTGGGGAGCCGTCGCCAAGTCCAACTGCGTTGGCCTCCGCTTCCGCGAGCCGGTCTACCGCAGCCTGCGTGAACTGGTCATGTCCTACTTCGAGTTCTACTTCAACGTCGAGGGCGAAAAGACGTTGCGCGAGTACACGTTGCCGCTGAACCTGAGGCCGTTCGACCGGTGGGACTGGATGTGCAGCGACGAGGGCCTGGAGCCGATCATCCACCGCTTGGGCGAACTGCGGCGCTTTCCCGTCGTCACAGCACAGATGGTCGCTGTGCTTTCCCCCGTGGATGCGCGCACCTACGAAGCGGGCTTGCTCGGCGCAAACCCCGCAGGGCTGTTCCACCCCACGCATTCCCACAAGCCGCTATGAGCCTGGAGACGATCCCCGGCGCGGTCGCTCTTTTCGGCTCCGGCGAGACGGCGCCCGCCGGACGCAAGGTGCACGAGGCACTCTTTCGGCGCATCGGGGGGCCGGTGCGTGTTGCCATCCTGGAGACCCCGGCGGGCTTTCAGCCCAACTCGGCCTGGGTTGCCGGCCGCCTGGCCGCGTTCGTCGCAGAGCGGCTGCAGAACTGGCATCCGCAGGTGACGGTGGTGCCTATCCGCCGCCGGGATGGACCCGACAGCGCCGACGATCCCCGGTTGGCTGCGCCGATCCTGGCGGCCAACTATATCTTCGCCGGCCCCGGCAGCCCCACCTACACCGTGCGCCACCTGACCGGGACGTGGGCCTGGCACGCGGTCGTCGCCCGCCAGCGGCGCGGCGCTGCCCTGGCGCTGGCGAGCGCCGCCGCAATCGCTGCCGGTGCACATACCCTGCCGGTCTATGAGATCTACAAGGCCGGCGCCGACCTCTATTGGGCGCCGGGGTTGGACCTCTTCGGGCCCTATGGGATGGAATTGGCGATCGTCACCCATTGGGACAACCGGGAGGGCGGCACGAATCTCGACACGTGCTGTGGCTTTATGGGCGTCGAACGGATGGCACGTTTGCAGGCACTGTTGCCGTCTTCCGCGACGCTCGTGGGCATAGACGAGCATACCGCGTTGGTGCTCGACCTGGCTGTCGGTTGCGCGCAGGTGATGGGACGGGGACGGGTGACGGTACGTCGCAGTGGATGGGAGCGGGTGTTCGCCGGCGACGAAACGTTCGCCCTTGATGTGTTGGGTGCGCCGCGCACCCCGGCACCGGACGAGGGGCTGCCTGCTGCGGTGGTCGAGGCGGTGCTGGCCGCCGAGCAGGACGCAGGAGTGCTGCCGCCGGAGATCGCGGCCCTCGTCGAGGAACGGGAGGTTGCCCGCCGCGCCCGCGATTGGGCGCGCGCCGATGCGTTGCGTGCGCAGTTAGCCGCGCTGGGTTATGCTATCGAAGATACGCCCGAGGGACCGCGCTGGCGGGGGCGGTGATGAGACATCTGCATACTCTATTCCGAGGCTGTTGACTGTTCTGGCGACACTCAGCATCGGTAGAGCACAGTGGCTCTCGCCGGATGACAATCCGGCGGTCGAGACGCGGACGCGGCACTTGTGCCGGGTCGTCCGCTTGGAGCCTTCCATTTTGATCGACTGAGCATGTCAATGTTAGCTACGCGTGCCCCGTCCTGGCCAAAGCCAGGACGGGGCTTGTTTTGCAGAGATGGGAGTAGATGATAACGCAGGCGCATCCCTCTCACAATGTGAATGATGCGCCTGCACGTGTATGTTCGACCACAGCGGCAGGGACAAACTCAGGCTGCGGCTTGAACGACGGGGCGGAACTTGTAGCCGTAAACAATGACCCCTTCGTCCCCGGCGCTCTGCACCTTGCGCGTGACCATCTCCACCGGCATGCCGATGCGGAGTTCATCGCCGTCCACGTCGGTGAGTTGTGCCGTGACCAGGGGGCCTTCCTCTAGCCGCACCAGCGCCACGGTGTAGGGGGCGAATTCCTCGAACCCACGCGGCGCATGGTACACGGTGCTGTAGGAATAGACCTCGCCGCGCCCGCTAAAGACGAACGGTGTGCTGGCCGGCCCCTCGCACTCCGGACAGACATCGCGCGGTGGAAAGATCTTGGCCCCGCACTTTTCGCACACCTCCCCGGCCAGTCGGTAGCGTTGTTCGCGCGTTCTCCAGTTTCTGACAATGTTCATTGCTCATTCCATCCTTTCGAGAATATGTGTGATGACTGTCGCGCCGCTGCCGCCAATACTCTGGCACATCCCCAGCCGCGCGTTCGTGACTTGATTGGCCCCGGCCAGGCCCCGCAGTTGTTGCACGACCTCGACAACTTGATAGACGCCTGTGGCACCCACAGGATGCCCACGTGCCTTCAATCCTCCCATCGTGGCGATAGGCACGCGCCCGCCGAGAGCGATCTCCCCATCCAGCGCCAGCCGTAGCCCACGCCCCTGCTCCGCAAACCCTGCGGCCTCCAGGCTGAGCGCGGCCATGATGCTGAAAGCGTCGTGCAACTCGAACAGGTCAATGTCGTCCGGTTTGACCCCGGCCTGACGGTATGCCTTCTGTGTCGAGATGATGCCGCCTTCTAGCACTAGGGGGTTACGGCGGTCGTGCAAGGCCAGCGTGTCCGTGCCCACCGCAGAGGCTGCGATGCGCACCGGTACGGGTGAATGTGCGCGGGCCACGTCCAGCGGCGCCAGCACGACTGCTGCCGCGCCGTCGCAGATCGGGGAACTATCGAGCAGGTTGATCGGATCGCAGATCATCGGCGCCTTGGCGAACTGTTCGGCAGTGACTTTGTTGTGAAACATCGCGCACGGGTTGTTCAGCGCGTTCTGATGGGCATTGATGGCAAAGGGCGCAAAGTCCTCGTGGCGATAGCCGTATTCGTACATATAGCGCCGCATCAGGAGTGCGTTGAGCGCGACGAACGAGATGCCCTGCGAGGTCTCGTAATCGCCGTCGGCGGCGAGTCCCAGGGCAGCGGTCGTGTCGAGGGCAGAGGCATCGGTCATTTTCTCGACGCCGACGACCACGACGACATCAGCCAGGCCACCGGCAACGGCCATGTAGCCCAAGCGCAGCGCCGCCGCGCCCGATCCGCAGGCGGCCTCGATCTTGAACGCTTCGATTCCGCGATAGCCGGCAAAGTCGGCCACCAGTGTGCCAACGTGCTCCTGCCCGGCCAGTTCGCCGCCGAGCATGTTCCCCACGTAGAACGCATCCACCCGCTCCACGCCGGCATCCGCCAGCGCTGCCTGGACGGCTTTCAGGGCCAGCCGACGCAGGCTGATGTCCCAGTGTTCCCCGACCTCGGTTTGGCCGACTCCGATGATGGCGACGTCTCTCATTTGGTCAACATCCTCGTGAATCTGACATAGGTGCCATAGTCAATCTCAGCGCGCCGGGCGATGTAATCGCGCGTCTTGCGTGCCCGGTGCTGGCGTTCGCGAATGGCGTCGGTGACGTACAGCGAGATGGCATCCGATCCGGCGCCGGAGCCGTAACTGGTCAATAGGATGCGCTCGCCCGGTTTCGCTATGTCGAGAACGGCGGTCAGGCCGATGAGGGCGGAGCCGGCGTAGGTGTTGCCGATCTCGTTGGCCAGCAGCCCCGGCTTGAGTTGCTCCGGCGTGAGGCCCAACTGCTTGCCCACCGTCTGTGGGAATTTGGCGTTCGGCTGGTGAAAGACGGCGTAGGCATAGTCGGAGGGCTTGCGGCCCAGCGCCTCCAGCAATCCGCTCGCTGCGGCGGTGATGTGCTTGAAGTAGGCCGGCTCGCCGGTAAAGCGCCCGCCGTGCGAGGGGTAGCGCTGGTGGGCGCGCCGCCAAAAGTCGGGCGTGTCGGTCACGTAGGAAAGCGAGCCTTCAAAGACGGCCAGCGCCTCGTCGCCTGGGCCGACCAGGTAGGCGGCTCCTCCTGCGCTGGCGGTGTACTCCAGCGCGTCGCCTGGGCGGGCCTGGGCGGTGTCGGCGCCGATGGCAAGCGCATAGTGCGCCATCCCCGAGCCGACAAAGCCGATGGCTGCCTGCAGTGCCTCGGTGCCGGCTTTGCAGGCGAACTCCCAATCGCCGGCCTGCGTATACGGCGTCACGCCCAGCGCCTCGGCGACGATGGTGGATGTGGGCTTGACGGCGTAGGGGTGCGATTCGCTTCCCACCCAGACGGCGCGCACCGCGGCCAGGTCAATCTCTCCCGCGCGGGCGAGCGCGTTGCGTGCGGCCTCGATGGAGATGGTGACCACGTCCTCGTCCAGCCCCGGCGCCGATTTCTCTTTGACGGGCGCGCCGCTCTGCCCCCATAGCCGCTCGACTTCGGTCGCCGGCAGCCGGTAGCGCGGCACGTAGGCTCCATAGCCGACGATGCCCACGTCACGGTCGGGTTTGAGCAGTGCTGGCAGATTGGTAGATTGGTATGTTGGTAGTTGGGCCATTCTCAATCACGTCGCTCTCATGCTACGTCTGGTTGGGCGGCCCATCGCCAGCGCGCCGCCCAGCGCCAGTCCGATCACCGTCAAGGTAAACAGCCCCGAAAGGAGCGGAACTGCGACCACGAGCGGGTCCAACCAGGCGGGCACGATGCGCGAGATGTCGGCCACGTCGGCGTATGATGCGCCGAGCGTGGCGCGTCCGGCGGGCCCCACGATCGTGAACAGGGCAAAGATGGCGACAGTGCCCAGCGCGGTCAATAACCCGACCAGCAGTCCTGCCAGGGTCAGTTGGCCGCGTGCTGCAGATTGCCCCCCGGTCCAGCGCCGGGTCAGCCAGCCCGCCAGCGCCCCCAGCGGCGCCGCGAACAAGAGATGCGCTAGTGGCAACCCTGCGCTGGCGATGAAGGCGAATGCGGCCAGCGGCAGCGCCGCGATTCCCACGATCAACCCTGCCTCCAGCCCTTTCGGCAGGCGATCCCAGGCGCGCTCGATCACGTGCGCCAGGCGAGCGTCACGCGCCAATAGCGCTTTCGCGCCAAGCCACGCCCCCAGCAGCCCGCATGCCAGTTCCAGCGTGCCGAACGCCAGTGTCTGTATCACCCAGAACGCGCCGACGCTGTTGAGGCGCGGTGGAACGAGATCGCTCAGAAAGCCGAGACCGGCGCCTCTCAATTCACCCACGATCGAGCGGCCGATCTCTTGCGGGCCCAGCAGCAGGAACAGCCCCAGCCCGCCCAGGACGGCGAAGTGAGCCGCGAGCCCGGCACTGACGAATCCGCCCCACAGGCTCAAGCGGAGCACCCGCTCGCGCGCTTCTGCGCCGCGCCAGGCCAACCACGCCGCCCACAATCCAAACGCCAGCCCGACGAAGGGAACGCCTGCGGCCACGCCCATGCCGAAACCGATCACGAGCACGTCGGCCAGGCACGCCGCCAGTCCCCAGGCCAGCCAGCGTTGCCACCAGCGCCTATGTGGCAGCACCGCGCACCTCCGCCAGAATGGCCGCCGCTCTGTCCGCTCTTATAACACCCTCGCTCACCATGCGTTGCACGATGACATCAATCTCGCTTTCGCCGGCGCCGGCGGCAACGGCGACCTGTCGGGCGTGCAATCGCATATGGCCGCGCTGGATGCCCTCGGTCGCCAGCGCCCGCAGCGCCGCCAGGTTCTGCGCCAGGCCAACCGATACGACGATCTCGGCCAGTTCACGCGCCGTCTGCACGCCGAGGATCTTGAGCGCGACTTGGGCCACGGGGTGCACGCGCGTCGCTCCCCCGACGATGCCCACAGCCAGCGGCATCTCCAGCGTGCCGACCAGGTTGCCTTCCGCATCGCGTGCCCAGGTGCTGAGACTGGTGTAGCGCCCAGAGCGGGCGGCGTAGGCGTGCGCGCCGGCCTCGACCGCGCGCCAGTCGTTGCCGGTGGCGATGACGACGGCATCCACGCCGTTCATGATGCCCTTGTTGTGGGTCGCGGCGCGGTAGGGATCGGCGGCGGCAAAGGCCCATGCTTCGACGATGCCTTGGGCCACCCGCTCGCCGGAAAAGTGGTTGGTCGCCAGGGCCTCCAGCGGCAGCGTGCAGTGCGCCCGCGCCAGCCGTCGGTCCGCCAGATTGGAGAGAATTCGCAGCAACACGCGTCCGCCGGTGATGCGCTCGATATGTGGAGCCAGCGCCTCGCAGGCGGTGTTGACGGCGTTGGCACCCATCGCATCACGACAGTCGAATACCAGGTGTACGGCCAGCATCGGCCCGGCAGGGGTCTGCTCCAGAACGCGCACGTCCAGGTCGCGCGCGCCGCCGCCCAGTCCGACGATGACGGGGTCGGTCGCGTTGGCCTGCGCCAGCAGTTCCTCGCGGGCGGCGAGTAACGCAAAACGGGCCGACCAGGGGTCGGCCACGTCGAGCACCTGAATCTGGCCGATCATCTCCGGCGGGGTCGTCACCGCCCGGAAGCCGCCACCGGCGCGGGCCAGTTTGGCGGCGAAGGAGGCGCCGGCCACCACCGAGGGTTCTTCGATGACCATCGGCACCAGCACGTCGCGCCCGTTGACCGTAAAGTTGGTCGCGATCCCCAGCGGCAGGCCGTACAGCCCGGCGACGTTCTCGATCATCTGGTTGGCGCGGGGCAGGTCCAGGCCCGCAGCGCCGCGCAAGGCAGTGGTTTCTTCTTCGGTTAACCCTGCCCCCTGCGCGATCTGGGCGATGCGCTCGTCGGGCGACCACCCGTAGAACCCGGCTAGGCGGGAGGATTTTGGCGTCGGGTTTCCCACAGTTGTTGACATAGTCTGGCTCTATACATACCACACCGCCGGTGCGAGTGCTCTCCGCCGGCGGTTGCAGTCAATACTATACCATTGCCTCCCTGTCAAAAACTATCAGATTTGCCGATTGGGTACCAAAGTACTGGGATGAATCGGCACATGGGCCAGGAGATCCCTGTAACGGGCAAGGGCCGTATCCTTTATAGGATTCTTGGGGAAGAAGTTGCATGTTCCGGTCAGCATGATACAATTCCCACAGGCGACTGCCGAACGGGGCAGCGCTTCAAACCGACAATGGATGGCAAAGGAAGCATGTCTTTCGGTAGTGAGGTTGTCCGGCGCCTGACCAGTGCCGGGTTATCGTAAATGGGGGTGGGAATGGACTGGGAAGTTGCACTGGCGACGTTTGGGTTGGTTGTTGTGGCCGAGTTGGGCGACAAGACGCAGTTGGCTGTGTTGGCGCAGACCTGCAAGTATCGTCGTCCGTGGGCGGTCTTTTGGGGCGCAAGTTTGGCATTGACGGCGGTGACGATGCTAGGCGCAGTGGGCGGCGAGTTGGTGGGGAGGCTGGTGCCGGTGGGTGTGCTGCGTATCGTCGCGGCGTTGGCGTTTGTTGTGATGGGCGTCCTCGGTACGCGGGAGGCGATTCGTGGTGGTCAGTGGGACTCATCGTGTCCTTCTCCGGCTGGGGAGTGTGAGGCAAGTAGGCGTCGAGGGCTGGCGGTTGATTGGAGGCCGTTCGCCACGACACTCGGGTTGCTGTTCGTGGCCGAGATGGGCGACAAGACGCAACTGGCAGTGTTAAGTATGGCAGGGGGAAGCGCGCGGCCGGGCGCCGTGTTCGTCGGTGGGGCACTGGCGTTGACTGTGGTGACGGCGCTAGCGGTGGTGGGTGGGGAGGGGTTATGCCGCCTCGTTCCGAGGCGGGTGCTGCTGTGGGTTTCTGCCGTGGCTTTTGTGGTGACGGGGGTGTTGATGGGGCTTGGGTTTGTGTGAATGGACCTGGGCTGTGATCGGTTCCAGAAGGGCCGCGGTCCTGTCCAGGCGCCTCTCACCAGGAGATTAAAAGCGACACCATAGAAACGAGACAACGCTCCAACAGCGCGCTGCCGATTTCGGCGGCGCGTTGGGGATCGGAGGGGCGCTCGATGAGGACAGCGACAGCATAGCGTGGTGCATCTGCCGGGGCCACGCCCAGGAACCAGGCCAGAGGCTGTTCCTCACCGGCCACAGCGCTGCTGGTGTGCCCCACGATGTGGGTGCCGTAAGATTCCCAAACCGAAAGGAGCGTTTGGGCTATGTCCGGCGGGAGCACGGCCCGTGTGTCACCCGACGCTTCCGGTGTGCGCCAGCCGCCTTGAGACATCTGGATTCGCAGGGCCAGACGTGGGGCGGGCATCGTGCCGTTGTTGGCCAGTGTCGCCGCTACCAATGCCATCTGTAGTGGGGTGACGGTCAATCGGCCCTGTCCAACCGCTTCGTCGCGCAGCGCGGTCGCGGTCGTGAGTTGTTCCGCGCTCCAATCGGCTGCCTCGGCGGGGATCTCGAGGGCAGGTGGAACGGTGAGCGCCCAGCGGTGTACCGCCTCTTCGAGGCCGGTGGCTCCCAACCGTTGCCCCAGGTCGGCAAATGGGAGTGGACAGGCGGCGGCGTAGGCCTGGGCCAGCGTCGTGGGCCCGGTGATCGGTGTGCTGCAGGTCAGCCTGGCGCCATTTACATCCAGCGCCATGCTCGGCGCGGGGACAGCCTCGTCGAGCGCGGCACTCCCGCTGAGCAGCGCCTTGGCCAGGATGACGGTTTGCAGCGCCCCGCCAGGTTGGTACAGGCCGTGTGTGGCGCGGTTCAAGAGCGGCGCAGCGGGGTCCTCACGCAACTCGTCCCACATCGCGTCCAGGCGACCGGGGTCGAAGGTCGGGCCGGAGGCCAGTGCCAGGATCTCGCCGGTCTTGGCGTCGAGCAGGACAATGGCCCCGGCGTGGCCGGAAAGTGCTTCTTGGGCCTGCCTTTGCAGCGCCGCGTCAAGCGTCAGCCACACATCATCTCCCCGTGGCGGGCGATGGAGCAGGTCGTTCCAAGCGGCCTGCCAGGCGCTGCGCCCGGCTTCCCCCCGCAGCGTCGCATCAAAGGCCGCCTCGATTCCCCCTGTGCCGTAGCGCAGGGAGGCATAGCCCACAACAGGCGCGGCCTCCGGGAGCGGGTAGCGGCGTGTGACACTGCCATCCTCTGCAACCACGATGTCGGCCAGGACGCTTCCGCCCCGATCCAGGATACGCCCTCGCAGGATGCGTTGTTCATAGAGTACGCGACGCGGGTTGTCGGTGCGGGTGCGCAGGGCTTGGGCGCGGGCTATCCCCCAGTAACCGCAAGCGGCTGCTAGAAGGGCCAGGGCGAGGGAGAGGACGCAGGCGAGATGGTAGATCGGTAGGTTGGTAGATTGGTAATTGGTAGGTTGGTAATTGGTAGGTTGGTAATTGGTAGGTTGGTAATTGGTAGGTTGGTAATTGGTAGGTTGGTAATTGGTAGGTTGGTAATTGGTGGATTGGTAGGCGTGTACTAGTTTACCGGTTTCCCGATTTGCCGAGGTGCGGAGCAACAGCGCCAGCGCGATGAATGTCGTCAGTAGCGAACTCCCACCATAGGAGACGAAGGGTAGAGTGACGCCGGTGATGGGGACGAGTTTGGTGTTACCGGCCATGATGATCCAGGCCTGGATCGCGATCGTGGCGGCGATCCCGGCGGTCAAGAAGCGCTCGAACGACAGGCGGGCGCGAGCCGCGATCCGCAAGCCGCGCAGCATCAGGATGGTGTACAGCGCAATGAGGCCCAGTGTCCCCAATAGGCCGAACTCTTCTCCGACTGCGGCGAAGACAAAGTCGGTGTGCACAGCGGGGATGTAGGTCGGGTTGCCCAGGCCAAGCCCTCGCCCCAGGATTCCCCCTGCTCCAAACGCGAGCAGGCTCTGCACGATCTGGAAAGCGCGGTCGGCGGCCTCCGGCCAGGGGTTGAGCCAGGTATCCACGCGCAGCGCGACTTTTGACGAGGCGGCATATCCCGCGGCCCCGGCAGCCAGGAACAGCGCCAGCCCTGCCACGACGTAGCCCCATTGGCCGGTTGCCAGGTAGAGCATCGCCAGGAAGGTGAAGAGGAACAAGAGGGCCGCGCCCAGGTCTTGTTGCCAGGCCAGGATCACGACCGCAAGCCCGAACATCGCCAGCAGGGGCCCCACATAGGCCAGCGGCGGCAGCCGCCAGCGCCCAATGCGATGGCCCGTGGCGACGAGCAGTTCACGCCGCTCGGCCAGATACGAGGCCAGGTAGACGATCAGCAAGAGCTTCAGGATCTCGGAGGGCTGGAAATAGATGCCCGCGGCCCCTAGCCAGAGGCGCGGCCCATAGCCGGAGGGATTGACGCCGAGGACAAGCGTGGCGGCGAGCAAGGCCAGCCCGCCGGAGAGCCAGGTGTAGCGGAAGCGCCGTAGCCAGCGCAGGTCCCGTCCGACCCGGACGACGGCCAGGAGCGCAGCCGTGGAGACGAGCAGCCATAGAGTCTGCCGCAGCAAAAAGTTGGGCGCCAGGCGCGCGATGAGCAGCAAGCCCCAGCCCGTCAACAGCGCGGCGACGGGCAGCAGGAAGGGATCGCGTTCAGGGAGAAAGCGGCAGACGAAGATGTGGGTAGCGACAAAGGAGAGCACCCACGCGATCAGCGCCAGCAGTAGAATGGGGAATGGAGACCGGGGGCTGGAAATGGATAGGGTGATGGCGCCGGCAAGAAGAAAGATGGCAGCGATGAGGAGCAGGATGCGCTCGCGGCGGTCGGTATGTTGGAGCCCGGATATAGGATTGACTTCTGTCATGTTTGACAGCGACCTATTAACGTGATACAATCTGGTGCAAGAATACTGCGCAAGGAAATAGTGCAATGAGAGCAGCTACCATAGAGAAGGAACGGGTCAACCTCTACTTGCCCAAGGATGTGGTCGAAGACTTGCGGCGATATGTCCCGGCCAGAGAGCGCCCCCGCTTTGTTTCGGAGACATTGGCGCGAGAATTGCGCACTCTCAAGTTGAAGATGGCTATCGAGGCCTCGACCGGTGCCTGGTGTGATGAGGACCACCCCGAGCTGGCTACGCCTGAGGACATTGACCGTTGGATTGAGGAAGGGCGCGCGGCGCTGGATTGGGATCGCGCATGGGACAAAGAAGGGTGAGGCATGGCTGACTACCTTCTGGACACGGGCATCCTGATTCGGCATCTGCGTCGCTGCCCTGGGTACCGCGAAGCGGTGAGCCGTCTCGCCAGTGAGGGTGACCTGTATATCGCTTCGTTCACGCGCTTGGAGGTCATCCGTGGGATGCGCGAGCACGAGCGTGAGGTGACATTCGCGTTGCTGAACGCATTGTTGACGGTGCCGCTAGACGTAGCAACTGCCGATCTCGCTGGTGAGATGACCCGCACTTGGCGTGGTCGGGGTATTATGCTTAGTGGTCCCGATGCCGTGATCGCTGCTTCGGCTCTGCAATGCGGGGCGATTCTGGTCACGACCAATCCTCGCCATTTTCCGATGCCGGAACTGACCGTCTATCAGATGAGCGAAGACGGTGTACTGATCCCTCGAACAGCCCCCTCCTGAAAGTCATCGGCTGGCGTGCCAACTGCTGGGGCGAGTTGGCGGATCATTACCTCGCTTAGTTAGACATTCTCCAGATACTTCCTCACGATCGGCGCCAGATCGCGCTTGATTTGCTCCGGGATGAGGTCGCGCTGGGTGATGAGCGCGGTTGCCAGCGTCGAGCCGCAGGTACAATGGCGCTCGGCAGCGGCCAGGCGCGGGATCAGGATACGCAGGGCACGCTGCGCCAGAGCGGCGTTGGCGTGCAGGGTGGCCAGCAGCATCTCGACGTTGACCGCCTCCTCCGTCTCGTGCCACACGTCGTAATCGGTGACATGCGCCATCGTCGCATAGCACATCTCGGCCTCGCGTGCCAGGAACGCCTCGGGGCTGGCGGTCATGCCGATAATGTCCATCCCCCAGGCGCGATAGGCATGGCTTTCGCCCTTGGTCGAAAAACGCGGACCTTCGATGACGATGAAACGCCCGCCGCGATGCACCGTCCCGCCGGCTTCTTCCACCGCGTCGGCCAACAACGCCGAAGTGCGCCCGCAGAACGGCTCCGCCGTGCCGATGTGCGCCACCAACCCATTGCCGAAAAAGGTGTAGACGCGCTTTTTGGTAAAATCGAAAATCTGGTCGGGAATGACGATCTCGCCGGGGTGCAGGTGTTCGCGCAGCGAGCCGCAGGCCGAGATCGAGATGACCTGCTCGACGCCCAGTGTCTTGAGGGCATAGATGTTGGCGCGATAATTGACCTCGGTCGGGGTGATGCGGTGGCCGCGCCCGTGGCGGGCGATGAAGGCGACGCGCACGCCTTCCAGCGTGCCGATGACCACGGCGTCCGAAGGCTCGCCAAACGGCGTGCTGATACGGCGTTCCTCGATCTCGGTCAGCCCCTCCATCTGGTAGAGGCCGCTGCCGCCAATGACGCCGATACGGATGGGTTCGGTTGGCATTGGTGAGTCCTCCTTGTGCATGGCGATTGGTGACCAGGGATGAGACGGTCAGTCGCCCGTTTCTGACTGATGAATGCGGATACGATTCGGCTCGACAATCCACAGGTTGTGTTCGATGGGCATTTGCGCAACAGCCTGCAGCAACTGACTGACCAGTTGCTCCAACAGGACGAGACTCGGATTTCGAGGTAGACGGATGATGGCAATGCCGCCTGACTTGGATGGCGGGAAGCGAGTCACGTTGGCAAAGTCCAGGTCGAGTGTGACCAGGCAGCGTTTCTCGGTCCGGCAGACTTCATACAGGCGTTTGTCCGAACACCCCTGCAATTCCTGCTCGCGGATGGTCTGAACGTCGTGGCCTGCAGCGCGAAAGAGACGCTGTGTGCGGGTTCCCAAGTTCTCGTCGAGTTTGAATCTCACGTTGTTGCCTCGGCTCGAATTTCGACGTAGCGTTCGCGCGACATTTCTGCGCCATAGGCAATGGCGGCCCGGATGTCTTCTTTGGTCAATTGGGGATATTCGGCCAAAATTTCCTCGACGCTCATCCCATCGGCCAGGAAATCGAGGATCAGCGAGACCCAGATCCGGGTGCCGCGGATGCATGGTTTCCCGAAGCATACTCTGGGATCAATCGAGATGCGTTCTAACAAACGGTTCATCGGCACTCACCTCCGGCGCTATTCCACCATCGAAGCGTGAAATGGGAAGCGTGCTACGTGTTGCGTATGCCGTGTTACGTGGGTTTCGCGCTCTGTCATACAGCTACTTGGCTATTGTACTCCCAAACGACCGTCTTTGCCAGTGTAGGAGGGGCGCATCATCCGCTTCCCGCTCCCAGAATAATGTCGCCCAGTCTCTTCAACTGCTCCGCGTATGACCGGCAACCGTTTGCTTGAAGGGCGCGCAAGTGAGCGCGGTAGTGTTCCTTGTTGTCCAGCACCTTGCGCAACACTGGGGCGATGTGCCGGGGATGTTCGCAGAACTCGCCGACCTGGTATCGTTGGATCAAAACCGCCGTACCCTTGTCGTTTGATGGCACAGGCCCGATGGCGATCGGCGGGACGCAGTACCGGATCGCCTCGGTAAACAGGCTGGCCGAGGGCCGGGCGATGACACAATCGCTGGCAGCCAGAAAGCGGCCAAAATCGTCCCGGTATCCATACGGCCGGAGCCGAACGCTTGGATTGGGGCTGCCAAACGCTCTCAGCCGCGTGAGCAGTTTCTGATCTTTGCCGCACATGGCCAGGATGGTCAGAGGCTCAGAATATGTGCGGCATAGCCGTTGGGAGATGGACGAGACCATTTTGCCGCCAATGCTGCCGCTGGCTACCAGCACAACGTTGCAGTTGTTAGGAATGGACAGTTCGGCTCTGACGGCGGCAGTGTCGTATTGTTCATAGTATTGCGGAGGGGTCATCGGCCCCACGATGCGAATGCAGGCGCTGTTGCGGGTCGGTGGTGATGCATCTACGTTCTTGAAAACGGCTTGAGCGCCAGTAAGCATGTCTCGCCAGCATCGCAGGACGTATAGCCAGCCCTCGCGGGCACCGGAGATGGTACGCACGCGACTGGAATAGTACGTCGTCTCGAAATTGAGCGCACGAATGGCCTGGGCGGTCTCGGGAAAGTAGCACAGATGGATCGCCGTGGGGAACGCCAGGTCGTAAAAGATCGAACAGTCGGTGATAAAGATGAAAAACGGTATGCCCTTTTCTTCCGCGTATTCTCCCAGGCTCTTGTTGTACGCGTCTGCAGTGCTGATCACGATGTCCGGTTTCAGTTGCTCCAGCCGCCGGCTGAAGCGACGGTAGTAGATGGTTTCGTATGTTGGCAGGACGATGGTGCGGGCCAGAAAGTTGAGCAGCAGGTCAACGCTTCTGATCCAGTTCTCTTTGATGAACAGATTCCAGATGTGATTGATGAGATAGACGCTGCTATCATCTACCAGTTCGCTGCCGGGAACGATGTGGGTCTGATGCCCTCTGGCCTCGAGAGCGTCGCTGATGATCCGGGCCATCCTCAGGTGGCCCATGCCCATTTTTTCGTAGACGATGACGGCGTTCATGCGTCACCCTCCGGTTGCGCAGCACTGCCTCTCTCGTTTATCTCCGCCAGTTGGCATGGTACACGACCATGGTCTGCCCGCCGGCAATGGTGTTGCGCGCCAGTGTTACCCGGTAGAGTGGCTCCAGAGCAGGATCGGCGGCCAGGCCGGGGAACCAGTTGGGGAAGATGATGACGTACTCGACGTCGCGTTCGGCCAGGAATTCGGCCAGGCGTGCATCCCGGTCGGGCGAGCGCAGGAGTGGAATGACCTCCGGCGTGACCAGCCCTGCCAGGTCCACCACGGGCCGCTCGGAGATATAGGTGATGGCGCCGATGTCGTTCAGCGCCAGGAGCGCATGGGGCGGCGTGTGGCTTTTGATCCATTCGCCCAGTGCGACATGCATCCGGTTGATATTGTCCACGTTCCAGGCGTACTGATTCGCCATAACCGGCAGTCGCCAAGCCGTCCCGGCGATGATAAGAATGGCTGCGAGAGTTTGGGGGACACGGATTGCGCGGACTCGACGGAAAAATCCGCGTTCACCTGTATCCAAGAAACCGCGCCGCGCAATCTGCTGCGCTTCCAACAGGCCCACGACGCCAAGCACGGCGTTGCAGGGGATAAGCGGGATCAGATACCGCCCGTGCTGGTAAAGGGCGGTGTGGAGGAAAGCATAGCACAACGGCAAGCCCACGCTCCACAGGCTGACGAGCGGCGCCCGCCGTAGTAGCATCAGGCCGCCCAGCACGACGAAGGGCAAAAGGGGTGGGTTATCCAGGATCAAGTAGCGCGCGGCCAGGCTCATAAAGTCGCGATCCGGCAAGAATGCGACCGTGGCCTTGGCGTGGTAGGTATTGGGGAGCAGGTGACCGCTGGTTCTCAAAGAAAAGATGAGATAAGGTGCCACAAGCGTCGCAAAAAGAAATACGGAACACACGATAGGGAGCGCGTGATGCGTGAGGCGTGAGGCGTGAGGCGTAAGGCGCAGGGTGTGAAGCATAGAATCGGCGAGGGCGAGCGCGAAGAGAAGGTATCCTTCAGGGCGGGCAAGCGCGGCCAACCCAAAAAGCACAGCAGCGACACATGCCCCGTAGGGACGAGGCTTGTCCTCGCCCAGAGGCTTGTTCGCGCCCGGGGCATGGTCTGTGCAGGCACGCGTGCGCAGATGGGCCATGATCGCCCACAGGCTCAGCGCCGCGAACAGGCACGTCTCCAGGCCCGCGAGACCGGCCCACACCATGCGCCCGTTGACGGCGACGACCATGCCCGCCAGCCAGGCCAGCCCGCGGCTGCCGGTCAATTGCCGGGCGAGGGCGTACGTCGCCGCCAACGCGGCCAGGAAACAGATGCCGCTCAACGCCTGCCCGGCGACGGGGAAGCGCCCGCCGGCCAGATATACCCCGGCCAGGAGCAGCGTCCACAGGGGCGCCGTAGAGCCGGCGGTCGGCTGGCCGGGGTTGAACGAAAGGCCGTCGCCGCGCGCCAGGTTGCGTGCGAATTGGAAGTGAATCCAGGCATCATCCAGCGGCACGCCCTGCGGCGCAGTCAGCGCAAAGGCGCCCAAGGTGAGGCTGCCTAGCAGCAAGATGCTTGCCAATGGGAGCAAAGCGCTGATCGCGGATTTGAGGTTCGAGACCCAAGATGTGGGATTTGACACTGGCCGACCTGCTACCTCAGCCCCCGATCTCCACTCTCAGTTGCACGCGTCCTACGCCGATCACGTCGCCGCTGCTGACGACGGTAGCGCTGCTGATGCGCGTCGCGTTGAGCAATGTTCCATTCGTACTGTCGCGGTCCTCCAGCCACCACTGCCCCTCACGCCAAGCCAGCAGCGCGTGTTGAGCGGAGACGTAGATGTCGGGGATAACCACTGTGTTGTCGGGTGAGCGGCCGATAGATGTCACCGGTTGCAGCGGGAAAGCATCGCCGACCGCAGGCATTTCCCCTTCCGCCTGTATGACGATCAGTCGCCCACCATGCTGAACCGCCTCACTACTACTCGTGCTTGCCTGCCGCAGGTCGCGCCACAGCAGGCGCATGACGGCGGCCAGGAAGGCATAGAGCAGGATGGCGAGCAAGATACGGAGGCTCAGCAGTAGAGCATCCATCGTCAGCCGGTTTCATGTTCCGAGGGGGCAAGTGACGGTGTGTTGTCGCTGCCCGATACGGGGATCGGCGTAGGAGGGTCCTCGCCATAGACGACCTGGACACCGGCGAAGGAGATGACATCACCCGAGTGCAGCACACATTCCTCAATTGGATAGCCGTTGATTTGCGTGCCGCCGGCACTACCCAGGTCGTAGAGCACATAGTGCCCGTAGCGCCGGCGCAGTTGCGCGTGGTGACGCGAGACACGCGGGTCTTCGATGATGACGTCGTTGTCTAGGGCGCGCCCTATGGATACCACTGGTTGTAGGAGGTTGAAGTGGCGACGGCCCTCCAATATCAGGAATGGACGAACCGGCGGCACCACCGTCTCCCCACTCGTCGCCTCTATGTCCTCCGACTCCATCTCACGAGTTTCCTCCACTACGGGGGGTTCTTCTCGCGGGTGGGCTGCTGCCACACGCACCTGATGCAGTCCCACCGCCTCGTCGGGAAGCACGCGGATGATGGGATCGGCCTCCGGTTTCAGGCCGGCTTGAGCCATTAACTCAGCGACAGAACGCGCCAACTCCTTCTCCAAAGTTGGCCGTTCGGCAGTCAGTGACCTATAGTTTTCTGGGTGCATGTATACCCAATAGTGATTGGGCACTTGGAGGGTTCCGTCAGTGTTGGTGACCTGATGGTCCTCCATTACCCGGGCAAGGCTGGTGGCAACCTCCAAGGGGCTGAGACGCCCGGCGAAAAGCCGGGCGAAGGTACCTTCCACTAGCCGTTCGGCCAGGGCTTCAAAGCGCGCGATTCCGTTCATCGTCCGCGATTATAGCGCGGTAGAGGTCAAATGACAAACCGCTCCGCCTGGGAATTGGCGCTGGGCGTATGCAAATCTTGGGGGAGGTGCGCGTTAGTTGAGCACCGCCGTGTCCCCAGAGTTTTGTATGCACCCATTGGCACTGGATTTGAGGGAGAGAGGCTCGCAGGCGTTATTCGGCCAGTGCTGCCTTGACCTCTTCGTCCTCATCCGACGAGATCGTCGTGTTATTCGGTGCTGGCTCAAGGACCTGGCCGATGGCATTGACGACAACCTGGATTTCCACCCCTGGCGCGATCTCGATGCGGGCGCGGTTCTCTTGTGTATTGATGTAGGTCAATTTGCCGATGATCCCACCAACGGTCATGACCTGGCTACCTACTCGCATTGCAGCCATCTGTTTTTCCCGTCGTCGTCTGGCCTGCCATTGGGGCCAGAACAACATGGCGATCAGTATCACGATGAGGATAATCCAGATGAGGGTCTGGTCCACTTTGTTCTCTCCTGAACTCGTATTTGCGATGCCAGGTGCCTCGCGGGTACGTATTATACCCTGGTTGTGGAGATGGGCAAAGTTGGAATTTTCCTTGCGGTATGCTATAATCCGCACCGGATCGGACATAAGAAGGGTATCGCCAAATGGGTTTTGTCTTGTGGAGGTCTCCCACCATTCTGACCTTCCTCCCGCCTTCGACAGGGGAATCCATCTTTGTGGTTCTCTGCGTCTTGGCGATGGCGGTACTGTCCGTCTACTACTGGCGGGATTTCAGCCGGCTGGGCTGGCGCCGGCTCAATGTGTTCCTTGGGCTGCTACTGTCATCGTTGCTGGTCAACAACCTGCTGGTGCTGACCTTTTCCGTCCCGAATCTATTGGCGCCCCCCAATGTTCCTGTACAGCCCATTCAGCCGTTTGCTGCGTTACTGGCGGCGATGCCCGCCGTCGCTGCCGGCGCCTGGCTAGGCGCGGGGCCAGCGATGGTCGTGGGGCTGGCGAGCGGCATCGTACGCGCGATGATGCGGGTGGGTGGGATCGCTGACCCTTTCCACTTCGCCCTACTCGCTCTTCTAGTCGGTGCTTTCCTGCGCCAGGATTATCGGGGTGTTTTCCCGCTCGTTCTGCGCCAGCCCATCGTCGCGGGACCGCTCGCCTTTCTGCTGGCGGCACCCCTGCTGTTGCTTTCTGCCTTGGCTCGGGCGATCGGTTCGGGGCTGGCAGGCCTCGATTATGCTGTGACGCTGACGGGTGCCAATCTGGCCTCGGTCTTGCTCGAGGTCCTCGTAGCGGTAACCGCTCTGCAGGCCCTATACGCCTTATCGCCGAGCGTCCGTCCCGTCCGGGCGCCCCACCGCTTCCCCCCCTATGCGCGCTCGCTCAACCGCCGGATGTTGATGCTGTTTGTGCCCCTGATCCTGGTGATGACCATCGGCCTGATCTATGCGGTGACGGCGACGACACTCCGCGTGGCGGTCCTGGGCGTGATCACCCAGATGGGGCGCGATACGCGGAACGCCACCGTGGGGATTGCCGATTTCATCCAGGATGGACAGAGTCTGCTGACCGAGTTTGCCAACGATGAGCCGTTGTGGCAAGGCGACCGGGCCGCTCGGGAAGCGCTACTCCAGGATGACATGCGCATGCTGGCCTTCTTTAACCAGTTATCGCTCTTCGCCCTGGATGGGAAGTTGTTGGCGATCTATCCTCCACCACCAGATGGCGATCCACAACTCACGGATGAGGAAGCACGCCTCTTGCAGCGGGCAATCGAGCATGCTGCCACCCAGATCAGCGCAGTGCACCTTTCCAAGCCGGTTGGGGGTAAGGTGATTCTCTCTTTCCTCTCACCTGTGGAGGACGAGGCCGGCACCTCCCACGGTGTGTTAATCGGGCGTGTCCACCTGGCAGATAACCCGATCATCAACCGCGTTCTGGCAAGCCTGCAGCGGGTTCAGGAACAGGGGGAGGGATTCGTCGTGGACTGGGAACGTGGTGTCGTCGTCGCTCATTCCGATCCTGCCCTGCTCCTCTCGACGTGGACGACGGAAGACCGTCCTCCCATTACTGTGGACTCGGACGGCGGGCGGGCTTACGAGAGCCGCCACCCACGCGACAACACGCGTCAGCTGATCTACTACTTGCCCGTGAAAGGGTATCCGTCGTGGGCAGTGGTGATTCGCCTGCCCTATGCCGTCGTGCTGGAGCAGGCCCGTCAGATCGCCACGCCGTTACTCTTGCTCCAGATTGTGCTGGGGGGCGTGCTGGTGATCTTTATCTCGCTGGCGGCTGGCTGGCTGACTCGTCCACTCAAGCAGTTGGCAGCGGCAGCCGGGCGTATTGCCGAAGGGGACCTCACGCAACCGGTGCAGGTGGTTGGCGATGATGAGGTGGCCCGAGTGGGCGAAGCGTTCGAGGGCATGCGGATACGCCTGAAAAACCGCCTGGAAGACCTCTCGCTTCTGTTGGAGATCAGCCAGGCGGTCTCGGCGACGCTAGAGTTGCCCCGTGGAATGCCGGTCATCCTCGAAGGCCTGATCAAGGCAACCCACGCGCTGGTGGCGCGCATTGTCCTCCTTTCGGCCGGCGGCGAGCCTCAGATAGTGATGTCGCGCGGAGAGCCACGCGAGGGATTAGGCGCGCTGGACCGCTCGCTGGCTATGGCTGCCAAAGACTTGGGTCATCCCCTGGTCGTGGAAAACCTGGCGCGGGCAAGGACGCTGGCCGATCCTGCCGTCCTGGCCGGGCCGATCAAGGCGGCTATCGCGCTGCCCGTGCGGACGAAGGATCAGGTGGCGGCAGTGATGTGGGTGGGTTATGGCGAGGCGCACCAATTCGACGCAGCGGAGATTGACCTGCTGTCTACGCTGGCGGGGCAGACTGCCGTGCTGGTGGAGAACGCCCGCTTGTTCCAGGCGGCGGAAGGCGGACGGCGACGGCTCGCGGCGATCTTGACGAGCACTACCGATGCCGTCCTGGTAACCGACCGCGATGACCGCATTCTGCTGGTCAACCCGGCGGCCGAGCAGGCGTTCGGCATCGTGGCCCGCGCTGTCATGAACAAGAAAGTGCATGAGGCCGGGTTGGGGCCTACCCTGACGCGCCTGCTGGAGGAGCCCCTGTCTGGGAGCGAGGGATTGAACGAGGAGGTGCCCCTGTCCAATGGCCGGACGTTGTATGCCAGTGTTTCGACGATTCGGAGCGCCGATGGCGAGCGAATCGGCCGGGTGGCTGTGATGCGTGACGTTACCCGCCTCAAGGAACTGGATGAACTCAAGTCCGATTTCGTTGCTACGGTCTCACATGATCTGCGCGCACCGCTGACGTTCATGCGCGGCTACGCGACGATGCTGCCGATGGTGGGTACCCTGACCGACAAACAGCGCGAGTATGTGGAAAAGATCTTGCACGGCGTTGAGCAGATGGGCGAACTGATTGACGATCTGCTCGACCTGGGGCGCATCGAGGCTGGGGTGGGCCTGGAGCGCCGGCCCTGCCATCTCGGCACGATTCTGGTAGAGGCGGTGGACAGCATGCGGATGCGGGCGGCAGCGAAGGGACTTGCCCTGCAATTGGAGCCGCCCGAGGGTGTAGCAGTGGTCGCCGGCGATGCGGCGTTGCTGCGCCAAGTCGTTACGAATCTGCTGGACAATGCGATCAAGTATACGCCCAGTGGCGGTACGGTGACGGTTGGGCTGGCCGTGCGCGATCAGCAGGCCGTCATCCGCGTCACCGACACGGGTATCGGCATCGCCCCTGACGATCAGGTGCGCCTGTTCGAAAAGTTCTACCGCATCCGCCGACGGGACACGCAGGACATTCCCGGTACCGGCCTGGGGCTGGCGATCGTCAAGTCCATCATCGAGCGCCACGGCGGCAGGGTGTGGGTGGACAGCGAACTGGGCAGGGGAAGCACATTCTATGCGAGTTTGCCGTTGGAAGGATGAGGTGACAGAATGGCGTTGCAGATTGGGATCGTGGGCTTGCCGAATGTAGGCAAGTCCACGCTTTTCAATGCGCTCACGCGGGCTGGCGCCGCTGTAGCGGCGTATCCTTTCACCACGATCGAGCCGAACGTGGGCGTGGTCGCAGTGCCCGACCCGCGGCTGGAGAGGCTCGCGGCGATGGTAGGGCCGGAGAAGGTGACGCCGGCCACGATCGAGTTCGTGGACATCGCGGGCCTGGTGCGCAACGCGCACAAGGGTGAAGGGCTGGGCAACCAGTTCCTCGGCCACATCCGCAACGTGGACGCCGTCGCCCTGGTCTGCCGCTGCTTTGCCAACCCCGATGTGGCTCACGTCGAAGGGGACGTAGACCCGTTGCGTGACCTGGAGATACTTGACCTGGAACTGATTCTGGCCGACCTGGAGGTCGTGGAGCGGCGGATGGAGAAGGTGCGTTCGGCGGCCAAGGCCCACCCACGCGACTATGCCGCCGAATTGGAAGCGCTGGAGGATCTGTGCCGTCGCCTGCAGGCCGGTGAGCGCGCTGCCGCGTGGGCAGCGAGCGGGGCGGCACGGGCGGCGCTGGCCCAGGACATGTGCCTGCTCACTGCCAAGCAGCGCATCTACGTGGCGAACGTCGGCGAAGAAGACCTGCCCGCCGGAGGCCCCCTGGCCGCCGATGTCGCCCGCGTGGCGGAGCGGGATGACGCCCCGTGCGTGGTCATCTGTGCCCAACTGGAAGCCGACCTGGGCGAGTGGCCGCCGGACGAGGCGGCCGCCTACCGCGCCGACGTCGGCCTGGAGCGCCCCGGGTTAGAGGCGCTGGCACATGCCGGCTACCGGGTGCTCGACCTCATCACGTTCTTCACCACGACGGGTGGCCGGGAAGTGCGTGCCTGGGCCATCCCGCGCGGCACCAAGGCGCCGCAGGCCGCCGGCAAGGTCCACAGCCAGATGGAGCGGGGATTCATCCGCGCCGAGGTGGTGCGTTACGACGAGTTGGTGCGGGTGGGTGACTGGCACAAGGCGCGGGAGCAGGGTATCCTGCGCATCGAGGGCCATGACTATGAGGTGCAGGACGGCGACGTGTGCTTGTTCCGCTTCAACCCGTAGGACGGATCGTCAATCCGTCCTACGCTTGGCCTGCTGTATGGCCTCATGCGCGTGTTTGATCGCCCGCAGCGCGCGGATAGTGATCCACTTGCTGGGCTGACCCTCCGCTTCGACCTGGAGCGCGCGGGTGCCGTAGCGCTTGATCCAGCGTCCATCGCGGGAGCGGGCCTTTAGCACGACCTCCAGCAGCCGTTGGAAGCGTGGGTCGGTGCCATAGTCGAGTCGCGCCAGCACGTCGCACAGTTCCACCAGGTCAGACTCGTAATCGAGCGGGAAGCCAAAGTCGCGCCAGCGTTTGTCGCGGCCTTTGAGGTCGAACTTGTGATCGAGCACGGCATCGGCAAACGTCTGTATCGCCCGGGCGTGCTCGGCCGTGCGATCCGCGGCGGGTAGCATGGCGAAGGCAGCCAGCACCTTGACGATGCCCCACCGGCATTCCTCGCCGTCGGCGTAGGGGCACGTCAGGCCGCCGGGGGCAGTGCTGCGCGCGCTCAGGTACTCGAAAGCGCCATCTAGGCGCGGGTCGCCCAGGTAGCCAAAGTGAGCGAGCGTGCGGATGGCGTTGCCGGTGTAGCAAAGCATGATCTGTGCGCTACCGTCGCAGGTAAAACCGCCGCACGCGTGTTGCCCGTGCTCGAGGAGATTCTCGCAAGCGGCCTCGATCTGGGAAGTACGCTCCAGTCCCAGTTCGGCGAGCAGGTGCAGGGTGGCGTGCGTACTCACCGCGCCACCGTAGAACGGCCTGTCGGCCTGCCCCCAAAAGTCCACCGGGTCCATCAGCCCCAGGATCTCGCGCATCGGCGGCCAGTCCGGAATCGCCGCGCGCGCCTCTGTAACTCGCGAGTCCTGCTCGGCACAATCCAGCAGGTGGCGCAGCGTGAGATAGCGCGCCGAGGGATTCTCCCATCCCAAAAGCCAGGGGAATGGAGCGCTTGTGGGATCGCCTCGCCACTCCTGCATCTCAGCGCGCCTTGCCGACCGGCAGGATGTACAGGGCCTCCTCCGGCCGTGGGAGTTCCAGAACCCGGTTGACTGCCTCGTCATCGAACGCGCCGACGGGGACGCTCGCCAGCCCCAGGGCGACCGCCTCCAGGAGCAGGTTCTGGGCGGCGTGGCCCACGTCCATCGGCACGTAGCGGTTGCGCCCCCGCTCGCCGTAGCGTTGGGTGGTGCGCTCGAAGACGGCGCTGACGACAAACGTGCACCCTGCCTCGGCGACGAAGCGCTGGTTGAGGGCGGCGCGGGCCAACGCTTCCCGCACGTCCTGCGCCAGATGGCGCGAGAGGGTGTGCTCTTCCGGGTGGTAGCGCCAGACCCCGTCGGCGGTGCAGGCGTACACGATCAGCGGGTGGCACGCGCCCGCAGAGGGAGCGGCACGGCGGGTGGTGTGGCCGCCGGTGATGCCCTGTGCCGCCCACAGCAGTTGCCCGATCTGCTCCAGGCTCAGTGCGTCTGGGGCGAAGCGGCGCACAGAGCGTCGCCTGGCGATGGTGGCTTCGAGCGATGTGGGCCCGTCGGTACGCGGCGCAGGCAGGCGGATACGCGATTCGCTCATAATGGCACCTCCGGTAGACCGCATTGTACACTGACCTTGTCCGATCGGCAAGGGGCGCATACAAATCTTGGGGGAGCAAACGTTGGTTGCAGGGCCGCCGTGTGCTCGAAGCACGCGGCTGAGCCAGATGAAAGCCCTACCGGGCTTATCTGCAGCCCCCGCAGGGGGCTTTTATCTGTTCAGCCCGGTGCTTTAGCACCGGGCGAAGGGCGATCGGCGACTCTCCCCCAAGTATATGCGCCCATCGGCAAGCGAAGCACGGAAAAGCAAACCCTCCCGGGGGCAGAACGACTCCAGGGAGGGTTCATCATGCTGTGCCTGTGTTGGCAGAAGGCACTCTCAGGCGGCAAGGGCCCACTGGTACGTGGCGTAGGCAGCGTGATTCGCGAGCGCGATGCTGTTGTGTTGTTTCCAGTCCCAGCCTATGCCGGCGATCTGGTAGCCGCACTGAGCGCAGCGCCCGTCGGGCGTGACGGCGCAGTGCAACAGTTGCAGGAGGGCGCGCTTCAGTAGCAGCGCGCCGCACTGGGGACAGCAGGTGTTTTCGTCAGGATGTCCGGGCACGTTGCCGATGTAGACGTAGCGCAGGCCGGCGCGTAGCCCCATCTTGCGTGCCTGCTCCAGCGTTGCCGCAGGGGTGGGTGGGGCAGTGAAGCGATATGCCGGATAATAACGGTTGAGGTGCCAGGGTGTCTCCGGCCCCAATTCATCCGCGATGCGTTGAGCGATGCCTTCTAGGCATTCCGCGTCGTCATTCACACCGGGGATGACCAGTGTGGTCACTTCGATCCATACGCCCAGTTCCCGTGCCCGGTGGCAGTTGCGCCAGACGACCTCGACATCGGCCTGGCAGTATTGCTGGATGACTTTGGTATCTCCCTTGACGTCCACGTTCATCCCGTCCAGCCCGGCCTCGGCCAGCAGTTCCAGCGCGGTCTGGGTCATGTAGCCATTGGTGACAAAGGTGTTGTAGAGCCCGGCTTGGCGCGCCAGGGGGAATACCTCGAGAGACCATTCCAGGCTCAAGGTGGGTTCGTTGAAACTGATCGAGGTGCCTTGGCAGCCGAACTCACGGGCGCGCGTGACGAAATCCTCGGGAGTCATAAAGTTCCCATCGGTGGGCATCTGCTTGCTAATGTCCCAGTTTTGGCACCACGGGCAGGCGAGATTGCATGACCACGAGCCGACGGTGAGGGCGACAGAGCCGGGGTAGAAGTGGTACAAGGGCTTTTTCTCGATAGGGTTGTAGGAGAGGGAGGAGACGGCGCCGTAGGTCACCGTATAGAGCGTGCCGGCGTGGTTCTCGCGCGTGCCGCACCAGCCCGCCTGACCGTCTGCCAATACACAGCGGCGCTCGCAGGTCAGGCAGCGCACCTGTCCGGGGTCACCCGTGGGCTCTTGCAGGAGAGCGGGATGGACGAACGATGGATGGGGCATGTTCTCGCCTAAAAGTTGCGCAAGACGATCGGCAGACGGATGCGGTAGACCGGATCGAGCCAGGCCGGGAGGTTGGGATCGCCGAATGGCGGCGGCTCGGGGTCGGTCCTGGACTCCTGGCTATCTGGCGTGCCGTCGCCGTCCGAGTCCGGATCGAGATAGTTGGGGATGCCATCGCCGTCTACGTCGTTGTCCTGGCAGTTGAGGATGCCATCTCCGTCAGAGTCCACGGCGTAGTTGGTGCACAGATCGTCGGTGGTCGAACCCTTCTGGTCGGTATCCCATTCGGCCGCGTCGGGGATGCCGTCGCCGTCACTGTCCGTGTCGCGAAAGTCCGGCGTGCTGTCGCCGTCCGAGTCCTGCGTGCCCTCGGTGGCGTCGGGGATGCCGTCGTTGTCGCTATCGGTGTCGAGATAGTCGGGCGAGCCATCGCCGTCGGTATCAATGGACGTGTCGTCTTCGGTGCCCTCCTGATCGACCAGCCCCTCATCCACATCGGAGATGCCGTCGCCGTCGTCGTCCATATCATCCCCGTCGGGGGTGCCATCGTCATCGCTGTCGGTGTCGCGGTAGTTGGGCGTGCCATCGCCGTCCACGTCACCCGTGCCCTCGGCGCCGTCGCGCACGCCGTCGCCGTCGCTATCGGGGTCCAGATAGTCGGGCGTGCCATCGCCGTCGGTGTCATTGACACCCCCTTCGGTTTCATCGGGGATGCCGTCGTCGTCGCTGTCGGTGTCTTGGTAGTTGGGCGTGCCGTCGCCGTCCGAGTCCTGCGTGCCCTCGGTGGCGTCGGGGATGCCGTCGTCGTCGCTATCGGTATCCTGAAAGTCCGGCGTGCCGTCGCCGTCGGTGTCGCCGGTGCCTTCTGTCTCATCGGGGATGCCGTCGTTGTCCGAGTCGGTGTCCAGGTAATCGGGCGTGCCGTCGCCGTCGGTGTCGCCGGTGCCTTCCACGTCGTCGGGAATGGTGTCGTCATCCGAGTCGGCGCCGGGCCGGAAGACGGTCACCTGGGCGATCTGGTAACGGCAGAAACTGTGCTGGGGATCGCTCGTGATGCCGGTTGGGATGCAGGTGGGCAGCCCGACGTCACCACTGATCTCAGCGGTCGTGGTGACGCCGTCGAAGGCGAACGAGCGCGATCCGAGAGCGGCACCGCCGACGCGGGCCAGGTGCGGGGTGTAGGTGACCCACTGGTTGTTCCAGGTGATCTCGTATTCGATGATCTCGAACCAGGTGCTGGTGCCGTCGGCTTTCTCCACGTCGGTGTAGACGAATCCCGCCGGCCCCCACGCGCCGCCGTTGTAGACGTTACCCACGCAGGCTCCGGCAGGGCACGCCTGGCCCACGCCGCCGACGCGGGTCACCGTCACGGTCAGCCCGACGGTGATCGGCTGGGTGCCGGTGAGGACTTCGACGACGCCGAACCAGCGCTGCGAGACGTCCGGCTCGCCGCTGTTGTTGCCGATGGTGTTGTCCGCGCCCAGCGTGTAGCGGTTGAGCGGAGCGGTATCGCGCGACTGGATGCCGTCGTTGCCGTTGCCGTCAATCGTGTTGCCGGCGATCAGCGGCACGGACAGGATGTCGTCGGCGGCGTTGGCCGGGCCATCTGTCCCGAACCAGACGCGGTTGACGATGCCGAACGTGCGGTTGTTGGATACGGTGTTCGTCAGGATACGCGGCGAAGCGCCGTAGTTGAAGATGCCGATGCCGGTGTGCGCCGGGTAGCCGGTGCCGGTGATGGTGTTGTAGGCGATCAGGTTGTCGCCATCGGCCGGGGTCAGGTGGGTTGTGTTGTTGTGCGTCACCTGGTTGACGATGCCGTAGGCATCGTTGGAGGTCACGGTATTGCTCAGGATCTGGTTGGCCTGCGGCGGGGTGTAGCCTGTGCCGGAGCCGAGGAGGCGCACGCCGATGTAGTTGTAGCGGATCAGGTTGCCCTCGACGCGGTTGTTGGACGCGCCGTCCTGGATGTACACGCCGCCGTGGCCGGTGTCGGTGCCGATGTTCCATCCGTTGCCCAGGTCTGCGCTGCCCGTCACGTCCGTGCCGATATAGTTGCCCTGGACGACGTTGTTCTGGGCGGCAGAGCCGGAGATAAAGACGCCGGCGCGCTTGTTGTGCGAGATCAGGTTGCGGTCGGCCGGATTGGGGCCGCCGATGGTGTTATCGAAGGCATCTTTGATTTGAATGCCGTCACGGTTGGTGTCGATGCCGTTGCCCCGGCCCTCAGTGCCGTCCGCGTTCGTGCCGATCTTGTTGCCGGCGATGAGCGTGCCATGCGTGCCTGCACCGAGATAGATGCCGTTGCTGCGGTTCCCCGAAACGACGTTGCCGCGCATCGTCGTGGCGACCCCGTCACGGGAGATGTAGATGCCGGCGGTACCTTGATTCTCCAGAAGGGTGTTGCCGGTAATGTCCAGGCCGACGGTGTTGCTGAGGATGAGCGTGTTCGTGCTGGCCTGGATATAGATGCCGTTACCGGCGTTGCCGGAGATCAGGTTGGCCTGGACGGTGGTCGTCAGTGCGCCGCTGATGGCGAGGCCGCTGGAGAGGTTGGGCAGCGCCGCAGTTCCGGCGACATTCGTGCCGATCTGGTTGCTGATCACGACCGTGTTGGGCGCATTTTCGATATAGATGCCCCACTGTCCGTTGCCGGAAACGAGGTTGCCCTGGATCGTGTTGTTGCCGGCGCCGTACGCGCCGGACTCTACGTAGATGCCATAGTAGGTGTTGGAAACGGCCTGTGTGCCGGCCAGGTCCGTGCCGATGTAGTTATTCAGAATCGTGTTGTTCGTGGCCGTGTAGGCTGTGCCCTCGATGTAGATCCCGTGTACGGGGAATCCTCCGATGGCCAGCCCTTCGATGCGGTTATAGGATGAGCGCACGCCGATGCCGCTCCAGGTGCCGCCGCCGCCGAAGCGCAGCACGATATCGGGCTTGCCGTCGTCGTTGATGTCGCCGTCAATCCACACGCCGGCCTGATCGGTCAGGCGCAGCGCGTTGGTATAGACGGTGATGACCGAGCCGGCCGAAAGCCCAAACTCAATTGTGTCGTTGTTGGCCAACGCGTTTGCCTCTTCGATGGCCGCCCGCAGGGTGCACTGGCCGCCGCTGTCGGCGCACGTCCCGTTGCCCGGGGCAGCGTCGCCGGTGTCGGCGGTCGAGTTTACGGTGAATGTGGTGCTGGGGGCAGCGCGGGAGGTAGTCGGGTGCAGGATGAGTAGCATACCGGCGATCACAAGCATAGATACTCCAACGAGTCCCAACAGGAAAAACGGTGAGCGATACAAACGGGTCATCAGGTCCTCCTTTACAAATAGAGTTGATTCATGTAATGTTCAGAGAGGCCATTGTGGAAAAAACTGCTCAGGGGGGACGGCAGCCTACAGAGCAGTTCTCTGATGAGGCCCAGGCTTCCAAACTCCGAACTTGTTGGAAGGCGCCTCCCTGAACAAGTTCAGCCCGAACAAGTTCAGCCCGAACAAGTTCGGGATTCCGGTGTGCACCAGGCCTCTTTCAGGAGAATCAGCCCGTAGGGCTTTTTCTGGCCCTCAGCCGTACGCTTCGAGCGCACGGTGGTGCTCAACCGGCACTCGTTTCCCAAGGTTGGCCGTGATTTGCGCCGGACTGGCGCATCAATCCGGCAGACGCGAAAAACGCAGTTTGTGCCCACGTGCAGTAGACCTCGGAGGTCTCGCAGACCTCCGAGGTCTTGGGGTCTGTGACTGCTAGCGCATAATGAGTGGCAGGTAAACTTTGAAGCCGCGCGCAGGGTCGAGGTAATTCGGGATGCCGTCGCGGTCGTCGTCGCCGAGGCCCTCGCGCGCATCCGGCAGGTCATCGCCGTCACTATCGGTATCCAGATAGTTCGGCGCGCCGTCGCCATCGGCGTCGTTGTTGAAGCAGATGTCACCACCGGCGGTGCATCCTGCGAGCGGATCGTCCGGCCCGGTGCTGTACTCCTGGGAATCCAGGATGCCGTCGCCGTCGCTATCGAGATCGCGGTAGTTAGATGCGCCGTCGCCATCCACATCGGCGGTGCCCTCGATGGCGTCGAGGATGCCGTCGTTGTCGCTATCCAGGTCGCGGAAGTCGGGCGTGCCATCGCCGTCGGTGTCCCGGGTGCCCTCGGTGGCGTCGGGGATGCTGTCGCCGTCGCTATCCAGGTCGCGGTAGTCGGGCGTGCGGTCGCCGTCGGTGTCCACCCAGCCCTCGATGGCGTCGGGGATGCTGTCGCCGTCGCTATCCAGGTCGCGGTAGTCGGGCGTGCCGTCGCCGTCGGTGTCCGCCCAGCCTTCGATGGCGTCGGGGATGCTGTCGCCGTCGCTATCCAGGTCGCGGTAGTCGGGCGTGCCGTCGCCGTCGGTGTCCGCCCAGCCTTCGATGGCGTCGGGGATGCCGTCGTCGTCGCTATCCAGGTCGCGGTAGTCGGGCGTGCTGTCGCCGTCGGTGTCCGCTATGCCTTCGATGGCGTCGGGGATGCCGTCGCCGTCGCTATCCAGGTCGCGGTAGTCGGGCGTGCCGTCGCCGTCGGTGTCCGCTATGCCTTCGATGGCGTCGGGGATGTTGTCGCTGTCGGTATCCATGTCCCGGTAGTCGGGCGTGCCGTCGCCGTCGCTATCGCCTGCTCCCTCGATAAAGTCCGGGATGCCGTCCTCATCGGTATCCATGTCCCGATAGTCGGGCGTGCCGTCGCCGTCGGCGTCGCCTGTGCCCTCCAGGTTGTCCGGCAGGCCGTCGCCGTCGGCATCGGGGATGCGATCGTCGTCGCGCATCACGACGGTGAAGGCGCTATCCGTATCGGAGACGCAGAGTCCCAGCGCGTCCACGCCGGTAGCCGATGCGATGTTGACGATGGTCGTGTCGGTATCGGCCGGTTGCGTGTGGTATGTCGTCACAAACGTTTGCGTCTCGCCAACGGCGAGTGTGCCGTTCCAACTGAACCCGGTCTGCGAATCGGTCACGACCACGTTGTAGAGCACGGCGTCGCCGGTGTTGGTGACGGTGATCACGTAGGGGATGTCCGACCCGGCGGTGACGCTGATAGGTGCGGTGATGGTGACGAGGATGGCCGGGTGCAAGATGTCGGTGCTGACGCTATCGCTATCCGCGACCTGCCCGCCTATGGGGTCGGTGCCGGTTGCGGTAAAGGTCACGACGTGCGGGTCGTTGCCCGGCAATACCGTGTCGGTGGCGGTGAAGGTGGCGCTCTCGCCGGCGTTCAAGGTCCCGCTCCACTGTGTGCCATCGGGCAGCGGGACGACGACGCTCAACGGGGTGTCGCCGGTATTGGTAACGGCGACCTGGTAGGTGAGCGTGTCGCCTTCGTGCGCCAGGGCCGGGCCGCTGGCCTCGATGTCAATGGCCGGATGGATCACGTCCACGAAGGCGGTGTCCTGGGCGGTGACCACGGCGCCGCCAGAGTCCACGCCGGTGACGGTGGCCGTGTTCGTCGTGTCCTGGGTTACCTGCGTTGTGCAGGCGTATGTCCAGGTTTCGCCGGCGTCCAGGCGGTTATTGCTGTTGGCATCGCCACTCACATAGGTCACCGGGCTGCAGGTATCGTCGCTCACGCTGACGTTCGAGAGCGGCGTGTTGCCCGGGTTGGTCACCGCATACGCATAGGCCACCACGTCGCCAGCGTGGATGACCGTCGGGTTGGCGGTCTTGTCAATCCTAATCGCGGCGATGTTGACCGTCTCGGTGTCGCTGTCGGTCGTGGGGTTGTCGTCGTTGTCTTCGACGGTGACGGTGGCTATGTTGGTGTGAGAGCCTATGCCTGTCAGTTCGACGGTGTACTGGCAGGAGACGGATGCGCCCGCATTCAGTGTCTGCCCGAGGAGGGCGAGGCACTCGGCGCTAAGCGGGTACGAGTCGGTGAGGACGGTGATGGTGACAGGCTCGACCGCGTCGTTGGTCACGGTCAGTGTGAAGGTGACCAGGCCGCCAGGTTCGGGCAGGCTGGCAGCAGAGGCGGTCTTTTCAATCGTCACTGCGGGTGCGGCGTCGGTCACTTCGACCGTCTCACTGTCCTCATCAGAGACTTGATGGCCCTCGTTATCGGTCAGGGTGATGATGACGGTGTTGTCGTAACTGCCGGTTTCAGTGTGCGCAGCGGTGTAGCGGCAGGAGACGGACTGGTTGGGCGCCAACGTTGTACCAATAAGCGCGTTGCACTCGGCGCTGAGGGTGTAGGTATCATCCAGGGAGGTGATGGTGAGCGGTTCGACGAACTGATTCGTGATGATCAGAGTGAAGGTAAAGACACCGCCGGGTTCGGGCAGGGAGGTGGGGTCGGCGGTCTTGGTGACGACAACGTCGTCCGGGGTGGGCACAACGTCGGTAAGCGTCACCGTCGCGTCGTCGGAATCCTCTACCTCGTTCTCCTCGTTGTCCACGAGGGTGGCGGTGATGACGTCGGTGTAGGTGCCCGGCTCGCCGGTCACGGGGGCGGTGAAGGCGCAGGAGTAGGCGCCGCCGAGGGGGATCGTCTGCGGGACGGCGCAGGTGCCCCGGCCGTTCAGGTCGCCGTAGACGTCGTCCACGAGCGCCGTGAGCGTGAGCGGCTCGACGGCGTTGTTGTGCACCACGACGGAGAACTGGACGTCGCCGCCGGGTTCGGGCAGGGAGGTGGGGTCGGCGGTCTTGGTGACGACAACGTCGGCCGGGGTGGGGGCGACGTCTACGAAGGCGGTATCGCTGGCGCTGACATCCGCACCTACCGGTGGAGTGCCGCTGGCCGTGGCGCTGTTGGTAAAGTCGGCGGTCACGTTCGAGTGTGTGCAGGTGTAGGTGGTGCCGGCCCCGGCGGCGAGATCGCCGATCGCGTGCGCACAACCGGGGGCCTGTGCATCGGTGACCAGGACGTTGGATAGGGCCACGTCGCCGGTGTTGGTGACGACGATGGTGAAGGTGGCGGTGCCACCGCTCGCGATGGTTTGTGTATCGGGTGTCTTGGCGATGGCGATGGAGGGGTGGATCACGTCCACGAAGGCGGTGTCATCGTCGCTGTACGTGCTGTCGCCATAGACGCCGGTCGCCGTGGCGCTGTTGGTCAGATCGTCCGTCACGTTGGCGAGCGAGCAGGTGTACGTGACGCTGTCGCCCGCAGCCAGGGTGCCGATTGTGCGTTCGCAGTCCGGTGCCAGCGTGTCTGTGACACTCACGTTCGCAAGATCGGCATTGCCCTCGTTCCGGACGGTGAACTCAAAGTTGGCCGTGCCGCCCTGACGCACCTGCTGTACGTCCGGGTTCTTTTCGACTGTGATGGCCGGCGCGGCTACGAGCACTTGCCCAAAGAGGCAGGCATGGTTCTCCTGGTTTTCCTCGGTGATGAACTGATTAATCGTCTGGCCGGGGACGTACTGGCAGGTCCCCGGGACTCCGGGGGCAAATCCAACGATCTGAAGGGTGTAGTATTTGCCATCTATCGGGCCAAAGACCTGGTCGGGGATAGTGTCGGTAAAGTCCACTTTGTCGGGGCAGGGCGTATTACCTGGATAAGTACACGGCGGCTGGTTGAGCGTTTCGTCCAGGCGCAGGGTATAGGTGAGGGATGTGGCGATGGGCGGCTCGCTAAAGGTCAGATCAATTCTCAAATCCACATATCGCAGGCCGGTTGGTGCCTGGATCGGGCGGTTGTAATGGGTGAGCGTTCCGACGAGGAACACCTCTCCCGAAGCAAAGGCAAATGACGGCGGGGCGCTGCCGTCGAAACCAAAGCCGCTCTGTTGGCTGAGGTCAATGGTTGGAGGGCAGGAATAGCCCTTTCGACCGTACGCGACCTGATTTTCATCGTCCACCGGGGGCGTATTGTTGTATTGCAGGCATGAGGGGGGGGCGCCGGATTCCCAGCGGGCGTTGGCCCACAGGCCATCGGATGACCCCAGGGTGAGGCTGATGGAGTCGGCAAATGTTTCCGACACGACGCCGGCGATCAGCATCAAGGTGAGGAGTAACGCGATTGCCATTTGGCGACGGCCAGGCCACTGGATGATTCTGAATGGATGGTGGACCATTTGTACTTCTACCTCCCAATCTGCGCATGGCGAGCGCCGGGCATCACAGGAGGCCCAGATGCTCTGCTAACCCTAGCATACCATAGGATGGTTTGAACCCGGTTTGCAGAATGGGTAGGCAGGTTTGAATACGGTTTGAGAAATTGACAAGAGGGGATGTTAGCGAGGGGAGAACCGGTACCCTTTGCCCCGTTCGGTAAGGATGAAGCGGGGTTCACGGGGGTTGGCCTCGATCTTTTGACGCAGTCGCCAAATATACCACTTGACAGTCTGGGGGGTGGTGTCTGCCAGCGAACCCCAGATAGCGTCGAAGAGCGTCTCGGGCGGCAGAATCTGCCCGGCCCTCTGTGCCATGAACAGGAGGAGGTTGTATTCGATGGGGCTGAGCGACACTTCTCTATTGTAGGCGAACACTGTTTGTTCGGAGCGGTTGATGATCAGGTCACCATCGCCGAAACGTAGGGTGCTCAGCTGCTCATGAGGCATGCGGGCACGTCGCAGCAGGGCGATTACCCTGGCCCGCAATTCCTCCGTGCGGAACGGCTTGACCAGATAATCGTCTGCCCCGCTCATCAATCCGCTGACGACACTCCTTTCAGAGCCCAGGGCTGTCAGGAAGATGATGGGAACAGCCGAACTCTGGCGTAGACGGCGACAGACTTCCCAGCCGTCGAGTCCCGGCATCATCACGTCCAGGATCACCAGGTCGGGAGCGACCTGCGGAAACAGCGCGAGTCCTTGCTCGCCGCTTGTTGCGGTGAAGACGGCGTAGCCCTCGTTTTCGAGCACCTTCTGGGCCAGCCGTAACAGGCACTCGTCGTCATCAATGACCAGGATCTTTTCGGCCATGCTGCTGCCCCTGGGATGTCTCCTGCGGAGTCGAGTCTCAGCAGCAATACGGCTCGACAAGCGGAACACAACCTTGACCCGAAAGGAGCTGCTGTGCTAACAGGCCAGGATCGAACAAACCATTGCTTTTCAGATTATCGTGCTGCCATCACGGGCCGTGGTCTGTGCGGCGGCTTAGTCAAACCGTATTGATTTGTTGACCTGATTGTATCAGATTTTGCAAGAGGACGCAACTCTGCACTGAACCGCCCGCTTCACAGCCTATAAATCTCGGCGTACTTTCTGCGCAGGTAAGCCAGGTAGGGCGTAGCACTCATCTCGCCGCCGGTCACGCGCCGCACGAGTTCTGCGGGCGTGAATGTTCTGCCGTGCGCGTGGATGTGCACCCGCAGCCATTCTCGCAGCGCACGGAACTGCCCGTGCGCGATCTGCTCCGGCAGGTCGGGTATCTCTTTGAGCGCCTGATCGTAGAATTGGACCGAGAGCAAGTTGCCGAGCGCGTAGGAGGGAAAGTAGCCAAAGTAGCCTTCTGCCCAGTGCACATCCTGGAGCACGCCGCGCGCGTCGTCGGGTGGGGTGATGCCGAGGTACGTTTCCATCTTGGCATTCCACGCTTGCGGCAGGTCGGCCACCGCCAGCCGTCCCTCGATCAGTTCCTGTTCCAACTCGAAGCGCAAAAAGATGTGCAGGTTGTAGGTCACCTCGTCGGCCTCGGTGCGGATGAACGATGGCTCGACTTTGTTGATCGCCCGGTAGAAGGTATCCAGGTCAACTCCTGCCAGTTGCCGGGGAAAGACTTTGCGCAGGCGGGGGAGGTAATGTTTCCAGAAGTGGCGGCTGCGCCCGACGACGTTTTCCCACAGCCGCGATTGCGATTCGTGGACGCCGTAGGAGGCGCCGTCGAACAGCGGCGTGCGGCCCAGTTCGGCGCGCACGCCCTGGTCGTAGAGCGCGTGCCCACCTTCATGGATGCTGCTGAACAGCCCCCACGCCAGGTCGTTCTCGCGGAGGCGCGTGGTGAGGCGCACATCCTGGGGCGCGAAGGAGGTGGTGAAAGGATGGACGGAACGGTCCTGCCGCCCATAGGTGAAATCAAACCCCATGTCTCGCAACACGCGAATGCTGAAATCCCATTGCGCCTGGTCAGGGTACTTGCGGCGCAGGAACCGATCGTCTACCTGCCGTCCGCGCTCGGCAATGGCCCGGACGAGCGGGAGCAGGCCGTCTTTGAGTTCTGCGAATACGGCGGCTACTTGTTCCGTCTTCATCTCCGGTTCGTAACGGTCCAGCAGCGCGTCGTAGCGGCGCTCCGCGTATCCCAGCGCCTCGGCGTACTGGGTGGTGAGTTCGATCACGCGCTCCAGGTGCGGGCGGAAGGCGGCAAAGTCGGACGTCTCGCGGGCGCGTACCCAGGCATCGTATGAGAGGGCGTGGACGCGGGCGCGCTCGGCCATCAACGATTCCGGCACACGGCGCAGTTTGTCGTACTCGCGCCGGGCGACGCGCACCAGGCTGGCGTCGTCGGAATCGTAGGGCAGGGATGCAACCTCGTCGGCGGCCCGGTCGAGCAACTCGCCCGTTTCGTCGGCCACGAAGAGGGCGTGCTTGAGCGCGGTCACCGTCGCCAGGTGGTGCGAGCGCGCCTCGTTGCTGCCGGGGGGCATGGTGACCTGCTGATCCCAACTGAGCAGGGAGCGTACGGCATCCAGATCGGCGACTTGCGCCAATCGTTCCTTCAGGCGTTCGAGGTAGGTGCTCATTGTGTGCCTCCAATCAGATGTCGCAATGTTTGTGCATCCTGAACGGCATAGCCGCAGGCGTCGTTGTTGAAATAGGCATACACCGTGTGGCCCGCTTCGAGCCAGCGGCGGATGTGTGCGGCCCAGGGGCGGAGCGCCTCCGGCCCGTACAGTCCGCCGTAGACGGCGCCGGCGCCGTGGAAGCGGAGGTAGATGGCGTCGCCGGTGACCCAGGTGGGGCAGGGAAGGCCGGGCATGTCGAAGATGCAGAAGGCCAGGTTGCGGCTCTCCAGGATGCGCCGCACCGGTTCGACGAACCAATGCGGGTCGCGGAACTCGAAGGCGTGGGTGAGATCGGCGGGCAGAAGGGCGGCGAATGTCTCCAACCGCTCCGGGTTGGCGTGCCACCTGGGCGGGAGTTGCCACAGGATGGGGCCGAGGTGCTCACCCAGCCGCCGCGCCCGCGCCAGGAAGCGCTCCAGCGGCTCCTCGATCTCCTTGAGCCGTTTGATGTGCGTGATGATACGGTTGGCCTTGACGGCGTAGAGGAACCCTTCCGCGGCCTGCTCGCGCCAGCGGTCGAACGCTTCTTCGGACGGGAGGCGGTAGAAGGAGTAGTTGATCTCGACGGTATCGAACTCGGCTGCATAGTGCGTGTACCAGCGCGATTGGGCAAGGTCGGGCGGGTAAAAGACGCCGCGCCAGTGCGAATAGATCCAGCCGGAGGTGCCGATGCGGCAGCGTGGGTTCATCGGCGGCCCCTGCGTCGGGGGCGTTGGCGTTTGGGCCTCTGGGAGCGTCCCTCGGTTCGGGCCAGGTTGCGCAGCGCCTCGATGTAGCCGGCTTCGTTGAAGGGACGGTTATCGCGCAACACCTCGAATATCTCTTGCGCAAGGATGGCACCGATGGCGTGGATGGCTTCGTGGCGGGTGTACCCGGCGCGCATCAGCGCCTCCAGTGTCTTGGTGGTCTGGGGCGGATTGTGGCCGGCAATCTGGTTCTCGATGGTCTGGTGGATCGCGACGTGGGCGAAGGGGTTGGCGCCATCGCGGAGCACTTCTTGGTCTGGAGGCAGCGTCTCGGCCTGTTCCCAGATGTCATAGTACTCGGGATGCTGCTTGAGCATCTCGGCGGTGAGGGCGTCTTCTCCTTCCAGTTTCTCTCCGTTCATCACCGCTTCCCAGATGAGGCCCACGCGGGCGCGGGTGAGGTGGCGTAATTCTGCGAGTTTATCTTCCATTGCGCTACTCCTTCAGTCGGCTCCGGCATCGCGGGCAGAATGTGGTGTCCTTCACGTCGGTATCATGCAGGCTGTTGGAAAAGTGCATCACGCACTTGGGGTCAGGGCAGTGGCGCAGGCCGTAGGTGTGCCCCAGTTCGTGTACGGCCTCTTTCAGCACCCGCTCGCGGAACAGCGGTTCGTCTTCCGGCAGGCCGTAGAACGATTGGCGCAGGCGCGGGAGGGCGATGAAGGCATCGCGCCCCGGCATACCGGCCTGTCCGAAGATGAAGTTGAGGCCGGGGGTGTAGCAATCTGCGTCTATGATGCCCAGCACGCGCTCGGCTTCCGGGGCGTTGAGCGCGGCGAGCGCGGAGAGGATGGTATCGCCCACATATTGGCACCGCTGGCCGTCGTAGGCAGCAGGCGGGATGGGAATAGCGGGCGCGATGCGGCAGGGCCGGCCGAACGTCGCCGCGAGCGGCTCGATCAGACCGGAAAGGAGATCGTCTTGGACAGGGCCGAGTGGGACCAGCAGAATCATCCTACCTCACGCTCGTCGCGTGCCGGGCCGCATAAGCCACCGCCGCCGTCGCCAGGCCGCTCAGGATGAGGCCGCCCGCGAATGCGGTAAGGTGTGCCGGAATGTGCCAGATTCCATCCAGAATGACTGCCAAGATAAGCGACTATGAGGAGCAGCACGACTGCCCATCCACTCACGGGAGGGTCTGGGTGGATGATGAACTCGTCCAGGTGGCCGAGTGCTTGTGCCGGGCCTAGTACGGCGATGACGAGGCTGACGATCACCATGATCCCGGGTATGATCCGGCCGATGATGTCGTAGGAGACTTGAGGTACGAGTTCTGCAATGGCGCTCAAATCGGGTTTAGACATAGCCCTCCCCTTCTCGCTGCCCGCTTTCTGCTTCGTGCCTGATGCTTGTTCTACGGCTGCGCTCTCCTGCGTCAGCCCATACAACTCGTACACCAATATTTGTTCAAAGTCCAACAATAAGATTATACCCCCATTTCCCCCTCCGTGCCAAACGATGGAACATTCCCCGCGTCTATGGTGGAGTAGTGCGCGCTATAGTATTGCTCTCGAAAAACTGTCACAACCGCAAAGATTCTTGTAGGCGCGAATTGCAGGGGCGTCTACGTAGGTAGACGCCATGGCCGAGGTGGGGGAGGCTTGGCAGAACGGCTATGCTGAGCGGCTGATTCGTACCATCCGGGAAGAGGAGGTTGACTTATCTGAGTATCGGGACTACACTGAGGCCTACGACCAACTGGGGCAGTTTCTTGATGACGTCTACATGCACAAGCGTATCCACTCCGCGCTGGGGTATCTCATCTATGGGGGTCGGTACAATCACATCAAGGCGCATCTGGGCGCAGGTGATCGCTGTGAACATCTGGCCCACAACTTCCGCATGGAGGAGCGGCTGTGAGTAGAGAGTGGTTTGCGGTTCGCAAGGTCGGCGATGCAACCTGGGCGCTCAGCGATCAGGGCAGCGATATGATGTACCTCGTTGCCGGGAAGGAGCGCTGTCTGTTGATAGACACGGGGTGGGGGGTGGGCGACTTGGCTGCGCTGACGGCGTCGCTTTCGCCCCTGCCGCTGATGGTGGTGAACAGCCACGGCCATCCTGACCACATCATGGGTAACTGGCAGTTCGCCGAGGTCCACGTGCACGCGGCCGACGCGGCTACCGTGCGCGCTATGCCCGCGGCCATACCGCGCGCGTGGGTCTTGGAGCACGCCCTGCCAAAGCCCCTGCCGGCCGATTTCGTGCCCGACGCCTGGGCTGTGACCGGGGCGGGCTCCCTGGTGACGATCCAAGACGGGCACGTCTTCGACCTGGGGCGGCGGACCCTGGAGGTGATCCGGGTGCCGGGGCACACGCCTGGCTCCATCTGCCTGTTGGACCGGCAGGCCCGGCTCCTGTTCACAGGCGACACCGTGCTGCCCGGGTCAATCTGGCTGCACCTGGCTGAATCACTCCCGCTGCGCCGGTTTCACGAGAATTTGCAGCGGCTGCAGGGTTTTGCCGGCGCGTTCGATGCTATCCTGCCAGGCCACGCCGATCCGCAGGCGCTGCCGCTGTCCAAGGGCATGCTGGACGATTTGGTGGCCGGCATCGAACGCATCCTTGCCGGTGAACTCGTCGGCCGTGAGGAAAGGACGTTTGCCGGCGACGGGCTGCGCTGCGACTTTGGCTCGTGCGGCATCGTCTACCGTCCCGACCGCCTGTAAGGGGCAAGTGACCGTGTACTGTGGCCTGACCCGCCGGTGCTGCTGATGCAAGCATGTCACTGAGCTGGCGGTTGTCTGGGTATCAGTTGGTAGGCGCTCTCGCCTTTTTCGTCTTTGTGCAAATAGAACAAATGTGCTATAATTTGGAGGTTGTTGACTTCGGGCTGATCAACCGCGTCGCGCAGGCGTGATCAGACCCTCGTCGTGCTGTAAATAGCACCACCCGGGTTCCTTCGACGCCTATTCCCGCCTGGAGGGCGAGGTTGTCGTGCGTGTGGACCCGACGCGGGTCGCGTTCTGGAAATACGACAACGCGGGCAAGCCGTATCGCGAGTTCCCGTACGTCGGCGAGGGCCGGGTGGTGCGGGAGAACGTCGAGTCGTGCCTGTGAGGAGGGCGGGTCAAATATGGACTATCGCACGTTATGCCTCAAGCAGCAAACCGAGTTGCGCGGCCTGCTGGCCGATTCCGGCCAATACGACCAAGCCATCGCGCTGTTTCTGCGCCAGCACGCGATGCTCCACTCGGTGCGGATGGCGCAAACCGGGGATTGGTCGTTCGAGGACGCCGTCTTGGACGATATGACCGAGGAGCAGATCCGGCGCATCCCGCCGAAAGACGAACATTCCATCGCCTGGCTTATCTGGCACATTGCCCGCTGCGAGGACATCGCGATGAACCTGCTGGTGGCGGGCAGCCCGCAGGTGCTGAACCAGGGTGGCTGGCTGGAGCGGATCAAGACGCCGATCTGTCACACGGGCAACGAGATGACCGAGGCAGACATCGTCGGTTTCAGCGCCGCGATTGACATCGAGGCGCTGCGCGACTATCGCGCGGCGGTGGGCCGCCGGACGCGGGAAATCGTCGGGGCGCTCACCCCGGCAGAGTTGAAGCGCAAGGTGGACCCGGCGCGTTTGCAGCGCGTGTGGGATGAGGGCGCCCTGGTCGAAGCGGCGCGCCCCATCGCCGATTACTGGGGCAGCCGCACGGTGGCGGGGCTGCTGTTGATGCCGGCCACGCGGCATCATATCGTCCATCTGAACGAAGCGCTGAAGATCAAGCGGAGGCGTGAGTGAAAAACCCTAAAGACAAAGCCGCGGTCATCAAACGGTTCCCGCGAGGGGCACGTTTCCGGGTGCGAATCCAAGCGCAAGGAGACTTTTGACCTGGGGCGGAGGCTGGCGCAGGAGTTGAGCAGCGTAGCTGCAGAATGAACAAATTCTATGGAGGTAAATGATGCCAAGACCTACGAGCAAGAGAGATTTGATGGTGGCGATTGACCAAGAGCGTGGAAAGTTAGAGGCAATTCTGGTAACTTTGAAGCCCGAGCAAATGGTCGAGCCTGGCGTAGTGGGCGAGTGGTCAGTAAAAGATGTGCTGGCTCACCTGGTCGAGTGGGAGCAGATGGCGTTGGGGTGGTATCGGGCCGGCCTGCGGGGGGAAACCCCCGACTTGCCGGCGCCGGGATACAAGTGGAATCAGACGCCGCAGCTCAACCAGATTTCACTGTGAGAGTACAGCAATGCCAGAACTGCCCGAGATCACCGTCCTGGCCCGCCAGATGCAGGATGCGCTGGCGGGCCGGGTCTTCAGCGGCGTCGAGGTGTTGCAGCCCAAGTGCCTGAACGTCCCGCCGGAGGAGTTCCGGGCCGCGTTGAGCAGCGCCGCGATCCGCGCCGTGACGCCGCGCGGCAAGTGGGTGCGCGTCGAAACGACGAACGGCTGGCTGCTGCTCTGCCTGGGAATGGGCGGCGAGATCCTGCTCACCGACCGTGATCACCTGCCGGAGAAGCGTCGGCTGATTTTCGACTTGGCGGACGGCGCTGCGCTGGCCGTCAACTTCTGGTGGTTCGGGTACGCGCATTACACCGCCGACCTGGCCGCCCACAAGATGACGGCCGAGTTGGGGCCGGACGCGCTCGGCCTGAGCCTGGACGATTTCCGCGCGCTCCTGCGCGGGCGCAAGGGAGCGATCAAGCCGTTCCTGCTCGACCAGCGGCGCGTCGCCGGCATCGGCAACGTCTACGTGCAGGACCCGTTGTTCGCGGCGCGCGTCCACCCGCTGCGCTCCATCGCCTCATTGAGCGACGACGAGGTGGCCGCGCTCTGGCGGGCCATCCAGGAGACGCTGCAAACGAGCGTTGACCGGGGCGGCAGCGCGTGGGAGATGGACTTGTATGGGCGCAAGGGCGGGTGGGATCAAAGGTATCTGCGAGTGGCATACCGGGAGGGGCAGCCTTGCCCGGCCTGCGGCACGCCGATCGTCAAAATCGAGACTGGCAGCACTCACACACACATCTGCCCGGCCTGCCAACCGTTGTGAGATAAGGGAGGTTACCACCATGGCAGACTTTTCATTGGCACAGCTCAACACGTTCATCGTCCGTGCCAAGGCAGCTACCTACGTCGGCGGCGGGGCGAAGTGCCTCTCCTACCGGCCCGGCTCGCACGACCTGCAGTTTCACGAAGGCGCGTTCTCGTACCTGGACAGCTACTTCGGCGGCGCGGACTTCATCGGGCAGGAGGTCGTCTACTATGAGGGGAAGCCGGTCTGGGCGATGAACTACTATGGCCGCATCCTGGAGCCGACGATGATCACCGGGGAGGAGACCGGCCGGCTCATTCAGGAGAGCCTGTCGAAGATGTATCACGAAGGGCGTTTCCTGGGGGGCTTCGAGCATGCGGCGGGCGACAGCACCTACGTGGACACCAGCGAGGGAGATGTGGCCTCGTTCACGGGGAAGGAGTGGATCGTGCGCCGGGGTGTCAAAGTGTACGAGTTGGTGTATCATGGCGGGCTGGTGAGGGATTAGCACTCTCCTGTGACGGAAGTAAGGTGGAGAGGCTGTCACGAAGCACATTCGTGTGGCATCATATAGTGTGACGACCTTGACGAGCCGCTATTGGATTGTGGGAGCGTCGAGGCAAAACCAAAAGAGAGGCTTGCCATGCAGTATCGTAGACTGGGCCGCACGGGCCTCGAGGTCGGCGCCATCGGGCTGGGCCTGGAGCACTTGAACGGCAAGCCGCGCGAGACGATGGTTGCCGTCGTCCACGCGGCGATCGAGCGCGGCGTGAACTATTTCGACGTGGTCTTTTCCTTCCCCGAGTTTCTGGACAACGCCGGCGCGGCGTTCCGCGGATACCGCGAGCGCGTCATCCTGACCGGCCATCTGGGTTCCACTGAGAAGGACAGCCAGTATCACAAGACGCGCAACGTCAAGAAGAGCGAGACGTTTTTCCACGACGTGCTGCGACGGATAGGGACCGACCACGTGGATGTGCTCTTCCTGCACAACTTTAACACGCTGAAGGAGTACGACGCTATCCTGCAACCGAAGGGCCAACTGGAACTGGCGCGCCGGCTGCGCGAGGAAGGCAAGGCACGCGCCATCGGCATCAGCGCCCACAATGCCGAGGTGGCGCTGAAAGCCATCCAGAGCGGTCACGTGGACGTGGTGATGTTCCCGATCCACCTGGCGAGCCACGCCGCGCCGGGACGCAAGGAGATGCTGGCGGCCTGCGTGACCCACGGCGTCGGCGCGGTGGCGATGAAGCCCTACGCCGGCGGGCGGCTGTTGAGCGGCGAGCGCACGCTCCGCCTGGCCGGCTACCAGACGGGCCGTGGGGCGACCAAGGTCAAAACGACGCACCCCATCACCCCGGTGCAGTGCATCCATTACACACTCTCCCAGCCGGGTGTCTCGCTTGCCCTGACCGGCTGCACGAGCGTGGAGCAGTTGACGGCGGCGCTGGCCTACTGGGAGGCGACGGAAGAGGAGCGAGATTTTTCGCCGCTCATGGCAGACTTTCAGCAGTACGTCGAGGGGGAGTGTGTTTACTGCAACCATTGCCTGCCCTGCCCGGCGCAGATAGACATTGGCCAGGTCAACCGTCTGCTGGATATGGCGCAGCAACAACTGACGGCGGAGCTAAGAGCGGCCTACGCGGCACTCCCCGCCAAAGCCTCCGCCTGTACCCGGTGTGGCGCTTGCGAGGGGCGTTGCCCCTTCAGGGTGAGCGTGATCGCCAGGATGGAGCAGGCGATCGCGCTGTTTGGAGCATGATGGGGTTTCGGGGGTGTAGACGCTGAGCTGGGGTGGATGGTCGAGGCAGGAGCGAAGGCATTGAAGCCGCTGCGCTTCATCGGGGAGCCGATAGAGGTCGCGTTCGACGCGCCGCCAACGTTCGAGAAACGGCCGGGTTGCCCCGACGGCTTCACCTGGCGCGGCGAGACCTACCGCGTCGTCGAGCTTTTGGCCGCGTGGTGCGATGTTACGCGCCGGGGCAAGATGGCTCAGAATATGACCGTTGCGCACCTGGCCGTGGCCGCCCATCGTGGCTCCTGGGGGGTGGGGCGGTTCACCTTCCGCGTGCGCACCGATTCCGGGCAGGTCTTCTGAAGCAGGCTATTTCAGGGCGGTTTACCGCCCTTCGGCCTTTGGCCCGACGATTCATCGTCGGGCGACTGAGCCGCGAGGCAGGCGTTCTGTCGCGGCCTCTCAATAGGCAATTGGTATTATCTCCGAAGGGCGTCGGCGCTTGACACCCTGCCCGCCGGCAGTATAATTAGAACAGATGTTCTATTCCGGCGTGGAACCACAACAGGGTGCAGCGCGATGCGAGTAGCCTGTCTCCTGGCCCCCCCACCTGCCGGTGCAGGTGGAACGGCAACGTGATCCATCCCTGGCCGCAGCCCCCCTGGTCATCGGCGGGCGGCCGTGGGACGCGGGGGCAGTGCTCGACTGCTGCCCCCAGGCGCAGGCCGCCGGGGTATTTCCCGGCATGCGCCTGGCGCAGGCCGAGAAGTTCTGCCCCGGCGCCTGCTTCGTCTCCGCCCGCGAGGAACGTTACCGCGCCGCCCACGACGTGCTGGTCGGTGTGGCGAGCGGCTTCACGCCCGCCGTCGAGAGCGTCAGCCTGGGCCTCCTCTACGCCGAGGTGTCCGGGCTGAAGCAGCGCTACGGTTGCGAGCCGCGCCTGGCCCACCAACTGGCGCGGGAGGCCGAACGGGCGTCCGGCCTGGCGGTGCGGGTGGGCATCGCCGGCGGCAAGTTTGTGGCCGAGCAGGCCGCCTGTGCCGCCCGGCCGGGCAGCGGCTGCACCGTACCCCCTGGCGACGAGCGTGCCTTTTTCTCCCCCCTGCCCCTGTCCGTCCTTCCCGCCGACCCTGAGATGGTGCGCCGCCTGCACCTCCTGGGCGTGCGCACGCTGGGAGCGCTCGCGGCGCTCCCCCGCCTCGCCCTCGTGCGCCAGTTCGGCCCCCACGCCGGGCCGCTCCACGACCTGGCACGCGGGGTGGACCCGCGCCCGGTGCAGCCGCAGGCGCCGCCGCCGGCGCTGGAGCGCACGCACACCTTCGACGACCCTCTGGATGACCGCAGCCCGCTCCTGGCCCACACCGCGCAGGTGGCCGCCGAACTCGCGGAGACGCTCGCCCGCCGCGGCTATCAGGCCGAGGGATTGCGCTTGCGTCTGGAAGAAGAGAACGGCAAGACACACGCCGTTGGCGCCCCGGTCAAGCCGCCCTCGGCCGACGCTACGCACCTTGCCCGCCTGAGCGCGCGTCTGCTGGGCGAACTGACGCCCGCCGCGCCCGTCGCCGCCCTCACCCTCACCGTCTACCCACTGCGTCCCTTCCACCTGGGCGCCACCCAACTGACCCTCTTCGCCGGCGCGCTCGACGTCTTCCGCGGCGCCCTCGGCCTGTCTCAAGGCCGGTATCGTGAGCCTCTGTGGGAGGCGCTGCGCCAGCTGCGGGAGCGCTTTGGGGAATGGATCGTCGTCGTCGCCTCGCTCTTGAGCCCACCCCTGCCGTGCCCGATCCAGGTCACCACCGACCCTGAGGGGCTGCCGATGGCGCTGGTCTGGCCCGACCGCATCCGCGAGGTTGTCGCCGTCTACGAGACCTGGCGCGAGCGCACCCGCTGGTGGAGCCTGCCCATCGAGCGCGACTATGTCCGCCTGGAGACCGCCGACGGGCAGGTGCGCGTCGTCTCTACGATCTGAGGAGCGGCCAATGGCTGCTGGAGCGGCGTCACCTTTTCCACGGTCTGACCCTCGCGCTGGAGAACAGCGCCCGCATCGCCGAACGCTGCGCCCCGGCATACGAGTACCTGCCCGCTGGGCCCCAGGTCTTGCCGCGCTTCCCCGTGCCCGGTGGCCGCTCCGCGAACGATTACCTGCGCGAGTTGTGTCTTGAGGCGCTGCGCGAGCGCTACCCTACGGGCCCTCCACACGAACTGCTGGCGCACGAACTGGCGGTGATCCGCGAGGCCCACCTGGCCGACTATTTTCTCATCGTCTGGGACATCGTGCGTTTCGCCCGCAGGATGAGCATCCGCTGCCAGGGGCGGGGCAGCGCGGCCAACTCACTGGTGGCGTATCTGTCGGGCATCAGCCCCATTGACCCGCTGGCCTGCGACCTGGTCTTCGAGCGCTTCCTCTCGCCGGAGCGTGCCGGCCCGCCCGACATTGACGTGGACTTTGCCGCCGACCGGCGCGAGGAGGTGATCCAGTACGTGTACCGGCGCTACGGGGAGGCGCATGCGGCGATGGCCTGCACGCTGGTGACCTTCCGTGCCCGCTCGGCGGTGCGCGACGTAGCGCGGGCGCTGGGTTTCCCTCCGGCGCTCGTCGAGCGGCTGGCAGGCGGCAGCGATTGGGACGTGGGCGACGAGGGAGAGGGCGAGGGGGATGGAGAGACGCCGGACTTGGCCGATGCCGGCGGTGTCGAGGAGGCGCGGGCGCTGGTCGCGTCCTGCGATGCCGGGTTGGCGGAAAAGCCCTTCCAGCACCTGCTGCGCCTGGTTCCGCAGTTAGAGGGTCTCCCGCGCCACCTGGGGATCCACAATGGGGGGATGGTGCTGGCGGGACGTCCGCTGTGCGAGATCGTGCCTCTGGAGCCGGCAACCATGCCCGGCCGTGTGGTCACGCAGTGGGACAAGGATAGCCTGGAAGGGGCAGGGCTGATCAAGTTCGACCTGCTGGGGTTGCGCATGCTCTCCGCCATCGAGGATGCCGTCACCATCGTCGAGGCGCAGACGGGAGAGCGTCCCGACCTTGACAGGCTGCCTCGCGACGACCCGGCGGTCTACGAGATGCTCTGTCGTGGTCAGACGGTGGGTGTCTTTCAGGTGGAGTCACGCGCTCAGGCCAGCCTGATCTCGCGCTTCCAGCCGCGCACGTTCTCCGACCTGGTGATCGAGATCAGCCTGATCCGCCCGGGGCCGCTCCAGGCACAGATGGTACACCCCTACCTGCGCCGCCGCGAGGGGCGGGAGTTGGTCACATACCCTCATCCGCTGCTGGAGGAGGCGCTCTCGGAGACGCTGGGGGTGATCGTCTTCCAGGAGCAGGTGTTGAAGGTGGCGCGCGACCTGGCGGGGTTCACGCCGGGGCGGGCGGAGTTGTTGCGCCGGGCGCTGGCACACAAGCGTGCGGACGAGCAGGTGGCGCGCTTCCGCCAGGAGTTCATTGACGGGGCCGTGGCGCGGGGCGTGGCGCGCGAGGTGGCGGAGCGGGTCTTGGCGCAGTTGCAGGCGTTCGGCGGCTATGCCTTCCCCAAGAGCCACGTGGCGGCCTTCGCCGTGCTCACCTACCAGTCGGCGTGGCTGCGTTGTCATCATCCGGCGGCCTTCTTCGCCGGCCTCTTGCGGAATCAGCCGATGGGCTTTTACCCGGCGCACGTGGTCGTCTCCGAGGCGCGCCGCTGCGGGGTCGCGATCCGCCCGGTGGACGTAGAGGCGTCGGGGCTGTTGCCGACGGTCGAGGGGCAGGCGCTGCGCATCGGGCTGGCGACGGTGACGGGGTTGGGGGAGGCCGGCGGGCGGAGCGTGGTCGAGGCGCGGCGCTTCGGGCCGTTCCGTTCGCTCGCCGACTTTTGCCGGCGCACGCGCCTGGGCCGGCGCGCGGTGGAGGGGCTGATCTGGGCGGGGGCATTCGACCGCTGGGGCGTGCCGCGGCGGCAACTGCTGTGGGACCTGGAGGCGGCGCTGGAAGCAGCCGAGGCCCCGCCGGCCCTGCCGCTGCCGGAGGGGGAGGAGGAGCGCCCGCGCTTCGGCTTCCTCTCCTCACGCGGGCGGCTGTGGGCGGAGGTGGCGCACACCGGGGTGGCAGCGACGGCGCACCTCACCGCGCTGGTGGCGGAGCGGCTGCGCGCGCTGGGGGTGACGTCCAGCGGGCGCTGGCGGCCTTGCGTGACGGGGTCAGGGTGCGTGTGGGTGGGGTGGTGGTCTCGCGCCAGCGCCCGCCGACGGCGAAGGGCACGGTGTTCCTGGCGTTGGAGGACGAAGAAGGACTGGTCAACGTGATTCTGAGGCCGGAGGTATACGAGGCCAGCCGCGAGGCGCTGAAGGCGACGTTCGTGGCCGTCGAGGGGCGCGTGCAGCGGCAGGGGCAGGCGGTCAGCGTGGTGGGACAGCGGGTAGCGGCAGTGGAGGTGGGAACGGAGTGACAGAGACCTCGATGCAAGGGAACGAGCGAGCGCACGGTGTGTGTCCTGCGGTTTTTGACGTACGGGCGAATCTGCACTATACTAGCCCGCGTTAGCAGGTGAAATGCCTCGCGGCTTGGCCCGGCCCGAGGCGGTGGACAAGACGGTGTGGGCCGTCTGGCGGATAGGATTCTCCCACAGGCCCGCCCGTCGTCGAGGTTCACTCGGACGTGTGGCGGGCTTTTCATTGCGGAGGAGAGACGACCCGATCCCCCGGCAGCAATTCGGGGCTGCGCGACCTCACCACAATCGCTTCATCCCCCAACTGGGGTTGATATACGGCCAGCCAGAGCGCGTGTGGGGCGTAGGCCAAGGCCAGCGCGGTGTAGAGCCACAGCGGCAGTTGGCCGTCGAGCACCACGCCCCGGCCGGGCGGGATGGGAGGCACGATCAGCCCTTCCGCTTCTGCATAGTCCAGGTGTGTCTTGGTGAGCGCGACGGCCACGTGTGTATGATCGGCGCGGGGCCACAGGCGCACTTGCACAGGGGAATCGGCGGGCGGGGCGCCCAGGCGTACTCTCGGGGGGCTTATCCAGCCCAGACGCACGTCGAACTGATAGAACGGTTCGGGGTATGCCAGCAGTGCTGCAGCCACGTAGAGCCAGTTGGGCCCCCGACCATACAGCCCCAACGGTGTGGCCTCGGGCAGGTAGTCGAGCACCGCGGGCAGGTGCGCGGGCTGCCAGGGATGCGCTCCGGCTTGCGGGCCCTGATCGCCCCTAGACGCCACGCCCAGGGAATGGGCCAGGCGATCGAGGTCTATGGCCGTTTCGACCGGCGCAGAGGCCAGGTGGGAACGACGCAGGGCGATGGGATCGTAATCGAAGAGACGGGCGACGCGTTCCAGTAACGCATCGAAAGCGGGGCCGCCGACCTGCATGCCCCAATCCAGGCCGGCGATGACGCCCTCGAGTACCGGCTGTGTCGTCGTCACCCGGCTCTGGCCGTGCAGTTCCGAGCGCAGGTCGGCCAGCACGATCAGGTTGTGGTGGGCGGCCAAATCGAGCCAGGTGACGCGGGCCGCCTCGTCCGGTGTGAGCAGGACGGCGTGGGTGCAATGGTCGAAGATGGGCTCCTGCCAGGGCTGCGGACGTCCGCCGGCATCCACGATCAGCGGCAGTGGACGGCGGGCGAGGCTGGCACAGACGTATTCGACAAAGGCCGGCGTCCAGGTCTTGGGAACCAGGAGGGTGCGCGTCAGGTCCGGGTCGGTATCGGCGACCCAGTCCCCTTCGCCGTCGGGGGCAGCGCGCAGGACATAGTGCTGGACATTGCGCGTGCGCAGGGCCTGGCTCAGGCGGTAGGTCAGGACCGATTTGCCGCTGTTGGGCGGCCCGCCGATCAGCACGGCTGGATAGAGTTCCATTGCATCGAGCCTTTCTGTGTAGGAGGATGACGGATATGACCCAGAACAGCACCCTGGTCGCCACGATGGCCGGCGGCCCGCAGATCGTGACCTTTGCGCTGGACGAGTTGCTGCGGCGCGGCGAGGCGATCGAAGAAGTTGTCGTAGTGCATCTTTCCCCCCGCGATGACCCCCTTACCGGTCAGGCGCTTGTCAAACTGGCCGCCGAGTTCCCCGGCGATTGCTACGCGGGGCGGCCCTGCCGCCTGCGCTTCTTCCCCATTCGCCAGGGCAACACGAGGCTGGAAGACATCCGGGATGACGCGGCGGTCAATGTGGCCTGGAGCGCGATCTATGAACTGATCGCCTCGCTCAAGACGCAGGGGCGGCGGCTGCATGTGTGTATCGCCGGTGGACGGCGCATCTGTGCGCTCCTGGCGATGAGCGCGGCGCTGTTGCACTTTGATCACTACGACCGGCTGTGGCACATGTACACGCCGGCCGAGTTTCTGGAGCGGGCCCGCGACGGGCGGGTGATGCACGCCCGTCCCGAGGACGGCGTGCGGTTGTTGCAGGTGCCGGTGATGCCGTGGGGCGCCTATTTTCCGGGGCTGCGGGCGTTGGCGCAGGCGACGCCGCAGGAGGTGATGGCTGCTCAGATGCACTGGCTCGACGAGGGGGAGCGGGCGCGTTGCCGGGCGGTAGTGGCGCACCTCACGGGGCGGCAATTGGACACGCTGCGGGCGCTGGCTGCCGGTCAGAGCCCGCAGGAGGCCGCCGAGACGCTGTGTGTCACGGTCAAGACGATCCACGCTCACAAGACGGTGATCCTGAACGAATGTCGCAATGCCTGGGAACTGCCGCCGGACGCGCGGCTGGATTATCATTTCCTGCGCGAAAAGTTCGGGCGCTATTTCGGGCAGGGCGGCGAAAGCCTGTAGCGGCATCTCGATGCCGGCTGTTGACAGCCGGGATGCATCCCGCGGCGGGCGAGGCAACACCGCGATCGCCTGCCCGGGGCGGTAGACGAATGCGAGATGCCGTGACGGCCTCATGATAGCATGAAAGGGGGTGGAAGACATTGGAACAGATTCCAAAATCATTTGGAGGGCATTCTATTGGAGTAGAAACGGAAATGGGGTATACTATACGCAGCGGGAGGTCAATGGCCGATGACGGATGAACAGATGAAACGTGATGTCTACCTGGCAGCGCTGGCGGGGCTGCTGCACGATGTGGGCAAGTTCGCGCAGCGGGCGGCCGGGCGAGGTTCGGCTGACAGCGAAACCGCCAAGCAGGACTTTGGACATTACCATGCAATGCTAACATACGATGTCATTCCCGCGTTGATACCGGACGTCTTGGGGAATGAGGTCAAACGTACATTGCAGTGGGCCGCCGGCTATCATCACCAGCCACGTGATGAGCGGGGGAAAATCGTGCAACTGGCCGATCATCTCTCGGCAGGAGAACGAGAGGATGACGAGGACAATCTCACACCCTATCTGGAATCCATATTTTTCCGGCTGGGTGGGTATGCGCCGCAGGGCAAGAAAGGATACCTGCCGCTAGAAGTACTTGACCCCGCCAGTGAGTTCATCTTTCCCTACGAGCGCGACCTGCGCTGGGATGATGTCCGCCAGCAAGAGTACGACAAACTATGGCAGCCATTTAAGGATCGGGCCGGACAACTGCCCCATGATTCGTTGCCTGTCTTTCTGGAAGCCATGTTGGACTTGCTGCAACGCTATACCTGGTGCATTCCGTCGGCCTACTACCACAGCGTCCCCGACGTGAGCCTTTATGACCACAGCCGGATGACGGCAGCGCTGGCGGCGTGTTTTGCCGCCGATCGACGGGATAGCGCGTGGTGCCATGCCCGATTAGATGAGTTTTGGAACGGCAAAGCGGGCGAGCCGGTTGCCTTGCTGGTCGCCGGCGATATTTCTGGCGTGCAAAGGTTCCTCTACTCGCTGGCTTCGGAGAATGCGGCCAAGTCTTTGCGGGGCCGCTCGGTCTATCTACAACTGCTCACGGAAGTGGTAGCGCAATATCTGCTCCACGAGTTGGACCTACCGTTGACCAATCTGCTCTACGCCGGCGGCGGGAATTTCTACCTGATCGCCCCCGTCAAACCCGGGAAGTCGTTGGCCGATTTGCAGGCTGAGGTGACGCGCAAGTTGTTCGACGCGCACGAGGGCAACCTGCGGCTGGCGTTGGCCTGGACGCCGGTGCAGGCTGCCGAGTTCAAGAGCGGCGTTTTCGTGCAAGCCTGGGATCGGCTGCACGACCGGCTCCGACGGGTCAAAGAACGACCGTTGGCCGAGTTGACCGCCGATGCCGTGCAGGCAAAAGTAGGGGTTGGGTATGGCGAGGGCGGCCAGATAGACACGTGTCCAATCTGCGGGCGCGAGGAACAAGGCGTGGGTGACGAAGGATGCCGCTTGTGCCGGTCTTTTGCCGATCTGGGGTATGAAGTGGCCCACGCGACGCACATGGTGATGGCCGTGGGGACGCCGGCCAAGCCACACCCACGCATTGATCGCTGGCATCAGGGGCTAGAGCAGTTCGGCGTCAATGTGTGGATGGTTGACGTTGACCAGCCGAAAACGGGCAGCGGCCATCAATATCTGCGAGGTGGACCCGACCAGGCGGAATGGGTGCGAGTGTATCCATTGCAGGAGGGTAAGGGGCGTGAGCAGACGCTGATCGTCGAGGCGCAGGCTAAAGCGAAAGCCCCTCTAGTACGCGCGTTTCGCCCGTTCGCGCAACTTGTCCCGCTCAAGCGGGATGGTGATGCCAAAACCTTCGACGAGTTAGCAAAAGACAGCCGGGGCATCGAGCGTTGGGGTGTGTTGCGGATGGATGTGGATAATCTTAGCGATCTGTTCCGCAAGGGGTTCCGACGCGATGAGCATGACGCGCTGACACTTTCGCGTGTGGCCGCGCTTTCCTTCTCTTTGCGGCTATTCTTTGAAGGTTACCTGCCCACGATCGGCAAGAGCAAAGCGGAATGGAAGGACAGGCTCTATCTGCAATATGCCGGCGGTGATGACCTGTTCATAGTAGGCGCGTGGGACGCGCTGCCTGAATTTGCTGCAGAGGTGCGCAAAAAGCTCGGCGAATACGCCTGCGACAATCCCTGCGCGACGCTCTCCGGTGGCATCACCCTGCACCCGGAAAAATTCCCACTCTACCGCGCAGCCGATGAAGCGCACGAGGCAGAACAAGCCGCCAAGCGGTTGAAACGGAGCCAGGTGGTAGGTGCGAGGCAGAACCAGACAGAGCCGAAGGAAAAAGATGCCCTCTGTTTTCTGGATTTGCCGGTGGGCTGGGATGAGTTTGATGCAGTCAAGTCGCTGACAGAGCAATTGGCTGAGTGGGTGAGCAAGGGCAAAGCGCCCAAAGCCTTGCTCCAGAATCTGCTCACACTGTACCACGAGTGGCAGCGAGGGCGAGAAAAAGCCCTGAAGAAGCGCAAGCCCCAGCGCGATCAGTTCTATTTCGGGCCGTGGATATGGCATGCGGTTTATCAGTTGGGCCGTACAGCATCTGCCAAAGGAACTCAAGTGGAGGTGATAGACGCGATCGAAGGTTGGTTGAGCAGTTTGCTAACAGACCAGTTATTGATCGCCCGGTTAGGCCTGGCGGCGCGCTGGGCCGAGTTATTGATCCGTTCCTGAGACGTCCATAGCAGGCGCTAGGCGCGCCAGAATATTCGGAGGGAGGATAAAATGGGTGCAAATCGTTCATCTTCTGGTCCCCGAGGACCGCTAAACCCCAGTCCCAAGTGGAGCGTCGATGGTGTACTGGCTGACATTCCTGCTATCATCGGACGAGCGGATATGGCGCAAAAGCTGATCGAACGAGCCGAAGAAGTAGCGCAAAATATCGTGGGTGACAAACGAGAAGATGTCACCACTAGCCAGATTCGTAATCTATTTGGGCCAGTACGCCAGATTCAACTGGTTTGGAAGAAATCCGAGAACGCTACTGAAGGGTTGCGCAAAGTGATGCTCTTGCGTCCCAAGATTGCTTACCAGGCTGAGCGTTCCCGCAAGCCGGGATTCCGCAGTTTGGAAAAAGTGCTGGATAAAGCCATCGAGGAAATCGGCAAGGGGCAAGACGCTAACGAGCAGACGGAACGCTTCCGTCGGTTCGTTGAGTTCTTTGAAGCGATTGTTGCCTATCACAGCCGTGTACTTGTTTAGCGTCAAGTGGGAGTGGGTTGCGGTGGGCCTAGGGCGAGCGGGTTTCCCGCAGTGCGCTGTAGCGCAGTC
>FWPU01001857.1_pt1 | contig 61043 bp, 58 predicted proteins | sample 2228361 | NCBI WGS metagenome assembly FWPU01 (sample SAMEA103939777, study PRJEB20133) | metagenome
TCCTCGCCCATCTCATCAGCCTGGTGGGCGCCAAAGCCCGCATCACGCTCGAAATCAGCGTCGAAGTCCCGGGCGGCATCCCTGAAGACCGCACCCGGATTGTGTCTGAGAATTGTAGCGCCTTGAAGTTCAGAAGCCATGAATTCGAGGAGGAGTAGTGCGCCTTTTTCATCGCTGAAGGTATTATGCGCGGGGGACATTTGTGTTCTGAGCAAGAAAGGACAGAGTATCATGCAACAGACAGGCTTCACCTATCAACTACGCACAGCTGTGACCTGGCACATCATCTGTGAGCTGCTGCGCTGGACAGGTACGCTCTCAGCATGGATGTAATGCTGGCTTTCATGGGCTATGAGGATACCAGCGGCTTCGGCGGAGGTTTGCGGGAGGCGCTGAGGTGGTTCCCTGCAGTGTGGGCGGATGTGTCTGCGAGCGCCGATGCTGAGGATGGGGGTGCGCGGAAAGCGGCGAAGTATTGGCTGCTGAGCCGCCCACAGGACGTAAGCGCCCCTCCAGTGTTGCTTGACATGCGTGGGAAGGTCTACGCGATTGCGAAGCCAGACAAACCGTGGGATTGCTGGCATGAGTATCAGGTCAATGGGCGCAAGCTGCTGCCGATCGTCCATCGTGTCGAGACGATGTTGGCTGGTGGGAAGATCGCAGTCTGAGCAGCGTCCCCGGGAGGCCCTGGCGGCTTACGAAGAGGCGATGCGCACCCTGGCCCCTTTCTTCCTGCGCTTGCCCGCGGCCTTCGCCGACCGGATGGCCTACATGGTGTGGGATTACCTCGCCGCCTGCGCGGCTACTGGCGCCCAACCGGATGAGGACCTGCTCCGGCCCGTTCAGGAGGCGCTGCAGGGCGAGGCGTAGGGCAACGCCTGCTCCAGTGCGCGCGTGTGCAGGACGCGCCGGCGCCGGCCGCCACGTCTGCAGCCTCCACCCCCGCCGCTATACAAACTCGTGCTCTAGCCAAATGTGATGTATAATCTCGCTACATCATGATGGAGGATAGCGCCATGTGCGCCCTAACCAAGAAACCGCTTCAGGTTTACCTGGATGTGGACCAGGAGCAAGCTCTGAGGGCTCTGGCGCAGCGGCTTCAGGTCCCTATGGCCGAGCTGGTCCGACGTAGCGTGAGCCTCTTCCTGGCCGAATTGCCGGTCGAGGATGACCCGGCCATGCGCATCGTGGGGCTGGGATCAGGCCCTTCCGATCTGGCCGAGCATCACGATCGCTATCTCATCGAGTTGGAAAGGCGAATTGAACGATGGTAGTACAAACAAAACCGCTGGCCGAGGTGATGCAAGTCGCGATTCGCGTGCTGTGCAGAGAGATTGGCCTGGCTGACACGATGCGCTTCGTCGGCCAGTTTACAACGGGTTATGGCGATTACACGGCTGAGCGCGATGAACTGTTCAAGGACATGACCTTGGACGATATGATCGCGGGGATCAAGCAACGACGCAATCAGGCTGTCACGCCACCGCCCGCTGATGCATAGACCACGGGGATTCAAGCCCTCAGGCCGGTCTGCCGGCGTGCGACAAGCGACCGGCCGGCGCCTCGCGTCCGATCCTTGTCCCCTGGATCGCTGGCAACGCTATCTCCGTCAGCTCATCGTTGCCGGGCTGTCGCGCTCGCCCGCGCCTTGTAGATCTCCATGATCGCCAGGATCAGCGCGCCCGGCGCGGCGAACAACAGCCACATCTGCCAGGACATGGCCTGCGTGCGCAGCAGCGACTGCAGGAACGGCAGTTCGGTGGCCAGAATGTGAATCCCCAACGCGAGCGCCATGCCGATCATCAGCACCGGATTGTTGCGCACCGGCACGCGGAACGCTGACTTGCTCTCAGACCGACAGTTCAGCACGTGGTAGAGTTGGAGAAGCACCAGCAAGGTCAACAGGCTGCTGCGCGCGGCGACCTCATCCCAGCCATTGCGCATCATCAGCGCCCAGGCGATGAAGCAGATGAGCGCCATGGTCAGCCCGCTCAGCAACACTTACTCAATCATCTTGCGGTTGAATAGCCCCTCTGACGGCGGACGCGGCGGGAGCTTCATGACCCCTTTCTCGCCCGCTTCGAAGGCCAGCGCCACATCCTGGATGCCATTGGTGACCAGGTTGAGCCACAGGATCTGCACAGCCAGCAGCGGCACCGGCAGCCCAGCCGCAACGGACAAGCCGATCAATACCAGCTCGGCCAGGCCCGTCGAGATGAGCAGCAACGTCACCTTGCGCACGTTGGCGTAAGCATGGCGGCCTTCCTCGATGCCAGCCACGATGGAGGCGAAATTGTCGTCGGTGACGATCAGCGAGGCTGTATCCTTGGCCACGTCGGCGCCCGAGCCCATCGCCACGCCGATGTTGGCTTTGCGCAGCGCTGGCGCGTCGTTGACGCCATCGCCGGTGACGGCCACGAAGTCGCCCAACCCCATCATGGCGTCCACGATGTGCAGCTTCTGCTCGGGCGACACGCGCGCGAAGACCGCGCTTCTCTTGACGCGCTCGTAGAATTCGGGCACGTGCACATCGCCGATCTCCGCCAGCTCTCGGCCCGTGACCACCTGATCTTGCGCCTCGGCGATCCCCAGCTCGCGGGCGATGGCCAACGCTGTGGCCGGATGGTCGCCCGTGATCATGGCGACCTTGATGCCAGCCTGGTTGGCCGTGCTCACTGCCTCTGGCGCCTCCGGCCGCACCGGATCAATGAACCCCAACAGCCCCACCAGGGTCATGTCGCGCAGCAGGAGAGGAAGATCTTCTGCCACCGTTGTCGCCGCGACGTTGGCAGGCTGCGGCGCGGCCGCCAACGCCAGCACGCGAAACCCTTCCTCGGCCAGCGCGTCGGCCTGGCGATGGATCGCCGCGGGGTCCAGCGGTCGCTGGCCGTCGGCTGTCTCCATCCACGTGCAGAAGCCCAACATGGTCTCGACCGCGCCCTTGGCGATCAACACGGCGCCGTCGTCGGTCTGGTTGAGGGTGGCGGCGAAACGCTTCTCCGATTCGAAGGGGACCTCGGCCAGCGCGGGGTGCGCTTCGCGCACCGCTGTCGGGTCAAGCCCCAGCTTGTAGCCGAGCGCCAACAATGCCACATCCATGGCGTCGCCGCTGTGGCGCCAGCCGTCGTCGTCGCGCGTCAGGGTCGCCTCGTTACACAGGATGGCGTAACGGGCCGCCGCCTCCAGCCGCTCGCGCGCCTCGGCCGCAAGGTCTCCGCCGTCGGCCGCGGTGATCTCGCCCTGGTCGTTGTAGCCCTGGCCGCCGACGGCGATCTGGCAGCCATCGGGGAAGGCCACCATCCGCACCGTCTGCTGGTTCACGGTCAGGGTGCCGGTCTTGTCGCTGGCGATCACCGTGCAGCTTCCCAGGCTCTCCACGGCAGCCAACCGGCGCACGATGACATGTCGCCGGGCCATGCGCGCCGTGGACAGCGACAACGCGACGGTCATCGCCACTGACAACCCTTCGGGGATGGCTGACACCGCCATGGCGATCACCAGGAAGAGCGCCTCGGTGAGGGCCATCCCGCGCACGAAGGAGATCAGCCCGAGGAAGCCGGCGAAGGCCAGCACCACCACGCTGATCTGCCGCGCGAACCGCTCCATGCGCAGCACCAACGGGGGCTTGGCGCCCTCTTCCTCGGCCACCGTGCGCGCGATCTTCCCCACCTCGGTGTATTTGCCAGTGGCCACCACCAGCCCCACCCCCCGACCCGACACCACCAGGGAGCCAGCGTACGCCATGTTGCGACGATCGCCCACGGGCGCATCCCGTTCGAGCAGCTCCAGGTTCTTGGTCGCCGCGATGGACTCGCCGGTCAGGAACGATTCGTCGATCGCCAGGTTGTTGACCTGAACCAGGCGCAGATCGGCCGGCACCCTGTCGCCCGATTCGAGCAGGACGACATCGCCGGGGACCAGCTCTTCGGCGTTGATCTCGATGGGCGGGCCTTGCCGGCGCACGCGGGCCTGCACCTTGAGCATCTGCTGCAGCGCGTGCGCGCTCTGCTCGGCGCGGTATTCCTAGATTGTGCCGATGGTGGAGTTGAGGATGATGACGGCCAGGATGAAGGCCACATCTTTGAAGTCGCCAGCCGCCAACGCGATGACGCCTGCGATGAGGAGGATGTAGATGAGCGGGCTTTTGAATTGATGGAGGGTGATCTCGAACAGGGTGGGGGGCTTGCGTTCCGGCAGCGTGTTCGGTCCGAACTCGCGCAGGCGTTCCTCCACCTGCTCGCGGCTTAGCCCGCGCAGGTTGGTTTGCAGCTTCTCCAGCACCTGCTCCTCTGGCAACGCGTGCCAGCGGAGCGGCTGGCTGGGCATCTCAACCAATTCGACTCGGTTGCGATTATGCATGGCGATCCTCTCCATCCGGCTACTTGGGCCTGGGTGACATCGTGCGTTTCACCACAAAGAACGCGCCCGCCAATGCCAGGATGATCGCGCTGATCCCAATCGCTGCAGGATTGTAGCAGCCGTCATGTCGTTGAGCAAGCGCCCGCGCGTGAACCTCTTTGCTGCGCCTGCGCGGATATGGTATGATCACGGCGTTCGGTCGCTGTGTCATCTGGTCAAGGAAGGAGGGCCTATGCGCGCCCTTCGCAGAATGCTTCCATTCGCGTGGGTTGCCTTGCTGTCCGTGAGCCTCGTGGTCGGCTGCACGCGCAGTCGCCCGCGGCCCGCGTCCGTCCCAGAGGAGCCGGCTGTGCAGGCGATGACGCCCACCGCTGAGCTGGCCCCCACTCCGACTTTCACGCCCATCCCGACGTCGCCCGCGCCCACTGCGACCGCCCAGGCCGCGCCGGCTCCCACGCTGGCCCCCACGCCAACTCCCGTATCGCCCGCCCCCGCCATCGGCGGCGCCAGCCAGAGCGGCTCGTATGTCGTGCAGCGCGGGGATACGCTATTCTCGATCGCGCGTCGCCTGGGGACGGACGTGGCCACGTTGCGACAGCTCAACAACCTGACCAGCGATACCCTTGTGGTCGGACAGGTCCTGAAGGTTCCCGCGCCAGCTCCCGTCTTGACGCCAACGCCCGCTCCGCCTGGCCAGGCTCGCGAGCACATCGTGCAGCGCGGCGAGTACCTGGCCACGATCGCAGCCAAGTATGGCGTTACGGTCAATGCCATCATCCAGGCCAACGCGCTGCGCAATCCTAACCTGCTGACGCCGGGGCAGAAACTGATCATCCCGGCGGCGGGCGCCGCGCCAGTCCCCGCGACAGGGACGGCGACCCCTTCCGCAACGCGAGTGCATGTGGTGGCCCGCGGCGAGACGCTACAGGGCATCGCACGCCAGTACGGGGTGACGGTCCAGGCCTTGATGAGCGCCAATCAGATCAGCAATCCGAATCTGATCAGGGTCGGTCAGAAGCTGGTGATCCCGTAAACGAGCATCGTCGTTTGTCTGGCCCTTGAGAGAACAAAGGAGAATCCTGTCATGGGAGCTTTGATCAGCGCTTTCTTGTTTTCCTTGATCGTCGGCGGCGGGGTGGCGGCCGTCCTGGCGGGCGCCACGGGGCGACGCAGCACGCGCGGCCCGAACTGGCGCAGCGCGTTAGGGGGCGGGGTCGTCGTCTTCGTCGCGATCTTCGGCGTGTTGGCGATCCTCAACTCCTACACCCAGGTGCAATATGGCACGGTAGCCGTCGTGACGCAATTCGGCCGGGTGGTCGGCGTGTTCAAGCCGGGCCTCAACTGGAAGATCCCCTTCATCCAGGATACGATCATCTATCGCACGCAGGAGATCATCTACGAGACGGTCGATCCGGCCGATCTGGGCGTCTCCGACGCTGACTATAAGGATGTCCAGGTAGATACGGCGACGTCCGATGGGCAGCAGATCCAGGCGCGCTACACGGTGCGGTTCTATATCGATCCCGATCGGGCGACCGACATCGCGCAAAAGCTCGGTCCGGAGGATCGTGTGGTCGAGAAAGTCGTCAAAGCGGCCAGTCGCGTCCATGTGCGCAATATCCTCAAGCGCTACGCGGCCAGCCAGCTCTATTCCGGCAACGTTGAGGAAGCCCAGGCTGAGATCGAACAGCGCCTACTGAGCGAGTTCGAGAAGGCGGGGCTGGAGTTGACTTTCTTTGGGTTGCGTTCCATCGTCTTCACGGACGCCTACAAAGAGGCGGTCGAGAAGAAGCAGATCGAGGCCGAGAACATCCGGACCAAGGAGAATCTGGCGAAACAGGCTGAGTTCGAGAAACAACGCACGATCACCGAGGCGCAGGGCGAGGCGGAACGTCAGCGCCTGGAGCGCATCGGCGTCGCGGAAGGGGAGGCGGAGGCGATCCGCCTGAAGGCGATCGCGGAGGCGGACGCGATCAGGCTCAAGGCGGAAGCCCAGGCCGAGGCCAACCGCAAGATCGCCGCAAGCCTGACGCCCGCGATGATCCAGTGGCAGGCCGTGCAGAACTGGAACGGCTCGTATCCTGTGGTCTTGGGAAGCCCAGGACAGTATATCTTGCCTGGCGACCTCTTCACTCAGACGGCGCCGGCGCGCTAAAAGCTCGCCGCGATGCGGGTCATCTTAACGCACGAGCACGCTGATTTCGATGCGGTCGCGTCCCTGGTGGCTGCGCACAAGCTGCATCCGGACGCAGTCGCTGTCTTGCCGCGCCAGATGAACCGCAACGTGCGCGAGTTCGCGATCCTGCATCGGGACGCGTTTCCCTTACAACACGCCAGCGAGATCCCCCGCGCCCGCATCGAGCACGCCATCGTGGTCGATACGCAGACCTTCCAGCCCCTCCGCCGCATGGGCGAGTATACCACCGGACAGTTCATCGATCACCATCCCAAGCAGGAGCCGCTGCCGACCGGCTGGAGCTATTGGGGCGATCTCGTCGGCTCCACGACCACCTTGCTCGTCGAGCAGATCGTGGAGCGTGGGGTGTCGGTCACGCCGTTGGAGGCCACCCTCTTTCTGCTCGGCATCTACGAGGACACCGGCTCGCTCACCTATGTCACGACGACGGCGCGCGACGCGCGCTGCGCGGCCTGGCTGCTGGAGCGCGGCGCCAACCTGGCGGTGGTCGGGCGGTTCCTCCACCATCCCCTGACCGATGAGCAGCGCGCCCTCTTCCAGCAGTTGGTCGAGAACAGCCAGCCGTACGAGTTCGCCGGCCAGACGGTGATCATCGCGCCGGCGCGGCCGGCGCAGTATGTCGATGAGATCTCGGTGCTGGCGCACAAGCTGCGCGATCTGTACGAGCCGAAGGCGCTCTTCTTGCTCGTCGATCAGGGCGATCGCATCCAGGTCGTGGCGCGCAGCGTGCCCGACGCCGTCGACGTCGGCGCGGTGGCGCAGGCGCTGGGAGGCGGCGGACACAGCCGGGCCGCGGCCGCCGTGCTGCGCGGGGTCTCGCTGGCGGAGGCGCAGCAGCGTCTGGTGGCCCTGCTCGAGCAGCATGTGCGCCCGGCCGTGACGGTCGGCCAGATCATGTCCCACGGCTTGCCGCAGACGGTCACGCCGGAGACGACGGTGGCGGAAGCGGCCGAACGTATGCGCCGCTATGGCTTCGAGGGCTTCCCGGTCCTGGCCTCTGACGGCGACGCCGTCGCGAACGGCGCGCGCATCGTGGGCATGGTGACGCGCCGCCAGGTCGATCGCGCGCTGCACCACGGGCTGGGCAACGCGCCCGTGCGCCAGATCATGCACTCCGGCGCCGTGTTCGTCCATCCGGAGGACTCGCTGCAGCGCCTGCAGGCGGTGATGATCGAACACGGCTGGGGGCAGGTGCCGGTGGTCTCCTCTGCTGATGGACGTCTCCTGGGCATTGTCACGCGCACCGACCTGATCAAGACGTGGGCGAATCTGCCGGAGCGCGCGGAGACGGTGACCGCGCGCATGCAAGAGGCGCTGCCGCCAACGCTGTACGCGTTGTTGCAAGAGGTCGGGCGCGTTGCGCAGGAGCTGGACTATCCGATCTACGCCGTCGGCGGGTTCGTGCGCGACCTCTTGCTGGGCATCCCCAACCTTGATATCGACCTCGTCGTCGAGGGCGACGCCATCCGCCTGGCGCGCGCGCTGGCCCGCCAGCGCGGCGGCCGCGTGCGCAGCCATGATCGCTTCGGCACGGCCAAGTGGATCCTGCCCGATGTGGACGGCCCACCGCCGGTATCCTCGCTCGATTTCGTCACCGCGCGCACCGAGTTCTACGAGCATCCCACGGCCCTGCCTACCGTCGAGCGCTCGAGCATCAAACAAGACCTGCATCGCCGCGACTTCACCATCAACACGCTGGCGATCCGCCTCGATCCCGCGCATTGGGGCGATCTCCTCGACTTCTATGGCGGCGAGCGCGATCTGGCCGACGGCGTGATCCGCGTCCTCCACAGCCTGAGCTTCATCGAGGACCCGACCCGGATCTTGCGCGCGGCCCGCTTCGAGCAGCGCCTGCACTTTCGCATCGAGCCGCGCACGGAGGAATTGATCCGCAATGCGCTCGACCTCCTCCATCGCCTGAAGGGGGATCGCATCCGCCACGAGCTGATCCTCATCCTGCGCGAGGCCGAGCCGGAGCGAGTGCTCGCGCGGCTGGCCGAGCTGGGGGCGCTCGCTCAGATTCACCCGGCGTTGACATATGACTCCTGGATCGCCCAGCGCTTCCAGGCGCTGCGGGCGGAGCTGGCGGGCCGCGAGCTGCCGGCGCCGATCGAGCGGCTGTATTGTGGGCTGTGGCTCTACCGATTGGGCGCCGAGGAGCAACGGTCGGTGCTGGAACGGTTGCACGCGCTCACCGATACCGAGGCGCTCGTCGCCGAGGTGCGCTACCTGCGCGAGCAGGAAGCGCGGTTGGTCGAGAATCACCTGCGTCCCAGCCAGATTCACGCCATCTTCCAGCCGACGCATGCGGCAGCGCGCCTGATCTATCGCGTGGCGACCGATTCCTGGCTGGCGCGCCAGCGCGTGGAGCAGTTCGAACGGCGGCTGAGCCGGGTCACGACCGCGCTGGATGGCCATGATCTACGTCGCATGGGGTTGAAGCCAGGCCCCGCCTATCGTCGTATCTTGCGCGCGCTCCTGGAGGCGCGCCTGGATGGCCGGGTGCACACTCGAGAAGAGGAAGAGGCCCTGGCGCGGGCCATCATCGCGGAGGAGGGAGCCGCATGACCGTGATCTCGCAGTCCCTGAATCGTCTGTGGCGCGCGCTCTTTCTACAGCCAGCAGCCTATGAGGAGATGCGCGAGGACAACAACCCCTTCGTCGAAGGGCTATTTCTGATCGCGGCCACGGGCCTGGCGGTGGCGCTGGCTCGTCTGGTCGGCGATCTCCTGGAGTGGGCCAGTTCTCCGCAGCTCCCGGCTGTCCAGGAGGTCGTCTACCGCAACCTGTTGCAGATGCCGTGGTACCAGATGATGTTCGAACAAGTGGGGCAGCCATTCGCGGAGCAGTTTCGGCAGCAGTACGAATGGGGGTGGCGTGTCCTGCCCCGGCTGCTGGGTGCGCCCGATCCCGGGATGGCTGCGTTCAACCTGTTGCTCACCCCTCTGGGATTGATCGTGTCCTGGTTGGTCTACGGCCTGCTCGCCCATGTCGTCGCCCGCCTGCTGGGCGGCGGCGGGACGCTGTCGCAGACGTTGGGGACGACGGCCCTGGCTGTCGCGCCGCAACTGTTCAATCTGGCCGAGCTGTTCCCTGCGCTCGTCGTGGGCGGCGTCGTGGGCGCCTGGACGCTGCTCTGTCGCTACATGGGGCTGCGCATCGCCCATGACCTGTCGTGGCCGCGCGCGTTGGCTGCGGCGCTCGCGCCGGGCCTCATCCTGGCGCTGGTCGTCAGCCTGTTGGCGGCTGTTGGCGTGGCGCTGGCCATCCCCATCCTGACGATGGTCACGGGAGGCGGCCGATGAACACGATCTGGCTCACCTTGCGCGATGTCTTGACCCTGCGCACGGAGGTCTTTCGCTCCTTCCGCGAGGATCCAGATGGCCTGCGTCGCGGCGTGACCTGGCTGATGGTCGTCACCCTCATCGCCGGCGCGCTGACGTTTGTGGTCGATCTGGCGCAGGGGCTGCAACCGTTGGAGACGCGCTTCACCGCCGTCGAGCGCGGCATGGAAGAGGCGTTCGCGCAGATGGAGCGCTTCCTGCCACCCGAACAGATGCCGCCTGGGTTCCGCGAACAGTTCCGGAGCAATTTCCGCGCTGGCCTCCAGATCGGCGCTGAGGTCGAGGCGTTGCCCACGATCCTGCCCAAGCCGCTGGGCGTCCTGTTCGAGGCGATGGGGAACTGGCTGTCGCGGCCGTTCGCGCGCCTGGGGGGGTGGCTGGGCTATGCGCTCTGGGTGATGTTGGCGGCCAGGCTGTTGGGGGGAACCGGCGGCTTACGCAGCTTTCTGGCGACGACGTCGCTCTACGCGATCCCCCAGTTGCTGACGTTTCTCAGTCCCGTGCCCTGCCTGGGCGCAACGCTCAGCCTGATCGCCGCCGTCTGGGGGTGGGCGATCTACATCAAGGCGACGGCGGTCGCCCACGGCTGGGTGAGCCTCATCGAGACCCCGGAGGGGACAACCGTCGAGTACACGGACTGGGGACGGGCCATCGTGGCTGTACTCCTGCCGCTGCTGCTGGCGGTGATGCTCGCGCTGTTGGCGATCGTGTTCCTGATCCTGGTTGCGATCCTGTCATAGAACCTTATCCAAGAAGTTTCGGCGCGGTCTCCTGACCGTGCCCCTGGTTGGTCAGGAGACCGGCCAGAACCATTCTTCGGACAGGCTCTGACGCCTGCTCGTATCGCGATCCTCCGCATTGCGCCGGGTCGTACCCCGCAGTCCAGAGGATCGCGATACCCGACGAATGAGCGGGGAAACGAATGGGCGAGGGAAGGTTAGCCTGAAGTCGCATTCTGTGGTATGATGGCTCGCAACTCTCACCGTGTGGTATGCCAGCGATTGGCAAGCAACTGCTTCTCTCCTGATCCTTGTCAGAGGCGAAGGAGCGACCGGGGGCGTCCATGCGGTCGGAGCAACCGCAAGACTGAGGAGGATCAGAGAGATGAAGATCGAAGACCGCACGGTGGTCACGCTGGCGTATACCTTGCGCCTGGACAGCAACGAGGTCGTGGACGAGGCGACGCGGCAGGAGCCGTTCGAGTATGTCCACGGCGCTCAGAGTATCGTGCCGGGGTTGGAGCGCGCCTTGAGCGGCTTGGAGCCTGGCCAGAAGCGCCAGATCATCGTCGAGCCGGAGGATGGGTACGGCGAGTACGAGGAGGGCGCGATCATCGAGGTGCCGCTCGCCCTCTTCCCGGCCGATATCGAGCCGGAGGTGGGGATGGGTGTCTACCTGCAGAGCGCCGACGGCGAGCCGATGCCGTACTACATCCGCTCGGTGGAGGAGGACGTCGCTCTGCTCGACGCCAACCATCCCCTGGCTGGCGAGCGCCTGCACTTTGACGTGGAGGTTTTGGCGGTGCGGCGTGCTACGGCGGAGGAGGTTGCGCACGGGCACGTGCACGCCGGGTGAGGGGGTCCCTCGCGATCTGATGCAAAAGGCCGGCCTGCGGGCCGGCTTTTTGTGTGGCGGCGCCGCGTCTGTGAAGGCGCCGGAACGTCTACGTTTTATGGAGCGGCGTCTGTCCCGAGCGTGAGCAGATGCTGAAACGCATCCGAACGCACAAGGAGGCTCCGTATGGGAGACAAGGTCCGTATCGGTGTCATCGGCGTTGGCCAGATCGGCAAACACCATCTGCGTCAGTATCAGGAAGTGCCGGAAGCCGAGGTCGTCGCGGTCGCGGACATCCGCGAGGATGAGGCGCGACGGGTGGCGCAGGAGTTCGGCATCCCCTACGTCTATACGGATTATCATGATCTGCTGCGGCGCGACGATATCCAGTCGGTGGATGTGGCGCTGCACAATCGCCTGCACGCGCCCGTCACCATCGACGCGCTGGAGGCGGGCAAGAACGTCTATTGTGAGAAGCCGATGTCCTGGACCTACCGCGAGGCGCGGCAGATGGTCGATACGGCCAAACGCCTGGGGCGCCTGCTGCACATCCAGTTGGCTACCCTCTACTCGCCGGAGGCGCGCGCGGCCAAGCGCCTGATCGACGAGGGGCGCCTCGGCGAGATCTACTACGCCAAGTCGAGCCACTATCGCCGACGTGGGCGGCCCTACGTCGATGGCTATGGCACGGCGCAGTTCGTGCAACGAGCGACGGCGGGCGGCGGCGCCATGCTCGATATGGCGGTCTATCACATCGGACGCATGATGTGGCTGCTCGGCAATCCGGCCGTGGAGACGGTCTCCGGTCGCACCTACCAAAAGCTGAACAACATGTACGCGGATCGGCGTGCCAACAGCGGCTACGATGTCGAGGAGCTGGGCATGGGGCTGGTGCGGCTGGCGGGCGGCGTCACCTACTTTATCGAAGAGGCGTGGGCCATCCACAGCGATCAGCCCGACGGCGATCACATCTTCGGGACCCAGGCGGGCCTGCGCGTCGATCCGTTCGGCTTCTTCACCACCTTCTCCGATATGGAGATGGACGCCACGTTCGATCTCAAGACGGCGGACTGGCGCTGGCACCAGTGCGATTCGACCACGGCTGGCTTCGACAATTCGCAACGACATTGGGTTTGGGCGCAGTTGGGACGCGTGCCGCTCCTCGATACGGCGGGCGTCGCGCTCAAGACCGCCGAGATCACCGAGGGGATCTATCTGTCGAGCCACCTTGGGCGCGAGGTGACGGCGGAGGAGATCGCCCAGGCCGACCCGGCGACCTATCGTTAAAGCGTCAGGACGCGGCATCGGATGAATCCGCCGTCGCCGCTGCCGCTTCGCTTACCTGCGCCTACCCGGGGGCGCGCGAAACCCGCGCAGCGGGTTTGCGCGTGCCCAGACGTCCGTTTCAACGGATGGCGTCGTGACGGACGGCGTCGTTGTGAATCACCATATCTTGATTCTCCCCCGAGGATGGCGGCTTGGATCCCACATTCATTGCCCGGCTGATCGCGGCCCTGCTCTGGATGTATACGACCCTCTACCCGACGCCTCCCCTCTCCGACGCGCCCTCGGCGCCGCCGCCTTTGCCTGTCGTCCAGCTTGCGCCGACGTCTTCTTTCGGGGACGCGACCAGTTCCCTGAGGCGGCCTCAGCTACAGCTTGCGTCAGACTGGCAGACGGCGGCGCGGCCGATCCCTGCGCTCGCTGAGCCGACCCTGCCGGACGAGACGGATTGGCTGTATCTGGGACGTTTCCCGATCCGCTATTACGGCTCGCGCTTCACCAGCGGCCGGAGGACGGCCAGCGCGCTCCCTTATCGGCGGGATGCTCCTATCGCCAGCGTGGGAAAGAGCACCTTGCAGCGGCTGCGCCAGTTGCCGCCTGATCTGGTCGCTGGGCGCCAGGTCTGCCGAAGCCGGAGCGGGCCGTGCGAGTCGTGGGGATACCATCTGCGCATCGTCGACGCAGCGACAGGGCGCGCGGTCGAGGTCGCGCTGGAGGACACCGGCGCGCACGACGGCGTCGACCTCCCCGATGCGATCTGGCGTCAGTTCGGCTACGGCTGGACGCGCGGGCGGTTCTGGGGCGATGTCTGGGTCAAGATGGAATAGCGGCTGATCGCGGCGCGTGGCCGACGCGCAGGACGATCATCAGCGCCAGTCCAGCCAGCCCCAGCCCGCTGCCGATGATCAGCGCGGGGATGATGCCGATCGCCGAGGAGAGGGTCGTCCCCAACAACGGCGCCAGGAAGCTGGCGGCGTACGCGCTGGTCTGGTAGACGCCGATGTAGTAGGGACGGTCGTGCTCCGGACAGGTGGCGAGCACGAGGTCGAAAAAGACGAGGTCGACGCCAGCGCGGAAGACGCCCGCCACGGCGACGATGAGCACGAGCGCCTCGACGCGCGGCGCAAGCGCGGTGAAGGCGGGATACAGGCTGAGGCCGAGGGCGGAGGCCAGGAGGACGAAACGTTCGCCGCGCCGGCGCGAGACGCGGCTCCATAAGAAGTAGGCGCCCAGCAGCACCGCGCTCTGCGTCGTGTTGAGAAAGCCGATCCAGGCGTCGCTGGCATGGAGCACGCGCACCCAGTAGATGGGGATCAGCGGGACGGGCAGCATCCATCCCCAGCGGAAGATGAACTGGGCGATCAGGAAATGGAGGAACGGGCGATTCCTGACCACCTCGCCGGAGCGCGCGAACAGGCGTTGGCGGAGAGGCTGGCCGCGCGGGGCAGGGGGCGCTGGCTCCTGGTCAGGCAGGGTGATGTGGCTGGAGAAATAGACGCTGATCACCCCGCCGACGGTCGCGGCCAGGAAGACGACCTGATAGTTGATCGGGAACGGCATCAGCTCCAGGAACTGGCCGACGAGCAGGGCGGTGATCGCGTTGGTCGCGCCCAGGATGGACCAGCGGCGGCTCATCAGGTAGAATCGTCCGCGCGGCCCGGCGACGCCGCCCATCACGACGGTGAACGTCACGGAGACGATCGTCTGCGGCAGTGTGGCGGCGGCCCAGATCGCGATGATCGCCTCGGCGCGATGGGTGTGGAAGACGAAGGGGACCAGCCCGGTCAGCGCGTAGCACGACAGCACCGTGAAGCGCGAGTAGGAGAACCAGGGGACGATCTGGCGCTGGCGCGAGAGGAATTGGCCGATCGGGATCGAGAGGAACATACCCGTCAGGGCGGGCATCGCCGTTAGCAGGCCGACCAGGAAGTCGCTGGCGCCCAGGCGCAGCAGAAAGACGGGCAGGAACGACCCGATGCCGGCGGTCAGGCCGACGCCGACGCTGTCGGCGACCACATTGCGGACATTGCGTTCGGCGACGGTGGCCGGGTGACGGAGCCAATGGAACAGGTGGGCGGGGGCTTCGGTGAGCCGGTTCCAGAGGTCGAAGTGAACAGTTGGACGAATAGGCACGATCGCGAGGGCTTGCTCCTGGCGTGATGGCCCGCAGTATACTTGATCCTGCGCGAGGAGGCAATCACAGCAGCATGGTGAACCGTCGTCTATTTTGGGTTCTGGTGGTCGCGAACTTCCTTCTCTTCTTCGGCTTCGGCCTCTGGACGGCTGTCTTCAACAACTTCGCCGTCAACTACATCAACGTGCGCGCCGAACAGATGGGGCTGATCCAGTCGCTGCGCGAGGTGCCGGGGCTGCTCGGCTTCACGTTCGCGCTGCTGGCGCTGGCCATCCCCGAGATGCGCATCATGGCGATCTCGATCATCGTCCTGGGGATCGGGTTGGTCATGAGCGGCCGTTCCAACGACGTGACGACGCTCCTGATCGCGACCCTCATCACCAGCGTCGGGTTTCACTATTTTTACGCCGGCCTGTCGGCGGTCGTCTTGCTGGTAGCCGAGGCGCGCCAGGTGGCGCGCGTCCTGGGCACCTTCAACGCCGTCACCGCGGTCGCCTCGATCGCGGCCACGGGGCTGGTGGCCCTGACGGTGGCCCAGGTAGGCGAGCGCGCCTTGCAGATCGGTTCGGGCCTCGCTCTGGTGGTGGGGGGGCTGGCCTTCATGCCGTTCATGAAGCAGCCGGGGCGACGCCCGCCGCAGAGCCGTTCGCCGCTGCGGCGCGTCTACTGGCTTTATTACGTCCTGACCTTCCTCATGGGAAGCCGTCGCCACATCGCCAGCACCTTCGCCATCTTCTTGTTGGTCAAGGTGTATCACATCACGACCCGGGAGACGGCGATCCTCTATCTGGTCAACAGCGTGATCGCGACCTTCGCGGCGCCGCAGATCGGCCGCCTGGTGGCGCGTTTCGGCGAGCGGCGCATGCTCACGATCAATTATGTGCTCTTGATCGGGGTTTTCCTGGGCTACGCCTATCTGCCGTGGTTGGGCGTGCTCTATGCCCTCTTCATCATGGACAGCGTCCTCGGCGGCTTCGAGCTGGCCCTCTCATCGTACTTTAAGAAGATCGCCGTCACGCCGGACGACATCACGGGCAACGTCTCGCTGGCGCAGAGCATCAATCACATTTCGGCGGTGATCCTGCCGTTGGCAGGGGGCTGGGCGTGGGCGTTGTTTGGGCCGCGCGTGACGTTCCTGTTCGGCGTGTTGATCATGGTGACGGCGCTGGGGTTGACGCGTTTGATGCAAGGCGAGGCCGCGCCAGCGCCAGCGCCAGCGCCAGCGGCGTAATAGCAGCAACCTTTCTTATGGGATGTCAAGATAAGGTGATCTTCGGACGCGGATTTTTGCTCCTTGGGCGATGACGATGGCGCCAGATTCTAGCGCTTGGCTATGATGGGTCAATACGTCCTCGAGCAATGCCTTTCGTTCGGAACGGGGCAGGTTTTCCAGTCGCAGTACATGAACCTTTCGCCTCAGCCCTTTCCCCGGTTTCTGGCGAACCTCCGGACCTGTCGCCGCGCCCCAGAAAATTGAATTATTTAGACAGAGATAATTGACAAAATTGGCCGGCTGTGGTATAGTCTTCCCACGGAATGGGGAATGGTTGAGCGTGTGGGAGGATGCGATGCCGTATCTGGGAAAAGACGCCGGTCCGGCCGCTGCGATCGTGCGCTTCTTGCAGAAGCGAGGCAGCGCCAGCATCAAAGAGATCGAGACCGAGTTGGGGGTGACGACCACGGCCGTGCGGTTGCAGCTCTCCAACCTGCAGGCGGAGGGGGTGGTGAGCGCCCGCCTCGTGCGTGAGGGAGTGGGGCGGCCGCACTATGAGTACTTCCTGACCGACAAAGCGCGCGGCCTGTTCGCCTGCTACTGCGATGAGCTGGCGCTGACCCTGTATGAGGAGTTGTTGCGGGATGTCGGCCCGGCCAAGGTGCGTGAGCTGCTCGACCGTGTGCGCCAGCGTCTGGCCCTGCAGTATGCGGGGGAGGTCGAGGGACGCGTCCTCGACGAGCGAGTGGCGCGCCTGGCCTCTGTGCTCGACGCGCGCGGCATCGTCACGGACGTCGAGCCGCATGCCGAGGGGTTCATCCTCCGCGAATATAATTGCCCCTATCACGAGCTGGCGCAAGAGCATCGCGAGATCTGCGAGATGGAGCAGGCGATGATGTCGCAGGTGCTCAATGCCGATGTGGCGTTGACCCAGTGCATGATGGACGGCCACATCGGTTGTCACTTTCATGTGAGCCATCCCGACTCGTTGCGCGTTGCTTCGTAATTTTCCATGGGTCGACGGGAGGCCTGGCGCCGTCCGACGATTCCATCGATATCTCAGCGGCTTGTCCGCTCAAGGAGTGCGAATCCTATGTCCGCAGAGTTGGTTGTGAAAGACCTTCACGTGACGGTGGAGGGCAAGGAGATCCTGAAGGGCCTGAACCTGGTGGTGCGCCAGGGGGAGACCCACGCGCTGATGGGGCCGAACGGCTCGGGTAAGAGCACGCTGGCGTACGCCCTGATGGGCCATCCGAACTATGTCGTGACCGGCGGCGATATCCTGCTCGATGGCGAAAGCATCCTGGGATTGGGGCCGGATGAGCGGGCGCGGCGTGGCCTGTTCCTGGCTTTCCAGTATCCGACGGCCATCCCTGGCGTGAGCCTGGCCAACTTCTTGCGTTCTGCCGTCAGCTCCGTGCGCGGCTACAAAGAGCGAGCCCGCGCCGACGGCAACGCCGACCTCACGATCGGCGCCGAATTGATGCCGATGCGCGAGTTTCGCAAGGAGATGGCGGAGAAGATGGCGCTGCTCAACATGGACGCCGCCTTCGCGCGACGCTATCTCAACGACGGCTTCTCGGGCGGCGAGAAGAAGCGCGCCGAGATCTTGCAGATGGCCATGCTGATGCCGCGCATCGCCATCCTCGACGAGACCGATTCCGGCCTTGACATCGACGCCCTGCGCGTCGTCGCGGATGGGGTGAACCGCCTGATCGGCCCGCAGATGGGGGTCCTCGTCATCACCCACTACCAGCGCCTGCTCAACTACATCAAGCCGCAGTTCGTCCATATCCAACTGGACGGGCGCATCGTGACTTCTGGCGGCCCCGAGCTGGCGTTGCTGTTGGAAGAAAAGGGCTACGATTGGGTGCGCGCGCAGTACGGCGAGCCGGCGTTGGCCTCCGGTGGTTGAGTGTGACAGGTGAACAAGGGGGAAGCGATGGATGAGATCCAGGTGTTGGCGGAGATCAAACAAGAGTATAAGTACGGCTTTCGTGACCCAGAGAAATACGTCTTCAAAGCGCGCAAGGGCCTGGACCATGAGATCATCGACATCATCAGCGACATGAAGGGCGAACCGGACTGGATGCGCCAGTTTCGCCATCGCGCGCTCGATCTCTTCCTGGCCAAGCCATTGCCGACCTGGGGCGGCGACCTCAGCGGCATCGACTTCGACGACATTTACTACTACATCAAGCCAGCGGAAAAGCAGGGCAAGAGCTGGGACGACGTGCCCGCTGACATCAAGAACACCTTCGATCGCCTGGGCATCCCCGAAGCCGAGCGCAAGTTCCTGGCCGGCGTGGGCGCGCAGTACGAGTCTGAGGTCGTCTACCATTCCCTGAAGGAAGAATGGGAGAAGATGGGGGTCATCTTCCTTGACACTGATACCGCCCTGCGCGAGCACCCGGACCTCTTCCGCGAGTACTTCGGCACGGTCATCCCGCCAGCCGACAACAAGTTCGCCGCCCTCAACAGCGCGGTGTGGTCGGGCGGCTCCTTCATCTATGTGCCCAAGGGCGTGAAACTCGACATCCCGCTGCAGGCGTATTTCCGCATCAACGCCCAGAACATGGGACAGTTCGAGCGCACCTTGATCATCGTCGACGAGGGGGCCAGCGCGCACTACGTCGAGGGCTGCACCGCGCCCATCTATGCCAGCGATAGCCTCCACAGCGCCGTGGTCGAGATCATCGTCAAGGCCGGCGGCCGTTGTCGTTACACGACCATCCAGAATTGGTCGAACAACGTCTACAACCTGGTCACCAAGCGCGCCGTCGCCTACGAGGATGCGTTGATGGAGTGGATTGACGGCAACCTGGGATGTCTCACCGGCGATACCGAGGTGCTCCTGAATAGCGACATCAAACCGATCAGCGAGGTCGCGCCGGGCGATGTCGTCTACTCTCTGGACGCGAACCTGCAACTGGTGCGCAGCCCGGTTGTGGCCAAGCGCTATAGCGGTCAGCAGCAGGTCTTCCGTTTGCGAACGGAAAACCATCGCGAGATCCGGGCGACGGCTAATCATCCGTTCCTGGCTTTGGTCAAGCAAGGCAAGAGCTTCGCATTGGCGTGGAAGCGCCTGGATGAACTCTCTGTCGACGACTGGATCGCGATCGTCGGTGATGTCCCGGATCATGGCCACTTCGGAGATGAGCAATACGATCGTCCCGTGCATTTCAGCCGCGTGGTGGAGATCACTCCGCTGGGGATGGAGGATACGTGGGACCTGGAGATCGCAAACAGCCACAACTTTGTCGCCAATGGCCTGATCGTGCATAACAGCAAACTGACGATGAAGTACCCGGCTGTTTACATGCTCGGCAAGGGAGCTCGCGCTGAGATCCTCTCGATCGCCTTCGCGGGCCGGGGGCAGCATCAGGACGCCGGCGGCAAGGTCGTCCACGGCGCGCCCTACACCTCCAGCCGCATCATCTCGAAGTCGATCAGCAAGGACGGCGGGCGCGCCTCCTACCGCGGCCTGCTCAAAGTCGCCGAAGGCGCCGTCGGCTCCAAGGCGAACGTGGTGTGCGACGCGCTCATCCTCGACGAAGCCTCGCGCTCCGATACGTATCCCTATATCGAGATCGACGAGGACGATGTCACCATCGGCCACGAGGCCACCGTCAGCAAGATCGGCGACGAGCAGCTCTTCTACCTGATGAGCCGCGGCCTCAGCGAGGAGGAGGCCGCCACGATGATCGTCTCCGGGTTCATCGAGCCGATGATCAAAGAGTTGCCCATGGAGTACGCCGTCGAGATGAACCGCCTGATCCAGTTGCAGATGGAAGGGTCGGTGGGGTGAAAGGATAAGGGGGCGAATCGGCGAGGCGGCAGGCGGCTCCTCCCCCCTCGTTCCCTCGCCCTTTCGCCCTTTGGCTCTCTTGCTTTTACAGGAGCGATGTTACGTGAGTGTACAAATCCGCGATCCACAGATTTCGCCTGTCGCCATAGCCCCAGGCTTCACGCGCGCCGCCGTCGAAGCGCTCGCCGATGCGCGCAACGACCCGGCATGGGTGCGCGAGCAACGGCTGCTGGCCTGGCGCTTCTATGAAGAGATCCCGATGCCGACGATGCAGGACGAGGCGTGGCGACGCACCTCGCTGCGCGGCCTCGATCTGGACAGGGTGATCCCCTGGTCCGCCGAACGACCCATGCCAGCGGCGACGGTCGATGACCTGCCTGAGCCGCTGCGCGCGCGCCTGGTCGCCGCCGACGAGGCCGCCGGCCTCCTCGTCCACCACGACGGCGCCGCGCGCTATCGCTCGCTGGACCCGCGGATCGCCGCGCAGGGGGTGATCTTCACCGACCTCGATACAGCCGTCCGCGAACATGGCGATCTGGCGCGCCGCTATCTGATGACCGACGCGGTTCCTCTCGACGCCAATAAGTTCGCCGCGTTGCACGCCGCGTTCTGGCAGGGCGGCGCCTTCCTCTACGTCTCGCGCAACGTCCAGGTCGCCCTCCCCTTGCAGGCGGTGATCGCCCGCAGCGCGTCGGGCGTGGGCGAGTTCGCTCACACGCTGATCGTGGTGGAGGAGGGCGCGGAGGTCACCCTGATCGAGGATTATCTCTCGCTGGCCAGCGGCGACGCCGGCTTCCACAGCGGGGTCGTCGAGATGATCGTGGGCGCGGGCGCGCGCCTGACCTACATCAGCGTCCAGGACTGGGCGACCGACCTGTGGAATTTCTCGACGCAGCGCGCGGTGCTCGGCCGTGACAGCTCCCTCGTCTGGATCGCCGCCCATGTGGGGAGCCGCCTGACCAAATCGTTCTCGCGCGTCGCCCTGCGCGAGCCGGGGGCCTCTGCCCTCATGCTCGGCGCGCTGGCGGCCAACGATCAACAGCATATCGACCTGGATACCTATCAGGACCATCTCGCGCCGCACTGCACCAGCGACCTCCTCTACAAGGGGGTGCTCAATGGCCGCGCGCGCTCCGTGTGGCGCGGCATGATCTGGGCCCACAAAGAGGCCCAGAAGACGAACGCGTATCAGAAGAATGAGAACCTGCTGCTGAGCGGCGCCGCGCGCGCCGATTCCATCCCTGGCCTGGAGATCGAGGCCAACGACCTGCGCTGCACCCACGGCGCGACCGCGGGCAAGATCGACCGCGATCAGCTCTTCTACCTGATGAGCCGCGGCATCCCGCAGCCGCAGGCCGAGCGCATGATCGTCCAGGGCTTCTTCGACCCGTTGTTGGCCCGCATCCCGCTCGCAGGTGTGCGCGGCCGTCTGGAGCAGTCCCTGATCGCCCGCGTGGGCCGTTGAGCCGGTCGTCGCTGCGACGCAGTCGCGATTGTTCGCCGTTCCTGCGTTGGTGCAGGGCGGCGAACAGCGACTCGCCGCCGTCGACCAAGGAGAGTGACCGTGAGCTTGATCACGTTGCCAACGGCGCTGGCCGTCTCCCATGACATCGCCGCCGTGCGCGCCGATTTCCCGATCCTGCAGACGCGCGTGAACGGTAAGCCATTGGTCTACCTCGACAACGCGGCGTCGTCCCAGAAGCCGACGCGCGTGATCGAGACGCTGGCCGCTTACTATCGCGAGATCAACGCCAACGTGCATCGCGGCGTCCACACCTTGAGCGAGGAAGCAACGCGCCGCTATGAAGCAGCCCGCGCTCGCGTCGCCCGCTTCCTCAACGCCCGCAGCGACGCGGAGATCATCTGGACGCGCAACACGACCGAGGCCATCAACCTGGTGGCGTATAGCTGGGGGCTGGCCAACCTCAAGCCCGGCGACGAGGTCTTGACGACCGAGATGGAGCATCACTCCAACCTGGTGCCGTGGCAGATCATCACGCAGCGCACGGGGGCCACCCTGCGCCACCTGCCGGTCGACGACGCTGGCTACTTGCGGATGGACCTGCTGGGAGACTTTCTGAACGAACGCACGCGCCTCTTCGCCTTCACGGCGATGTCCAACGTGCTGGGCACGATCAACCCCGTGGAGGAGCTGGTGGCGGCGGCGCACAGCGTGGGCGCGCTGGCGCTGGTCGATGGCGCGCAGAGCGTCCCCCATCTCCCGGTCGATGTCCAGGCCCTCAACTGCGACTTTCTCGCCTTCTCCGGGCATAAGATGTGCGGCCCCACGGGCATCGGCGGCCTCTACGGACGCCGCGAGCTGCTGGAGGAGATGCCTCCCTTCCTGGGCGGCGGCGACATGATCCGGGAGGTCCATCTCGATCACGCGCGCTGGAACTATCTGCCCTGGAAGTTCGAGGCGGGCACGCCCGCCATCGCCGAGGCGATCGGCCTGGGCGCGGCGGTCGAGTATCTGACGGAGCTGGGCATGGAATGGGTACACGCCCAGGAAAGCCAGCTCGTCCGCTACGCGATGGAGCGCCTGTCGGAGATCGAGGGGCTGCGCATCCTGGGGCCATCGGCGGACGACCGCGGCGGGGTCGTCGCGTTCACGCTGGGCGACATCCATCCGCACGACATCGCGGCCCTTCTCGATCGTGAGGGGATCGCGATCCGCGCCGGTCATCACTGCGCGCAGCCGCTGCACGAGCGCTATGGCCTGGCCGCGACCGCTCGCGCCAGCTTCTACTTCTACAACACGTTCGAGGAGATCGATCGGCTCGTGGAAGGGCTGGAACGGGTCAGACAGATCTTCGAATGATGGCCGACGCCGCCGCTGGATCCATCGTTCGACCGTTGATGAATCCCATCACCTGTTTCGCTGTCTCTTGCGCCTGCTTGACGCAGTCAGGCAGGCCGACGCCGCGATAGGGGCTGCCGGTGAGGTAGACGCCGGCTGGCAGGCTCGCCTCCAACGCGGCCACTCGTTCCAGATGGCCCACGTCGTACTGGGGGTTGGACAGGCGCCAGCGGTAGATGCGATGGAAGATGGGCGCCGCCTCGATCCCCATCAACGCCCGCAGCTCAGCGCGCACGGTCTGCAGCAGCGCAGCGTCGTCCAGCTCCATCGTCTGCGGGCTGCGCGAGCCGCCGAAGAAGACGCGCAGCAGCGCGTACCCCGCCGGCGCGCGATGGTCGAACTTGAGCGAGCTCCAGGTGATGGCGTTGATGGGGCGTCGTTCGCTGCGCGGCACGACCAGGCCGAAGCCGCGCAACGGGCGGCGGATCTCCTCCTCGCGGAAGGCCAGCGAGATCGTGCCGGTGCTGACGTAACGGATGGCCGCCAACCCTTGCGCCGTCGTCGGCGCCGCCTCGGCGAGCAATTCGGCAGCGGCATAGGCCGGGGTCGCCAGGACGATGGCGTCCGCCGTCAGCGCGTCCCCCTCTTCCAACGTCACGACGTAGCGCCCCTCCGCATCGCGCCCGATGCGACGGGCGGCCGTCCCCAGGCGGAGGTCGCCGGTCAGCCGCGCCGCCAGGGCGTCGGTTAACTCGGCGGTGCCCCCGCGCAGCGACATGAACATGGGGAGTCGGGCGCCGTCGCCGTGCGCCCGCTGCCGTCGCGACGCCAGCATGCCGCGCGTCAGGCTGCCGTGCTCCAGCTCGAGGGCGCGAAAGCGTGGAAAGGTGGCCAGCAGGCTTTGACGGTCCGCCTCCGCATTGTAGATACCCGACAGCAACGGCTCGGCGATCTTGTCCAGGGCCTCGTTGCCCAGGCGGCGGCGCACGAAATCGGCCAGCGTCTCGTCGGCGCCATCGCGGCGCGGCGGGATGACGAGGTCGAGCGCCATGCGCAGCTTGCCCCAGGGAGAGATCAGCGGGGACAGCACGAAGGGCAGGAAGCGCGTGGGCACGATCAGGAGCACGCCGTCGGGCAGGGGCGTCGGTCGCCCGCGGCTGAGCACGAACACCTTGCGCATGGCGTCGTTGGTCCCCAACAGGCGCTCGCCCAGCCCCAATTCCTGGGCGAGCTGCATCGCCCAGGGCTTCTGGGTCAGGAAGGAGTCGGGGCCGCCCTCGACGATGAAGGCCGTGTCGCCTGGGCCAGCCACACGTTCGGTGAGGACGTGGCCGCCCCAACGCGTCGAGCGCTCGAGCAACGTGTACGTGAGGGGACGACCGGCGGCGCGCGCCTGTTGCTCCAGGTACCAGGCCGTGCTCAGCCCGGCGATGCCGCCGCCGATGATGACGATGTGCGGGGGATGCGTCGTGATTGGGTTCATTGCGAGCTTTCTTGGAGAGCCTGCTGAGCCAGATCGGCCAGCGCGGCCACGAGGGTCGGGCTGGCGTTGAGCATGGGCGCGCGCTCGATGCGCACGCCGTGGGCGCGGCCGATCGCCTGCGCAGCGATGTCGAGGTCGTAGAGCACTTCGACGTGGTCGGCGAGGAAGCCGATGGGCGACAGCGCCAGATCTCGCACGCCTTCCGCCGCCAGGCATGAGATCATCTCTTCGACCGATGGCCCCAGCCAGGGGGTTCCGGTCTGCGCTGCGCTCTGATAGGCCAGTCGCCAGCGCGCGGGCGACAACGCCAGACGCTGCGCGACGAGCTGCGCCGTCTCCTGTACCTGTTTCGCATAGGGATCGCCGCGCTCGCTGATCGAGGCGGGCAGGCTATGCGCCGTGAAGATCACCATCGCCCGGTCGGCAGCCTCTTGGGGCAGGCGCGCCCACGCCGCGCGCGTCTGCTCCACCAGCCCCTCGATCAGCGCGGGGTGGGTGTGCCAGCTTTCGACGAAGACGATCTCGGGTGGGGAGGGGAGCGCTGCCAGCGCCTCTTCCAGCCGCGCACGATAGGCGCCAATGCTCAGGCTGCTGTAGTGAGGCGCCAGGCAGATGGTCGCCGCGCGCGTGATCCCATCGGCCGCCATCTGCGTGACCGTCTCCCCGATGAAAGGATGCCAGTGGCGCATCCCCACATACACGGGCCGAGCGATCGCTTCCTGGAGCCGCGCGGCGAGCTGTCGCGTGATGGCGAGCAACGGCGAGCGTCCGCCGATCGCACGATAACGCTCGGTAACCTCGGCCAGCAGGGCAGGCGGCGTGGGGCGGCCGCCGCGCACATCGGCCAGGTAGGCGGGCACATCGTCCAGCGAATCCGGGCCGCCGTAGGCCAGGAGGAGGACCGCCGTCGTCATCGCGCGGCGTCCTCGCGCTGCCATACGGCGCGTCCGACAAAGAACGGCCCCATCCGCTCGATGTAGCGCGAGGTCTGCTGCGTCTTGCGCATGCGCTGCACGATCGAGGAGAGGGGGTAGAGATCGGGGCCAAGCAGGCCGACGACGAAGTCGTTGTCGTTCTGGTCGAGGCCGAAGCAGGCCAGGCGGATGTCAGTGGCGTAGCCCGCGCGCCCATAGGCGTGGCCGATGCCGCCATGCTCAGCCAGGATGACGCGCTGTTCTGACGCCGACAATTGCTCGAAGGCGCCGGCGCGCCGCAGGGGGTACCAGACTGCCCACGGCAGCGCCGGATCGCACACCTTGCGCCGCGGCCGCACGAGCAGGGCCTCCTCCAGATCGCGTTCCTGGCCGAGCGCGTACGTCCGCCCCAACATCGTGAAGGCTGGCCGGAACGTGAGCGCGACGAAAGGAGGGCGACGCAGGAAGGGACGCAGGCGCGCGACGAAGAAGGCGGGATCCTCGCTGAACGTGAGCAGCGCCACGCCGTAGGGATCGTTCACGTCCTCGTAGAGCACGCCCGACAGGCCGGCCTCATCCAGCGCGACGGTCAGGTCCTGCGTCTCGACATGGCCACTGAAGGCCAGCAACTGGAAGAAGAGGCGACGATCGAGGGTGATCGTCTGCCCGTCGGGGGTCTGGCTGCGTTCGCGCAGGTCGGGGCCGCCGGATTCGTGCGTCATAGGCGCCTCCCCGCGGCGGCGCTGACCTGCTCCGGCTCATAGGAGCAGAAAGGCTCCTCGCCCAGGTATTCCAGGGTCATGCCGTAGGCGCGCGCGCGGCAGCCGCCGCACACGCGCTTGAACTCGCACAGGCCGCATTTGCCGGTCAGGCGATCGGGATCGCGCAGCTCGGCGAAGAGGGGCGAACCTTCCCAGATCTCTTGCAGCGGCTGTCGGCGGATGTCGCCAGCCGTCAGCGGCAGGTAGCCGCAGGGGAACACCTCGCCGCGATGGCTGACGAAGCAGACGCCGCTGCCCGCCAGGCATCCTTTCGTCATGGTGTTCATGGGATGGCGCCCCGGGGGAGACGCCCCGTCGCCGCCCGCGTGCTCCTGGCGCCGATGGCTGTGGGGACGCTCGCGCACGATCCCGGCGCGGCGTTCCGCAGCCTGGCGCTGGCGCACGATGCGGAAATAGTGGGGCGCGCAGGTGGCCTTCAGCTCGATGCCCCCCGCCATCTCGGCGTCGTAAAGCCAGTGGAGCACGGCTTCATACTCGGCGGGGGAGATCTGCTGATCGTCGGCGATCTCAACGCCGCAGCCGACGGGGACGAGCAGGAAGAGATGCAGCGCGGTCGCGCCCAGGTCCCTGGCCATCGCCAGGGTCTGGGGCATCTGGGCGACGTTATGGCGTGCGACGGTGGTGTTGATCTGGTAAGGCACGCCCGCCTCACGCAGATGCTCGATGCCCGCGATGGCCCGCGCGAAGGCGCCTGGGCCGCGGAAGAGGTCATGCGTCGGCGCGTCGGCGCCGTCGAAGCTGACGCTGACGCGCTGGATGCCGCTCTCCCGGATGCGCCGCGCGACCTCGCGATCGATCAGCGTGCCGTTGGTGGCCAGCGCCACAATCAGGCCGGCGTCGCTGGCATGGCGGGCGATCTCGAAGATATCGGGGCGGAAGAGAGGCTCGCCGCCGGAGAGGACGAGGATAGGGCGGGCGAAGGTGGCGATCTGATCGATCAGGTCGTAGGCTTCGGCGGTCGTCAGGTCCTGGGGCAAGAGCTGGTCGGCGACGGTGGTGCGGCGACAGTGAATGCAGGTCAGGTTGCAACCTGCGGTCGTTTCCCAAAAGATCAGGCGCGGTGGAGGGTAGGGCGCTGAAGTCACGGGTCGGCCTCCCAATCCGAGTTAAGGGGTCCCGGCTTGCAGGGGGCTCGGCTGCGCGGCGGGGGAGGGCGGATGCAGCCGCTTCTGTTCTTCCAGATAACGCTCGACGATCGCCAGCAGCATGTGGTCGAGAAAGGTGTTCATACGATCGTACAGGCGCCAGGTGTCGGCGTCAGGGGCGCCGGCCAGGGCGCCCGCGCGATAGACGGCGTCGAGGATGGAGCGGCGCACGCGCAGGAAGGCGCTGATCGTCTCGCTGAGCGACAGGCCGATGTGGCAGCATTCCTGGCCGTAGTAGGCCGCGAGGCGACGGCCTTCCTGCAGGAACGCTTCGCCGCCGTTCTGACGGGTGGCGTATTGCATGAGCACCGCCATCAACTGCTGGCCCTCGTGGCGCATAGCGTTACGTTGGGCCTCATCGAGGCGGTGGTACCACGGCTCCTCCTGCACGCCGACGGTGTGGATGGTCACGCCGCTGGCGGTCGTCGCCTGCGGCTGGCTGGGAGCCAGTGCCCTGTCGTGCTGGCGCAGCCCCTCGAGGAACGCGATCAATTCGGCGGAGCGAAACCGCCGGCGCCCGCCCGGCGTGCGGAAGCAGGGGACCTGGCCAGCATCGGCCCAGCGGCGCAAGGTGGTAAAATGCACGCCGAGGATCTGGGCTGCTTGGCTGAGGTCGAGCCAGACGGATGGTTCCTCAGAAGATGTTGGAGGCATGGGGCTGCTTCCTGACATATGTATTTCTAAGCAATCATTATGAAAACTCAGCGGCGGCGAGTATAGCATGCGCCCGATGGCCTGTCAAATCATCTCGATCGGCGCGCCGCTGGTCGAGTAGGGCTGCGCTGAGGGCAGAACCGCCTGTCCAGTTGCCACAGCGCAGCCCGTATCGAGACCCGCGAGGAGGGGACAAGGTTGGGAAGGTGTGCGATCTCGATACGGCCCTGCTGGATCACTCTGCGAACGCCACCCACCCGACACGGACCTACTCGATCGGCGCGCCGCTGGCCGAGACAGCGCTCTGCCAGATAGCAGCGCAGCCTACGTTTTGCGTCGCGCTTTGGCGCGATACTTACCCCACTTCACCGATGTGAGGTCGCTATGGACGATCTGTATCGTGAGGAGATCCTCGACCACTACCGCCATCCGCAGAACTATGGGCGGCTGGAACATCCCGACATCACCTATCACGACTCCAACCCCTTCTGCGGCGACGAGATCACCCTGGACCTGCGAGTCGAGGACGGACGCGTCACCGATGTGCGCTTCTCCGGCAAAGGATGCGCCATCAGCCGCGCCTCGGCCAGCATGATGACGGAAGCGATCAAGGGACGCACGCTCGAAGAGCTGCGGGGATGGTCGAAGGAACACATCCTCGACCTGCTGGGAATCGAATTGGGGCCGGTCCGCCTCAAGTGCGCGCTCTTGCCGCTCAAGGCGCTCAAGGCCGGCGTGTGGGGCCTGACCGAATGGCCGGGAGAGGAATAGATGCCTGCTTTCACGCGTGTCGCCCACGTGCGCGATCTGCCGCCCGATAGCAAGCTGTTGGTCACTGTGAACGGCGATCCTGTGGCGCTCTTCAACGTCGCGGGCACAATCTACGCTGTGGAAGATGTCTGCACCCATGACGGCGGCCCTCTCGTCGAAGGGGACCTCGATGGTTACCAGATCGAATGTCCACGCCATGGCGCCCGTTTCGACATACGCACCGGCCGCGCCGTGCGCATGCCCGCCTTCGAGCCGATCAAGACGTATGCCGTCAAGGTGGAGGGGGAGGAGATCTTGATCGCCGCCAGTGAGTGAGGCGTGGCGAGTGACGAGCGACGAGTGACGAGTGACGATTAACGATTAACGATCGAGGAGTGGTTCGATGGCAACTGCAGAGGAAGTGCGCGCGATTTTGCAGCAACACGTGCGCGATCCTGAGATCATGATCAATGTGGTGGACCTGGGGTTGGTCTACGATATCCAGGTGGACGATCAGTCCAAGGTCGCTTCCATCGATATGACCCTGACCAGCCCGGGCTGCCCCGCGGGTCCTCAGTTGATTCGCGATGTCAAGTTCTACGTCAAAGAGATGCTGCCTGAATTGAACGATGTGCGCGTCAATATCGTGTGGACCCCCATGTGGAATCCGGACATGATGAGTGAAGCCGCCAAAGAGGAGCTAGGCTTCTTCTGACATAAGGAGCCATGAACGTGTTCGCAAGCAAAGATGAAGTGCGTCGGGCGCTGGCCGCGCAACGCTACATCGCCAGCGACGAGATTGCGACGACGCTTTTCCTGGCCGAACGCCTGCACAAGCCGGTGCTGGCGGAAGGCCCCGCTGGCGTCGGCAAGACTGAGCTGGGCAAGGCCTGGGCTGCCGCCACGGGACGCCGCCTGATCCGCCTCCAGTGCTACGAGGGGTTGGACGAGACCAAAGCCCTCTACGAGTGGGAGTACGCCAAGCAGCTCCTCTACACCCAACTCTTGCGCGATAAGCTCAACACCATCCTCGCTGGCGCCAACTCGTTGGCCGAAGCCGCCGATCAACTGGCCCGCGAGGAGGACGTGTTCTTCTCGGAGCGCTTCCTCCTGCCGCGCCCTTTGCTGCAGGCGATCCGCTCGCCGGAGCCGGTCGTCCTTCTCATCGATGAGATCGATCGCGCCGATGCTGAGTTCGAGGCCTTCCTGCTCGAGGTGCTCAGCGATTTCCAGGTCAGCGTCCCTGAGCTTGGCACCCTCCAGGCCCGCCATCTCCCGCTTGTCGTGCTCACCTCCAACAACACGCGCGAGCTGAGCGAAGCCCTCAAGCGTCGCTGTCTCTATCTCTATCTCGACTACCCGACCATCGAGGCCGAGCTGAACATCGTCCGCCTCAAGGTGCCCGACCTCGGGCCGAAGGTCGCTCGTCAGGCGGTCGAGCTGGTGCATCGCCTGCGCAGCCTGGACCTCAAGAAGCATCCCAGCATCTCGGAGACCCTCGACTGGGCCCATGCCCTGGTCATGCTCAGCGCCGATCACATCGACGCGGCCACCCTCGATACGACGCTCACCGTCCTGCTCAAACACGAGCACGATGTGCAGCGCGCCCGCCGCGCCCTGGCCGCTCCGGATGGCTCCCCCCGCAGCTTCGATGGGCCTCGCCGCGAGCGCCGGCGCTGGCCGGGCGATGACGCATGAGCTTCGACGACCGTTTGCTCCAATTGATCGCGGGACTGCGGGCGGGCGGCGTGCGCATCTCCGTCGCCGAGAGCGCCGATGGTTTCCGAGCCGTGGAGGAGATCGGCGCCGTCGATCGCGAGGCCCTGCGCGCGGCCCTGCGCACGACCCTGGTCAAGGATCCCGCCGATCTGCCCACCTTCGATCGCCTCTTCCCGCTCTATTTTGGGCTTGAGCCGCCTCCTCTGCTGCCCGCGCTGGGGGAGATGGGCGCCGACGAACAGCAGCAGCTCGAGGAGGCGCTGCGCTCGCTGCCCCCGGAGCTGGCCGACCTGCTGCGGCGCCTCCTGCGCGGCGAACGTCTCAGCGCCGAGGAGATGGCCCAACTGCGCGCGCGCCTGCAGCCGAACTTCTCGTCGGAGAGCGGGGGATCGCAGGGCCAGCAGGCGCTGCGCCAGCATCTGGATCAACTGGCCCAATCCTGGATGGATCGCCTGGCGCGCCTCCTCCAGTGGCTCCTCTCCGGCCAGGGGCCGTCATCGCAGGAGCTGGAACAGATCGGCCGCGAGGTCGGCCTGCCGCGCGCCACGCGCCTGGAACAGCAGCCCTGGTTGACGCAACGCATGTTGCGAGCGATGGGCATGGAGCGCCTGGCGGAGCTGCTGAACGAGCTGTTGGCGCAACTGGCCGCCGCCGGCGCCAGCCAGGAGACGCTCGATCAGTTAGAGGATTCGATTCAGGCCAACGCCGAGGCGCTGCGCGATCAGGTGGGCCGTTTCGTGGGAGCTTCCATCGCTCGCCAGGCCGTCGAGCAGCCGCCGCGCCCGACCTCGGTGGCCGATCTCATGCAGCTCCCTCTGCAGTCGTTGACCTGGGAGGAAGCGGAAGCGCTGCGCGATCAGGTGCGTCGTCTGGCCGCCCAGTTGCGCAGCCGCGCCGCCCTGCGCCATCGCCGCGGCAAGGTGGGCCTCCTCGACCCGAAGGCCACCATCCGCGCCAACCAGCGCTACGGCGGCGTCCCCATGGACATTCGCCATCGTCGCCGTCGCCTCAAACCCAAGCTCGTCCTCATCTGCGACGTCTCGACTTCGATGCGTCCGGTCGTCTCGTTCTTGCTGCATATGATCTACGAGCTGCAAGATCAGGTGGCCCACGCGCGCAGCTTCGCCTTCATTGACGACATCGAGGAGATCACCCAGGACTTCACCGAACATCGGCCGGAGGTCGCCATCGCGGAGGTACTGCGGCGCATGCCGCCGGGCCACTACAACACTGACTTCGGCTTCTCGCTCCAGCATTTCTGCCGCGACTACCTGGACGCGGTCGATCGGCGGACGATCGTGATCGTCGTCGGCGACGGGCGCAACAACTTCAACCCCTCGCGTGTCGACGCCTTCGAGACCATCCGCCGACGGGCGCGACGCGTCTTGTGGTTCAACCCGGAGGCGCCCGCGCTGTGGGGCGCCGGCGATAGCGCCATGTACGACTATCTGCCCCTCTGCGACGCTGTCCACGAGGTGAGCACGCTGGCGCAGTTGACGGCGGCGGTGGAGCGGTTGTTCGAAACTTGACATTCCCCGCGGGATCGTCGATGATCGCCCGTCCAGAAGAACCAGTTGTGGACTCGCGAAAGGCTGTCTCGATGACGCTAACCCGCTACGCTCGTTACGCCTGGCTGGTCCTGGCGTACAACATCCTGGTCGTCTTGTGGGGCGCCTACGTGCGCGCCACCGGCTCCGGCGCTGGCTGCGGCAGCCATTGGCCTCTCTGCAATGGGGTGGTCATCCCGCGCAGCCCCGCCGCCGAGACGCTGATCGAGTTCTCGCATCGCCTGAGCAGCGGCCTGGCCCTGATCGCCGTCGTCGCGCTGGTGGTGGGGGCCTTTCGCGCCTATCCCAGGGGCCACATCGTCCGGCTGGGCGCCTCTTTGTCCATGGTCTTCATGATCACGGAGGCCCTCGTCGGCGCCGGACTGGTCCTCTTCAACCTGGTCGCCCATAATGCCTCGCTCGCGCGCGCGTGGGCGGTCGCGATCCATCTGGTCAACACGTTCCTGCTGCTGGCCGCCCTCACCCTGACAGCGCATTGGGCTTCGGGGGGCGCTCGCCCCTCTTTGCGCCAGCGAGGCCTGGCTGCGATCATCCTGGGCGTCGGCCTCCTGGGCATGCTCGTCCTCGGCGCCAGCGGCGCGCTCACTGCCCTCGGCGACACCCTCTTTCCCGCCAGTTCTCTGGCAGAGGGCATCCGCCAGGATTTCTCGCCCGGCGCGCACTTCCTGATCCGTCTGCGCCTGTTCCACCCCGCGATCGCCGTCACCGTCAGCGCCTATCTGGTCGTCGCCGGCTGGCTGCTGCGCGATCTCGGCGTCCGCCGCTGGTTGCGCCTCCTCAATGGCCTGATCGTCGTCCAGTTGGTCGCGGGCGTCATCAATGTCCTGCTCCTGGCGCCCGTCTGGATGCAGCTCCTCCACCTGCTTCTGGCCGATCTGGTGTGGATCACAGTGATCCTGCTCGCCGCCGAGGCCCTCGCCCAGCGTGAGGAGATCGCGCCTGCCCCTGGTCCTTCCGTTGCCCTTGCGAACGCCTGAGAGTCCCCCTTGCTGACGACGCTCGCCTACATCGTGATCCCACTCACTCTCGTTGGCGTCGCGGTCGGCCGCTATCCCTGGCTGCGCATGAACCGCGCGACGATCGCCCTCGTCGGCGCCACTCTGCTCATCATCCTGGGCGCTATCTCCCTGGAGGAAGCGTACGCTGCCCTCGATCTGGACACGTTGACGCTGCTCTTCGCCATGATGGTCATCAACGTCAACCTGCGCCTGGCCGGCTTCTTCCAGCTCGTCGGGCGGCGGCTGGCGCGTTGGGCGCGCACGCCGCGGCAACTGCTGGCCTGGATCATCGTCGCCTCCGGCGTCCTGTCAGCGATCTTCCTCAATGATACGATCGTCCTCATGTTCACGCCGCTGGTGCTGGAGATCACGGCTGCCCTGCGCTGCAATCCGATCCCCTACCTTGTCGGCCTCGTCTCGGCTGCTAACATCGGCTCTACGGCGACGATCACGGGCAATCCGCAGAATATGATCATCGGCATCGCCTCTCGCCTTCCCTTCCTCACGTTCACCAGCTATCTACTGCCGGTCGCGCTGGTTGGCCTGGCCATCGCCTGGGGGGTCATCATCGTCGTCTACCGGAGCGAGTTCAGGCCGACTCGCCTGCCCGACTACGCGGACGTCCCGTTCACGCCGTATCGCCCGTTGCTCCAAAAAGGGATCGCAGCCACGGGCGTCATGCTCGTCGCCTTCGCCGCGGGCGCGCCGATCCCGCTGGCCGCCCTGAGCGCGGCGGCCATCCTGCTCGTGACGCGCCGCCCCAAGCCCGAGCGCGTCTTCCGTGAGATCGACTGGTCTCTCCTCGTGTTCTTCAGCAGCCTCTTCATTGTCACCGGCGCGATCCAAACGATCGGCCTTACCGATCGTCTATTTGCGATCGCTCAGCCTTTGGCGGAACGGGGAGTCGCTTCGCTGGCGCTCGTCGCTGTAGTTTTGAGCAACCTCGTGTCGAACGTTCCGGCGGTGCTGTTGTTTCGCCCCTTCGTCCCTCATTTTCCTGACCCGCCGCGCGCCTGGTTGACCCTGGCCATGGCCACGACCCTCGCTGGCAACCTGACCCTGCTCGGCTCCGTGGCCAATCTGATCGTCGCCGAGATCGCGCGCGCGCGAGGAGTCAACCTCTCCTTCGGCGAGTACCTCAAAGCTGGCCTCGTGCTGACGGCGCTCACCCTGGTCGTCGGCGTCGCTTGGTTGAGCCTGGCCCCATGACCGCTTACGAGATCGAGCTTCCCGTGTTCCAGGGGCCGCTGGACCTCTTGCTCCATCTGATCGAGCGCCAGGAATTGGACATCTCCGTGGTCTCGCTGGCCAGGGTGACCGAGCAGTACCTGCAATATCTGGCGCGCGCGGAGCATGTCGACGCCGCAGCGCTGGCCGACTTCCTGGCCATCGCCGCGCGCCTGGTGTGGATCAAGTCGCGGCTGCTCTTGCCACAGCCGCCAGTCGAGGAGAAGGCGGAGGACGAAGAGGAGGATCCGGGCGAGTCCCTGGCGCGCCAGTTGCGCGTCTACAAGCAGTTCAAGGCGGTCGCCGAAGCGCTGCGCCAGCGCGAACAGCAGGGGTTGCGCTGCTATGTGCGCCTGGCCACGTCGCCGACGATCGAGCGCCGCCTCGATATGACGGGATTGACCGTGCTCGACCTGGCGATGGCGATGCAACGGGTGCTGGCCGAGACGCCGATCACCATGGAAGACCAGATGGTCAGGCCGTTTCTGGTGACGATCCACGACAAGATCGCGCTGGCCTGCCGTCTGCTTCAGGGGCAACCTGAGCTGAAGTTTCGTTGCCTGCTCGGGCCAAAGATCGATCGCGTCGATGTGGTCGTCAGCCTGCTCGCCGTGCTCGAGCTGGTCAAACGACGTCAGATCGTCGTCGAGCAGCCGGAGTTGTTCGGCGAGATCCTGATCCGACCAGCGCCGGGGGCAGATCTGATGGGGACGCTGGCCGAGGCCATGAGCGCAGCGACGGCGGCTGCTGGCGTCGCCGACGAAGCGCTCGCCAACCCCGCGCCAACGCCAACGCCAGGATCGCGCCAGTGAGGTCGATCAGCCAATCGAGCGGGTCTGCGTAACGGCCTGGCACGAACATCTGGTGCCACTCGTCGCTGGCGGCGTACACCATGACGGACACGATGGCCCAGAGCGTCGGGTGGCGGACGGTGGGCAGGCTGGCCCAGGCCCGCTCGAGAAGCAGGGCGAGGATGCCGTACTCGGCTGCATGGGCGATGATGCTCTGCAGCTCGGGTAGGGCGGGCGTTAAGATCGGGAAGCTGCTGCGCGCGGACAAGAGGAAGATCACCCCCATCCAGGCGACAGCCGCCAGCCAGCGCCCGATCCACTCACGCCGCGCGGAGGGTTTCTTCATAGAGTTTCTCGACCTCTTCAGTGAGTTTCGACCAGGCGAACTGCTCTGCCATGTGTTGTCGCGCGGCCTGTCCCATGCGTCGGGCGCGCGCGCGATCGGCGAGCAGATCGGCCAACGCCTCGCCGAGCGCCCGATCGTCGCCGGGCGGCGTCAGCAGGCCGGTTTCCCCATCGATCATGTACGCCTCTTGCTCGCCGATGCGGCTGGCGACGACGGGCACGCCAGCCGCCAACAGGTCCGCCAGGCGCGTGGCCGATTTGGCGCGATTGATACGGTTGGCGTTGGCGGGGAAAAAGGCGACGTCGGCGCGCGCGTAGAGCGCGGGCAGCTCCGATGGAGGGATCGTGTCCAGCCATTCGGTCATCGCATCGAAGCCGGCGGCCGCCAGCAGGCGTCGCGCCACGCGCGCCTCGTCGCGCAGCGCGCCCCCCGCCACGATCAGGCGCGCCGTTGGCAGCCGCGCCGCGACGCGACTCCAGACCTCGACCAGTTGCGCTGGCTTGAACTCGACGAAGCGCGTCAGGAGGAGGGCGGTGGGCGGCCCCTGGCGTTCCTGCGCGGCGATGCCTGGCTGGAGCGCGAGGGCGTCGACGCCGTTGGGCAGGTAGAGCACGCGACGCGCGCCGTGAGCATACGCCTGCGCCTCCAGCCAGCGCGAGGCGACGGTGAGCGCGTCCGCCTGGCGGAATCCCCATCGTTCCTGCCAGGCGAAGAGCCAGCGCGCGAGCAAGGGATAGCCAGCGCGGTCGTTCCAGCCGCCAGCCCCTTCCCAGTCGTCGGCGTCGACCACGAGGCTGCCGTGCCAGCTCCCGCTCCGCCGCGCCAGCCACAACGCCTGCATGGCCAGGCCAGCGTGCCCTTTGGGCTTGAAGGCGTGGACGAGGGTGGGCTGCGCCTCTTGGAGGGCGTGCAAAAGGTGCGCCGTGATCGCCGGCGCCGGCTGGATCGGCGTGTTGACGACGCGCACGCCATCAGCGTCCCACTGGCGCCCGCTGTCCGCGGGGCTGTCCCATGGCGGGGCGATCAGCGTCACCGCGTGGCCGCGGCGCGCCAGCGCCTGGCCAAGCGGCAGAGCGCGCCGCCATAGTGTGCCGCGCACGCGCAATCCGAAGGGGCCGAGCAGAGCGATACGCACTGGCTCAATAACCGCCGCAGGAGATTGGTCGGATCAAACGGTGAAAGCGGAAAATTGTACCACAGTATGGCCGAGTCTGTCTATTGCACGACTTGACTCATTGTGGGGCGCGACGCGGCGCAATCCGGAGGATCAAGGTAGGCGATGCGTGTCGCCGAAGTCACTCCTTTGTTATACGTTGATGTCGTTGTTCAATGTAATAGTTGAGCACCATCACCACCAGCAGGAGAGCTCCCCAGGCGAACTGGCGGAAGAAGATGGCCTTACTGGATCCGGAGATCTCCAACATGAGCATGTTCAGGCCCGTAGAGAGGAACTGGATGCTGAGCACGGCCAGGACCAGGCCGGACAGGGTGCCGAAGCCGCCGGTGTAGCGGATGCCCCCCAGGATGGCGATCAGGACGGTCAACAGGATGAAGCTGGCGCCGTAGTCTGGCTTGGCTGAGTTGGCTCGCGCCAGGAAGATGACGCCGGCGATGCTGGCTACCAGGCCGGCGAGCCAGTAAGTTCTCAGTAGTACCCGGGCATTGTTGATCCCGGAGAACAGGGCGGCCGTGGGATTGGTGCCCACCATATACACCTCGAAGCCAAAGGTGGTGCGGTTCAGCATAATGGAGGTCGCCGTCGCCATCACGATAAAGACGATCACGGGGATGGGGAGGCCCAGGATCGTGCCGTTGCCAATGAAGGCCAACTGGGTGGTGGTGATGGCCGGCCCGCCGGTGAAGACGTAAGAGAGGCCGGTGTACAGGGAGCTGGTGCCCAGGGTGGCCAGGATTGGGGTGATGCCCAGCCGGGCCACCAGCCAGCCATTGAACAGGCCACATCCTGAGCCAACCAAAAGGGCGGCCAGCGTGGCCAAAGGAATGACCACTGTGTCGGGTAAGCCAGCGCCATTGTCGCCGCCGAGTCTGGTCAGAATCCAGGCGGCCACGATGGCGGCCAGGTTAGCGGCGCCGACGATCGAGAGGTCGATTCCACCGGTCAACATGGTCAGCATGATGGCAAAGGCCAAAATGCCGAACTCGGGAAACTGCACGGCCATGGACTGGAGGTTGCGCACGCTCAGAAACTTGCCGGGCAATAGCACACTGAAGGCTACGAAGATCACGACGGCAATGACTAGCAGGCGCAACGTCTGGCTGTCCAGGGGTGAGCGGCTAACTAGGGACTGGCGGGAAAATATACGTTTCATAAGCGATAGCTCTGTCGCCTCAACCAGCGGCGCGGCCGGCGCGTCTGGCCTGGATAGTGGGCAGTCCCGTGCCGATCAAAATGATCAAGCCGATGACCACCCGTTGCCAGACCGTTGGCACGCCGATCAGGATCAAGCTGTTATTGGCGATGACCACCAGGATGACGCCCAGGATGGTGCCCAGGACCGTGCCGCGGCCGCCGGTTAACTGGGCCCCGCCCAAGACCACCGCGGCAATCACATTCAGCTCGGTGCCGACAATGTCCTGAGGGTTGGCCTGACGAGCCAGGGAACCGAACGTCATCCCTGCTACACCCGATATCAGGCCCACAAACGCGTAGATGAAATACTGGATCCGGGTGACGTTGAAGCCGGCTCGCTCAGCAGCCTCTCTGGCGCCGCCCAGGGCATAGATCCCCCGGCCCAACATGGTGTAGTTCAACAGGAACCACACTAAGAGTGCGATTCCGGCTGTGATCAGGATGGCCGGGTGCAGGTTGGCGGTGCCCCGCTCCAGGGGGAAGCGCACCAGAGCGGAGCGGGCGAAGTTAGTCAGTGCAGGCGGCACGTCCCGGATGATCTGGTTGCCAATGGCGTAGAGCAGAAAGCCATGGAACATGCTGAGGGTGCCCAGGGTGACGATCAGCGTGGATAGCCTGAACTGAGCAATAAAGAAGGCGTTGATCAACCCCAATCCTAAGCCAATGAGCGCTGCGATGACGAAGCCCACCCCAATCGGCGCTTCGGGCGCGTAGGCCTTGAGTAGGTTAACGGTGGCGTAGAGGGCAAAGACCCCAATCGCTGTAAAGGAAACATCAATGCCACCTGAGATGATGACGATCAGCACGCCCATGGCGAAGATGCCGATCACGATGCTGCTACGCAGCAGATCGAACAGGTTGCCTACCGTGAAAAAGGTGGGGTTGTTGAAGCCGATGATCAGGCTGAGCGCCAGGATGGTCACAGCCACCAACACTTCGTTATTGCGTAAGAGACGGCTCACGGTTCCTAGTCCTCGATCAGCTTGGCGGCCAATTGATCCTCGTTGGTCTCCCACGGAAGGATCTCCTCGACAATGCGGCCATGACGCATCAGCAGAATGCGATTGCAGGTCTGCAACAGCTCCGGGATGTCATCGGAGATCACCAGGAGCCCCTTCCCTTCCCGAGCCAGTCGCTTCATCAGATCGTGAAGCTCATCCTTGGAGCCTACATCGACGCCAACGGTTGGGCCGTTCAGGATCATGAGCTTGGGTCTGGCGGCCAGCCACTTGGCCAGCACCACTCGCTGTTGATTGCCGCCCGAGAGGGTTTTGGCCGGCAATTCGGGGTCAGCCACCTTGATCCGCAGGGCGTCGATCCATGTGTGGGCCTCTTTTCGAACCATTTGCGGGTCGGTAAGCCCCAAGGCTCCCCGCAGGCGATCGATGATGCGCACCACCAGGTTGCGAGTGATCGTCTGCTCCAGGAACAAGCCTTCTGTCAGGCGGTCCTCTGGCACATAGCCGATGCCGTGGACAATGGCGTCTTGGATTGAATTGATATGCACCGGCTGTCCCTCGATGAGGATCCGGCCGCCGTCGATTGGTAAGAGGCCGATCAGAGCCAGCGCCAGCTCGGTCCTGCCCGACCCCAGCAGGCCGGTTACGCCGACGATTTCGCCGGCTCGCAGGGTCATATGGATGTCGTGCAACGCCTCATGCACCTGCAGCCCGTCGACCTGCAGGAGAGGGTGTTCGTCAGGATTGGGCCTGTGGTGATAGGACTTCTCGGCGATGGCATGGCCAGTCATCTCGTAGACCAGGCGGGCGTTGTTGTACTCGCCTCGCTCCCCGATGCTCACAATCTGACCGTTGCGCATGACAATGATGGTCTCGGAGATCTCGAGCACCTCGTTGAGCTTGTGGCTGACGAACAGGAATGCGATGCCCTGGGCCTGGAGTCTGCGAATCACCGAGAACAGCATCCGCACCTCCCGTTCGGTCAGGGCGCTGGTAGGCTCATCCATGATGATCAGCCGGGCTTGCTGGCGCAGCGCTCTGGAGATGGCGATGAGCTGCTTGTTGGCGACCGACATGTCCTCGACCCGCGCGTTCAGGGGAAGATCCACCTTGATCTGAGCCAGCGCCTCCTGCGCGATGCGTCGCACCTGACGCCAGTTGACCAGCCGCCGACCCTCGGCCAACTGCTCGTTGATCGCGATGTTTTCAGCGACGGTCAGATTGGGGAACAGGGAGAAATCCTGGTAGATCACCTGGATCCCTTCCCGAATGGCATCGATCGGGTGGATGCGGCCGTACTCCTTGCCGTTGATGACCACCTTGCCTGCATCCCTCTCGTAGACGCCGGCGATGATCTTGATAAGCGTTGACTTGCCGCATCCGTTTTCCCCCACCAGGCAGTGGATTCGGCCATTGTGGAGAGTTAGGCTGACGTCCTGAAGGGCATGCACGCCAGCGAAGGATTTGTAGACTCCAGACAAGCGCAAGAATTCGTCGGCCATGGCGGTTCGGTCCTGCTGCATCGGAGGGAGCCGATCCGCCGCTCCGGCCAGGATCCTCATAGCCGGAGCGGCGGAAAGTCTAATAGGCCAGGCCGGAAACCTCAGGCAGAACTTCGCGAGCTTTCTGTCCGAGGGACCGGCCTGGAAGGTTGCTAGAACGGATACTGATCGGCGTTGGAGGCATCGACGTAGACGGCAGCGTCACCGTACAGCACATTGCCTACGGCCTTGAGGCTGTTGTAGCCTGCGATGCCCAAGTCCGTGCCTTCACCGACCTGCTCGCCGTTGATGGTCATCAGGGCGATCTGGTTGCAGGCGGCGCCGGCCACAGCCGGGTCCCAGAAACCGATCACGTCGATGGCGCCGCTGTACAACAGATCGCCAGCGATAGAGGGGAGGCTGGTGCCCACCACTGCCACTTCATCCTGCAGGCCGGCTTCCTCGATGGCCCGGCCGATACCGGCCACGTCAGTCGAGGCGCTGCCCTGGAAGCCCTTGATGTTTGGATAGGAGGCCAGGATCTCTTTGGCTTTTTGGTAGGCGATCTCGGAGTCGTCGAAGCTCTCGTTCTTGTCGCCCACCAGCTTCATATTGGGATACTTCTCCTTCTGGCGGGCGATAGCCCCGTCTACCCACTCGTTGTGAGTCTTGGAGCCCAGGCTACCCACGAAGACGGCATACTCGCCCTCTTCGCCCATCAGCGTGGCCAGGCGGTCCATTAGCCCGGCGCCGTAGGCAGTGTTGTCGAAGGCCTCGATGTCATAGTGCATGTTCTTCTGGTTGGAGGCCTCGTGGGTGACCACCACGATGCCGGCATCCATGGCCTTCTTCAGCACGGGGTCGAGCTGGGTGGGGTCCATGGGGATGACACAGAGCGCGTCGACGCCCTGGGCGATGAGGTCCTCGATGATGGGGATCTGCTGGGCGGCGTCAGCTTGTGCGGGGCCTACCAGGCTGGCCTTCACACCATGCTCCTGGCCCCAGGCATTGACGCCCTCTTCCATGCGGTTGAACCAGTTAATGCCGGCGATCTTGACCACGGTGGTAAAAACCAGCTCCTTGGCAGGTTCAGCCGGCGCCTCGGTGGGCTGTGCGGGCTCGGGCGCTGCCGGAGCAGCCGGCGCTGCCGGAGCGGCCGGCGCCGCGCAGGCCACGGCCAGCCCCAATACCAACAGGATGGTCAGCGGTATGTAGAGATGCTTCATGGGGTCAATCTCCTTGTAGTCAGGCAGGCGTCGGATCGAACGAAGTTTGTGTTGCGTGGTGACTCGCTCGCGATGGTCCTCCTTTCTAGCCGAACAGGCTGAAACCGCGCCGGGCGCGGGGGAAGCTGATCACCCGACAAGGGCTTTCAGCACCAGGACGAACATGGCGCAACCGGGATCTACCTGGCCTTCGGTGCGTTCGCCGACCCAGCTTGCCCGTCCAACCTTGCTGCGCAGTGGGGTGACGCTGTCCCGCCCTGTTTCAGCGGCCCGAATGGCAGCCGCCGCCGCCTCTGCCAGGCTGGCGCCCTGTTCCACGGCGGCTGCAAAGGCTACGCTGGCGGGGTGCAGCGCATCAACGACGGTCTTGTCGCCAGGCTTGGCCTTGCCTCGGGTCTGAATGCTTTCATCGGCAGCCTGGAACATGGCCACCAGGTCGGCCGGCGTCAGCGCGGTCTTGTTGCGCACGGCTTTGCCGGCGCTCATCAGCGCGCCGGCGGTCAAAGTCCCCATAGTGCTGGGCGCAGCGCGATTGACCGCTGTGCTCAGTTGGAAGAGGTACTTGCCGATGTCATCAATGGGATTGGCTTCAATATACTCCAGCAGAGCGGAGCCGACCTTGTTCATGGTGATGCCCATGTCGCCATCACCCAGCGCCTGGTCCAGGGCTGTCAGGTAGTCCCGCTGGTCTATCAGGACCTGGCCTGCTCGACGGATCGCGTTGACAACATCCATTCCCTGAATTGTGCTGCTCATAGGCTGGCCTCGGCTGTGATCAAACTTGTACGAAGAAGGGGGTCTGAGCGGGATGGTCCAGAAGCTCGATCAGCTCATCATCCAGGCGCATGAGAGTGATGGAGGCGCCGGCCATCTCCATGGACGTCGCGAATTCGCCGACGTAAGCCCGATGGATGCTGATCTCCTGACCGGTCAGGATCTCGTGGGCCTTGCGGAAGATGATGTACAGTTCTTCGAGCGGTGTGGCGCCCAGGCCGTTGACCATGACGGCCACCCGGTCGCCGGCCGATGGCTTCAGGTCCTCCATAATGGCAGACATCATGCGGGCGGTGATCTGGTCCGCTGTCTGAAGCTTCTCTCGCTGCATGCCAGGCTCGCCGTGAATGCCCATGCCGATCTCCATCTCATCTTCGCCGATGGTGAAGGTGGGCTTGCCGGCCATGGGCACGGTGCAGGGCGACAGAGCCACACCCATGGTCCGGGTGTTGGCCAGGGCCTTTTCGGCTGCTGCCGCCACCTCATCGAGCGTGCCGCCCTTATCGGCGCGAGCGCCGGCGCATTTGAAGGCGAACACCATACCGGCCACACCTCGGCGGCGATGGGCCTCCTCGGGTGGCGCAGAGGCAACGTCGTCTCTGACCAGCACAGTGCGAACCTCGATATCCTCCATTGCAGCCATTTCGGCGGCCATGTCGAAGTTTAGCACATCGCCGCCGTAGTTGCCGTAGATGTACACCACGCCCGCGCCGCCATGGATTCTCTTGGTGACGGTGAACATCTGGTCGGCGCTGGGTGAGGAGAAGACATCTCCCACAGCGCAACCATCCAGCATGCCCTTGCCCACGTAGCCCAGGAAGACGGGCAGATGGCCAGAGCCGCCGCCAGTAGCCAGAGCGACCTTCCCCTGGACGGGGGCGTCAGCCCGGACGATGCAGTGTAAATCTGCCTCGTAGGCCAGTTGGTCGGGATGGGCCTTGAGCAGGCCATCCAGCATTTCCGGAACAAAGTTAGCGGGGTTGTTAATGATCTTCTTCATGGTTGTGCTCCGAAGTGAGTGATTGGACCGGGAGCGGACTCCGGGTCTCAAGGGCGGCCCGCAGAGTGGGCCTATACGGTGACAGTGGATGCTTCTTCCAACACGATGCCGATCAGGTCATCGATGCTGGCGATCGCTTTCCGTTCCAGGACCCATCGTGACCCGATGCGAATGGCCAGCCGTTCGGCGACGGCCCTCTGCGTCAGGTCAGCAATGCTGGTCAGGTCCCAGACGCTGACGATTCCCATGACACGGCGCAGAAACTTGGTGCCGCCATGGCCCGCAGTCTCCTGCAAAAGGCGATGAAGATAGCGTCGCCTGTACTCGGCAAAGGCTTCGGCGCCGCCCGGAAAATCCCAGTAGGATGCCGGTACCAGATCGCCTCGAGGGTGCGCGCGCCAGAGGGCATCAAACTTGCGGGCAAACTCCTGCCAGATCTCCCGGACCATCTGGAGCAGGTAATCCTGGTAAGCGACGCGCTCCTCTGACGATGTGTGGGCGAAATGAGACAGGTAGTTGAGGATCAGGTTCTGGAGCACTGCAGCCACGTCATAAGCCATGGGGCCGAAGAAGGCAAACTCAGGATCAATGACCCGAGTGTCCGAGCAGTTGAGCATGATGGAACCAGTATGAAGGTCGGCGTGGATTAAGGCCTCCGCATGGGTCATGTAGGCCTCTTTCATTTCCATAATGGCCAGCTTGAGGGCCGGGTTGGCCTTCACAGCCTGCACCGCATCATCTACGAGGGGGTTCCAGCGGTTCTCCGGGGAATTCATATAGGGGTGGGTGTATATGAAGTCCTCTTGCAGCTTGCGCAGTTGTTCGTTGACGAACCTGGCCTCCAGGAGCTTTTTTTCCTGGCTGGTGAGGTAGAGGTCAGAAGTGAAGAAGAGCAGGTTTGCCAGAAAGGTCGTGATATGGTCCACGAAGTGTGGGAAGCGCTTCCGCGCGACCAAAGCCTTGCGCATGATCTCGTGATCTCTCAGGTGCTCCATGATCAGGAGGGACATCTCCTCGTCGAAGTCGTATACCTGTGGCACCAGGCCGGGAGCCAGCTCATTCTGCTTCAGCAAGGCCTGGACTTCATAGCGCACCCGTTCACGGGTCAGGGGCCAGGACTCTCCGGCCACGCGCAGGAAGGGCAACGCCTGTTTGAGCACTACCGATTCATCAGGGTTGAACCGGTTTTCGGCGATGAACACCAGATTGAGATTGCCATCCCCCACCTCTCGGACTGTCAGGTTGTTGAAATCAGAGAAGAGGCTGCCCATGGCGGGCCGCCGGGCGAGATATTCGACAACACTGCGTTCATCCAGAGGACAGTAGGCCATGAGCTTGGGTCCTGCTATTTCCTGCGTTCCGGACAGAGGGCCAGGATCCCCTCCTCGTTAGCCCGGCGAATGCCCCGCTCGGTGATCAGACCGGTGACCAGTGGGGCGGGAGTGACGTCGGAGGCGTAGTTGGCGGCTGGACTGCTGGCCGGGGGCAACGGCCGCCAGTCGGCGCCTCACCGCCCATTCCAGGTTGACGACTGTAGGCCGCGTCGCCTGGAGCTGCCGACCGGCGGCCATCATGGCAGCCATAAGGGCTTGGGAGGAAGTGCGTGGGGCATCGAGCGCAGCCGGATACATGCCGTAGCCCGCTGGGGCGCCGATCAGTCCGGCCCTGCGAACGTGCATCTCGGCGATGGCCTCCGCCGCCTCTGCGACCGTGGTCAGATCCTCCACCGCGAGGTGATGCAGCAATCGGCGCTGATCGATGATCTGAACTACCCGGGGATCGTCCTGCTTGAGCCAGACGGTGCGGTAGGGTTGGCCGTGTACGAGCATGAGTCCATGGTCCTCTCAGATCATCTTCGGCAGCAGGGAGTCCCAGATGAGTTTCTCGTTGCGGGTAGCCGTATCAATGTGGTTCAGCGCCAGAATCACATAGAGGGCGTCAGCGATGCTGAGCTGTGCCAGACGTGAGGCGATGGCCTCGGTGCGCAGCTCACGGGCTACGCTGAGCAACGTCACGTCGGCATACTTGGTGATGGGCGATTGAGCGTTGCCGGTGATACAGATGGTCCAGGCGCCCACTTCCTTGGCCAGCTTTAAAGTCAGAACGGGATCGGTGGAACTGCCCGATTGCGAGATGCCAATGACCAGATCGCCCGGCCCCATCAGCGCCACTTCCATCAGTTGCAGGTACGAGTCGGTCTGGGCCTTGCAGTTCAGTCCCAGACGAATGAGCATATTATACATGCTGTGGACGATGGGACCTGAGGTGCCTACGCCGATGATCAGGGTGCAGGCCGCCTGGGTCAGCAGATCCACAGCCTTTGTCAGGGCTTCTTCATCGAGCACCTCCAGGGTGTCATAGAGAGCCTGGATGTTAGAAAGAAAGACCTTACGCGCGATCATGGCCGGGCTGTCCCCCATGGCGATGTCGTCATGGATCACCTGAGTGGGGCTGGTGAGGTCCCGGGCAATGGATAGCTTCAGATCGGTGTAGCCTTGGAAACCAGCGTTGCGGCAGAAACGCAGGACCGTGGTATCGCTCACCTGGCAGGCCTGGGCCACCTGGGCCATGGACAGGCGCATCAGCCTTTCCGGCTGTTGCATGATCCAGTTGGCGACGCGAGCCTCGGCTGCAGCCAGCGCCGGGAGGCTGCTGCGGATGCGCGTCAGGGAGTTGATGGGGGATGATGGGGCGGCGTTGGCAGGCGAATAGGCGGCGGGTGCGGAAGCCTGATCGATTGTCATGGACAGGGACCGATGTGGTAATACTACAGAGAAGAGAAAAATGATGTGATACTGTTTCATACTCTACTGCAAAAGCCGCCTCTTGTCAAGTTGATTCAACGCAAGAGTGTGAAAAACGAGTTTGTGGAGTTGCTGTGGGTGGCCAGCGAGGGTAGACTTCGGCTGTTGACTGCCAAAGCAAGAGTAGATGCCGCAGGTGACTACATGAGCGCGCGATTGGAGGAACGCTACAGGATAGAAGGAGGCTGATCCAGGCGAGAGCGCGCAGGACTCTCGACGCCCATTTGACAATCGTGGTCAAAGACTCTAATATTCGCCCCGCCTGGAGTTATGCTGCGCTTTACATAGATATACATAGAATTGTGTGTTCAGCGATCATCCCGATTTCATCAAAGAGGGGCTTAGCGTGGCGATCATCCTCGTCGGTCTCAATCATCGGACCGCGCCCGTGACGTTGCGGGAACAGTTGTCGCTGAGCGGCTGCGCCCTGGACCTGGCGCTCAGCGAACTGAACGCCGGTCAGGCCGCGCAAGCGGATGGTCACAAGCCGGCGCTGGGGATTCGGGAGAGCGTCATTCTCTCCACTTGCAATCGTCTGGAGATCTATGCGGTTGGCGAGGCGTCGGTCGCATTGGCTGCCCTTGCACGCTTCCTGGCTGAACTGCAGGGCCTGCCGCTCGAACAATTGCAGCCCCATCTCTACCTGCTAGAAGCGCAGGCGGCTGTTGAGCACTTGCTGCGAGTGGCTGCAGGGTTGGATTCACAGATCCTCGGCGAGCCTCAGATCCTTGGCCAGGTGGCGCAGGCCCAGGCGCGGGCGCAGGCCGCAGGTACGATCGGCCCCGTGCTGTCTCAGCTCTTCACGCGAGCTGTGCACGCCGGCAAGCGCGCTCGCAGCGAGACCGCCATCGGCCGCTATCCCACTTCGGTGAGCCACGCCGCCGCGCATCTGGCCAAACATGCCTGGGGCGACCTGAGCCAGGCGCACGTGCTGATCGTCGGCGCTGGCGAGATGGCCGAATTGGCCGCGAAAGCCGTCTACGGCGAAGGCGCGCGGCGCATCGTCTGCGCCAACCGGACCTTCGCCCGCGCTGAACACCTGGCGCGCCGAGTCGAAGGCCAGGCGTTGCATTGGGGGGATCTGGCGCATGCGCTGGCCGAAGCGGATGTGGTCATCACGGCCACAGGCGCGCCCCATACGGTGATCGATCGTGATGATCTGCAGCGCGTGCTCCCCTTGCGCAAAAGGACGCCGCTCGTGATTCTGGATATCGCGGTGCCGCGCAATGTCGAACCTGAAGTCGACGAACTTCCGGGTGTGGTGCGTTATGATATCGATCGCCTGCAGGATGCTGTGGACGCTAACCGGGCCCAGCGCGAAGCAGCCGTGCCCCAAGTCGAAGCGATCGTGCAACAGGAACTGGAGGGGTTCTTCCATTGGCTGCGCGCCCGACAGGTGACGCCGGTCATCGTCGAGTTGCGCCGCCAGGCCGAGAGGATCGCCCAGAGCGAGCTGGAGCTTGCCCTGCGGCGGCTCCCCGATTCTGGCCCGCGTGTGGAGCAGGTGATGACCTTGCTCGCCCACCGGATCATCAACAAGCTGCTCCATGAGCCAACGGTGCGCCTCAAGGCAGAGGCGGCCAACGGCAATGGGGTCGCTTACGCCGATGCGCTGTGCGAGCTATTCGCGCTGGAGGCCCTCCCTTACGCCGACGGCGAGGACGGTGATCGCCGTGCATGACCAGCGTGGCCCGCTGCGCCTGGGCACCCGCGGCTCGGCGCTGGCTCTCTGGCAGACCCGTCACGTGATCGATCTGCTGCGCGCTGCCTGGCCGAATCTGACCTGTGAGGTCGTTGTCCTGCGCACGCAGGGCGATCGCATGATCGATGCGCCGTTGCCGCGGCTGGGCGGCAAGGGCGTCTTCACGGCGGAGTTGGAGGCGGCCCTGCGCGACGGCGACATCGACCTGGCTGTACACAGCTTGAAGGACCTGCCGACCGAGTTGCCTGCGGGGCTGGTGCTGGGTGCGGTGCCGCAGCGAGCGGAGGCCGCTGACGCGCTGGTGAGCCGCCAGGACTATACCCTGGAAACGCTGCCCCGGGGTGCTGCTGTCGGCACCAGCAGCCTGCGCCGGGCCGCGCAACTGCTCTATCGTCGCCCCGACCTGCGTCTCCTTGATGTACGCGGCAACGTGGACACGCGGCTGCGCAAGGCGTTGGCCGCCGACGGACCTTACGATGCCCTGCTGCTGGCCCAAGCCGGGCTAACGCGGCTGGGACGCGCTGACGCCATCACCCAGGTGTTGCCGCTGGAAGTCATGCTGCCCGCGCCGGGGCAGGGCGCGCTGGCCATCCAGTGTCGCGACGAACCGTCCACGCTGGCCCTCCTCGCGCCGCTCAACCATACGCCGACGCGTCAGGCTGTTACCGCAGAACGAGCTTTCCTGACGCGCCTGGGCGGCGGTTGCGCCGTGCCTGTCGCCGCCTACGCCGTAGTGACGGAGGGCCGGCTGAGCTTACGAGGGCGCGTCACTGCGCCCGACGGGAGCCGGCAAATCGACGTTGCTCTGGAGGGTATGGCCGACGACGCCGCAGCATTGGGGGCGCGCCTGGCGGAGTCGGCGTTGGCCCAGGGCGCGGCGGCCCTGTTCGGGAGCCTGAGGAGATGAACGGGGCGCCCTCAGCGCTGGCCGGCAAGCGCGTCGTTGTCACGCGCGCGGCGGGCCAGGCCGACGACCTGGACGACCTGCTGCGCAGCCGCGGCGCCGAGCCGCTGGCCTATCCGTGCATCGCCTTCGCGCCGCCGGAGGACGTTGACGCGCTCGACGCCGCCGTCCGCGATCTGGTCTCGGGCCGCTTCGATTGGCTGGTGCTGACCAGCCGCAACGCAGTGACAGCGCTGGCGGACCGACTGAAGGCGCTGGCCTCGTTCCCCTTGCCCTCCCGAGACAGGTGGCCGGTCGCGCTGGCGGCGGTTGGCGCGGCCACTGCCAGGGCTGCCGAGAGCGAGCTAGGCTTGACAGCGAATCTAGTGCCGGACGAGTTCGTCGCCGAGGCCCTGGCAGCGACGTTGATCGCGCGGCTGCGGCCCGGCGATCGCGTCTTGCTCTGCCAGGCCGATCTCGCGCGCCCCGTGTTGGCTGAAGCGTTGCGAGCTGCTGGCGTCGCGCTGACGTCGGTCGTCGCCTATCGCACGGTGATCGGCAGTGGCGGCGTGGATTTGCCTGCGCTGTTGGCAGCGCGCCAGGTGGATGCCCTCACCTTCACGAGCGCTTCGACGGCGCGCAACTTCTTGCTGCGCCTCGAGGCTGACGGCGGCCGGCTGGCCGACCTGGCGGACGTTCCTGTGGCCTGCCTGGGGCCGGTCGCTGCCGCGGCCGCCCGACGGCTCGGCCTGACGGTCCAGATCGTCCCTGAGGAACATACGATCCCCGCGCTGGTGACAGCGCTGGAAACTTACTTCGCGGAAGTGAACCGATGACTGCGATTGCTTCCTTCCCGGTCGCCCGGCCGAGGCGTCTGCGGCTGACCGTCAACTTTCGACGCCTGGTGCGCGAGACGACGCTCAGCCCGGCCGATTTCATCTATCCGCTCTTCGTGCGCCACGGTCGCGATCAGCGTGTGCCCATCAAGTCTATGCCGGGCGTCGCGCAATTGACCGTGGACAGGCTCGCCGACGAGGCGCGCGAGATCGCGAGCCTGGGCATCCCCGCCGTGATCCTGTTCGGCATCCCCGCCGTCAAGGACGCCGTCGGCAGCGATAACTACAATCCGGCCGGCGTTGTGGCGCAGGCGATTCGAGCCATCAAGGACGCCGCGCCCGACTTGCTGGTCATCTCCGACATGTGTTTCTGCGAGTACACCGACCATGGTCACTGCGGCATCGTCAACGCGCCGGGACAGGCGGGCTACACTCCCACCCTGCCCCCAGGCTATCTGTTGAACGACCCCACGCTGGAGATCCTGGGCCGGGCCTCGGTGGTGCATGCGCAGGCTGGCGCGGACATCATCGCGCCGTCGGGCATGGTGGATGGCATGGTGGGGGCGATCCGGGCCAGCCTGGATGCCGCTGGCTATCAGCATGTGGCGGTGATGAGCTACGCCGTGAAGTATGCCAGCGCGTTCTACGGCCCGTTCCGCGAGGCGGCCGAAAGCCCACCGCAGTTCGGCGACCGCAGCCAGTACCAGATGGATCCAGCGAACCGCCGCGAGGCGCTGCGCGAGGCGGCGTTGGACGTGGCCGAAGGCGCCGATGTGGTGATGGTGAAGCCGGCGCTGCCCTATCTTGACATCATCAGCGCGGTGCGCGCGGCCTGCGATCTGCCGGTGGCCGCCTACCAGGTCAGCGGCGAATATGCCATGCTCCACGCGGCGGCCGCCAACGGCTGGTTGGACCTGCGCCGTTGCGCGCTGGAGAGCCTCATCGCTATCAAGCGCGCCGGCGCCGACATGATCCTGACTTACTTCGCCAAAGACGCTGTGCGCTGGCTGCACGAAGGACGCTGACCGAATGTCCGACCAGACTTCCGCCATCGCGAAGAGCCGCTTTCTGGCCGCGTGCCGCTGCCAGCCGACCGACATGACCCCGATCTGGCTGATGCGCCAGGCGGGACGCTACATGGCCGAGTATCAGGCGTTGCGCCAGCGCTACACCCTCCTGGAGATGATCAAGACGCCGGAGCTGGCCTGCGAGGTGACGCTTCAGCCGATCCGCGCCTTCGATCTGGACGCGGCCATCATCTTTTCCGACATCCTGCCGCCCTTGCAAGGGATGGGGTTGCCGCTGGAGTTCGTCGCCGGCGAGGGGCCGGTGATCGCGGCGCCAGTGCGCACTGCCGCCGACATCGCTGCGCTGCGGGTGGCGCCCCCCGAAGAGACGTTGGGCTTCACCTTGGAGGCGATCCGGCTGGCCCGTCGCGCGCTGGAGGGCCGCGGCCTGCCGTTGATCGGCTTCAGCGGCGCGCCGTTCACCCTGGCCTCCTATGCCATCGAGGGGGGCAGCAGCCGCAATTTCGTGCACACGAAGAGCCTGATGATGAGCGAGCCGGCGCTATGGGGACAACTGATGGAGAAACTGAGCGACGTGGTCGGCCACTATCTGCTGGCGCAGGCGCGCGCGGGCGCGCAGGCGCTTCAGCTCTTCGATAGTTGGGTGGGCGCGCTCAGCCCGGCGGATTATCAGGAGTCGGTGTTGCCCTATAGCCGTCGCGCCATCGAGATCGCTCGCCAGGCCGGCGTGCCGATCATCCATTTCGGCGTCAACACCAGCGGCATGCTGGATCTGTTGCGTGCGGCGGGCGGCGATGTGATCGGCCTGGACTGGCGAGTCCCGTTGGATGTAGCCTGGCGCCAGTTAGGCGAGGGGGTCGCCGTGCAGGGCAACCTCGATCCGATGGCCTTGCTTGCGCCCTGGCCGCAGTTGCGAGAGCGCGCCCGACGCGTGTTGGATGCGGCGCGTTCGGTGGGGCGCCCCGGCCACATCTTCAACCTTGGCCACGGCATCCTGCCAGAGACGCCGGTGGATAACGTGCGCCGGCTGGTGGATTTCGTGCACGAATATTCGTCAGAGGGAACCCCATGAAGACATCCAGATCCGAAGAGCTTTTCGCCGCCGCCCAGCAGGTGATCCCTGGCGGCGTGAACAGCCCGGTGCGGGCTTTCCGCAGCGTCGGTGGAACCCCACGCTTCATCGCCCGCGGCCAGGGCGCCGTCATCTGGGACGTCGACGGCAATCCTTACATCGACTACGTGCTCTCCTGGGGGCCGCTGATCCTGGGCCATGCCCATCCCGCGGTGGTGGCGGCTCTGCACACGGCGGCGGCGCGCGGCGCGAGCTATGGCGCTCCCACCGAGCTGGAGGTCGAACTGGCGCAGACCGTGATCTCTTTGATGCCCGGCATCGAGATGATCCGCTTCGTCAATAGCGGCACCGAAGCCACCATGAGCGCGCTGCGCCTGGCGCGGGCCTACACGGGCCGCGATAAGATCATCAAGTTCAGCGGCTGCTATCATGGCCACGCCGACTTGCTGCTGACGCAGGCGGGCAGCGGCGTCGCCACGTTGGGGCTGCCCGATTCGCCGGGCGTGCCCGCGGCGGTCGCCGCGCACACGCTGACCGCGCCGTACAACGACCTGGACGCCGTACGCGCGCTCTTCGCCGCCAACCCGCGCCAGATCGCGGCGGTGATCGTCGAGCCGGTCGCCGCCAACATGGGGTTCGTGCTGCCGGAGCCTGGCTTCTTGTTGGGGGTGCAGGAGATCTGTCGGGAGGCAGGCGCGCTGTTCATCCTGGATGAGGTGATGACCGGCTTTCGGGCTGCCCTGGGCGGCGCGCAGGCGCTCTGGGGGCTGGATCCCGACTTGACTTGTTTGGGTAAAGTGATCGGCGGCGGGCTGCCGGTCGGCGCCTACGCTGGCAAGCGGGCCATCATGCAGATGATCGCGCCAGCGGGGCCGGTGTACCAGGCTGGCACTTTGTCGGGCAACCCGCTGGCGATGACGGCCGGCCTGGCGACGCTGCGCGAGCTTGCCCGGCCCGGCGTCTTCGAGGCGATCGCCGCGACCACGGCGACGTTGACAGCGGGCATCGAGAAGGCCGCGCAGGCCTGCGGCGTCCCTCTCCAGGTCGGTCAGGTCGGCACGATGTTCGGCTTCTACTTCCTGAAAGCGCCCGGCCTGCGTATCGTGGACTATGCCAGCGCCAAAGCCAATGCTGACACAGGTCGCTATGGTCGCTTCTTTCACGCCATGCTGGAACGCGGCGTCTACTTCGCGCCCAGCCAGTTCGAGGCCGCCTTTGTCAGCAGCGCGCACAGCGCGAGCGACATCCAGGCTACGCTGGCGGCAGTGCAGGACGTCTTTCAAAGCCTGAGCGAATCATGAATCACGCCCTTTGACGCCCTTGTTGCCGGCGATTATACTTCGTCCCTGTCGTCTCCATTGAATTCGCGACGCGTAGAGCTGCGCGCAGGCTATCGGAAGGGTGTGACAATGCGCACTCATATCATCTTCTCCCTGACCGGCCGTGATCGGGTCGGGATCGTCGAAATGGTGACCGGATTGCTGCTCCGGCGCGGCGGCAACGTCGAGACCAGCCGCATGGTGCGGCTGGGGAGGGAGTTCGCCGCCCTGATGCTCGTGGCGATTCCTGCCGAGCAACTGGATGGCCTGCGCGCGGATAGCGAATGGCTGGCGGCGCAGGGTTACCAGGTGAGCATCAGCCAGACCGAAGGCGCCTACGCCAGACCACTGCCGGGCTGGCTTCCCTACCGGATCACGGTCGAAGGCGCCGATCACGAGGGGATCATCCACGAGATCGCGCGTTATCTCGCGCAACACGGCGTCACCATCGAGTCCATGGACACGGAGATCATCCAGGCGCCCGTGAGCGGCACTCCTCTATTTGCCATGACCGCCCTCGTCGCCGCGCCGCCGGGCCAGTCCACCGCCGAGTGGCAGGTTGGCCTTGCCGAAGTCGGCCGCCTCGCCAATGTGGAGATCCGGGTGTCCGCCGTCTGAGCGGACGCGGACGACAAGGTTCAGTTGACCAACCCTTTTAACTTTGTTATACTACCCTCCAGGTTCGTCTGATCGCTCTCTCCGCAACCTGCGACCGATCCATGGAGGTGACGCCCATCGTCTGCCTGGCTTCGGCAGCCTGCGGCTTCTTGCCTGCTCCTCTCACGGCAGGCATCGTGTTTTCTCCAGGTCATACACACTTACACAAAAGGAGGAACCCATGCGACGCTATTGGACGATCCTGGCTTTGCTGGTCATCGCGGCCTTCGTCCTCGCCAGTTGCGCGCCAGCCGCCCCTGTGTCCGCGCCGGCCGTCGAGGAAGCTGCGCCGGCCGCTGAGGCCGCGCCCGCTGAGGCCGCACCGGCTGCGGAGGGACCCGCCCCTGACGAATGGGATGGCGTCTTCATCGTCGGCCGCGGCGGCGACTCCGTGATCCTCGACGTCGGCCCGGCCACCGATGGCGAGTCGTGGCGTGTGATCAACGAGATCAACGAGCCGCTCGTCCGCCTCGAGGGCACCAGCACGAAACCCATCCCCTGGCTGGCCGAGTCGTGGGAGACGACCGATAGCCAGACGTGGATCTTCCACCTGCGCAAGGGGGTCAAGTTCCACAACGGCAACCCCTTCAACGCCGAGGTCGTCAAGTGGAACATCGAGCGCTGGCGCAATCCCGACAACCCCTACCGCTTTGGCCGCACCTTCGAGTACTATGACGCCGAGTTCGGCGTCGATCTGGCCATCACCGATGTAGAGGTCATCGACGAATATACGGTCAAGATCACGCTGGCGCAGCCCTCGGCGGTGTTGCTGGCCAAGATCTCGCTGGGCGGCGTCTTCTCCATGCTCGATCCGCAGACCGTGCAGGAGCAGGGAGATAAGTACGGCACCCCGGCCGGCACGGCGATCGGCACCGGCCCCTTCAAGTTTGTGGAATGGGTACCCGATGACCACATCACCCTCGAGCGCAACGAGGAATGGTGGGGAGGCCGACCCAAGCTGGCCAAGATCATCTTCCGTTCTATCCCGGATAACTCGGCCCGCTTCGCTGAGTTGCAGGCAGGCACCGTCCATTTCGCGGACCTGGCTCAGACCGACCTGCCCGCAGCCGAGGCTGATCCCAACCTCGTTATCTATCCATTGCCCTCTCTGAGCACCGGCTACATCGCCTTCCAGCAGTGCACACCGCCCTTCGACAAGAAGGAGGTACGCCAGGCTATCGCCCATGCTGTGAATTGGGCGGCCTTGATCGAGCCGTTCTACGGCAAGTACGCCGAACTGGCCGGCAGCTTCCAGCCTCCTACGATCCTCGGCTCCAATCCAGACGTGAAGCCCTACGAGTACAACCCGGACAAGGCCAAGGAACTGCTGGCGGCGGCAGGCCTGCCTGACGGCTTCGAGACCGACTTCTGGTACATCCCCGTCATCCGCGGCTACTTCCCCGACTCGAAGGCCATCGCCGAGGCCATCGCGGCTGACCTGGCCAAGGTCGGCATCAAGGTCAACCTCAAGACCGAAGACTGGGGCGCCTACCTCGATGATCGCAACGAGGGCAAGTTCCCGATGTGGATGTTGGGGTGGGGCTCCGACAACGGCGATCCCGACAACTACCTGGGCTGGCACTTCAGCCATCCCATCGGCCAGCCCAAGAAAGAGGACTGCTACGCCAATGATCGCGTCGCCGAGCTGCTAATCCAGGGCCGCATCGAAGCGGATCCGGCCAAGCGCGAGAAGATCTACCAGGAAGCCGAGATGCTGATCCACGAGGATGTCGCTCGCATCCCCGTGGCCTGGCCCAAGACCCCGGCCGTGTTCCGCAAGGAGGTCAAGGGGTACACGCCGGTCGTCTTCCGCTCCTGGTATGAGAATCTGTGGATCAGCAAGCGACCGTGACGTGAGCAGCGCGCCTGTGGGGTGCGCCGTCCTCCGCTCGTAGAGCCTATCCGAAAAACGGTTCTGGCTGGTCTCCTGACCAGCCAGGGCACGGTCAGGAGACCGTGCCAAAACTTTTCGGATAGGTTCTTAGTGGCGTAGGGTGCAGCTTCGTCAGCGCCATGGGGGAGCTGCACCCTCCCTCTCTCCCAGTCTGACCTTTGATGATAGGGAGGTCCCTGCTTGGGACAGTATATTGCTCGTCGGTTGCTCGCGCTGATCCCTGTCCTGCTCGGCGTCTCGATCCTGGTCTTCTCCCTGATTCGCATGATCCCCGGCGATCCGGTGACAGTGATGCTGGGAGAGCGCGCGCGGCCCGCCGATATCGAGCGGGTGCGCGAGGAGATGGGGTTCAATCGGCCCATTTATATCCAGTACATCGAATGGATGCGTCGCGTCCTGCGCGGCGACCTGGGTAACTCGATCATCAATCGCACGCCAGTGATGGACGAGCTGAGGCAGCGGCTGCCCGCCACGATCGAGATCGTCATCGCCAGCATGTTCATTGGCGTCAGCGTCGGCGTCAGCATCGGCATCATCTCGGCCATCCGACGCAATAGCTGGATCGACGTCCTCTCCATGTTCGGCGCGCTGATCGGCGTCTCCATGCCTATCTACTGGCTGGCGTTGGTCCTCATTTATGCTCTTGCGGTCAACCGTAATATCTTCCCGCCCAGCGCGCGCCTCGACGCCGATCTCACCGTCGTCCGCCATACTGGCTTCATGTTGATCGACACGCTGATCTCGGGCGATTCCCGACTTTTCCTCAACGCCGTCTGGCATCTCATCTTGCCAGCGACTGTCCTGAGCACGACGATCATGCCGATCCTCGCCCGCCTGACGCGTTCGAGCATGCTGGAGGTGCTGCGCCAGGACTACGTGCGCACGGCGCGCGCCAAAGGGCTGCAAGAACGTGTGGTCGTCTTCCGCCACGCCCTTAAGAACGCGTTGTTGCCGGTGGTGACGGTGATCGGCCTGCAATTGGGCAGCCTTCTGGGCGGCGCGCTTCTGACCGAGACGATCTTCTCCTGGCCGGGGATGGGGCTGTGGACCTATCGCGCGATCCTCAGCCGGGATTATCCGATCGTCCAGGGAGCGGTCCTCATCAGCGCGATGATCTACGTCTTTGTGAACCTGATCGTGGATATTTCCTATGCTTATCTTGATCCGCGGATTCGCTATCATTGAGGCGCCCGTGAGGGGCTGGCATGGCTGATCTCAACACGACGAAAGAATTCCAATCGCCGGGGGGGCCTGCCGCGATCTCGGCTGTCGCGATGGAGCAGATCGCCCCGCGCCGCTCGCGCGGCCTCTTCATCGACGCCTGGCGTCGCCTGCTGGCGAGCTGGAACGGGCGCGTGGGGCTGGCCATCGTCCTCTTCACGGTGATCGTGGGAATCGGGGCGCCTCTGGTCGATCCTTACGACCCCAGCATCGACTCCAACCTTGCGGAGTCGCGGCGCGCTCCGTCGCTGCAACATCCGTTCGGCACCGACCGCCTGGGGCGCGACATGTTGCGTCGTATCGTGCATGGCACGCGCGTTTCGCTGTCGGTAGGCTTTCTGGTGGTGGTCGCCTCGGGCGCGGTCGGCACGATCCTGGGGCTGGCCGCGGGGTACTTCCGCGGCGCGGTCGATACGGTGATCATGCGCTTGATCGACATTCTGCTCGCCTTTCCGGCGATCCTCCTGGCGATCGCCATCGTCGCCGCGCGCGGCCCTGGCCTCACCAACACGATGATCGCAGTCTCGATCGTCGGCGTCCCCGGCTACGCGCGCGTCGTGCGCTCGATGGTCCTTTCGCTGCGCGAGCGCGACTACGTGGAAGCCGCGCGCATGGTGGGCGTCAGCAATGCGCGCATCATGTTCCGCCACATCCTGCCCAACAGCCTGTCTCCTATCATCGTTCAGGCGACGTTAGGCGTGGGCGGCGCCATCCTCTTTGCCGCTGCCCTGGGGTTCCTCGGCCTGGGCGCCCAACCCCCCTCCCCTGAATGGGGCGCGATGATCGGCGACGGCATCCCCTTCCTGCGACAGTCGCCTCATATGGTCTTCTTCCCCGGCATGGCGATCATGATCACCGTGTTGGGCTTCAATCTGCTGGGCGACGGGCTGCGCGACGCGCTCGATCCCCAGACGCAACTGTGAGGAGTTTCCCTGATGCCGATCTCTGATGTTCTGCGCGCGCGCGAGCGGCGCATCGCTGGCGAAATCTACACGTCCGACTCCGTCTATCGTCACCTCCTGGCCCTCTGTGACGGCTGTGGCCACCGCTTCATCGGTTCAACGGGCGAAGCTCAGGCGGCCGCTTATCTGCTGGATCGGCTGACCGCCTATGGCCTGTGCAACGTCCATACGGAGGAGGTGCCGCTGACCGGCTGGCAGCGCGGCCGCGCCATCCTGCAAACGGTCGGCCGCGACGGCTGGGAAGGCGCCTGCATCGCGCTGCCGTATTCCCCCGCCAGCGTGGTCACGGCCGATCTGCTCGATCTTGGCCCCGCCGTCCCCGAGATGATCGCCGCGCGCGCCAGCGAGATCCAGGGGAAGATCGTGCTCGTCTCCAGCGCCAACCCACCCGCCTATCCGCGCTCCGTGCACCGCCTCGAGAAGTACGCACGCGTCGTGCAGGCTGGCGCTGTCGGCTTTCTCTTCGTCGGCGACGAGCCGGGTCAGTTGCCGCAGACGGGCGGCCTGCCCGTGGGCGCCGCCATCCCTGGGGTCGGGGTCAGCAAAGAGGTCGGGGCCGCGCTGGCGCGCGCGCTGCAGGCCGGGCCGCTGCAGGTGCGCCTCGTCGTCGAGGGCGATTCGCGTCCGATCGTCGCCCACAACGTCGTCGGCGAGTTGCCGGGCGTCCAGAATGGGCCATGGCTGATTGCGGGCGCCCATCTGGACAGCCATGACATCTCCCCCGGCGCGAACGACAACGCCTCCGGCGTGGCCGCCGTCCTCGAGGCCGCGCGCGCCCTGGCGCTCGACGGCCCGACGCCGCTGCCGATCCGCTTCGTCTTCTTCACCGGCGAAGAGATGGGGTTATTGGGCGCCTACCGCTACACTGCCGACCATGAGGCGGACCTCGCCAATATCCGTTTTATGCTCAACCTGGACGTCGTCGGCGGCCCCGGACGATTGGGGATGGCGTTGCAGGCGTGGCCCGAACTGCTGCCGCGCCTGCAACGCCATGCGCAGGAGCTCAACCCGGAAGGCCTGCTCCTCGACCGGCTTGTGCCCTATTCCGACCATTTCCCCTTCTTCCTGAAAGGGGTCCCCGCGGCCATGGCGGCGTCCTGGGGCGGCGGCAGCGGACGCGGCTGGGGCCACACCAGCGCCGACACCGTCGACAAGGTGTCGATCGGCAGCCTGCAAGCGGCCGCGGTCTTCGCCGCGCGCCTGCTCTTGCGCCTGGGGGCGGACGAGGACGCCTGGCCAGCGCAGCGCACAGCGGAAGAGGTCAAGGCGCTTCTGTTGAAGGAAGGGCTGGAAGAGGTGATGCGCCTGGAGGGACGCTGGCCGTTCCAGGAGGATACGCCCGGAGCGCGAGGCGGCTGAGGTTGGCGCGCGCGTTGGGGAAGCGCGGCGCGATCGCCTCGAGCAGTTCGACCGCTGCCGTGCGCGCCGAAGCGCGGCGGCGTGGGCAGTCGGGCGGGGCGGGCGGCAATCCCAGCGCCCGCGCCAGTCGCGCCATCTCCTTCTCCGGCGTGTAGATCAGAGGGCGGATCAGGCGGAAACACACCACGAAGTAATCGGCGCGCGGGGCCATGCCGCCGTCGCAACGGCCGCCCTGGAGCAGATTGAGCAGCGCGGTCGCCGCCAGATCGTCAGCGTGGTGCCCCAGGGCGATCACGTTGCAGCCCAGGCGATCGGCCATCAGGAACAATTGTCGCCGCCGATGACGGGCGCAGCGCTGGCACGTCATCGGCAGCTCCTCCTCTTTCGGCACGTCGGCCTTCTCGATCACATGGGGGATGCCTATCTGCGCCAGCCACGCCTCGAGAGGCGCATGCCCGGCAGTGGGGCCAGCGGCGTCGCCCTGGATGTGCAACGCGATCAGCTCGTAGCGCTCGCGCGCGTGGCGGCGGCGCACATCAAGCAGGTACAATAACCCCAGGCTATCCTTGCCGCCCGAGACCGCTACCGCCACGCGATCCCCATCCATGATCATCTGATACTCGCGGATCGCACGGTTGATCGTCTTGAGCATAAAATACGCCAGACGCAGCGCAGTCCGCCGCGTCTGGCGCCTTGGCTCCTCATGGCTCACGGTTCGCCCACCGCTCCATCAGGGTCAGGATCCCCCACAACAACAAGATCACCCCGGCCCCGACCGCCAGGCAGCTCACGCCGATGAGCAGGGCGCCGCCGCCGTAGATCAGGCCGATCAGGCCGCCGCCGACGACCAGCAGCAGCCCGATCACCCAGCGCAAAAGGTCCTGTTCCTGGCGGCGGCGCTGCGCGCGATAGTCGGTCGGCTCGGTCGGCGGGGGCGTCATGTCATCGTGACCAGCTCAACAGCCGTTCGCCTGGAGAGCCTGGGTTGAAGCCGACGCCAGGCAGGCCGCCGGGGAACAGCGGCTGCTGCTGGCTGCCGTCCGGCTTCATCACATACACCTCCCACTGGCCATTGCGATCGGTCAGGAAAGCGATCCACTGGCCATCGGGCGACCAGGTGGGAGAGACATTGTTCGCAGCGCGCGGGGCCAGCGGATCGGTCGCCGTCAGCCGCGCCACGCCGCTGCCATCCTCGTTCATGATGTAGATGTCGGTGTTGCTCTGGTATTTGTACTCGAACACCACCTGCCCACCCGCTGGCGACCAGTTCGGATTGCGGAAGCGCACCTCCTGGTTGATCGCCTGCGAAGGGCCGGAGAGGGTCGTCACCTCGAAGCCGCGATCGTCGTCATACATGATGCGCTGACCATCGGGCGACCAGGTTGGGTTGGACGCGTAGGGCACCGCTGGCACGTCGCGGTACGTCCCATCCCACGTGTCGACATGCCCCAGGCGCCAGTTGGGATCGGGAATCAACAGTTGCCTGAAAATAACTTCTCCTTCTTTCTCGAGGACGAATTCCTCGTATCCCTCGCGTCCTCCCCTTTGCAACGAGAAGACCACGTAGCGTCCGTCTGGCGACCACTGGGGAGCGCGCGGCAGGTGCGCGCCCCACAGCTTCCACTCATTGTTGTTCGTCAGGTCGCGCAGATACAACCCTTCGGGGTCGGGGCCGCCCGGCCAGCGGGCGTAGACGATGCGGCTGCCGTCCGGCGACAGGTCCGGATCGAGCACGCCGGAAGTGACCTGGGTGAGGCCGCTGCCGTCGGCGTTGACCAGGTAGAGGGCGCCGCCGCTGTAAGTGAGCAGAGCCAGCTTGCCGGTGAACGCGCCGCCTGTCGAAGGGGTCGTTGTCGGCGCGAGCGGCTGCGCGGTGGGGGTGACGACCGGCGCCTGCGCGGCGTCAGCGGTCGTCTGCGTGAACTGCGCGGCGATCCAGCCGCGCGCGGAGGCGGCGTCGTAGATCACTACCCACCAGGTGCCTTCGGCGTTGCGGCCAGTGACCTTTACCTGCGCGCCAGCCGTCAGGCGGCCCAGGATGGCGTAGTTGGTGCCTGGCCCGGCGCGCACATTCAGGCTGGGGACAGTCACCTGGGCGATCTGGCCGCTGGCGGGCAGAGTCGCCGTCGCGGTCGGCGTGGTCGCGCTCGCGGCCGCTGCCGTGGCCACTTCCATGAACTGCGCGGCGACCCAGCCGCGCGCGCCGGTCGCGGCGTCATACACCACCTGAAGCCAGGCGCCGTCGGCGCTGCGGTCGACGATCGTGACTTGCGCGCCGGTGGTCAGCCTGGCGATGACGGCGTCGCTGGTGCTGGGGCCAGCGCGCACATTGAGCGGATCCGCGATCACGCGCCCGCTGCTGCCGCCGGCCGCGGGCGCGGCTGCCGACGCTGGCGCGGGCGCGGCTGCCGACGCTGGCGCGGGC
>FWPU01001661.1_pt1 | contig 61012 bp, 52 predicted proteins | sample 2228361 | NCBI WGS metagenome assembly FWPU01 (sample SAMEA103939777, study PRJEB20133) | metagenome
CGGCTCCGGTCGGTGGCCGCTAGGTGACGGACGCTCGGCGATGAAGACGTCGACGTGGGTCCAGACAGGGCACGACGTGCTCCAGAGACAACACCGCGAGTCGCTCCTTGAGGACTGGCGGGGCTGCCCTTTCACGGCATGAGCGGAACCCTCTTCCATCCGCTCGACTCATTCGTGGAGCCGACCGAGTTCGACGCGTCGGGCCCGATCAACGTCGTGTGCCCGGACCACGCCAGCGGACGGCCCGAGGCCTGAGCCGTGCCGCTCCTCGCTACACCACCGGGCGCCGAGGGTCTCGCCAGCCTCGTCGAGCTTCCCGATCCTAACTGGGTTGACCGCTGGGAACGCATCGTCGTGGCGGAGGGAACGAAGGAGCGCCTCCTCAACTATCTCCTCTTCTCCCTTCGCCATCGAGGTCGACTGAGCGCGATCGGCGTCCCGATTCACGGCCTCGTGATCCTGGCGGGACCTCCCGGGACGGGCAAGACCACCCTCGCTGGAGGGCTCGCTGACCAGGTGGCGCGAGTTCTCGACGAGCGGCTCTACTTCGTCGATGTCAATCCCCATGTCTTCCCCAGTCAGCTCCTCGGAGAGAGCCAGCGAAGCGTGGCCCGCCTCTTCGAGCGGACCATCCCTGACCTTGCTGCCCGCGGTCGACCGGTCGTCGTGCTCCTCGATGAGGTCGAGGCGCTCGCCGTGAGTCGTAGCGGCGCCTCGCTCGAGACGAACCCGGTCGACGTCCACAGGGCCACTGACGCGGTGCTGGCCGGCCTCGACCACGTCGCCGCGTCCTGCCCGAACGTCGCCTTTGTCGCCACGACGAACTTCATCCAGGGCTGCGATGCCGCGTTCCTGTCACGGTCGGACCTTATCGAGGAGATGACCCGGCCGGGGATCGAGGCCACGACGTCGATCCTGGCCGATGCCATCGCCGAGCTCCGGCCGCTCGACGGACTCGACCGCGAGGCACTGAGGGCGCTGGCGGCGCGCTGTGTGTCGGCAGGACTCGACGCCCGACAAGTGCGGAAGCTTGTCCTCCGAGCAGTCTGCTCGCGGCGCGAGCTCGCGCTGGATCCGGGCTCGCTTGACCTGTTGGACTTGGAACGGCTTTTCCACGCCGGTGACGCAACGGAGGGAAGCCTGAAGTGAGTCAGGGTAGCGGTTCTGAGCGACTCGAACCGGCGGCCGGCGAGCGCCGTCCCGTTCCGGAAGGTGCGACCGCGACCGTTGGGCCCGGGCCGATCCGGAGGGAGTCCTATCTCTTCGGCATCTCAATCTTCCTTGTCATCGCAGCGACGAACATTCTGACCCCGCTCCTGCCCGTCGTTCGCGCCGACTTCGGCGTGAGCATCACGGCAGCGGGGCTCGTCGTCGGGTCGTACGGGCTAGCGCGACTCATCGTCGACCTGCCGGCGGGGTGGTTAGCCGACTGGGTGGGCCACCGACGCCTCAGTGTCGGCGCACTCCTCGTTCTGATCGTCGCATCGGTGCTTGGCTCGGTCGCCCCGTCGCTCGAGTTCCTCATCGCCGCCCGAGTCGGCGCTGGGTTCGCCGTTGGTATCCTCGCCACCGTCATCCTCTCGGGCCTGGGAGCGACGGCGAGCGAAGCGAACCGCGGAAAGGTGATGAGCTTCTTCCACGTCGCCAACAACACCGGGATCGCTTTCTACCCGCTCCTCGGAGGCCTCATCGGGGCGGCGATCTCTTGGCGAGCCACCTTCATTGTCACGGCCGTCCTGGCCGTCGTCGCCGGGGCGATTCTCTTGCCCGTCCTGGCCCGTGTCGACTTCGTTGGCCGCCAAGACCCGGCGTCGCAGGGAGGAGGTGGCGCCGCGCGTGTTCTCCACGGCCGCCGGCGGACGGTCGCGATCTTCGCAACGAACTTTGGTGTCGTCGCGAACATGATCCATCGCCACGGCTTCCGGAACACGGTACTGCCGCTCTACGCGGCGAGCGCCCTGGGCCTGGGCGGTGTCTCGATCGCGACGGCCATCGCCCTCATGTCGATCGCCGGGCTCATGGTCGCGACGCCTGGGGGTATGCTCGGTGACCGGATCGGGCGCCGACGCGTCATTACCGCCGGCCTGGCTGCCGTCGCGGCAGGCGACTTGGCCTTTCTGCTGACGCACGACCTGGTGACCTTCCTCGTCGTCGCGGCGCTCATCGGGCTCGGCGACTTCTTCACGAGCTCGCAAACGGCCCTCCTTTCCGAGATCGTGCCGCCCGCCGAGCGAACGCGAGCCCTCAGCACGTATCGGTTCTCAGCCGATCTCGGCGCCCTCGTCGGGCCGATTCTCCTTGCAGCAGTCATGGACAACTTCGGCTCAAGCAACGCCATCCTCACCGCCGTCGTGATCCTCCTCCTCGCCTCCTTGGCCGCCTGGCTTCTCGTTCCAACGCCCGGCGTGCGACAGACAGCACATGGAGCCGACGAGGGTGCTCGGCTCGCGGCGTCGTGAGGACCTCGTCGACGTGGACCATGGAAGGAGGCGGCCGGATGACGCCTGACGACGTTGTGGCTCGGATCGACCCCCGGGAGGTGATCGACCTCGCGCTGGCACTCGGGAACATCGACAGCCCGACCGGCAGCGAGGGGCCGGCCGGGGCGTTTGTGTTCGATTGGCTTCGGTCAAACGGGTTCGAGCCGAGGAAGTACGCCCTGATCGAGGACCGCTTCAACGTCGCGGCGCGCCTGACCGGGACGGGCGGCGGCTACAGCCTCATCTTCAACGCCCACCTCGACACGACTCTTCGGCCCGATGCTGTCTGGTCGGCAAAGGATCCGGCCGATCCGCTCTATCGCGGGGCCTGGATCGAGGGAGACGAGATCTACGGAGACGGGGTCGTAAACGACAAGGGACCCCTCGCGGCCTTCCTGATCGCCGCGAAGGCGATCCGGGAGGCCGGCTACCCCCTCAAAGGCGACCTCATCGTCTCAGCCGTCGCAGGCGAGATCTCACGCGAGCCGGTGGACGAGTGGCAAGGACCGGCCTACCTCAGCAAAGACCTCGGAGCCCGATTCATGGTGACCCATGGGGTCGTCGCGGACTTCGCCCTCGTCGCCGAGGGGACGGGTTTCGGGATCGCGGGGATCGAGCCCGGAAAGGCTCAGTTCAAGGTCACGATCGTGACCGACACGCCTCGGTACTACACGCCGTACTTGCCGAGGCCAACGGGCTTGGCAGACGCACCGAACGCCATCGTCCGTGCCGCCGCTGTCATCGAGCGCTTCGAGCGCTGGGCGTGGGAGTACGAGACTCGCAACGTCTACGAGAGCCCGTTTGGGACGGTCGTGCCGAAGGCATCTGTCAACGCGATACGGTCTGGGTACCCGTTCAACTTGACGAGCGCGCCGCAGGTTTGCGCCCTGTACGTGGACGCGCGGATCCTACCGGGCGTCAACCCGAACGACGTTCGCGACGAACTCCGAGGGATCCTGGCTGAGCTTGAGGTGGACGGGCACGTAGAGCTCATCCTCTATCGGCCCGGCTTCGAAGCCATCGGCGCCGAACGGCTCGTCGAGACGATCCGAAGGTGTCATGCTCGGGTCTTTCCCGAGCCACCGACCCTCGTCGGTGCGCCAGTGACGAGCATGTGGCGCGACACAAATGCCTTCAACGAGCTCGGGATTCCGGCCGTGAGCTACGCTCCCCGAGCCGCGAGCCATGCGGCACGCAAGGCCATCAGGGTCTCAGACCTCACCTCAGCCGCCGTCGTCTACGCCCGCATTGCCATGGACCTCTGCAACCAGGAGCGTCCTGCATACACGCCGCTCGGAGCACACGTCAACGCCCGGATCGCGGCGAGCGTCAGGGACCGGAATCGCTCGGCTTCTGGATCGGACGAGTCCTAACGTGTCCGGCCACATCGACCCGTACGCTGTTCTCGGTCTCTCGCCGGGCGCGGGCCAGCGTGAGATCCGGGCCGCGTTTCGCGCGCTGGCGCGTCGCTATCACCCCGACGTGAGCGGTTCCGATCCCGCCGCCGAACGGGCGTTTAAGCGGATCGTTCTCGCCTACGAGATCCTGGGCAGTCCGAGTCGCCGAGCTCGATACGATCGGCGTCTCCACGCTCGCTGGTTTGGTCAGCCAGGCGATGTCGGGTCGGCCTCGTTCCGCGTCGAAGGCGAGCTCTACCACAGCGATCTCGGCCACCACAGCGACTTCTATGGCCCGGGGGACCCAATCACGGTGTCCGATGCCGCCGGTCTCGTCGGTTGCCATCCCTCGACATTGCGCCGACGGATCCGCCTGGGAAGGCTCGGTGCGACATTCGACGGACGCCGGTACTGGCTGCGCCGTCGCGACGTCGAGCGCCTGGTGATCGCGCCGCGATCGACGGGACACAGAGCCGACGACCGGAGCGTCGTGGATGGCGCCGGCGTCCGGGACCCCGCCGACTCGGAGACTCAGGGCCGAGATGGGCGTACGCTCCGTCCGTCCGTCTCGCCGGTCTCCTAACGCGTTCTTCATCGGAATCACTCGGAGGATCAATGCTGCGACTCGGATACAAGGCCTCGGCCGAGCAGTTCGGCCCCCGTGAGCTCCTCGAATTCGCCGTCGAAGCGGAGCGAGCCGGTTTCGACAGCGTCTTCGTCAGCGACCACTTCCAGCCCTGGCGCCACACGAACGGCCACGCCCCGAACGCCATCGCCTGGCTCGCCGCCGTGGGCCAGCGGACCGAACGGATCCTCCTCGGCACGAGCGTCCTCACCCCGACCTTCCGCTACAACCCGGCCGTCGTCGCCCAGGCCTTTGCCACCCTCGCCTGCCTCACGCCGGGGCGGGTCGTCCTCGGGGTGGGAACCGGCGAGTCGATGAACGAGGTCCCGGTCCTCGACATCGAGTGGCCGGACACGAAGGAGCGGTTTGCTCGACTAAAGGAGGCGGTCGAGCTCATCGGGCGGCTCTGGCGCGAGGACTTCGTCAGCCACGAGGGCCTCTACTACCGGACCCGGAACGCAACGATCTACGACCGGCCGCCCGAACCCGTCCCGATCTACATCGCCGCTTCAGGTCCCGCGGCAGCTCGCCTCGCCGGCCGGGTCGCCGACGGCTTCATCTGTACCTCAGGCAAGGGGATGGAGCTCTATGCGGAGACCCTCCTGCCGGCTGTCGCCGAGGGGGCGGCGAAGGCGGGGCGGTCCCTCGCGGACCTCGACCTGACGATCGAGATGAAGGTCTCTTTCGACACCGACCGCCGGCGCGCCCTCGAGGACACCCGGATCTGGGCTGCCCTCGCCCTGCCCGGCGAGGTAAAGATGGGCGTCGAGGATCCGCGGGAGATGGAGCGTCTCGCCGCCGAGCTGCCGCTCGAGAAGGCGGCCAGCCGGTGGCTCGTGTCGGACGACCCCGACGAGCACGTCGAGCAGATCCGCCCGTACGTCGAGCTCGGCTTTCGGCACCTCGTCTTCCATGCCCCGGGCGACGATCAGCGCCGCTTCCTCCGCCTCTACGGCGACCTCGTCCTCCCCCGCCTCCGGGCGCGCTTCGGTTGACCGACCGGCCTGAGCCCGGGCCCTGGCTCTCGTTCGAGGTCGGCCCCCTCAGCCGCCCGGCGACCCAGGCTCGATGGGATCCATCTCCTCCGCCGCTGCGGGCAGCTCCGTCTCCGGAGACCGGGGCTCGTAGGCGACGCTTCGCTGGATGAGGCGAACCAGCTCGTCGCTGATCGGTTCGTCCATCTCCTCCTGGACGTGCGCCAGGGCTCCAAGAGTTCGACCAAGGAGGGCAAAGGCCCGGGTGATCTGCCAGCGGAACCCCAGGTCGCTCGCGATCGCGGCGATCGCTCCGGTGACGTTGACGGGCAGGTGGCGACCGAACCGCGACGAGGCCCGCTCGGCGACGGCGAGGAGGAGCTCGCAGTGACGACCAAAGACTCCCGTCTCGCGGGCGATCTCGAAGAGTCGAAGGGCCCGCGGGTCGCCGCTCGGGTGGGTCCGGTGCCCGATACCCGGGATCCGCTCGCGTCGCGCCGCATGGTCCTCGACGATTCGCTCGGCGAGGGTCGTCGGTTTGATCGTCGCCCCTCCGTCCGCCACCAGCGCTTCTTGGAGCATCCGGGCACACCACTCCGACGACCCGAGGTGGCGACTCCCCGCGCCGAGGAGGGCGGCCGCCACGGCCGCCTGGAGCGACTCCGGGGCATTCGAGTAGACGAAGCGAGCCGCCACGACCGGCTTGACGAGGCCGTGCTCCACGAGGACGACGAGGAGTGCGTCGAGCATTCGAGTCTCGTGCAAGGTCGGCCGTCGGCCGAGCAGCATGAGCCCGACCATCTCCGTGAAGGAGATCGCACCGAGGAGCTCGTCGGTCAGATCTCGACCACGGACGAGGACCCGGTCGGGTTCTGCTCGCCCGAGCCCGGTTCGGAGGCGCGCGGACTCGCCAGTGGCCTGGTCGGGGCGGCTCACCGGACGACTCCCCTGTCGCGCAGCGACGTGAGATCGGCTTCGCCGAAGCCGAGCTCACGGAGGACAGCCTCGGTGTCCTCGCCCAGGAGGGGCGGCGGCTTCATCTCGACTTCGTCGCCTGAAAGGTGAACCCCGGCACCGATGAGGCGCATCGGCCCCGCCGACGGATGGACGACCTCTTGGATGAGGCCGAGGGCCTGGACCCCCAAGTCCTCGGCGACCTCGCCCAGGTTGTAGAGGGGCCCGGCCGGCACATCGGCAGCGTCGAGGCGGGCGAGCCATTCCGCGCGGGGTCGCGTTCGGAAGACCGCGGCGAGCTCGGCCTCGAGGGCGTCGTAGTTGCGGATCCGGGCGGCCCGGTCGATGAAGCGAGCGTCCACTCGTAGCTCGGGGCGCCCGACCACCTCGGTCAGCGCCTCCCAGAACTTCGGCGGCGACGACAGATGGATGACGAAGGGCTTTCCGTCGCCGGCCACGAAGGTGTAGGCCTGGGCGATCCTCGCCCGGGTGGCGCGAGTAGGAACCTCACCGTCCTCGAAGAAGCGTGCTGCGTTCTCGGCGACGAAGGCGGTCGTCGCCTGGAGTAGGCTCGTCTCGACGAACCTGCCCTTGCCGTCCAGCGCTCGGGCGGAGAGGGCCGCCAGGATTCCGATCGCGGCATAGAGTCCGGTGATGTGGTCGGCCAGAGAGATCCCCATCGGACGAGGAGCCTCCAGGTCGGTCAGCAAGCTGAGCAGTCCGCTCATCGCCTGACCGACGGTGTCGTAGCCTGGACGGTCGCGGTAGGGTCCCGTCCGCCCAAAGCCGGAGATCGAGCAGTAGACGATCTGCGGATTACGCCGAGCCACTTCCGCGTACCCGAAGCCGAGACGGTCGACGACGCCGGGCCGATAGTTCTCGACGAAGACATCCGCTCGCTCCAGGAGTCGAGCGACGATGTCGCGTCCCTCCGCGGAACGGACGTCGACAGCGAGGCTCCGCTTGCCCCGGTTGACCGACCGGAAGGTCGGGCTGTAGCCGCCTCGGCCCCAACCTCGAAAGGGATCGCCCGCCTGGGGCTCCTCGACCTTGATGACCTCGGCCCCAAACTCGGCCAGGATGGCGCAGGCGTAGGGGCCGGTCACGTAGCTCGCCATCTCGACGACGCGCAAGCGACCAAGGGGTGCCGCGGCCACCTGGTCGTTGGCTCGTCTCATCCCTCTCCCCCGGTCGCGATGTGTGCCTCGGCCATCAGCTGGAGATCCCACAGGTCCTCCTCCCCGCCGAGCCCCGCCAGCCACACGTCGACCTGGAGGAGGGTCGCACATCCCGGGCAGGCGTACTCGCGGTAGACGGCGAGGAAGGGCGACCCATCGGGGAGCGGGTATGCGGCGAGGGTCTCGAGCCCCACGTCGCGGCGCAGGGCGTGAGCCTTGTAGTTCTCCGAGGCCGAACAGAGGACGTAGCCGCAGCGACGGCAGCGGAGGACGAGCGAGCCATCGGCGGCGCCGAAGTCGAGGACCTCGTGGATCTGGTGGATGTGGCGCCAGGAACGGGTCTGTGAGCGACCCTCGGCGGACGGCGGTCGACCCCGACGTCGCTCGCTGCGGATGGCGGCTCGGCGGGCCTCCGTCGCGGTCTGATCGACCCGACCGTCGGCATCGAGGTGGACACCGTAGACGAGGGTGGCCGTCCGGGTCGAGACGAGACCCCGACGGACGTCTTGGGCCACGAGCTCTGGTGGTCGGTCGAGGGGGTCGCCGTATCCGCCGCCGCCCTGGGTGAAGTCGGCCAGGATCATCCCCGGCCCGACGTCTATCCGGCTCCGACCCGGCGGCAGCGGCTCGATCTCGGCGAAGCCCTGGGCAAGGGCCTCGGCCGCCGTCGTCGGATACTCGCCTCGCTGCAGCCGGTCGGCCAGGTCTGCCGCCGGCCGCAGGAGCGCCCGGATCCCGCCGCTTCCGGCAGGGTGGCCACCGAAGAGCCCGAACGCGCCGTGAGGGAAGCCAGCGTACGGGGTGACGTCGACGGTGAGGTCCTGGGAGCCGTAGACGAGGAGGAGTCGCTCGCTCCCCGCGCCGCCGCGCCACCGACCAGGTGCCCCGCCGTCGCGAAGGTGGCAGCGACCGAGGTAGAGGAATGGGTACTGGAGCTCGATCCGCTCGACATCGCTGATCCCGCCGGAGGGGATGTTGGGCTGCCCGCCGGTCGACACCCCGTCGCGGCTCGGGGCCGCCCCCAGCCCTCCCCCGTGGATGTCGTAGATCCCCTGCGGTACGGGGATCCCGCGGGCATCGTGGCCGCCATAGAAGAATCCTGGGCCACCGAGGTACCAGAAGCTGCCCCAGCTCGCGTTGATCGCCTCGCGTTCACCGGCGGCGAAGAGCATCTTCGTCAGGCACTCGCGAACGGCTTCGACGATGTACTGACCGATCCGCGGCGAACGCCCGCAGGCGGCCGGGTGGCGGCAGTTCAGCGCCGTCCCTTCGGGCACGATGACCTCGATCGGGGCGAGACGACCGTCGCTCCAGGGGACGTCCCAGAAGAGCTGGTTCGTCAGAGCGATGGCGACGTGGGCGAGGGTGCTCGGCAGGGTCGAGTTCTGATCCGAGGCGAGCTGCGGACTGGAGCCGCTGAAGTCCAGGACGAGGGAGTCGCCCCGCTTCGTCGCCGTGCAGCGAACCTCGTAGGGGACTGCGCGCTGGGTTGCGGGATCGCGGGCGGAGCCGTAGATGCGGCTTCGCCAGACTCCATCCGGGATCGATGCCAGGCGAGCGCGGGCCATCGCCTCGGCGTCGGCGATGAGTTTCTGGCCGGCGGCCTCGACGAAGTCGATGCCGAAGCGCTCGATGAGGGACCGAAGCCCACGAGCGCAGACGGTGTTCGCAGCCGAGCGGCTCTTGATGTCCATCCCGACGTAGTCGGGGTCGCGGCACTGTTCGACGATCGTCTTGAAGACGTCCTGGCGGAACCGCCCGCCCTCGATGATCTTCAGGCCGAGAAGACGGACTCCCTCGTGGTAGATCTCGGTGGCGGCACCACGGAGCACACCACCGGTATCGGCGGTGTGGCTACTTGAGGCGACCCAGGCAACCCGGCGACCTCCCCAGAAGACCGGCGCGATCTGCATGATGTCGTACGTGTGCGAGCCGGCGACGTAAGGGTCATTGATGATGAACTCGTCACCGTCGTTGATCCCGGGGTCTGCCTCGTACCACTCGATGAGCCGCTTGATGGCGTCCGAGGTCGCCGCTGCGAAGCGGAGGTGTCCCGAGCAAGCGAGGATCATGACCCCGTCGCGGTCGTAGAAGGAGCACATGCACTCGCCCCCTTGGGCGACGATCGGTGACGCGGTCACGCGCTGGAGCGCCAGGCGGCCCTCCTCGCCGATCGCCCAGAGCCGGTGACGGAAGATCTCGAAGTCGACGGGGTCGATGGGGCGGTCGATGCGACTGACGCTCATGGCTCGATGACGAAATTCCCGAAAGGATCGACCCGGAGGTGGGCGCCGGGCGGGAGGACGACGGTCGTCAGGGGAGACTCGATGACGGCAGGGCCTGCTAGCTCTACCCCTGGCGCCAGCCCGGCCATCTCGAAGATGCGCGTCGGGTGCAGCCGTCCCTCGAACCAGGCTGCCCGTTCTCCCTTGGGTCGAGCCTGCGCGCTGGCGCCGTCCGTCCACGACGCCAGGCGCGGTCTGGCCATGGGGACGATGAGGTCGACTCGGAGGGCCGCGAGCTCCACGCCCGCCGCGACGTGGGCGACCCCCTCGCCGAAGAGCTCCTCGTAGCGCTGGACGAACTCGTCGACGAGGGCCGAGAGGCGATCCCCGGTGAAACGGGCCCAGGGCAGCGCGACCTCCTCTCCGCTCGTCTGGCGCCTGAAGCGGAGGGTTGCGAACCGCTCGAACCGATGAGTTGCCGCCGCGTCGACGCTCGCCTCTGCAAGGAGCTCCGCCTCGAGGCGGTCGAGGTCCTCGTTCAGCTCGTCGCTGGGTCCCGGCAGAGGCAGGAATCTCGTTGCCTGGCGGGTGTGGACGACGTCCGCGGTCGCGATGCCGAAGGCCGAGAAGACCGACGAACTGGGGAAGACGAGCACCTGCGAGATCCCGAGCTCACGGGCGTAGCCGACGGCATGGGTCGGCCCTGCCCCGCCAAAGGCATAGAGGACGAAGTCCTCGGGTCGCCGTCCTCGGCGGACGACCTCGCGTCGGATGAGGTCGGCCATCTTGCTCGTGACGACCCGCACGATTCCGGCCGCGGCCTCGAGGGTCGTCAGGCCCAGAGGCTCGGCGATCCTCGCCCTGATGGCGGCCTCCGCTGCCCCGGCGTCGAGCCGCCGTCGCCCGCCGAGGAAGTACGCTGGATCGAGGTAACCGAGGACGAGGTCGGCATCGGTCACCGTCGGCTCGCTACCTCCGAGGCCGTAGCAGACGGGTCCCGGCACGGCTCCCGCCGACTGGGGACCCACGAGGAGGCGCCCGGTCGTCTCGTGGACTCGGGCGATGGTTCCTCCGCCGGCACCGATGGACGTAACGTCGGTCGTGGGTTGGAGGATCCGGAAGCGCTCGAAGACGGGCTCTTCGGCGTAGCGCCAGCGACCCTCTTCGATCACGCCGACATCGAAGCTCGTCCCGCCCATGTCCGTCGTCAACACGTGGCGATGACCGAGTTGTTCGGCGACGTAGCGAGCCGCCAGCATGCCCCCTGCCGGTCCCGACTGGAGCGTCGAGATTGGAGGCGGCGCCGGCTGCCCGCTCACGCCACCGTTGCCCTGCATCGCCAGGAGGCGGCCGTTGAAGCCAAGTCCCGCCAGTCGTTCGCGGAGGCGGGCGATGTAGGAAGCGACGGGCGGTCCGACGAAGGCGTTGACGATGGCGGTGTTCGTCCGAGCGTACTCTCCGGCCAGGCCGGACAGCTCGCCGCCGAGGCTGACGAAGCAGCTGCGACCACATGGGTGGGCCTCGATCCGATCCCGAATCCGGTGCTCGTGGAGGGGGTTGCGCCAGGCGTTCAAGAGGCTGACGGCAATGGCGTCGACATCCTCGACCTCGAGAAGATCGACGACGGCCCGCTCAACGTCAGCCTCGTTCAAGGGGATGACCACATCACCGCGCACATCGATCCGCTCGCGCACCCCGCGGACGAGTTCGGGGGCCACGAGAGGCTCGGGCTTCGTCACCTTTGGCGCGGCCTGGACCTCCTCCTCCGGGAGACCATCAACCCGACCCACGGCGCGCATGATGAAGGGGGTGTCCTCGAAGCCGTGGGTCGTGATGAGGCCGACGCGGGCTCCCTGGCGCGTGAGGAGAGCGTTCGTGGCAACCGTGCTGCCATGCTTGACGACGTCGGCTCGTCCGAGAAGCCACGGCGTCGTCACGCCAAGGGACCGGGCGGCGGCCTCGATGGCCGCGACGACCCCGACCGAGAAGTCGTCGGGCGTCGTCGGCGCCTTGGCGGTCGTGATGTGCCCGTTCGTCGAGATGACGACGCAGTCCGTGAAGGTCCCTCCAATGTCGATCCCGATGCTGAACCGCTCGCTGCTCGACATGTCTCCGCCGGTCTTCGATGCCATCGTGGTCGGTCGGCCACGGGCTGGCCCCGGGCCTCAGTACCTCGGTGGGGAGGCTTGCAAACCCGGATCTGGTCGGCAACGATTTTCCGGTGAGCGGAAAAGACCGGGCCTCCCGCCTGGGGGCCGAACGCGTCCGCGCCGTTGCCGACGCCTTGGCCATCCTCGAATGCCTCGGCGATGGCGAGGCCCATGGCGTTACGGAGCTCGCTCGTCGGATCGGCCGACCATCGAGCTCAACCCATCGCCTCCTCTCGACCCTCGTTGGGGCAGGCTTCGCCGAGCGGGACCCCGAGACCCGCCGCTACTGGCGCGGGCCTGCCCTGTACCGCGTTCGACCACCCGATGTCTCGCCACCCCTCCTTCGGGATATCGCCCGTCCCGTCCTCCTCCGCCTCGCCGAGGCTGCGCAGCTGACGGCCCACCTCGCCATCCCCTCCGGCAGCGAGGTCATCGCCATCGATCACGTCCCTCCGGACCATGGTGCTCCGGCGGATCACGTCGTCGGAGCTCGGCTGCCGGGGCATGCGACAGCGCTCGGTCTCGTCCTGGCTGCCTTCCGCTGGGAGCTCGCCCAGGCCCTCCGCTCGGAACGGCTCCGGCCGATGACCGAGGCGACCGTCGTTGATCGGGTCCAGCTCGAGGGGCGTCTCTCGGAGATCCGGCAGCGTGGCTACGCCATCAACCTTCGCGGTTGGCGGCGGGGAACGGGCGGGGTTGCTGCTCCGGTCCGGACCACGTCTCGAGACGTCGTGGCCGCCGTCGGCGTCAGTGGGCCGGCCGACGTCGTCTCGCGGCGGTCCGTCCAGCTCGAGCTGGCGCGACTCGTCGTTCGGGCCGGGCTCGAAATCGGGGCGCGACTCGACCGCTTTCGGCCAGTCCACCCAGATGACGAGAGAATGGGCCCTTCGGTCCGAGCTGGCAGGATGATGGTGGGGCGCGACCCCGTCGCTTGACCCCTCTGCACCCCGGGCCGAGGAGGCCGACGGCCAAGACCCGACACCGCTCGGCCCGTGATCCCGTAGAATGCAGCGGTATACGTAGGACCCTGGGATGGAGGTCCTGGGGCAATGGCAGGATGGAACGAGGGCAAAGGATGCCGCGACCACTGGCCTTCTACCAGCCGAACACCCTCGACGAGGCGACTCACCTCCTTGGCGAGCTTGGGGAGGACGCGAAGGTCGTCGCTGGCGGCACGGCCCTGACGATCATGCTCCGTCAGCGACTCATCGACCCGAGCGCCCTCGTCAGCATCGGGCGTCTCCCTGACCTCGACGGGATCGCCGTCGCCGACGGGGAGCTCGTCCTCGGTGCCCTCGTGAGGCATCGCGCCGTCGAGCTCAGCCCGCTCGTGCGGACTCAACTGCCCGTTCTGGCCCGGACCTTCGGGGTCGTCGCCAACGTCCGGGTCCGAAACGCGGCGACGGTCGGCGGCGTCCTCGCCGAGTCCGACTACGCCTCGGATCCCCCCGCCGTCTTCCGCGCCCTCGACGCCGTCGTCGAGGCGACAGGCCGAGACGGCAGCCGGATGATCCCCATCGCCGACTTCTTCGTCGCCTTCTATGAAACGGCCTTGCGACCAGACGAGCTCGTGACGGGTGTTCGGGTTCCCCTCCTGTCACCAACCGCTGGAGCCGTCTACGAGAAGTACGTCACCCGGTCCTCCGAAGACCGCCCCTGTATCGGCGTCGCGGCCATCGTCGATCTCGACCCCGATGGTTCCTGCCGCGATCTGCGGGTCGCCGTCGGAGCCGCCGCCGAGACTCCCCAGCGATTCCCCGAGCTCGAGGCCGAGCTCCGGGGCCAGAGGCTCTCCGAGACCGTCCTTCGAGACCTGGCTGATGCCTACGCCGATCGGATCGAAACCCTCGACGACATGCGGGGCTCGGCCTGGTATCGAACCCAGATGGTCCGGGTCTGGGTCCGGCGAGCCCTCGAGCACGCAGCGGCCGAAGCCGGCCGGGCCGCCGCGTGAAACGACCAGTCTCGGCGGCCTGAACGGTCCTGCGCCGATGGCCACTGCGCTCCTCGACACTCATCGGGGGACGATCGATCCGACCCGTGGCGGGATGCTCGACGCCGTCGAGCGGGTGACGGGCCGGGTCCCCTACACCATCGACGTCGCCCTGCCGGGCATGCTCCACGCCCGCGTACTCCGGAGCCCGCAGCCCCACGCCCGGATCGCCCGGATCGACACGAGTCGTGCCCGCCGGGTGCCGGGCGTCGCCGTCGTTCTGACGGGTGCCGACCTGGCGGCGCTCCCGATCGGGCGCGTCACCTACGGCCCGATCTTCCGCGACCAGCCGATCCTCGCCCTGGATCGAGTTCGCTACGTCGGGGAGCCCGTTGCCGCCGTCGCTGCCGCAGACCTCGATGCGGCCCAGGAGGCCATCGAGGCGATCGAGGTCGAGTACGAGGGGCTCCCGGCTGTCTTCGACGTCGAGACTGCCCTCGCCCCGGGTGCTCCTCTCGTCCACGAGGAACGGCCACCCCTCGGCCAGACCTTTGCCGACATCATCGTCGACCCCGCCGCGAGCGGCAACGTCTGCAACCACTTCAAGCTTCGGAAGGGCAACATCGAGGCTGGCCTCCGCGAGGCGGACGAGGTCTTCGAGGACGTCTTCAGGAGCCCTGCCGTCCAGCACGTCCCCTTCGAGACCCACGCCTGCCTCGCCGACGTCCGCTCAGGACGGGTGACGGTCTGGTCAGCCGCCCAGATCCCTTTCTCCGTCCGGGCTCAGCTCGCCGAAATCTTCGGCATCCCCCAGGCTCGGGTCCGGGTCATCGTCCCGACCCTCGGTGGCGGTTACGGGGCAAAGACGTACCCGAAGATCGAACCCCTGACCGCCGTCCTCGCAGCCGCTGCTCGTCGTCCGGTCCGTCTCCATCTGACCCGAGAAGAGGAGTTCGTCACGGTCACGAAGCACGCCGCCGAGATCCGCCTCCGGACCGGCGTCCGACGCGACGGGACGATCGTTGCCCGCCAGAGCACCTGCTACTTCAACACCGGTGCCTACGCCGACATCGGACCCCGCCTCATCAAGAACGGTGGCTTCGCCACGGCTGGTCCGTACCACATCCCCCACGTCTGGGTCGATTCGTACGCCGTCTACACGAACCTCCCACCCGCCGGTGCCTTCCGTGGCTACGGCGTCAACCAGGCCGCCTGGGCCTACGAGAGCCAGATGGACATGATCGCCGAGCGACTCGGGATCGATCCCCTCGAGCTGCGGATGAGGAATCTCCTCACCGACGGCCAGTCTGTCATGACCGGGGAGCCGATGGTCGATGCCCACTTCCGCGAGCTCCTCGCCGACTCGGCTCGCTGGATCGGCTGGGAGGGACCCCGGAGCGAACGGCGGGGCAGGATCGCCCGGGGCAAGGGTCTCGCCTGCATCATCAAGGCCTCGGTGACCCCGTCGACCTCGACCGCCTCGGCGAAGCTGAACGAGGACGGGAGCCTCGATCTACTCACGAGCTCGGTGGAGATGGGCCAGGGGGTGCGGATGACCCTCGCTCGGCTGGCGGCGGAACGCCTCCACATCCCGGTCGAGCGGATCAATGTCACGACGCCCGACACCGACATCACGCCCTACGACCAGCAGACGAGCTCGAGCCGGAGCACCCATTCGATGGGCAACGCCGTCATCAGAGCCGTCGACGAGATCGGCCGGGCCCTCCTCCGGCTGGCGGCCGAGGAGCTCGAGATCGCCGTCGATGATCTCGAGCTCGCCGCTGGGAGCGTCCGCGTCAAGGGCTCACCCGACCGAGCCATCGCCTACGGTGACCTCGTCCGGCGCACGCGTTCAGGAAACATCCTCGGCAGTGCCACCTTCCGGACCGAGGGCGGGCTCGACCCGGAGACGGGGCTAGGCGTTGGCTCCGTCCACTGGCACCAGGCAGCGGGCGCCGCTGAGGTGGCCGTCGACCTCGAGACCGGTAAGGTCGACGTCCTCCGCTACCACGCCAGTGTCTATGCCGGCCGGGTCATCAACCCTGTCCAGGCTGAGCTCCAGACCGAGGGCAACGTTGCCTTCGGCATCAGCCAGGCCCTCTTCGAGGAGATGGTCTTCGACGGCGGGCAGCTTCGAAACGCCAACCTCGGGGACTACATGATCACGAGTGTCGAGGACATGCCGCGCGAGCTCGGCCTCGGCGTCCTCGAACACCCTGAGGCGAACGACATCCACGGCATCGGCGAGACGTCCCTGCCGCCAGTCATGGCGGCCATCGGGAACGCCGTCGCGAATGCCATCGGGGTTCGGATCTCCGACCTGCCGATTACCCCCGAGAAGGTGCTTCGCTCCCTCGCCGAGCGAAGAGCGCCGGTCTCTACCGGCGACCCTACCCCGCAGTCCACGGAGGAGGCCGGACCTCGATGACGAGCCGAGAGTCGACCCACCTTGAGCCATTGCCCATCGACTCGGAAGGGAAGTTGACGATCTCCCTTCGGGTGAACGGCCGGGACGTGAGCGTCCGCGCTCGCCCCCATCACACCCTCCTCGAGGTCCTCCGAAACGAGCTCGGCTTGACGGGGCCCCGCGAGGGCTGTGGGGTCGGGATGTGCGGAGCTTGCACGGTCCTCGTCGACGGCCGCCCGATCTCGGGTTGTCTCCTCCTGGCTCCGCTGGCCGACGGCGCCGACGTCGTGACGATCGAAGGCCTCGAGGGACCCGACGGTTCCCTCCACCCGATCCAGCAAGCCTACGTCGACCACACCGCCTTCCAGTGCTCCTACTGCACGCCCGGGTTCATCCTGACGACGAAGGTCCTCCTCGAGGAGAACCCGGACGTAACTCTCGACGAGGCGAAGGAGTACCTCGCCGGCAACTTGTGTCGCTGCGGGAGCTACGTGAAGATCCTTGACGCCGTCCTCGACGCTCGCGACCGCCTCGCGTCGACCCGAGGCGATCGCTCATGACGCGACGCTCGATCGGCTGCCCGACCCTCAGGCACTGGGTCCATCGCCTCGACGCTCCCCGATGAGTGCGTCGAAGGGAGTGCGGAGGGCCACGGCGCTCCCCGACAGGAGCGAGACGGCCAAGACGATCCAGATGGCGGCGATGCCGGCAGCCCCAGCGATGGCGCCCATGAGCGTCGGGACGACGAGGAGGGCGAGGCGGTTGCCGGTCAGGCGGACGCCGAGGGCGAGGCCCCGCTCCTGACGAGGTGACCGGTTCGCGACCCAGGCAATCGTCATCGGCTGGCCGAGGCCGAGACCGAGACCGGCAGCAACCATGAGGCTCCCGAGGAGGATGGGGGCGGTCAGGATCGGCAGGAGGGCGAGCGAAAGCCCGGCGATGACCATGCTCAGGGCGAGGAGGCGTTCGCGGCCCAGGAGGGAGATGAGCTGAGTCATGAAGAGCCGGGAGACGAGCGAGGCGAAGGCACGGAGGGAGAGGAGGACGGCGACCGTCTCGACCGAGAGCCCCACGGCCTCTCCAAAAGCGGGTAGGTAGGCGACGAGGACATCGACGGAGGAGATGACGGTGATGCTGACGAGCATCGCCGAAAGCATCCCAGGCCGCCTCAGGACCCGTCCCGTCGCCAGGAGGACGTTGCCGCCTGGCTCGGTCGCCTTGGATGCCGATCGGGCTCGTCGCCGGCGTGGCAGGCGGAGCGCCATGAGCGCGGCGAGGGTTGCTGCCGCAGCTCCAAAGAGGAAGATGGGGAGCTGCCGATTGCCCCCCACCGGGCCGCTCATCGTCCAGGCTGCTCCCAGACCGACCAGGACGGCCGCCAGGCTGGGTCCGACGAGCTGACCAATCGACGCCACCGTTGAGTACCAGCCGAAGCGTTCCTCTCGACGTTCACGGGGCCCGTAGTTGGCGATCATCGCCTGGCCGGCGACGAGGCTCGTGATCTGGCCGAGGCCGGTGACGGCATGGCCAAGGGCAAGGACGGGCAGGGAGCCAGCGAGGGCACCAATGGTGCTCCCGAGGGCGATCATGACCATCGACGCAACGAGGAAGGGAACCTCGCCGAGGCGGTCGACCCAGCGACCGACGGGCACGGCCGTCAGGACCGGTAGGAGTGAGAAGGAGGACGCTACCAGGCCGATCTCGAGGGGGCCCGCTCCGAGGTCGATGGCTCGATAGGTGACCATCGGCCGGAGACCGTTCACTGCAGTCACGGAGAGGGCCGCGATGGCGAGCTGGAGGATGAGCGGACGAAGCCAGTCGGTGTCTGACGGCCCCGCGGCAAGGTCGAGCTGAGCCACGCCATCGCTGGGAGCCCGCTCTTCCTGAGACGTGCCTCGTTTGGCGGTCTCGTTGGGAAGGGATCCCGCAGGGGTGATGTCGCGTTCGGGCGGCGGAAGGCTCACTGGCCGTATCCTAGTGTATGCAACGTGCCGCGGACGAGGCACCTGGTAGATAGGGAGGTTCCATGGTCATCGATCAGCAGGTTACGGTCCAGGCCCCGATCGACCGCGTCTGGGACTTCGTCATGGATATCCCGGCCGTCAGTCGCTGCGTGCCGGGAGTCGAGGAGTTCGAGGCCGTCGACCCAGACACCTACCAGGGGGCGGTGAAGGTCAGGGTCGGCCCCATCGCCGTCCGGCTCCAGGGTCGGATCGTCGTGAGCGAGCGGAACCGCGAGACCTACACGGCGCGCCTCGACGTTTCAGCAGCCGAAAAGCGGATCGCCAGTACCGTCAACGCCAAGACGACCCTCTCCCTCGTTCCCCAGGGTGAAGGAGTGACAGAACTCCGGATCCATACCGACGCGGCGGTCCTCGGCAAGCTCGGGGAGTTCGGCCAGGCGGTCATGAAGCGGAAGGCCGACCAGCTCGTCGAGGAGTTCGCACGGAACATGGTTCGGGCGATCACCTCCTAGGCGGCCCGCCACCATCGCCCAGCGATCGGGGCCCCACGACAGACCGAGAGCCCGCCCTCGGCGGGCTCTCGACGTCAGTGTTGCCGCCGCGGCAAGTTATGACCCGGCGGCAACGAGCTCCGGCTCCCGCATCGCGGCCGGCCGCTGTGGTCGAACCATGCGACCCCCCGGCTCACCGACGAGCTCGCCGTCGCGCATGACGATCCGACCCCGAATGATCGTCGCCACTGGGGCTCCCTTGGTCGGCGTGCCGTCGAAGGGAGTGACGCAGTTCTTGCTGTGGAGCTCGCTGTCCCGGATGACCCCCTCCCTATTCAGGTCGACGATCGTGAGGTCACCGTCGGAGCCGATCCGGATGGCGCCCTTCTGGGGCCAGATGTCCCACGCCTTGGCCGGACCCTCCGAGGTCGCCCGGACGAACTCTTGGAGCGTCATTCGGCCGGCGTTCACGCCGTAGGTGAGGAAGAAACGGACGCTCGTCTCGACGCCTGGGAAACCCGAGATGGCCTTCCAGATGTCGTCGTTCAGCTTCTCCTCAGCGGTGTGGGGCGAATGGTCGGTGGCGATCATCGTGACCCGCCCGTCACGAAGGCCCTGGAGGAGGTAGTCGCCGTGACCCTCGCTCCCGTAGCGGACGGGCGGGTTCATCCGGAGGCGAGACCCGAGGCGGGCCATGTCTTCGGCCTTCAGGAAGACGTAGTGGGCGCCCGTCTCGCAGGTGATGTCAACCCCCTTGGCTCGCCACTCGTCGATCATGTCGAGGCCCTGGCGGGACGAGAGGTGAAAGATGTGGATCTTGGCGCCGGTGTGCCGAGCGTAGAGGCCCATCCGCTGGATCGACTCGACCTCGGCGATGGGCGGCCGCGAGTCGACGTGGGCGAGGGGGTCGGTCCGGCCAGCCGCCTTGAACTTCCGGATCAGGTGCTGCATGATCTCGTTGTTCTCGGCATGGAAGCCGATCCGGAGGCCCGTCGCGGCGATCTCCGTAAGGCCGTCGAGCATCATGCCGTCGTCAGGGGCGGGAATGTTGCCAATCGTCTCGCCGAGGAAGCACTTGTAGCCGACGACGCCGGCCTCGGCCATTGGACGGAGCTGGGGGACGCTGTCCTGGACGAGCAGGCCGATGATCCCGAAGTCAACGTAGGACTTCTCCTCGGCGAGGCGGCGCTTGAGCTCGACGTGCTCGACGGTGTCGGTCTTCGGGTTCGTGTTCGGCATCTCGAGGACCGTCGTCACCCCGCCCATGGCGGCGGCCGTCGAGCCCGTCCGCCAGTCCTCCTTGTACTCGAGCCCCGGCTCTCGGAAGTGGACGTGGCCGTCGATGACGCCAGGCAGGACGTGGAGACCGGTCGCGTCGAACTCCTCGGCCGCCCTCAGGTCGAGCTGGCCCGGAGCGGCGATGGCGACGAACTTCTCGTCCTTAATGGCGATATCGGCCGGGAAGGTCGCGTCTGGGGTGACGACAGTCCCGTTCTTCACGATCAGGTCGGCGTGGTCAGGCATGGCAGCAGCATCTCCTCTGAGGTGATCGGCGAAGGCAGCGGTCCGGTGTCATCGACGCGGTGCCGGCCCGGCTCGGGCGTCGAGGGCCGGCCAGGCCAGGAACATCACCCCGGCCTCAAAGCTGGCGCGGATCGGGTGCGCTGGGATCAAGGATCCAGCCCCAGCGTTCCCGGTTCGCGCGGGCCATCTCGGCGGTGACGACCGGCTCGGCAAAGCGATCCCTCCATTCCCATGGCTTGGTGGCGTCGACAAGCAGGCGAGAGTTGAAGCCCCGAGCGTCGGGGTGGATGGCGGGATCGAGGGGACCACTCCAGGCGCGGCGGATGATCGTCACGTCGCGCTCGGGATCGCAGCGGGTCATGATGGCCCAGAGGACGTCGTTCACGTTGGTGATGTCGACGTCGGAGTCGACGACGACGACGATCCGGCCGGCATAGGCGGTCGTCCCGGTCTGGCCGCCGACCATGAGCGCCTGCGTTGCGTGGCCCGGGTAGGCCTGGTCGATGGCGATGACCGTCATCATCCGGTTGCCGGACTCGGGTGGACACCAGACACCGGTGACCCGCGGGACCCCCGCCGCCCTGAGCTGGTTCTCGATGAGGACCGACTTCAGGTAGGCAAGGAAGCGATTGTCCTCGTGAGGCGGCTTGCCTTGTGGACAGCCGAGGAGGATCGGGTCGTTGCGGTGGTAGATGGCGGCGACATGGATGACCGGCGTCCGGTGCTCGCCGCTCGCGTAGTAGCCCATCCACTCGCCATAGGGCCCCTCCTCGTGGAGCTCGCCGGGGTACATCCAGCCTTCGATCGCGATCTCGGCCGTGGCCGGGAAGGGCAGCCCGGTATGGCGGCCGCGGACGACCTCGATCGGCTCGCCTCGGACCCCACCAGCCCAGGCGAACTCGCTCATGCCATAGGGGATCCCTTCGGCGCAGGCCGCCATGAACAGGAGCGGATCCGCCCCGACGACGACGACGATGGGACACGGCTGGCCTCGGTCGAAGTAGGCCTCCCGGATGAGCTTGCCGTGCTTGCCGGGACTGATGTAGATGCCCATCGTGTCGCGTCCAAAGATCTGGTTCCGGTAGGTCCCGACGTTCACCCAGTCGGAGTCGGGGTCCTTCAGGATGTTCATGCTGGCGGTGCCGATGTAGCGACCGCCGTCGCCCGGGTGCCAGATCGGGACCGGGAAGGCCTCCAAGTCGATGGCCTCACCCTCGAGGATGTTCTCGAAGACCGGACCGTCGTCGACGAACACTGGATCGATGGGCACGAAGTCGCGGAGGACGCTCCGCCAGAAGGCAAAGAGGCCCTCGTGATTGCCGGCCGCCGGCGGCAGGTTCAAGGTGACCGCCTGACGAGCCGGCGTGCCGTTGCAGTTGACGAGGACTCGCCGCCCCGCCGAATAGCCCGGGATCTCGTCGAAGAGGACGCAGGGGCTCCCCTCGGTGTGGTCGAGGAGCTCCGTCACCTCCCCGATGCCTGACTGCCAATCGACTCCGCGGACGACACGCAGCTCGCCGATGGCATCGACTCGGGCGAGCCACTCGCGGGTGTCACGCCAAGGGGCAAGGCGATGCTCGGTGGATGGCGGGGATCCTGTTGTGGCCACGATTCCTCCCACATGCCGGGCGACTGCTCTCGCCGCGGCGCGCTTGTATGCAGCGGTATCTTACGGTCCGCGATGGCGCCGGTCAACGGCCGCTCGCCAGCTCGGAAGCCCGACATCGACGCTCGATCACGGCGGTGCCATGAACGGATCCTTCGACACGTTGGTGATGCTGACCCTCGCCGTCGCCACCGCCGCCCTGATCAACGGACTGGTGGGATTCGGCTTCGCCCTCCTCGCGGTCAACGCCATGGCTCTCGTCCTCGGAGTCAAGGAAGCCGTCGTCGTGATGAGTCTCATGGCGCCGGTAATGAGCGGCCTCCAGCTCCTTCACCATCGCCGGCATGTCCCGGGGTGGAACCGTCTCCGTGGCCTCGTCTTCGGCGCCCTGTCGGGTTCCCTCGTCGGCGCTCACCTCCTCGTCCTGCTCCCTGCCCCCTTCCTCTCCGTCGCCCTTGGACTCTTTACCGTGAGCTACGTTGCCTTCGCTGCGCGGGCGGATCGACCAGCAATCTCAGCTCCGGTCGAGGCGCGGCTGGCGCCCCTCGCCGGCTTCGTTGGTGGAGTCTCGAACGGTACTCTCGGAGCCTCGGGTCCGGTCTTCGGCTCGTACCTGACGGCCATCGGCCTACGGGGGCGCGACTTCGCGGCGGCCATCTCTGGTCTCTTCCTCTCGATGGGGATCGCCCGTCTGGTCCAGCTCGCTGCGCTCGGTCAGTACGACCTCCGCGTCGCCACGGCGGCAGCCGTTCTCCTGGTTCCCAGCGTCGTGCTCCAGCGCGTCGGGTTCTGGCTCCGCCGTCGAGTCTCGGCCGCCAGCCTCTACCGGGGCGTGCTGGCAATCTTGGCGGTGGCCGGGGCAAGCCTCGTCATCCGGGGCATCGCTCAGCTACTCTAGCCCGGCCTGGTCGGGCTGGGCCGTTGGACCTCTCCTCCCTCGCCAACTCCCGCCGATCCAGCGCGCGCGTCTCCAGCGGTGCGCCGCGCCCGGGCCGTGACCCATACGGCGTGATCACGACTGAGGATGCGCTTTCGGAAGCCGAGTCTGTAGGTCAGCCGGCCTTCGAGGCTGCCTGACGCCCGCCGACCTGGCGCAGGTAGGCGATGACCTCCTCGAGGGGCAGGACGTCGGCGTACTTCTGGTCCATGTCGAAGAGATTGATGGCATGGGGCGCCTCGTCGCGATCGAAGACGCATTCTTCGGGGATGATGACCTTGAAGCGGTAGCTCTTGGCGTCGACGACAGTGGCCCGAACACACCCGCTCGTGGATTCTCCGGCCACGACCACCGTGTCGACGCCCGAACCGACAAGGAGCCCGGCGAGCGGTGTACCCCAGAAGGCACTCGGGGCCGTCTTCGTCAAGACGACCTCGCCGGGAAGCGGTGCCACCTGGTCGATGATCTCATAGCGTCGTCGACGCCGTTCCTCGGCTTCCGGATCGACGGCGAGTCCGCCTCGGACGTCGCGCCAACCAGGCACTCCGCCCATCCCCGTCACGTGGAAGACGGGCGTCTCCGTGTCCCGCGCCGCCGTGAGGAGCGCCTGGATGTGGGGCAACGCCTCCCAGGCAGCGAGACCGCAACTCCCGGGCCACTCGGCGATCGCCTCGAGGAGGGGCCTCGGTCGATCGCCGAACACCCAGCGGTAGAGGTCGACGAGGAGGAGTGCCGGGCGAGTGCCAGTCCCCTTGCGAACCGCCGGCTGAGCAGCCGCTCTCGCCCGGTCGCGCTCGCTGAGGAAGCGATCCCAAATCCGCTCGGGCATCGGATCCCTCCCGGTTCAGTAGCGGTCGACGTAATCCTGGATGGCGTCCGGATCCGATGTCCGGGCCAGCGCCAGGCGAAGGAGGATGCGCGCCTTCCACGGCTGCAGGTTGTCGGCGGCAACCCAGCCGCGGCGTCGAAGACCCGGGCTTCGCACCGTCCGTCCGCTGCCCACCCTCGAGGCCTGACAGACGAGGACACCGGCCTCGCTGGCGCGCTGAAGCGCCTTCTCCTCGCCCGGTGTTGGGCGGCCCGCTCCCGTACCTGCGCTAACGATGGCTCGGGCGCCTGCGGCAACGGCGGCGTCGATGAGGGAACCGTCCGCCCCGAGGTAGGAAACGACGACGTCGACGCGCGGCAGCTCCGAGTCGCTGTCGACGCTGAATTCACTCGTCACGGTGTGCGGCCGAACTGGCCGGTGGTAGTAGACGACCCGACCATCGGCGTCGGCGTAGCCGAGGGGACCCAGGTCACGCCCCTGAAAGGCGTCGACCCGATAGGTCGCCGTCTTCGTCACGTCGCGGGCACTCCAGATGGTGTCGTTCAGGACGACAAGGACGCCCATCCCGGTCGAGTCAGGGGCAGCGGCGGTCCGGACGGCGTTGAGGAGGTTGAGATAACCGTCGGCACTGACGGCCGAGGCCGGTCGCATGGCGCCGACGAGGACGACGGGGCGCTCGGTCTTCAGGGTGAGATGGAGGAAGTAGGCCGTCTCTTCGAGGGTATTCGTCCCGTGGGTGATGACGACTCCGTCGACACCTTCGTCACGGACGAGGTGGTGGATCGTGTCGACGAGCTCGAACAGGTCGCGATCCCCGATAGCCTGGCTGGGGAGGCGCCGAAAAGGAACTTCGCTTACCTCGGCGAGGGTCGACAGCTCGGGGACACTGCTGACGAGCTCGCCCTCGCCCAGGCGCCTGCCGGCCTCGATGTACCAGGCCATGTCGAGGCGATCGACGCCGACCGAGTCAATCGTGCCACCCGTGACGATCAGGGCGACCCGAGCGCGCTGTTCCATAGAACCCTGCCCCTCCTCCTCGTCCTGGTCCAACCTGCATGGCATCGTTGGTGGATGTCGACAATTGTATCCCATCGCCGGGCCGAGAAAGGCCCGGCGCAGGCGGTGCCCAGCAACGAGTGAGGCTGCCCGAAGATCAGGCGAGGGATTCTTCGGCGAACTCTTGCAGGTCGAGCCGGATCAGGTACTCGCGGGCTGCCTCGAGATGGCGCCGCGACGCGGCTTCAGCAGCCTCGGGGTCGTGGGCGGCGAGGGCCTCCAAGATCGCCTCGTGCTCGGCGAGCACATGCTCGACCCGGTCGGGGCTGGCGAAGGGCAGGGTCGTGAAGCGGCGCACGAAGTCGCGGAGATCGCTCGCGACTCGCGCCAGCATCTCGTTGCCTGCGGCGGCGTAGATGACGTCGTGGAAGCGCTGGTTGGCGAGCACGACCTGCTCGCGCCGGCCGGCTCGGATGGCGCGCCGCATGGCGTCCACGATGACTCGGAGGCGAGCCAACTCGGAGGGCGTGATCCGATGGGCGGCGAGTCGAGCCGCCAGGGCATCGAGGGCTTCACGGACGACAAAGACGTCCTCGATCTCACTCGCATCCGGGGCGTGGACGATGACTCCTCGAGTGGGGTCGGAGAGGACGAGCTTCTCGGCCGTCAAGCGCTTCAAAGCTTCCCGAACCGGTGTCCTGCTGACCCCGAAATCGGCGGCGATGTTCAGCTCGACGAGGCGAGTACCTGGAGCCAGGCGTCCGGCGATGATGTCTTCCCGGAGCCGCCGGTAGACGAGCTCGCTGCTGGACAGCCCTTCCGTCGGGCCGTTACCCGAAGTTGTTTGGTTGGAGGTCCGATGTCTGGTGCTAACTGGCATAACTCCGCATACAGTGGGCCGTCGGCAGTATAAGGCCCGCGTCGATCTCCGTGCACGTTGACCGCAGCTTTGATTGCTCCTGACCGGATGCAGTCCGGATGAGGCCTCTCGCTCCGCCGCAGACGAGTCCCGTCGGGCCGAGCCGGACCGAGGACCGTCCGGCGCCGGTCGAGCTGTTGACACGGCCGTCGGCGGGCGTAGAATGCCGCTGCATACCATAGCCGACCGGGCCAGGCTCTCACTTCCATCGAGGGTAGCTCGGCCCGCACTGCGTGCGCGGAGGAGGATCGTGTGATGCGTTCGAGATCTCTCTCTCGGGGGGCGGCGTTCTTCGTGGCGGCGGCCCTGACCGTCGGCGCTTGTGCTGGTGCCGCGAGCCCCTCGCCCTCGCCAAGCCCGGCCCCGAGCGCGCCCGAGTCGGCCGCGCCGTCTCCCTCGCCGACGCCGACCCCGCTGCCGGGGACGAAGGAGTTCAAGGTCGCCTTCACCTCGGTCGGCCTGTCGAGCGCTCCCTTCCTGGCCGCCCTCGACGCCCTCCGAGGTCAGGGCTACACGATCGAGACGCCCGAGCTCGCCGAGTCGGAGCTCGTCACCCAGGGCGTCGCCAGTGGTGACTTTGCCTTCGGCTCGGGCGCGAACAACGCGACGATGACGGCCGTGGCGAAGGGCGCCAACCTGAAGCTCCTCGTCGCGCGGGTGAACAACGAGTGGACCCTCTACGCCCGCAACGACATCACGACCTGCGCCGGATTGGCCGGCAAGCGGCTCGCCATCCATTCCGAGGGCGCGGTGAGCACGGCGATGGTGAAGAACTACATCAGCACGGTCTGCCCGGGCACGGAACCGAACTACGTCGTCATCCCGGGCTCGCCGAACCGCCTGGCGGCCCTCCTCGCCGATCAGATCGACGCCAGCCCCCTCGAGCTGACCGATGCGATCACCGTCGATGCCCAGGCTGCCGATCGCTACCACCTGCTCGCTAGCTTCGCCAACGATCTGCCGAACCTCCAGACGACCTCGATCTACGTCAACGGCGACTTCGCAGCGCAGAACCCCGGGACCGTTCTCGCCGTCGTCAAGGCGGTGCTCGAGCAGTTCCGGAAGATTGACGGAGACCCGGCCTACCTCAAGGAAGTCGCCCAGAAGTACGTGGGGAGTGCCATCGATCCGGCGACCATCGATGCCGCGGTCCAGAAGTACGTCGACCTGAAGATGTTCCCAGTGAACGGTGGTCTCACCGAGGAGAACCTCAAGTTCACAGCTGAGTTCTTTGGACCGAACGGGACCGGCAGCGTGGACCGGGTCCTTGACCTCAGCGAATTCGCCGATCTCTCCTTCCTCGAGATGGCCCTCGATGAGCTCGGCCGTCGATAGTCGACGCCTCGTCACGGGGGGCGGCCCCACGGGTCGCCCCCCGTCCCTTCGCGCCCGCTTCGTCGAGTCACCGTGGCCGTATCGGCTGGCGGTCCTGGCGGGAGTGGCCGTCGTCTGGGAGACCTACGCCCGGCTGGCTCGGAGCCTCCTCATCCCCACTTTCACCGACACCGTCGCAGGGATCGGCACCTTGCTCACGACCCCACGCGTCTACGAGGCGTTCCTCATCAGCAACCAGGCTTTCGCCGTCGGCTTCGCCATCTCCCTCGTGGTCGGGATCCTTGCCGGGCTTGCTGCCGCCCGCTTCCGAGGCATCGAGGCCTTCATCGACCCGTACCTGAACATCCTCCTTGTGACGCCCATGGCAGCGATCATCCCCATCCTGCTCATGTCGCTCGGCCTCGGCCTGGCCTCGCGGGTCGTCCTCGTCGTCGTGTTCGCCATCCCGGTCATCATCGTCAATAGCCGGGCCGGCGTCCGACAGGTCGATCCGTCGCTCATCGAGATGGCAACGAGCTTCGGGGCGAACGAGCGCCAGCTGTGGTGGAAGGTCCTCCTGCCCGGAGCCCTGCCGGCGATCATGACCGGCGTTCGCCTCGGGCTGGGCCGGGCGGTGACAGCCATGGTCATCGTCGAGCTGCTCATGGTCTCCGTGGGCATCGGCGGCCTCATCCTGAACTTCCGGGGTCGCTTTGAGAGCGATCTCCTCTATGGGGTCGTCATCCTCGTCGTGGCCGAGGCGCTTTTCTTGATCTCCCTCGTCCGAGCCATCGAGCGACGCATCGTCCCCTGGGTGCGGAGCGCGGCCCTCAGCGAGTGAAGGTGAGGCGACGATGATCCAGATCAACGGCCTGTGTAAGACGTTCCCGGCCCGCGGCAAGGATGCCCCGGTCGAGGCCCTTCGGAACGTCGATCTCAGCATCGAGGACGGAGAGTTCGTCACCGTCCTTGGGCCCTCGGGCTGCGGGAAGACGACCCTCCTCCGGATCCTCGCCGGGCTCTTGCCCTGGGACACGGGGACGATCACGATCGACGGACGCCCGCTCGACGGGCCGGGCCCCGACCGGGCGATGGTCTTCCAGAATTTCGCCCTCCTGCCCTGGGCGAGCGTCCTCGCCAACGTCGCCTTCGGCCTCGAGCTTCGCGGTGTCCCCAAGCACGAGCGGGAGCCCCGAGCCGCGGAGCTCATCGAGCTCGTCGGGCTCAAGGGCTTCGAGCACCGCCTCCCGAACGAGCTCTCGGGCGGGATGCAGCAGCGGGTCGGGCTCGCCCGAGCGCTCGCGGTTGATCCAAAGATCCTCCTCATGGATGAGCCCTTTGGGGCCCTCGACGAACAGACCCGCCGCCTCCTTCAAGAGGAACTCCTTGCCATCTGGGAGGCGCGCCGCAAGACGGTGATCTTCATCACCCACTCGATGGAGGAGGCGGTCCTGCTCGGCGACCGGGTCGTCCTCATGAGTCCTCGCCCGGGCCGCATCGTCGACATCGTCGATGTCCCCCTGCCACGGCCGCGAGCGAGTACCGTCGACAGCATCGAGGGCTCGGCCGAGTTCGCCTCGATCACCGCTGACCTCTGGCGTCGGCTTCGCGAGATGCAGCTCTTCCGGCGCCACGGCCATGGGTCGGCGGTCGTGGGGGCCTCGGCATGAGCGTCACCGTCCTAGCGAGGCGGCCGCATCCGCCGAGCGTCCAGCTCCGCGCTTTCTTCGGGTCGGCGGGGCCAGCAACCCTCTCGCTCGCCATCGGCGCCCTGGGCTGGGAAGTGATCGGACGAGCCTGGAACGTCAGCTTCTTCCCGCCCCTGAGTGCCGTCCTCGCGCGGCTCGTGGAACTGACCCGCGACGGCCTCATCATCGACAGCCTGATCCAGAGCCTCCTCAACCTCGCCATCGGCTTTGGCATCTCTGCGATCGTCGGCATGGGCCTCGGCATGCTCATGGGGGCGTACCGAAAGGTCGACATGGCCCTCGACGTGTACGTCTATGCTCTCCTCACGGCCCCAACGCTCGTCTTTGCTCCGATCTTCTTCGCCCTCTTTGGCCTGTCGAGGATCACGATCGTCCTCGTCGTGGTCTTCTACTCCGTCTTCATCATCATCGTGAACACCGCCGCTGCCATCCGGGGCGTCTCCCCGAGCCTCATCGAGATGGGTCGCTCCTTCTGCGCCACCGATCGGCAACTCTTCTTCAAGATCATCCTTCCAGCGGCGATGCCCCTGACGATGGCTGGTCTTCGGCTGGCCATGGGGAGGGCGGTCAAGGGGATGATCAACGGCGAGATGTTCATCGCCGCCGTCGGTCTTGGTGCGGTCGTCATGAACGCCGGTCGCCGGTTCGACGCCGCCGCCGTCCTTGCCGTCCTCCTCGTCATCGTGGCCGTCGCCATGGTGGCGGTGAAACTCGTTCAGCTCCTCGACGCTCGGATCACTGGCTGGCTTCCCTCCACCGCCCGAGCGCGCCGTCGCCAGGGAACGTGACCCAGACCAGCGGGCGGCTCGTCGGGCGGGTCGCCATGATCACGGGTGCCGGCCAGAACATCGGGCGTGCTATGGCGGAGCGTTTCGCTACCGAGGGAGCGGCCGTGGCCGTCGTCGATATCGACGCCACTCGGGCCCAGCGAGTCGTCGAGGCGATCGTCAGCCGAGGTGGTCACGCGACGCCGATCGTCGCCGACGTCACCGACGAAGCCGCTGTCGCCGCAGCGGTAGCACAGGTCGTCGAAACCTACGGTCGGCTCGACATCCTCATCAACAACGTCGCCGCGACGGTGAACAAGGGACTCCTCGAGACGAGCCTCGACGAGTGGGAGTGGGTTCTTGCCGTCACCCTCCGCTCGGCCTTTCTCTGTGGCAAGTACGCGGCCCGGGCGATGATCGAGGCGGGTCGGGGCGGGGCGATCGTGAACGTCGCCTCGACGAGCGGTCACCGGGGGATCCGCAACAAGATCGCCTACGCGGCGGCCAAGGGCGGAGTCCTCAATCTCACTCGGGCGATGGCGATGGAGCTCGCTCCCCATGGCATTCGTGTCAACACGCTGACGCCAACCCAGACCGGCAGTCCGGTCGGGGTCGCCGACGAGGCCGTTGCGCCGGAGCGAGGTGGATCTGCCCCGGGGATCCCGCTCGGTCGGTTCGGGCGCCCTGAGGAGCAGGCGGCAGCGGCTCTCTTCCTCGTTTCCGACGAGGCCAGCTTCATCACCGGCGCCGATCTCGCTTGCGACGGTGGCCTCCTCGCCGTCTTCCCGAAGTCGGCGTGAGCGGCGACCGGGTTCGGTTCCCGGCCCAGGTCCCTGGATCAGCCACCGGATCCGTCGGGCCCGAGACGGGCGCGTCCTGGAGGGCCGACGTCGGCGGCAGCCGAGTCGGGCCGTTCGGCCAGGAGACGCCCGTAGCCGACGACGGGCTCGCGGCGTCCGGCCCTGAGGAGACAGGCATGAAGCTGGGCGACGACATTGGTGACGACCGGTAACCCGGTGTCGGCTTCGATTCGCTCGATGACGTCGACGACCGGCAAGGACCCGCAGGGCAGGTAGATGACCTCGGGGAGACCTTGGGTGGCCACCTTCACGGCCTGCGCATGCACGACCTCGGGGTCGAGTTCGGCGATGGCGCGGTTGCGCTCCAGGTCAAGGCTGTCGTGGGCGACGACCTCAAAGCCGGCTTCGGTAAGGAGGGCGACCCGCCGCTCTGTCTGGAGGGTCGGGTACGGGCTGGCGACGGCCACCCGTCGACCGAAGACGCGGAGAGCTTCGACCTCGGCCTGGAGCGAGGTGACGAAGGGCTGGCTGACGAGGGATCCGATCTCCGTAACGAGGCGCTCGTGGCCCTCCCAGCCCCAGACCGAGACGACCGGGCTGCCGCCGACGTTGATGACGTCGACGCCCTCGTCGGCCAGGGCCCGGACCTTGTCGAGGATCTGGGCGTGGGCGGCCTCGAGTTCGGCTTCGCGGAGTCGCCGAATCCCGAGCGACAGGACCGCCAGTCGGACGCTGGTGGGCAGGAGCTCCTCCCACCACGGCCCCTCGAGCCACATGCTCGGTTCGATCCGCCCGATCCAGGTCGTCATCTTCGAGTCCTCGCTGCCGACGCGGCCGCACCTTGCACGGCGGTCGCTCCATGCAGTAGGATACCGTGGCATACTGAGCCGAAGCGAGCCTCTGGACCGTTGGAATTGCGGCCGCGGTCGTCTCCACCGGAGGCACTCGCAGCCATCCAGGAGAGGAGGCCCCGAAGTTCCGTGCGGTGCAGCGCCGATCTCGACCGTTCGGAGTCTCGTCCTGTCGTGGCGGCTCGACCGACCCTGAACCCGTCGGCTGAGGATGGACCCCAAGCTCGTTGCCCTCGTCACGGCGATCTCCTTCGGCCTCAACCCGGTCACCCTCAAGCTTGGCTTCTCTCGCGGCGGCCGCCCGGACACGGCGATGATCGTCGGACTGGCCATCGCTGTGCCCCTCTACGTGGCGATGCTGCCCCTCGCCGGGGGGCTTCATTGGGAACAGGTGACGACCGCGGCCCTGGTCGGCTACGTCCTGGGCGGGCTCTTTGGGACGGGGATCGGGCGCCGCTGGATGTACATCGCCATTCACCGTATCGGGGCCTCGCCGGCCACCGCCATCAAGAACTCGGCACCGGTCATTACGACGGTCCTGGCGGCCATGCTCTATTCCGAGCCGGTGACGCCTCTTCGCTGGCTGGCGGTCCTCGCTATCGTCGTCGGGGTCAGCCTCGTGACCTGGAAGCCGGGAGCTGGGATCCGCCGCTGGTTCGACATCGGGGTCTTGGCCGCCCTTGGCTCAGCCCTCTCCTATGGGGTTCGGCCCCTCTTCCTCAAGTTCGGCCTCGAGGCTGCCGATCTGCCGCTAACGGCTGCCCTTGTCGGCGCGATCGCCGCCCTCGTCTACGCGCTCTCCTTCGGCGATCGATCGGACCTCCGCACCCTCCATCGAGAACCGGCGCTCGGTCACTTCATCCTGTCGGGCCTCCTCCAGTCGATCGGCTTCTTGGCCCTGACCTTTGGCCTCGCTGGTGGTGACGTGAGCGTCGTCTACCCCGTCACCGCCTCGGCCCCTCTGTTCACGCTCGGGTTCACAGCGCTCCTGCTCCGGGGACACGAGGGTCTGACCTGGAGAGTTGTGGCGGGGGCTGGTGCCGTGGTCGCCGGGGTCATCGCCCTCTAGCCGAGGAGGTCCTCTGCCGGGGAGCGGTGATCCCACGGAGCGGCCTCTGCGGATCGGCTGGAAACACCATTCGGACGACAAAGGAATGAGCTGAAAGGAGACACGATGGCTCAGGATCTGCGTACGTATCTCGACAAGCTTCTCGCCAAGTGGCCCGACGCTGTCTGGGTCGTCGAAGAGGAGGTCGACCCGGAGTTCGAGGCGACGGCCATCGTCCACAAGATCCTCAACGACCCCAAGTACCCGGGCTTTCCGGCGGTCCTCTTCAAGAACATCAAGGGCTCGAAGATCCCGCTCCTCCTCAACCTCCACGGTACATACGAGCGGATCGCGCTGAGCATCGACAGCGACGTCCACGGCATGGTCCCGGAGTACGCGAAGCGGGAGGGGAATCCGATCCCGACGACCCTCGTCCCGTCCGAGAAGGCGCCCGTCCACGAGGTTGTCTGGATGGGTGACGAGGTCGATATCACGAAGCTTCCCTTCCTGGTCCACCAGGAGCTCGACGCTGGCAAGTACATCACCTCGGCGGCGACGATCTCCCGGGACCCGGAGTCGGGCCGCCTCAACGCCGGGATCTTCCGACACCAGATCCAGGGACCGCGGCAGGTCGGCTTCATGACGAACCCGGCCCACCACACCTCGTACATCCTTCGCGCCAACCGGGAGCTCGGTCGACCGATGGAGGTCGCCCTCGTCATCGGTCATCATCCGGCCATGCTCATGGCCGCCGTCTCGAAGCTGCCCGGGATCGGTGGTGAGCTTGAGGTCATGGGCGGTCTTCTCGGCGAGTCCGTCGAGGTCGTCAAGTGCAAGACCGTCGACCTCGAGGTTCCGGCCCACGCCGAGATCGTCATCGAGGGGATCGTCGACACCGACCCGGAGAAGGTTCAGAACGAAGGCCCCTTCGGGGAATACCCCCTCTACTACACGCGGATCGGGCCGATGCCGTGGGTCCACATCACGGCCGTGACGATGCGTCGGCAGCCGATCTACGTCGACGTCTTCAACGCCCACCGTGAACACCTCGTTCTGGGTGCGCTGCCGCGGATGGGCTCGATCTACCGGCGCGTTCGAGAGGCAATGCCGACGGTGACGGCGGTGAATCTGCCGCTCATGGGCATTCGCTCGACCCTCGTCATCCAGATGAAGAAGCGGGTCGAGGGTGAGCCGAAGATTGCCGCCTGCGCTGCCTTCGCCGTCGACCCGATCCTCAAGCACATCTTCATCGTCGATGACGACATCGACCCCTTCGACATGGACCAGGTCCTCTGGGCCTTCACGACCCGCTTCCAGGCGGACCGCGACCTCATCATCATGCCCAACTTCCTCGGTGGACACCTCAACCCCGTCACCTACGGCTGGCACCGAGAGGAGAAGGGCCCCCAGGAAACGAAGCTCATCATCGACTGCACGAAGCCGGCGCCACCGATTACCTTCCCGCCGGCCTGCCGGGTTCCCCCGGACGTCGTCGCCCGGGTCGAACCCGAACGCCTCCTGAAGCGACTCGCCGACCCCTTAGGGTTGGTCAACGAGCCCGTGGCCTGAGCCCCGGGCACGACTGAGCCTTGGGTCGCCCCGGGTCAGCCGCGGAGGCCCGCCGACCCGGCGTCGACCCAGGGCTCGGATCGCGACTCCTCGGGCTCCCAGCTGAGGTCGCGATCGTCGACGGCCACGACGCCGTCGATCCGCTCGACCACCTGGCGCGCGGTCCGGGCGAGGGCTTCGTGCTTCACTGTACCCGCCAGAATCACGATGCCATCCCGGACCGACACGACCCGGAGTCCGTCGACGGCTCTGAGCGTGTCACGAACGATCTCGAAGAGGACCTCGTCGCTCCGGGCGAAGGCCCGGACAATGTCGGCACGGCTCACGATGCCAACGAGTTGGCCAGCCTCCACGACCGGCAGGCGGTTCACCTTCGAGCGAGCCATGAGCGCCGCGGCCTCCGACAACGGACGATCGGGCCCGATCGTGATCGCTGGCGAGGTCATGGCACCGCCGGCCGTCGTCGACCTGAGGCGGGCAGACTGCACCGTCTCGCGAGGTGCGACGAACCACCAGAGGAGATGGCGCGGGGAGCGGGCCTCTCCAGCCTCGCGGACGAGGAAGTCGGCCTCCGAGACGACGCCAAGCACCCGGCCATCAGCATCAACAACCGGGACGCCGCTGATCCGCCGCTCGACGAGCAGCCGAGCAACCTCCTTCAGCGGTGTCTCGGGTCGAACGGTAACGACGGGTGTCGTCATGATGTCGCGAACGAGCATCGGGTCACCTCCGCGGTCATCATGATTTCCTCGGACCGCCGTGGCGAGGGCCGGGCGGACCGTTCCTGACGAGCCCGAAGGGCCTGCTCGACGGTGACCTCCACCCCGCCTGCGACTTGCGCCGAGCTGTCGACGTGTACATACTGTGGTGTACAAGCCCCTCGAATTGCGCCCCAAGAGGAGATTCCGACCGATGACGACCCAGCACCTCAACGAAGCCGGACCGAGGGACTTCTATGCCGAGTGGCTGGCGGCGAGTGAACGGAACGAGCGGGCCGTGACGAGCGCCCCGATCGTCGCCCGCGGTCGCGACTTGCAGTGGATCGAAACGCCGAACGAGCACCGCATCGCCATGCTCATCGGCCCGCAGGTCGGCTTCCCGACCCAGGGCACGAACCTCTGCAAGGTCGTCATCCCCGCTGGCCACCACACGGGGCGCCAGCGCCACGGCGAGGAGGCGATCCACATCCTAGGGGGCCGTGGTTTCATCATCGTCGACGGCCGCCGCTACGACTTCCGCGCCGGGACGACGATCCACGTCCCCTACATGGCCGAGCACCAGCTCTTCAACCTGAGCGAGACTGAGGACGTCGAGTACGTCTCGGCCTCGGCCATGGACCTCGACCTCTTCGTCAGGCTCGGCCGTCTCATCCAGCTGGAGGAAAAGGGTCGGAACGAGCCCGGCTTTGAGGCGCGCTTCCCGGCCGAGGCGAGCCAGTTCGACGCTCGCGGCCGTCGCATCTCCCTCCACCTGGAGGACGCCCCCGACGAGCAGAAGCGGCGGGAGGCCGTGCGACATGGAGGGGCCCACGGCGACGGCCATGGTGGAGAGCGACACCACCGCCACCACGGCGAGAACCCGCATCGCCACGGAGCGATCTACATCCTCATGGGTGGCGGGGAGAGCCCGAGCGACGAGCGCAACGGCTTCACCGCCGTGTCGGTCGCGATGACGAACATCTTCGAGGAGGTTCCCCACACCTCGAGCCACTGTCATTCCCACACCGAGGCCGTTCTCTATGCCATCGAAGGGCGAGGCTACTCCGAGATCGACGGTCGTCGCTATGACTGGGAAGCCGGCGACGCCGTCCACATCCCGCCCAAGATGACCCGGCACGAGCACTTCAACCCCACCGATGAGCGGACCCGGACCCTACGGATCGAGTACGGCATCCGCTACTTCTACGAGCAGCTCTGGGAGGGCTACCACAAGGTCGAACACCGGGAGACCGTCATGGCCCGACCCTCCGCCGAGGCCTGAGTCAGGCTGAGAGGGGCGGAGGCAGCCATGGGTCACGAAGAAGGCAAGACGACCAGCCTCCGGGCCGAGTTTGCCCGTCTCTACCTGGAGGGCACGATCGACGGTGTGTCCCTCGTCGCTGCCGATGCCGATGCTTGCCCGACTTGCCTGGCCGTGGCCGACCGAGCGTACACGCCCTGGGACCTCCCAAGTCTGCCCATTGAAGGTTGCTCGAGGCCGGGGGGATGTCGCTGCCGCTACGAACCGAACGTCACGGTCTACGAATGAGGCGGAAGCGGGGCCACCGGCCCGGTCCGCGGTTCGTCCTCTCCGGCGGGCCGGCCTGCCTTCTCCCCGCTGGACAGCGAGGCGGCGAGCAGCAGAAGCTGACGGCTGCTACCCGGGCTCAGCCACTCCGCCAGTCGGAGACGATCCGCCTAGGGAGCGACGTCTCTTCGATCAGGGGGCCGCAGTTCGCCGTGTAGCGTGCTCGCAGCTCATCGAGCTCGCGCCGGAGCTCCCGATAGCGCGGTGTCGGCGCCGCGCCCGCGCTCACCGCCAACCACAGTTGCTCGAACTCCCGCTGCCGCTCGGCGATGAGCACCCGGAGTTCCTCGCAGTTCTCGCTCGCTGATTCAGGCATCAACTTCCTCGTGTCGTCGCGGATCAGGCCTCGAGTCGGGCGACTCGCATCCAATTGTATGCCGTCCCTTTTGCCCGCGCGGTCGAAAGAGGGCCCTTCGGGACCTCGGGCCCAGTCGCTGCCCGGGTCAGTGGAGGGTCGAGGTCCGGCCCGGCGACGAGCTTTCCCGCGAGCGCCTCCGCCCTTAGCCTCCTCAGCCGCCGATGATGACCGGCGCGTCGAGGTTCCGGAGCGCGCGAAGGAGGCTGAGCGGCACGATCCGGCCGGTCTTGGGGTTCTCCGAAGGCGTGTTTTCGATCTTTACCTCGAGACGGCCGAACTCGCCCTCGGCGAGCAGGACGTGCGTGTTGCGGGTGACGCCCGGGTCGGCGATGACCCGGGCGGTCGTCCGGTCGAGGCCCAGGCCGACGAGGGCGACGGTAGCAACGACGTTCGCGTTGGCCGGAAAGCGGAGCGCCACCTCGCGCGCTGAGCCGGCAAAGAGCTCGCGTGCCCGGCCCCCGTGAAGGACCTCGGCTGCCTGGTCCGGCGCGAGCAGCGCCGCCGGCGGCTTGCGAACCTCGTGGACGACGCGATCGAGGCCGCCCAGAGCAGCGGCGCCGAGGGCGTCGAGTCCGGCGATGGCACCGGACGGAATTCGGAGCCGAGCCCGTCCTTGCCGAGCCGCCGCCGTCGCGGCCTCCCAGATGGAGTCGTCGGCTAAGGCGCCGGTGCTGATGGCAAGGACGTCGATGCCGTGTCTAAGAACGTCCGGCACGTAGGTCCGAAACGCCTCGTGGCCGGCCGCCTCGACGACGACCTCCGGCTGGAGATCGAGGAGAGAGGCCAGGTCCCCGACGAGCAGTCCACCCAGCTCGGCGCCGGACGAACCGTAGTGCTCCGGATGTCGAACCAGGCCGCCGACGACGGTCAGCTCGGCGCGATCACGGGTCTCGGCCAGGAGACGAGCCAGCTCCTTGCCCACCGCCCCGAAGCCGATCAAGCCAACCCGCCGCACGTCGAGGCCACTCCTGGTGTCGAGGTCGAAGTTGTGTGCGATGGCATACTATACGTCGAAGGCGATGCGTCCCGTCCATGTCGAGAGGTCGTCGGTGGCGGGCGCACCCGGAGAGGCTGGATCGTGAAGCTCGGTATCGGACTGCCGACCCACTTTGGCAACCTCGTGGGACGGGGAGAGCTGCTCCGCTGGGCGCAGCGCGCAGAAGCGGCTGGGTTTCACAGCCTCGTCGTCCACGACAGGCCGAACCATGAGACTTGGGATCCGCTGGCCACGCTGGCCGCCGTCGGGGCGGTGACCGAACGGATCCGCCTCCTGACGGGGGCGCTCCTCCTCCCACCCAGGGACGAGGCACTCGTCGCCAAGCAAGCGGCGGTCGTGGACGTCGTCTCGGGCGGGCGGCTCGATCTGGGTCTCGCCCTGGGTGGCCGCAGCGACGACTTCGAGCTCTTCGGGCGGTCCATGGCAGGTCGGGGTCGGCGCTTCGAGGCTCAGCTCGAGCGGCTCAGCACCCTCTGGGCATCGGCGATCGAGGCTGCCGGGACCGGAGTCGGCCTCGGGCCGGCCCCGGTTCAGCGACCACGTCCACCGCTCTGGATCGGCGGCTACACCGATGCCGCGATCGAACGGGCTGTCCGCTTCGGAGACGGGTACATCTTCGGTGCCCCGGGCCCTGCCCACATGGCCGAGCGCGTCCCGATCGTCCGCCAGGCGGCGGCCCGGGCGGGTTGCGAGCTCTTCCCGATCGCCGGGCTCGCCTACGTCCTGCCGACGAGGGATCCGGACGAGCTGGCAGCCGGCGAACGGCTCCTCCTGCGCTACTACGGGACCCTCCGGCGGCCCTTCGCCGAGCTCGTCATTTCGGGCTCCCGTGACGACGTCGTCAGGGGGGTAGCAGCCTACGAGACGGCAGGCTTGGATGTCCTCCATCTCCTGCCGGTGACGACCGACGCCTCCGTCGTCGATCTGTTGGCGGCCTGGCTCTTGCCCGGTCGCAAGGGCAGCCCAAGAGAGCAGGGAGCGGAGCGCGGTGGCTGACATGCCTCGCACCGCGGCGGACTCGACGAGGTCCAGCCCGGCCGGGCCGGGGTCCCGGCTTCGAGAGCTGATCGAAGCTCGGCGACCCCTCGTCCTGCCCGGCTGCGCCGACGCGCTCACGGCAAAGCTGGCCGAGAGCGTCGGCTTCGAGGCCCTCTACCTCACTGGCGCGGGTCTCGCGAACAGCGTCCTCGCCCGCCCGGACATCGGCCTCGTGACGATGTCCGAGCTCGTCGACCAGGTCGCAAGGATCTGCGACGTGGTTGCCGTGCCCCTCCTCGTCGACATCGACACGGGCTTTGGTAACGCCCTGAATGCCCAGCGGACGGTCCGGGCCGTCGAGCGCGCAGGGGCGGCCGGCATTCAGATCGAGGACCAGGTCTTCCCCAAGCGCTGCGGCCACTTCGACGGGACCGAGGTCGTGCCCCTCGAGGTGATGCGCGGCAAGCTTCAGGCGGTCCTTGACGCCCGCGCGGATCCGGACTTCGTCGTCGTCGCTCGGACTGACGCGCTCGCCGCTCAGGGACTGGAGGCGGCGATCGCGCGTGCCCTCTCCTTCATCGAGGTCGGCGCCGACGTCATCTTCGTCGAGGCGCCTCGCACGGTGGAAGAGCTGGAGTCCTTGCCCCGCCGGATCCCAGCGCCGCTCCTCATCAACATGGTCGAGGGCGGCCGAACGCCACTCCTGGGAGCCGGGGAGCTCGGGGCGATCGGCTATCGGATCGTCCTCTTCGCGAACACTGCCCTTCGGGTCGCTGCCCGGGCCGTCCGTGATGCCCTCCGCGTCCTTCGTGAGACCGGTGACAGTCGCTCGCTCATCGGTTCCATGCTGAGCTGGGAGGAAAGGCAAGTCCTCGTCGGGCTACCAGAGATCGAACGCCTCGAGGCGCGCTACCGTGAGTCGTAGGGACCGCCGCCGAGCGGCGGCGTGCTCGTGGAGGAGCCGCTGATGTATGCGGATGTCGTTCCAATTCGCTGTTCGATCCTCCGTGGCGGGACGAGCCGGGGCATCTTCTTCCTCGAGAACGACCTTCCCAGGGAGCGCTCGGCGATCGAGCCGATCTTGCTCGACGTCTTCGGGAGTCCCGACATCCGCCAGATCGATGGCCTTGGCGGGGCGACCTCCCAGACGAGCAAGGCCGCGATCATCGGTCCTCCGAGCCGACCCGACGCCGACCTCGACTACACCTTCGCCCAGGTCAGTGTGACCGAAGCCCTCGTCGACTGGGGCGGCAACTGCGGCAACATCAGTGCCGCCGTCGGACCCTTCGCCATCGACCAGGGACTTGTCAGAGCAACGGAACCGGTCACTCGAGTCCGGATCCACAATACGAACACCGGCAAGATCATCGTCGCCGAGGTTCCGACCGTCGGCGGTCGTGCGGCCGTCGAGGGCGACTACCGGATCCCGGGTGTGCCCGGCCGTGGCGCCCGGATCCTCCTCGAGTTTGCGGACCCGGCGGGCGCCGTCACCGGCCGACTCCTGCCGACCGGGCACCCTTGTGACACCGTCGAGCTCGCCGACGGGCGCCGTATCGACATCTCCGTCGTCGACGCGGCAAATCCGACGGTCTTCGTCCGAGCCGCCGACATTGGACTGACCGGCACCGAACTGCCTCCACAGATCGAGGCGCGGGCCGATTCGACGGGCCTTCTCGAGGAGGTCCGCTCGATCGTCGCCGAGTGGATCGGCCTCGTCGCGGACCGACGGCGAGCGACCGCCGAAAGTCCGGGGCTGCCGAAGATCGGCTTCGTCGCCCCGCCGGCCGCGTACCGCGCCTCGGACGGCACCGAGGTCCGAGCCGAGGACTGCGATCTGGTCGGGCGGCTCATGTCGATGCAGACGGCCCATCGCTCGTACATGACGACGGGCGCCATCGCGACGGCGGCGGCCGCCTTCATCCCAGGCACGCTGGTCGCAGAATGCGTCCGCCCACGCTCGGAGCGCCCGGAAGCCGAGACGATTCGGATTGCCCACCCCTACGGGGTCATGCACGCCGTGGTTCGAGCCGATGACCCGGCCGACCCATCGACGATCCGCGCCGTGGCCGTCGGGCGAACGGCGCGGCACATCCTCGACGGCTACGTTTGGGTCCGCCGCCGCGCCGCTGTGGGGGGTTGAGCCGATCGGTCCGCTCGACCCACCGCTAACTCGGCGGGCCCTGCCAGCGAGCGGCGAGGTCGCGACTCAGACGGATCCCGATGGCGTCGATGAGCCGGTTGATCGTGTGATCGATGAGATCCTCGAGGGTCTTTGGGCGGTTGTAGAAGGCCGGCGAGGGCGGGCAGATGATCGCCCCCATCTCGGTGACTTGGAGCATGAGCCGGAGATGCCCGAGATGGAGGGGAGCCTCTCGTGGGGCGAGGACGAGGCGGCGACGCTCTTTCAAGGTGACGTCGGCGGCCCGCTCAAGGAGGTTGTCGCTGGCCGAAAGGGCGATCGCTGAGAGGGTGCCCATGGAGCACGGGACCACGGCCATGGCGTCGATGGGATAGGAGCCGCTCGAGATCGCCGCCGCGATGTCCCCGTATCGGTAGCACACCGTGGCGAGGCGCTCGACGTCGTCGGGGTCCCAATCAGTCTCGAGCTGGATCGTCCGTCGCGCGGCCGGTGTCAGGATGAGGTGGGTTTCCACGTCGGGCTCAGCGGCGAGGACTTCCAGGAGCCGGATGCCATAGATGACCCCGCTCGCGCCGGAGATGCCAACGATGAGTCGGAAAGGTGACGCCATGAACGCAACTCTACCAGCAGCTGTGGGATACTGACGGCATGAGTATGCAACGGCATGCCCCCGACCGCGGATCCGCCGCCGACGTCAGGACCCGGAAGGCTGAGCAGGTCCGCGTCGCCCGCGAGCTCGGGGCTGCCCTCGACGTTCACACCTTCGACGACGTCCACCTCGTCCATCGCGCTCTGCCCGAGACCGACATCGCCGGCGTCGATCCATCGGCCCTTCTCTTCGGGCGCCGCTTCCGTCTCCCCCTCTTCATCGCTTCCATGACGGGAGGGTACGAGGAGGGCGGGCGGATCAACGCCATCCTGGCCGAGGTGGCCGAGCGGGCCGAGCTTCCCATCGGGGTCGGGAGCCAGCGGGCCGCCCTCCACTCCCCCGAGCTCCGTGAGACCTATGCGATCGTGCGGCGCGTTGCCCCGACCGCCTTCGTGGCGGCGAACATCGGCGCAGCCCAGCTCGTCGCCCAGGGCGACCGCCCACCGCTCGGTCCCCACGAGATCCGGGCCTGCCTCGACATGGTCCGTGCCGATGCGCTCATCGTCCACCTGAACGCCCTCCAGGAGGCGATCCAGCCCGAAGGTGACCGCAACGCCCACGGCTGGCTCGACGCCATCGCCGAGCTGACGTCCTGGGTGCCAGTCCCCCTCATCGCCAAGGAGACCGGTGGCGGCATCTCCGCCTCCATGGCCGAGGCCCTCGTGGCCGCCGGCGTCGCCGCCATCGACGTCGGGGGTCGAGGCGGTACGAACTTCGCGGCGATCGAGGGACTGCGAGCGGCGGCTCGTGCCGACCGTCGCGGCCGCCGTCTGGCCGAGGTCTTTGCCGACTGGGGGATCCCAACGCCCGTCTCCATCCGGCTCGCTGCCGGCCGCGGGGTTCCAGTCATCGCCACCGGCGGTGTCCGCCACGGCCTCGATGCCGCCCGGGCCATCGTGCTCGGGGCGGCGGCCGTCGGCGTCGCCCGCCCGCTCCTCGAGGCCGCCCTCGAGGGTGGTGTCACCGCGGTCGAGTCCTGGGTCGAGCAGTTCGAAAGCGAGCTGCGGGTCGCGATGTTCCTCGTCGGAGCGACGTCGCTGAGCGACCTTGCCGGGGCGGGATGGGTCGCCACCGGAGCGACCCGGTCGTGGCTCGATGCCCTGGAGCATTGAGGCGCCGCGGAAGTTGACGCCTCCGCGGCCGGGCCCGTAGGATACCGTTGTATACGGTGTGCCCGTCCGACAGAGGACGGCGCGAGTGCGAGGGCGGCCATTTGACCGCCGACGGTCGGAGTTGGACGATGATCGACAGCCATCGGGGAACTGCCGAGCCGACCTTCTCGGGCATGATCGACGCGCGAGAGCGGGTTCTTGGGCGCGTCCCCTACACGATCGACGTCCGCCTCCCGGGCATGCTCGAGGCCGCCGTGCTCCGGAGTCGAGTTCCGCACGCTCGTCTCCTCCGGGTCGACACCGAGCGGGCGAGGAAGGTCCCGGGGGTGGCGGCCGTCCTCACCGGCTCCGACATCGCCCGATGGTCAGATGTCCGCCCACGGTTCGGTCCGGTCTTTCGGGACCGTCCGATCCTCGCCCTCGATCGGGTTCGCTACGTCGGTGACCCGATCGCCGCCGTCGCCGCCGTCGACCGCGACGCTGCCCTCGAAGCCCTGGAGCGGATCGATGTCGAGCTTGAGGCGCTCCCGGCGGTGACGACGATCGACGAGGCCCTCGCCGAGGACGCCCCGATCCTCCACCCCGGCCCGCCCCAGACGGGGCAGACCTTCGCCGACATCATCGTGAACGCCGTCGGCGACTCGAACATCTGCAACCACTTCAAGCTTCGCCGAGGTGATGTCGAGGCGGGCCTGGCTGGCGCTCGATATGTCTTCGAGGACGCCTTCGAAAGCCCACCCGTCCAGCACGTCCCCCTCGAGACCCACGCCTGTGTGGCCGCCTGGAGCGGGGACCGACTGACCGTCTGGGCCACGACCCAGATCCCGTTCATGCTTCGGGCCCAGCTCGCCGAGGTCTTCGGACTCCCGGCCAGTCGCGTCCGGGTCGTCGTGCGGACCCTCGGCGGCGGCTACGGCGGCAAGTGCTACCCCTCTATCGAGCCGATCGCCGCCGTCCTCGCCAGGGCTGCGCACCAGCCCGTCCGCCTCCATCTAGGCCGGGAAGAGGAATTCGTCACGATCACGAAGCACGGCGCCCGGATCACCGTCACCACGGGCCTCGACGAGGAGGGACGGATCGTCGCTCGGAAGAGCATCTGCTACTTCAATACCGGCGCCTACGCTGACATCGGCCCGCGGCTCATCAAGAACGGTGGCTACGGGACCGCCGGACCCTACCGGATCCCACACGTCTGGGTCGACTCCTACGCGATCTACACGAACCTGCCGCCGGCCGGCGCCTTCCGCGGCTACGGGATCAGTCAGGCCGCCTGGGCCTACGAGACCCAGATGGACATGATCGCCGATCGGCTCGGGCTCGATCCCCTCGAGCTCCGGATGCGGAACCTCCTCGAGACGGGCGACGCCTTCGCCACGGGGGAGCGGATGACCGACGCCCACTTCCGGGAGCTCCTCGCCGGAGCCGCTGAGCGGATCGGCTGGTCGGCCGACCGGGGCCGGCAGCGGCAGGGATCGCGGGTCCGGGGGAAGGGGCTCAGCTGCATCATCAAGGGCTCGATCACCCCCTCCACTTCGACGGCCATCGCCAAGCTGAACGACGACGGGACCCTCCACGTCCTGACAAGCTCCGTCGAGATGGGCCAGGGTCTCCTCTCGGCCCTGGCGATCGTCGCTGCTGAGCGGCTCGCCGTGCCGATTGAGCGGGTGACCGTCTCGACGCCTGACACCGACCTCACGCCCTACGATCAACAGACGAGCTCGTCCCGTTCCACCTTTGCCATGGGCGGTGCCGTCGCGGCGGCCTGCGATCGGATCGCTGAGCGCCTCAAGGCCCTAGCCGCCGAGGAGCTCGAAATTGCCGTCGACGACCTCGAGCTCGCCGACGGCCGGGTCCGGGTGAAGGGCTCGCCCGATCGGGCCGTCGACTACGCCAGCCTCGTCCGGCGGGCGCGTCTCGGGAACCTCGTCGCGGAGGGGACCTTCCAGACCGAGGGCGGGCTCGACCCGGAGACGGGCCAGGGGATCGCGGCGCCGCACTGGCACCAGGCCGCTGCGGCGGCTGAGGTTGAGGTCGACCTCGAGACCGGTCGGGTCGAGGTCGTCGACCTCCATGTCGGCGTCTATGCCGGGCGCGTCGTGAACCCCGTCCAGTGCGAGCTCCAGACCGAGGGCAACGTCGCCTTTGGTCTCGGCCAGGCGCTCTTCGAAGCCATGATCTTCGACGCTGGCCAGCTGACGAACGGGAACCTCGCTGACTACATGGTGACCGGCGTCCGCGACATGCCCCGCCACCTTACCGTTGCCATGCTCGAGAACCCGCTGACCCGCGAGATCCACGGGATCGGCGAAACGGCGCTCCCAGCCATCGTGCCCGCCATCGGCAACGCCATCGCCAACGCCACGGGCGTCCGACTGACGAGCTTGCCAATGACGCCCGAGCGGCTCCTGGCAGCCCTCCCGAGGCAGGCCCCGCACGGAGGCGGTCGGGAGGACACTGGCGAGGCGGCGCTCCCCCTCGAGGCGAGGGCCTGACGGGCGCCGAGGGCGTCACCGTTGGAGCGACTCACCCTCTCCCTCGCCTGTGGCGACTATGACCTGAACCGGGCCCTCATCGAGGGTCTCGTCGCGCCTGCTGGCGTCCGCTTGGTCGTCCATGTCCTCCCCTCGCCGGAGCGGCACTGGCGGATGGCCCGCTACCAGGAGTTCGACGTCTGCGAGTTCTCGCTCGCCAGCTACCTGGTCGGCCTCGGCCGCAGCACCCTCCCGGTGCTCGCCGTGCCGGCCTTCCCGCACCGACGCTTCCGTCACGGCTATGTCCTCTGTCGGCCTGGCTCAGGGATCCAGGGTCCCAAGGACCTGGAAGGCCGCCGGGTTGGCCTCAGGACCTGGCAGACGACGGCCGGCCTGTGGATGCGGGGCATCCTTCAGGACGACCATGGGGTCGACCTGACCACGATCACCTGGGTGACCCAGGACGACGAGGACGTCCCCCTCGACCCACCTCGCCGCCATCGCCTCGAGCGGGCTCCCCCCGACCGCTCGGTTCTCGATCTCCTCGAGGCCGGCGAGCTCGATGCCCTCATCTACCCCGAGCCGCCGAAGCCGGAGATCGTCGATCGCCTCGGGCTCTATCGGCTCTTCCCGAGGCCCAAGGACGCCGAGATCGACTACTTCCGTCGGACCGGCTACTTCCCGATCATGCACACCGTCGTTGTCCGGCGGTCGCTTCTGGAGGCCCACCCCTGGCTGGCTCGAGAAGTCCTCGTCGCCTTCCGGGCTTCGAAGGACCGCGCCTTCAGGGCGATGCGTGATCCCCGGCGCGTCAGCCTCGCCTGGTTCGCCGAGGCCCTCGCCGAGCAGGAAGCGATTCTCGGTCCGGATCCGTGGGCGTACGCCTTCGCCCCAAGCGAGCGGCTCCTGGCCACCGTCATTCGCTGGGCCCACGAGCAGGAGCTCATCCCGGAGCCGGTCTCGCCAGGAGCCCTCTTCCACCCGGCAGTGCTGGAGGAGCTGCCGAGCTACCTTTGACCTGAGCTGGCCTGACCCCGGCTCAGCGGTGGGCACAAACGACGTCGACGAGGGCTGGGCGTCCCATTTCGACGACGACTCGAGCTGCCCGCTCGATGGCTGCCTCGACGGCCATCGGATCTTCGATCGGACCCTCGGCATGCCAGTCGAAGCTTCGGGCGAGGGTCGCGAAGTCCGGCGCCGGTGCGGCGAGGCTGACACCGATGTGGGCTCGCGCGGGATCGCTGCCCCGGAGGGTCGCCATGCGGATCTGATGCTCCCAATCGTTGTAGTAGGCCCGGTTGTTGAACATGACGACGAGGAGCGGGATCTGGTGGGCGCTCGCCACCCACAGCGCCGCGGCGTCGAAGAGGAGGTCACCGTCCGGCTGGAGGTCGACGACGAGACGGCCCGTCCCCCGGTGGGCGAGGGCGACCCCCAGAGAGATGCCGATCTGGGTCGCCGTTCCGAGGCTCCGGCCCGGGTGGCGGCCGGGCTGATCGATCTCCCAGAGGCGGAGGGCCCAGTCGTTGAGCGTCCCGGCAGTCAGGACCCAGTCGTGGTGGCGAACGACGTTCCAGACCGCGGCGGCGAGCCAGGGCGGAGAGATGGGTCGTTCGCCCGCCCGCGCCGCAAGCTGCCGACGCCAGCCGGCCCGAAGCTCCTCATGCTCGGCGACGAGTTCGGCTCGGCGCTCGTCCCGGACCCGGCGACGCTTCGGCGGCTCGGAGGCGAGCCGGTCTCGGACGCGGTCGAGGAGCATCGGCAGCGCGACACTCGTGTCCGCGGTAAGGCGAAGGTCGGCTGGGAGATGGGGCCCCGAGTCGTGGATCCAGGCGGACGTCTGGTGTTCATTGAAGCCGATGTCGGCGACGAGGCAGCCCGGCGCCAGCCGAGACCGGGCCCGCCGGACCGGTGGGTCACTCGTCAGGAGGACGCGCGAGGCGTCCTTGAGGTCGAGGAGCAGGACGAGGTCGGCAGTCTCGACGACCCGCGAGCCGGTCAGATTGAGGCGGTGGTTCGTGGCCAGGTTGAGTCGCTCGTTCGTGTCGACAACGGCGGCCCCGAGCAGCTCGGCGAGCTCGCCGATCCAGGTCATCGCCCGTGGATCGCGGCCGGCGTAGCCGGCCACGAGGACCGGCCGCTCCGCCGCCACGAGGGCTTCGCTCAGCTCCTCAAGCCCCGCCGGCTCGGGGGCAATGGGCCGTCCGGGCCCGACGCGAGCCCAGTCGGGGTGTTCGACCGGCTCGTCGAGGGGCTGCTCCTGGAGGTCGGCGTCGAGGGCGAGGTAGACCGGGCCGGCCGGTTCGGTCAGGGCAACCGCTCGGGCCCGGGCGAAGGCCTGAGGGAGTGCAGCGATGGAGCTCGGCTGGTCGTCCCACTTCGTGAAGTCACGAACGGCGTTCGCCTGGATGTTCGAGGTGTGGATCCAGTCGATCCAGGGGCGGCGGCGGTCGGTCGCCATTGGCCCCGCACCGCCGAGGACGAGGACCGGGCTCCGGTCGAGATAGGCCGTGAAGATGCCGAGGCTCCCGTGGAGGAGTCCGACGGTGTCGTGGAGGACGGCGGCCATGAGTTGACCCGACGCCTTCGCATAGCCGTGGGCGATGTTCACCGCGATCTTCTCGTGGGGGACGAGGATGAGCTCCGGCGCGCCGGATCGGTTGACGAGAGAGTCGTGGAGTCCCCGGAAGCTCGCCCCCGGGTTCAGGGCGACGTAGCGGATTCCCTGGTCGATCAAGAGGTCGACGACGACGTCGGATCCAAACCGAGGAGCGGGGCGAGGCGTCGCCTCCCCTACCGGGACGGCTTCGTTGGGCATCGGGCCCTCCTGGGTGACTCGTGTACCGTTGCATACGGTACCATGGCCGCTATGGCTGCTGACGTCCGCGATAGCATCGAGCTGGAGCTCTCCATCAACGACCGGACCTACCGCGTCACCGTCGCCCCGATGGAGTCGCTCCTCTCGGTCCTCCGGGACCGCCTTCGCCTCACGGGGACGAAAGAGGGCTGCGCCGTCGGCGTCTGCGGGCTCTGCACCGTTCTCCTCGACGGCCAGCCGACGGCGGCCTGTCTCCTCCCCGCCGTGCATGTCCCCGGCCATCAGGTGACAACGATCGAGGGCCTCCGAGGGCCGGATGGTGGCCTGACCCCCCTTCAAGAGAGTTTCATCGCTCGCGGTGGACTCCAGTGCGGCATCTGTACCCCGGGCCAGCTCCTGACGGCGACCGCGCTTCTCGCCTCCGTGCCGCAGCCGACCGAGGCAGACGTCCTGGCCTGGCTCGGCGGCAATCTCTGCCGCTGCACCGGCTATTACGGGATCGTCGATGCCGTCCTGGCCGCTGCCGGCAGTGTCGGTCCCACGTCCATTCGACCACCAGTCCGGGTCATCGAGGCGCCCGCCTCCGGTGCCGGCGGCGCAGTCGACGATCCGCCCGGCAGGTGATGGGCCAGTTTCGGTACTGCCGACCGACGACCCTCGAGGCTGCCCTCGAGGTCATCGCCGAAGCCAGTCGGGAGACCGCCGTCCACCGTCTGGCTGGGGGAACGGCCCTCATGCTCCTCGCCCGCCAGGGGCTCCTGGAGCCTGGGCTCATCGTCGATCTCGGCAGCCTAACCGCCCTCGAGTCGATCGAGGTGATGCCCGACGGGACGCTCCGCATCGGCGCCCTCGCCACCCTCCGGGAGCTGGAGATCGATGGACGCATCCGAGCCCTCCAGCCCGAGCTGGCTCGAACCATGGAGCGAGTGGCGTCGCTCCGGATCAGGACGCAGGCCACGATCGGTGGGAATCTCGGCCACGCCGACCCCGCCCAGGACCCCCCGTTGGTCCTCATCGCCCTCGACGCCCGTGTCGAGCTGGCCTCGGTTCGAGGCCGCCGAACCATACCCCTCGAGGAGTTCTTCGTCGGGCCCTTCGAGACGACCCTCGAAGCTGATGAAGTCGTGGCCGCCGTGGTCGTGCCGCCCCTGTCGCCCCGCTCCAGCGTTCGCACCACCAAGTTCCTGCCTCGGACCGTCGACGACTATGCGACCGTCAGCGTCGCTGTCCGACTCGACTGCCTGCCCGATGGCCAGATCGGCGAGGCGCGGATCGTCGTTGGTGCCGCGGGTCCCCGGCCGCTCCGGATCCGGACTGCCGAAGCCGAGCTCCGCGACCGCCGTCTTTCGGAGGTCGATCTCGAGCTGGTCGGCCGGCTCGTGGCGTCCGCTGTGGAGCCCGTCGACGACGTCCGGGGTTCGGCCGACTACAAGCGGGCCATGGCAGCCCTATGGAGTCGGCGGACGATCGAGTCTCTCGTCGAACCCGGGAACCCTGGCTGGGAGGGCTGAGGATGAGCCGCCCCGCGGACGAGCCTGTCGGGTTGGTCCCGTCGGCCGAGGTTCAAGGGACCATGGAGCACCACACCGCCGCTCCGGCTGAGATCCCTGCTCCGCTGCTGGAGCCGGAGTTGAGGGTCGACGGTCCGGACAAGGTGACCGGGGCGGCTCGCTACGCCGCCGACCATGCCCGGCCGGACATGCTCCATCTGGCCGTCCTCGGCAGCCCCGTGCCTCATGGTCGCATCCGCTCGATCTCGGTCGAGCGGGCGGCGGCACTGCCGGGCGTTCAGGCGATCCTGACCGGGGTCGACGTCCGCGGCCTGCGACTCGGCCGCCGGCTCCAGGACCAGCCGATCCTGGCCTGGGATCGGGTCCGGTTCGTCGGCGACCGGATCGCCGCGGTAGCTGCCGAGACAGTCGAGGCGGCCGAGGCGGCCCTCGGAGCCATTGACGTCGACATCGAGGAGCTCCCCGCCGTCCTCGACCCCGAGGACGCCCTCGATCCGTCCGCCCCCATCCTCCACCCCGAAGGGGTCGAGTATCGGTACCTCGATGGAGAGCGCCCGGCGGTGCCCCACCCGAACGTTCAGGGCCGGATCGCCGTCACGCGAGGGGAGCAGGACCTCGAGGCGGTCTTCGCCCGGGCTGCCCTCGTCGTGTCGGCGACCTACCGGACTCCCCGCCTCCACTCTGCCTACCTCGAACCGCATGCCTGCCTCGCCTGGGTCGAAGGCGAGCGTCTCCACCTCGTCACGACGAACAAGGCGCCCTACACCCTCCGGCGTCAGATGGCGGCCGCCCTTGGGCTGGCGGCGGAGTCGATCGTCCTTCACGCCTCCTTCATCGGTGGCGACTTCGGGGGCAAGGGCTACTCCGTCGACGAGTACCTCTGCGCCATCCTGGCCCGCCGGACGCGTCGGCCGGTTCGCTCGGTCACCCGCTACGCCGACGAACTGAGCCGGACGAACGTTCGGCACCCCGCGGTCATGCATCTGCGGACCGCCGTCGACGACGGCGGTCGGCTACTCGCCCACGAGGCGCGGATCATCCTCGACGGCGGCGCCTACGCCGCTGCCAAGCCGCTCCCCCACCTCGCCCTGGCCGGGGCGATCGCAACGATGTCCGCCTACCGGGTGCCGAACGTCCGGATCGAGGCTTTGACGGTCTACACGAACACCGTCCCAGCCGGTCACGTTCGCGCTCCCGGCGAGGTGCAGGCGCTCTTCGCCGGCGAATCCCAGCTCGATGAGCTGGCTCGCCGGTTGGGCGAGGACCCGCTCGCCTTCCGACTCCGCAACGCCGTCCGCCAGGGGGACGTCGGGGCGGCGGGGGACCGCTTCCGTGAGGCTCGTGCCGTCCCTGTCCTCGAGGCGGCGGCCAGCGCCATCGACTGGGCGACCGCCCGGCTCCCAGGTCGAGGCCGGGGCATCGCCCTCGGTGTCCGTCACGTCGGAGGCGGGAAATTGCCCCTTCGGCTCCGTCTCCATCACGACGGGAGGATCGACGTCATCACCGGCCTCCCCGAGCAGGGTGGTGGGGCCTGGCAGGTGATCCGCCGGTCTCTCGCCGCGGCGGCCTCGATCGCCGAGGATCGCGTCCGGATCGTCTGCGTCCCCACGAGCGAGGCACCGGCCGATCCCGGAGTCGGCGGGAGCCGGGTGACCCATCTGGCGAGTCAGGCCGCAGCCGCCCTCGGGCGCCAGCTCCGAGAATGGCTCGAGGAGCGATTGCCGAGGGCGATTCCGGGGGCGACGGCCTCCATCGAGCTCCGTGACGACCGCTTCGTCGACCTCGAGACGGGACTCCTCCGAGGTGGCTTCGACTCGGTGGTCGCTCGGCTCGTCGAGCCCGACGAGCCAGTCGAGCTTGCCGCCACCTACGATGGCTCGGCTCACGGGCCGGAGGAGCCAGGCGACTACGATTTCGCCGCCTGTGCCCTCGAGGTCGAGGTGGACGTCGAGAGCGGGGCCGTGCGCGTCAGCCGTGCCGTCCTCGCCGTCGACGTCGGCACCGTCATCAACCCGATCAGCCATCGGGGCCAGCTCGAGGGCGGCTTCGTCTTCGGCCTCGGGGGAGCGTGTCTCGAGGAGCTCCGGGTCGAGGGCGGTGTCGTGACGAACCCGAGCCTCGCCGACTTCAAGATCCCGGCGATGGGCGACGTCCCACCGCTGCAGGTCGTCGAGCTTCGGACTCGGACGGGGCCGGGCGCCTTCGGCGCCAAGATGGCGGGTGAGCTCACCAACGCCGTTGTCGCCCCGGCCCTCGCCAACGCCATCGCCGACGCGACCGGTGTTCGGATCCGCGAGCTGCCCATCAGTGCCGAGCGGGTCTACCGGGCCCTGAGGGAGCACCGGCATTGAGGCCGCGGAGGCGGCATGCGCCCCGCGCACCGAGCGTCGCTCAAGCCAGCGCCGTGTCCCTCTCAGCGATGGTGGCCGGCTTCTGGCGGGGTGTGCGGGCGATGGGCGCGGGTGACGCGGCCGGACGGTCAGAAGGGCTTCGTGACCATGAGGGCGACGATGACGATGAGGCCGGCCAGACTGGCGAGGGTGTACCGAGTCGTCGTCCTCCGGGCGGCGGCGAACGAGCTGCTCGTCGGATCGGCCGTCGCCTCCGCCCGGAGTCGACGGAGGGCGGGGCCCATGTGGGTGAAGCCGGTGATGCCGAGGACGAGGTAGATGACGATGGCCGTCAAGAGCCAGCCCCGAGTCAGGTCGTACATCCCGACCCAGACCATGAGGAGGCCGGTCACGAGCAGGAGACCGAAGGCGGGGATCGAAAGCTGGCGGTCGAGGCGGCGGATCGTGGCGATGACGAACAACAGGCGGTCGCGGTCGTGCCCGGCAGCCCAGAGCCAGACGGCTGTGGTCAGGTTCGGACCGACGACGGCGATCGCGGAGAGGACGTGAACGAACTTGAGGACGGTCAACAGGCTGAGCATTGGCGAGAGGGTACCAGTCTCGGGTCGCCGGATCGGCGCGCCCTGCACGGCTTGCGTCGCCGCCCGGGGGATGGTATACAACGTCATTCATCGAGAGTGCGAGCGCATGCAATCTCGGTCGAAGCGGTCGCATCAGGAGGAGGAGTGTCGATGTTTTCGCGCCGTGCCACGGCCATCACCGCAACTGCCATCTTGGCGCTCGCCGTCGCGGCCTGCGCCGGGGCCACCTCCCCGAGTCCGAGTCCGCCGCCCTCCCCGACGCCGGCGGCCTCTGAGGCCTCCTCGGCGCCGAGCCCGAGCCCCGATCCGAAGGCGGCACGGGACGCCGTCTGCGAGAAGGCGAAGCAGGAAGGCAAACTCGTCTACTGGAACAACTTTGCCAACCCCGACCCGATCTTCGAGGCCTTCACCAAGGCCTATCCTGGCATCGAGATCGAGAAGCTTGCCAACCACCCCGACGACTTCGTTCAGGCCCTGCTCACGGAGCTGACCGCCGGCCGATCCCCGACGCCAGACATCATGTACGGGGAGCTCAACGTCCTCGTCCCGCTCTTCCAGATGGACGCCGACGACGACACGATCGACTGGCGCGCCCTGGGAGTCCCCGAGGATCTCATTCCCGACAGCGGCAATGTCGTCCGGCTGTATCGCGTTGCCGGCGGGATCGTCTACAACACGAACCGCCACACCGCTGCCGACCTACCGAACACGTGGGAGGAGCTCATTGACGCGAAGTGGGATCACCAGATCGTCGTCGATCCACGGGGGCGACCGTTCGATCAGCTCTCCCTCGTCTGGGGGCACGATCAGACCATCGACTACGTCAGGCGCCTGAATGCCCTCCATCCGGTCGTCATCAAGGGCGGGACCGCCGGCATGCTTGCTGTGGCTAGCGAGCAGGCGGCGATCACGACCGGCGGGCGTTCGGCGGAGACCCTCGAGCAGAAGGCGAAGGGAGCGCCCCTCGAGATCAAGTACCTCGACGTCATCACGACCCTCGACACGTACAACTTCGTGCCCAAGGGGGCCGCTCATCCCAACGCGGCCGCCTGCATGGTCGCCTGGCTTGCTACCGAAGGCCAGGCCATCCATGACCAGGCCGAGTTCAAGTCGAACACGACGATCCCGGCTGGAGCTCCTGCGAACGCAAAGATCATCAGCGTCGACACGCCGGAGCAGGCCGAGGCCGTGGCAGCCATCGGCAAGGAAATCGGCGAGATCTTCACCGGCACCGGGAACTAGGGCCCGGCAACCCACGCGAGCGGACGGGGCGGAGTCCTCCGCCCCGTCCCTCTTCCGTGAGGCCGGACACAATGGCAGTACCGTGATCATCGTTACCGACCTGGTAAAGACCTACCCGGGTACGGCGACACCTGCTGTCGACGGCGTGTCCTTCACCGTCGACGAGGGAGGGTTCTACACGCTCCTCGGACCCTCCGGGTGCGGAAAGACAACGACCCTCCGCTGCATCGCTGGTCTCGAGCGTCCCGACCGAGGAACGATCCAGCTTGGGACAACCGTCGTCGTCTCCGAGCGCGTCTTCGTGCCGACCCACCGCCGAGACATCGGGATGGTCTTCCAGAGCTACGCTGTCTGGCCACACATGACGGTCTTCGAGAACGTCGCCTTCCCTCTCCGCGTCGCGAGTCGGAAGTACAGCGAGAAGGGGATCGAGGCCAAGGTCGCCGATGCCCTCGACCTCGTCGGCCTCGGCGGGTTCGAGCGCCGGATGGCGACCCAGCTCTCGGGGGGCCAGCAGCAGCGTCTCTCTCTGGCGAGAGCCCTCGTGCGCGAGCCAGACGTGCTCCTTCTCGACGAGCCGCTCTCGAACCTCGACGCCAAGCTCCGAGAGCGGATGCGAAGCGAGCTCCTCCTCATCCAGAAGCGAACCGGGATCACGACCCTCTACGTGACCCACGACCAGATCGAGGCCCTTTCGATGTCCGATCGGGTCGCCGTCATGGATCGGGGTCGGATCGTCCAGGAAGGCACGCCGCGCGACATCTATCACGCCCCGGCGAACGAGTTCGTGGCAGGCTTCATCGGCTCGACGAACCTCTTCCAGGGGCGGATCGTCGGTGTTGATGAAGGAACTGGCTGGGCCCGCCTCGAGACGCCCCTCGGCTCCCTCCTCGCTGCCACCCATGGGAGCTTGCCTGGGCCCGTGACCGTCGGCATTCGACCAGAAGACGTCATCGTCCACCGGGGGGTGAGGCATGAAGGTGCCTCCTTCGAGCAGCCGAATGTCGTCGCTGCGGTCGTGGAGATCGGTCAGTTCACCGGGACCTACGTCGAGTATCGAATGCGCGTCGACGGGACCGTCCTCATGGTTCGGACCGGATCGAGGGTCGATCTCCAGCGCAACGAGCGGGCCCATCTCGAACTGCCCCCGGAGGCGATCCGCGTCTTCGCCATCCGAGGTGAGCCGACACCGAGTGCCGGCGAATGAGCGACTCGGCGAAGGCCCTTACCGCCGGGCGTGAGGCCGCTGTCAGGAGCTGGGGCCGCCTGACGGGTCGGACGATCATGACCGTCGCCGTCGTTGGCCTCCTCGTCTATCTCGTCCTCGGCCCGGTGGCGATGCTTCTCTTCTCGACGTTCCGTGAAACTCGGGGGGCGTTGCCCTTCAGCCCCGGTGTCGCCTGGACCCTCGAGAACTACGCGGCCGTCTTCCTGTCCGGCTCGACCTACCGCCTCCTGCTCACGACCCTCGTCTTCTCCTTCGGCTCGCTCCTCTTGAGCTTCTCCCTCAGCATCCTCCTCGCCTGGCTGACCGAGCGGACGAACATGCCGTTCCGGAACCTCGTCTTCGTCCTCGTCGTCGCTTCCCTCGGCATCCCAAATGTCATCCTCGGCATCGCCTGGGAGCTCGTCCTGAATCCCGTGAACGGTCTCCTCAACCTCGTCCTTCGCGAGCTCACCGGCTGGGAGGGCCGCGGCCCGCTCAACGTCTTCACTCTGCCCGGCATGATCTTCGTCCAGGGAATTAGCCTCGTCCCGGTGACCTATCTCCTTGTCGCGGCAGCCGTGCGTGCCATCGACGTGTCGCTCGAAGACGCGGGCGCCGTGTCTGGAGCCCCGTACCGGACGGTCCTCCGGCGGATCACCCTGCCCCTCCTCACCCCCGCCCTCCTGTCTGCCCTCGTCTATCAGTTCGTGACCGTTGTGGAGTCATTCGACATTCCGCTCATCATCGGGCTCCGCGGCGGCATCCCGGTTCTTAGCACCCAGATCTACGTCGCGGCCCGGCCGCCCGGCGGGCTACCTGACTACGGCCTCGCCAGCACCTACAGCATCCTCCTCTTGATCGTCGTCTTCGTGCCGCTCTTGATGTACAACCGCGTCATCGCCCAGAGCGAACGGTATGCCACGATTACCGGACGGGGCTACCAGCCCCGCCGGATCGACCTAGGGTTCTGGCGACTGCCGGCCGTCCTCCTGGCGCTCGGCTACGCCGCCCTTGGCTTCGGCATTCCGGCCTTCACCTTGTTGTGGGCGAGCGTCCAACCCTACTACTCGGTCCCGAGTCCTGAGGCATTCGGCCGGATCACGTTGGCCGCGTACGCCGAGCTCTTTGCCAGCAGCACCTTCCGCGGGGCCGTCCTGAACACGATCGTGCTCGGCGTCTCGGTCGGCGTGCTCACGATGGTCCTCAGCACGATGGTCTCCTGGATCCTCGTCCGAACCAGGAGCCGTTCCCGAGTCGTTCTCGACCTGCTCGCGTTCCTGCCCCATGCGATGCCGGGCGTCATCATCGGGTTGAGCGTGCTCCTCATCTACCTCTTCGTGCCGATTCCGATCTACGGCACACTGTGGATCATCGTCGTTGCGCTTTCGACCCAGTACATCAGCTTGGCCACCCGCCTCATGACCGCCGGCATTGCCCAGGTGAAGCTCGAGCTCGAGGAGGCTGCCGAGACGAGCGGCGCCACCTGGCTGGCAACCCTCCGGCGGATCGTCCTCCCCCTCGTCCGACCTGCCTTCCTCAACGGTTTCCTCCTCGTCTTCCTCCAGGCGATCAAGAACCTCACCCTTGCCCTCATCCTCATCTCACCCGGTGGGATCGTCCTCTCAACCCTCGTCTACCAGTTCTGGGACCGGGCGAACACGGCGGGGACGGGCGCGGTCGGGGTCGTCGCCCTGACGATCACCGTCGTCCTCTCGATCCTGCTTCGACGGGCGAATGTCAGGGCCGGCACGGCCGTGGTCTGACGGGATGCGCGCTCCGCGAGAGGATCGTGCTTCATGGCGACCACCGCCGACCGAAGCCGGTCGTTCACCTCGATGGATGGCAGTGGTGGTCGGTGCGAACAGGCCGTCTCACCCAGCGCCGTTGGAGGAGCGGCGCCGCCCGCGTGGAAGTCGATGGCAGATCCGCTGACCTCGGTGGGCTACGACCGCCCGCAGCTCGTCCACCCACTCGCCGCCAGGTCAGTGGACCCGGAGGTCGCCACCGCCCTCGCCGCAATCCCTGGACTCAGCGGGTCCTGCAGCGACGTTCTCGACGAGCTTGGCTACCGCCTCGTCGTCCCGGCGGCGGTCCTCGGTCCGTTGAGTCCGGATGTCGTCGTCATCGGTCGCGCGGTGACCATCCGGTACGTACCGAGCCGGCTGCGGGACGGGGACGGGAAGCTCGCCCACCTGACCGCAGCGCAGCTCGGGCGGCCCGGGGACGTCCTCGTCATCTCGGCTCCCGCCGTGCCCCACTCGGTCCTCGGTGGCCAGGCGGCTCGGGCCCTCCGGAGCGTCGGAATCGCCGGGGTGGTTGTCGATGGCTTCATCCGCGACCTCGATGAAGTCGCGGCGAGTGGGCTGCCGATCTGGTTTCGTGGATCCACTGCCATCTCGGGTCGGCGGAGGGTCGACGTCGCCGAGATCAACGGCGCCGTCGAGATCGCCGGGATCACCGTCCTTGCCGGAGACGTCATCGTGGCCGACCGGAGCGGCATTGCGGTCGTGCCGACCGAGCTCTTCGAGCGGTTCGCGGAGCGGCTCCTAGCCGCCATCGGCAAAGCGGGTCGTCCATCGCCCCCATCGGGGAGCTGAAGCGACCGAGTTCGCATTCTTCCCGGCACGGGGCCGGCCGGGTCCCCCCCGCCCGGCCGGCCCCGACAAAGTGGACCCGAGCCGTCGGACAGGATGCCTGCCGCCCTGGCCTGGCTCCGTGGCTGCGTCGCCCGCCGGACCGGCGCCGTCCGGCGAGGATGGAACCAGGCCCCCGCGTCATCCGCCGGACCGTCGCGGCCTGATCGGGACTTGGGCAGCCGGCCGAGCCACCCCGCCGAGTCGCCGAGCCACCCCGCCGAGTCGCCGAGCCACCCCGCCGAGTCGCCGAGCCACCCCGCGGAGTCGCCGAGCCGCCCCGCCGGGTCTCCGAGCCGAAGCCAAGCCCTCAGAGTCGGACCGCCGGCGGTCGCTGACGGTCGAACATGTGGACGGTGTCGATGAAGCGAACCTCCTTCGTCTGATAGGCCATGACGAGGGAGTGGGTCCGGGCGCCGCCGCCAAAGAAGCGGACCCCCTTGAGGAGGTCGCCGTCGGTGACGCCGGTGGCGGCGAAGACGAGGTGCTCGCCCGAGGCGAGGTCCTCGGTCCGGTAGACCCGGTTCTCGTCGCCGTGACCCATCGCCGCCGCTCGCTCGCGCTCGGCCTCGTTCCGGAAGCGGAAACGGGCCTGGACCTCGCCGCCGAGGCAGCGGAGGGCGGCCGCCGAGAGGACCCCTTCTGGCGCCCCGCCGATCCCCATGACGGCGTGGACGCCGGTCCCCTGAACGGCGACGCTGATCGCCGCAGAGAGGTCGCCGTCGGGGATGAGCTTGATCCGGGCGCCGGCGCGTCGAACCTCCTCGATGAGCTCGGCGTGTCGCGGCCGGTCGAGGATGATGACGGTGATGTCGGCGACGGTCCGGCCGAGGGCCTCGGCGATCCGGTGGAGGTTCTCCGTCGGGCTCTTCCGGATGTCGACGTGACCGGCCGCGACGGGCCCGACCATGAGCTTCTCCATGTATGTGTCGGGGGCCCCGAGGAGGCCGCCACGCTCCGAAGCGGCGAGGACGGTGATCGCATTCGCCTGGCCCGTGGCGACGAGGTTCGTGCCTTCGAGGGGGTCCACGGCGATGTCGATGGCCGGCGGCTCGCCCTGCGAATCCTCCCCCCGCCCGACCCGCTCGCCGATGTAGAGCATCGGCGCCTCGTCGCGCTCCCCTTCACCGATGACGATGACGCCGTCGATCTCGATCTCCTCCATGGTCCGGCGCATCGCTTCCGTCGCCGCTTGGTCGGCGGCGTGTCGGTCGCCGCGGCCCATGAGCCGCGCCGACGCGAGGGCGGCGGCCTCGGTGACGCGAACCATTTCCAGGGCGAGGAGCTTCTCCATCGTCTACCTCCTTGACGCCGGGGGCGTCGTGGCTCGGTCGAGGGGACGAATCCAATCGGGGCGGGTTGGGGCGGGCGAGACAGCTCCGGGGGAGGGCGAACCCGGTGGGCTCACCGACCCGAGAACCCGGCCCGGCGTGGGCCGGGCGATGGCGGGCCAGCCGAGGGTCCGAGGGACGGCCGCCGGACCAGGGCGGCGGTCGGACTCCGCCCAGGCTGCCCGGGGCTGTCCCGCAGCTCCCATCCGTCGCGGGTGGGGCGGCCGAGTCGGGACGCCCTCCATCCTGGTCGAGATGGTCAGTGGCGGAAATGCCGCCGGCCGGTGAAGACCATGGCGAGATGATGACGATCGGCGACCTCGATCGCCATCTCGTCGCGGATCGAGCCCCCGGGCTGGATGATCGCCGTCACCCCGGCCTGGGCGGCGTGGGCGATCCCGTCGGGGAAGGGGAAGTAGGCGTCGCTCGCCATCACCGCTAGACGCGCCCGGTCGCCGGCCTTGCGGAGGGCGATCTCGACGGCCGTCGTCCGGCTCGGCTGGGCGCCACCGATCCCGACCGTCGCCCCGTGCTTGGCGAGGACGATCGCGTTCGAGCGGACGTGGCGGACGGCGCGCCAGGCGAAGAGGAGGTCGTTCAGCTCGTCGAGGGTCGGGTGCCTGCGGGTGACGACCTGGAGTTGGCCGCGGTCGAGGGCGAGGCTGTCCATGGTCTCGACAAGGAGACCGCCGCCGATCCGCTTGAAGTCGAGGGAGGCGATTCCGTAATCGCGCGGTCCATCGGCCGGGCTCGGCGGGACGGCGAGGAGCTCGAGGCCGGGCCGGTCGCGGAGGATCTCGAGGGCCTCGTCGCTGTAACCGGGGGCGACAACTGCCTCGTAGGTGTTCGCCGCGATCTCGTCGGCCGTCGTCGCGTCGACCTCGCGGTTGCAGCCGATGGTTCCCCCGAAGGCGGTGACCGGGTCCGTCTCGAGGGCCCGTCTATAGGCCTCGACGAGGGCTTCGGCCGAGGCGAGGCCGACCGGGTCGGTCCGCTTCACGATGGCGACGGTCGGGCCGGTGAAGTCGCTGACGATCCGCCAGGCGGTGTCGAGATCGAGGAGGTTGTTGAAGGAGGGCCGACCGCCGGCGAGCTGGACGGCGTCAGCGATCGTCCCGCTTCGGTGCGTCGTCTCCCGGTAGAAGGCGGCCTGCTGGTGGGGGTTCTCGCCGTAGCGGAGGTCTGCGACCTTCTCGAGGACGAGGGCGAGGTGGGATGGAAACCGGGTCCCCGCCAGCTGGTTCAGATAGGCCGCCACCTCCGCCTGGTAGGCGGCGACGATGCCAAAGGCCTCGGCGGCCAGGGCGGTCCGGGTCTCGGCGGTGACGGCTCCGAACTGGCGGAGCTCCTCGACGATCTTCGGGTAGGCGGCTGGCCGGGCGGCCACGGCGACACCGGCCGCGTTGCGGGCCGCGGCGCCGAGGAGGGCGACGCCACCGACGTCGATGAGCTCGATCGCCTCGTCGAGGCTGTGGACGGCCCGACCGATGGCGGGAGCGAAGGGGGTGACGTTGACGGCGACGATGTCGATCGGCGCGATGCCGGCCGCGGCGAGCTCGGCGAGCTGCTCGGGCCGGTCGCGACGGACGAGAATCCCGGCGTAGATGGCGGGGTGGAAGGTCTTGACCTGACCACCGACGAGGGGCGGGACGGCGGTCAGCTCGCTGACGGAGCCGACGACGACCCCGGCTTCGGCCAGGTGCTCCCGGGTGCCGTCGGTGGCGTAGACGGTGACCCCGAGCTCGAGGAGGTCACGGGCGAAAGTAACGATCCCGTCGCGGTTGGTGACCGACAGCAGGGCTCGCACTGGAGGCAGGTTCCTCCTCCCGTTGGCGCGCTCGGACCAAGCGGCGGCGCGGCGAGATGGGCGGGCGGGAGACGCCGTCGGCGACGGGCGAGGAGCATCGTCTCCGGCGTTCTGGCCGCCGAGTATACCTGCCGACCGTGTATCCTCGCCGTATCCGCTTCCTCCTCGGCTTCCACCCGTGAGGTCGATCGTGACGCGTCCGCCCTGGGAATACCTCTTCCTGCCCTTCAACAGCCGCAATTTCCCCGACCTCTTCCACCCGACCTGGATCGGCGCCCTCGTCTTCCTGGCCATCCTCGTCGTCCTCTACGTCGTCCAGACGCGCCGGCTCCGAGGCCATCAGGCGCACCTCGAGCTCTACGAGTGGTTGCTCTGGACGGGTTTGGCGACGTTCAACCTCCTCTGGATCTACGCCCTCTTCGTCTTCGACTTCATCTTCGTCCTCGCCACCGAGGCGATCGGGCTCGGGCTCCTCGTCTGGATCCGCTTCGTCCGCTTCCCGCCGATCCTCGCCGCCTACGAGGCCCAGCGGCTCCGGGAGCGCTACATCGCCGGGCGCCGATCGCGGGCCGAAGCGACGATCCGGGCTCGGGGCTCCCGCCGCCGGCGTCGGTAGTCCGGGCATCTGCTCCCTGTCGCGGGCGGGCTGTCTCCCTCCGATCGTGGCGTCTCCAGCGGGATGGCTGACGGGGCTGCCCACTCCGGCGAGGGGCTAGAACTGACAGCACCGCTGCCGGCCCGCGACACCAGCGCTCCACCGAGCGAATGGCTGACGGGGCTGCCCCTTACCCGGCGACGCGACCGCCGTCGCCTCCAGCCACCCAGTATCCACCCGGTGCATGGCTGAGACCCTGCCGCCCGCCGCTGGCCCCAGCTCTCCACCGAGCGAGTGG